>WNFD01007521.1_pt1 | contig 10787 bp, 9 predicted proteins | sample 5400491 | NCBI WGS metagenome assembly WNFD01 (sample SAMN13153343, study PRJNA577476) | soil metagenome | isolation source: 120 cm saprolite under Douglas fir tree site 2 hole 2 replicate 2 | place: USA:California | collected 2015-04-18 | reverse complement strand
CCTGGTGCACGTGGAGGGCTGGGCACGGGCGTGGGCGGTGGGTGAGATCTTCGGCATCGACGCCTCCGCCCTCAACGACGACCGCATCGGCCGGGCACTGGATGCCGTCGCCCCCAAGCTGGAGGGGATCGTGGGATCGCTGATCTACCTCCCATTGTTCTCGGCTGCGCTCGTCGCAGCAGATATTCCCGGCTATGACTTTGCGAGATGCGAAGTTTGGTCACGCGCCGCACAACAGCCCGGTTCTCACCCTCCCGGGGTCGTACGCGTTCATGCCCACCCAACTCCCGAGAGGCTCCATCGCCAGCACCACGTCTCCCTTTGAACCCGCCCTTTGCCTGCCGGGGGTATGAGCTGATCCACAGGCAACTTGAACCCGAGGCTGGATATGTCCTCCTGTTTTCCCGAGGATCGCGAAATGTGGCAGTTTCTCCGTGCGGCGCCTCCCACGCCACGTCTCTCGCGTGGAACATGAAAAAACCGAGCATGTCCCGGCGGGACATTGCTCGGCTTCGTGGCCCCCACGCCCTACGGTCGTCGCGGACCGTAACGCGCGCTTTGCGCGCCGAATCATATCGCAGAACATGGTCGAGAGACGGGCTCGTGAGGCACGTTGACTGATTCCCGGACGTCGCCACTGTGCGTGGTGGCTTCCCAGCCTGAGCGACGACCCGCTGGCATTCTTTGAGTACAAAGCGTCGCTCTACGCCATTCCATACTCAAAGAAGTAGTCAGGCCCATGGGAAACTGGACGATCTGGTCTTAGGGTGGGCGCTCTGAAGCCTGGAAGACCACGCTCCGTGAGAACGAAGCGGGATCGTGAACGTTCTGCCCACGCCCTGATTTGCAACAGGCTCATTGCTGGCTGTTTCCTGCCATTCGTACCCTCGATCGGGGGTCGGCTGGGGGGCTGTGTCTCCTGAGGCTCGGACGTCCCGGGCGATCCCGGTTAAGTAAACGGTATTGGGTCTTGCCCTGGTCTCTGATCCCGTTGCTGGCGACCGAAGCCGGGTCGAGCTGTGGCATTTCTGGGGCCAGCGGTCTCGGAAACGGCGAGCGCACGGTGCGCCAAGGGGCCTTGCTGAAGGTTGTCCCTGCCGCGGCCAGCAGGCGGGTAGTGCCGCCATACGGGGTTGTGGCGAGAGAAGGTACCGCCTTCCTGGCTCGGCACAGGCGGCAGGTGATCGCTAGTTGTGCCGCTCTCGGTCCAGGTGGTCGATCAGCTTGAAGATGTAGCCGGCCCCGAAGATGGCACAGAGCAGGAGCGTGGCGCCGGCGGCCCAGTCGAAGCTCATGACGCTGCCCCAGGGCTCTTGAGGCCGTCGGTAAGGGGACCATTCGAAACTACCAGCAGACCGCAGAACAACGTTTTCTTTGCGCCTGGCATCGCACCCTCCTAAAGCCGAGATCAAATGTGCACCGGTCCTCCGCCGGCAACGGGTCGCGCCTTGTCGTCCGGCCTTCTTGCTCGTCGGCGACTATCGGCCACACTCTCTTGGAGGCGTCGCTGTCCCATTTGATACGTGTCACCTTGGATCGCGGTCCCGGTCGGGGTGAGACGAGGCGCTGAGCTGGGTTCGCGAGAACTGCTTCTTCCAGCCCTGGCTCTGCGCAGACTCGCGTCGTTGGCTGACAGGATCTCCATCACCCATGCAGCCTTCCCGCCGAGTTGCCGGCGGACTTCCCCTCTGTTTCTCACTTGCAATTCCGGCGGGTCCTTGGTACAATCGAACACATGTTCGAGCCGCCGGTACCTTCTCCCTCGGGGTTGCCCATCCCGGAGCTGGCCGGTGCCATCGCCACGGAGTCCGGCCAGATCGCAGCGGCCCAGTGCCGGATGCTGCTGAAGCTCGCCGAGCTCGACGCCCGGGAGGACAACGGGTTCTGGACGGACTGCAAGTCCGCGGCGCACTGGCTGGCTGGGCGCTGCGGCTACGACATGTCCACGTCCTGGGAGATGGTGCGGGTGGCCCGCCGCCTGGTTCGGCTGCCGGTGATCGCCGAGGCCTTCGGGAAGGGCCGGCTCGCCTATCCCCAGGTACGTGCCCTTGCCCGCATCGCGACGGCCGAGACCGAGGCGGACATGGTGGAGATGGTCAGCATCGCCACGGGGGCGCAGCTGGAGCGCATCGTGGCCTCCTACCGCAGGGTGCTCGCCTCCTACGCCGACCCCAAGGCTCCCTTCGCCGGGCGGGAGCTGCACTACCACTTCGACGCCGACGGGTTCTTCTGTTTCAAGGGGCGCTTGAGCGCAGAGGCGGGGACGGTGCTGCGCCAGGCCATCGAGGCCGCCGCCGAGGAGCTGCGGGCGGAGACCAAGCGCTGCGACCTCGCGGACGTGGCCGACGACCAGCCTCCGGGGCGTGCGGCGGTCCCCGCCGCCGCCAACCGGGCGGACGCCCTCGTCGCCCTCGCCGAGACGTCGCTGGCCCGGGGGCTCGAGGCCCGGGCGGGGTCGGAGCGCACCCAGGTGATCGTGCACGTGTCCGCCGAGACCCTGTCGGGCACCCGGGACGGCGAGCGCTGCGAGATCGAGGACGGAGCCGAGATCGCCCCCGAGACCGCACGCCGGCTGGCCTGCGACGCCGTGGTGGTGTCGCTGGTGGAGAGCGCGTCCGGGGAGCCGCTGTCGGTGGGGCGCAAGACCCGCAAGGTGTCGCCAGCGCTGGCCCGGGCGCTTCGGTGCCGGGACGCCGGCTGCGTGTTCCCGGGCTGCGGCCAGACCCGCTTCGTGGAGGCCCACCACATCACCCACTGGGCACAGGGGGGCGAGACCTCCCTCGACAACCTCATTCAGCTGTGCTGGTTCCATCACCACCTGATCCACGAGGGGGGCTTCGGCCTTGCCAAGGATCCCGAGACCAAGTCGGCGGTGTTCAGCCGGCCCGACGGCAGCGTGATCGACCAGGTGCGGATCGTGACCGGGCCGCACGACGGGCAGCTCGACCTGGCGGCGGACCTGTGTTGCAACGACAAACGCGACGGGTCGCAGCGGGTGGACTACAACGACATCATGGTGTACTTCTCTCGCCACGACAGCCGGATCCCGAAGCAGCATCCACCCCCCTAGGGACCCGGCTAGGATCGCTCGAAACATCTCGCAAGGTAGTGTGAGCTTGGCGGTGCTGGTTGTGGTCGAGGGGGTGGCCATCGCCCTCCTTGGTGTGCTGGTTGCCGGCCTCCTTCGCAGCCATGCCCGGATCCTCACTGCCCTGTACCACCAGCAGGGGACCCCGGTGGAGCCGGGGGGCGCGGATCCCGCAGCCCGGGGCACGGATCCCGCAGCCGGTTGCCACCGACTTGGTGGGCGTGACGCCGCGCGACGAGACGGTCAGCATCTCGGTGGGCAACGGCGTCGACACCCTGCTCGCCTTCCTGTCCGGTGGCTGCTCGGTCTGCCGCGAGCTGTGGGCCGGGGTCCCGGCGGGGGAGGCGGCGCTGCCCGACCGGACCCGCCTCGTCGTGGTGACGGCCTCGCCCGATCGGGAGAGCCCCAGCCGCGTCCGCCGCCTCGTCGCCCCCGGGGTCACCAGGTCGTTATGTCGAGCGACGCATGGCAGGACTACCGGGTGCCGGGCGCCCCGTACTTCGTCCTGGTGGACGGCGCCACGGGCAGGATCGCCGGTGAGGGATCAGCGCAGACCTGGCACCAGGTGGCGTCGCTGATGGGGAGCGCTGGCGGCGACGCGTCGCCGCGTGAGCGATTGGTCGACGCGGAGCTTGGGGCGGCCGGCATCCTCCCCGGGGATCCCTGGCTCTACCACCCGCCGCTTTGATCGCCTGGATGGCCCTGGTCGTGGGGGTGCTCGCCGGCGTGCGCTCCGCCTGGTCCCCGTGAGGAGAGTCGATCCTGGCGAGCATCCACCCGCTCGGGGAGCGGGTCCGGCAGAACCGGTGGTGACTCACGGCGACCGCCCACGTGGTGGGATCGGCCGCTGCGGGAGCCCTGGCGGGAGGCCGCCCTCGGCGGCGCCGGCCGCCTGAGCTTCGGGCGCCTCATGCCCTCGACACCGGCACGTGTGGCTCTCGTGGTAGGGGTCTGCGCGGTGCGGCGCTTGTGGACCTGATCGCCGAGCACCCCGGGTGGCCGGTGCACCGCCAGGTGGACGACGGCTGGCTTCCCCGCTACCGCGGCTGGGTGTACGGGGCCGGGTTCGGCCTCCAGCTCGGGCTCGGCGTCGTGACGATCGTGACGACGGCCGCCGTCCCAGCGGTGTGGCTGCTCGCTCTCCTGACGGCCTCCCCGTCCCACGGCGCCGCCGTGGGCCTGGCGTTCGGACTCAGCCGCGGCCTGCCCGTGCTGGCGACCGCCGGGATCGACTCGCCGGGGCGCCTGTGGAGCTTCCAGCGCCGGTTCCAGTCCGGGGCGGCCGCCGCCCGGTGGGCCACGGTGGCATCGCTCGGCGCCGTGCCCGCCGCCGGAGCCTTGGTCCTCGCCGTGCAGCTGTGACGCTGCTCTCCAGGTTCGGGCTGGCCGAGGGGGTGGGAGGGCGCCGTGTTCTGCAGGTCCCCGGGCCCGGGGGAGGAGACGCATCCCGTGCTGCACGCGGGGAGCTTCCCCCTGCCACCGGACCGGGGGGACTACGGCAACGGGGCGGTCGAGGTCATGTTGGCCCGCGACGTGTTCATCGCCCTCCTCCAGGACCACCCCGCAGCGCCCAGATGGTCCTCTACGCCCGCCGCCCGCTGCCGCGTTCGCTCGACGCCGCCAGCTTCAACCCTTCTACCCTTCAGCGGGCGATCCCCGGCGATGCGAGGACGCAGGTCTTCTGCACGGAGTCCGGCCGGCCCTTCTGCCTCTACGTCGTCCTGGGCTCGTGGGCGCTTGCTCGCCTGCTCGTCCCCAGAGTCAAGGCGGTCCTCGCCACGCTGCGGGTCGAGGGGCCGTGAGCGCTGCGGCGGGAGCGCTGTGGGCGGGACCCTACCTGGCAGGCGTTGCGGCGCGGCTCGCCCGTCAGCTCCTGCGGGTGTTTCGGCAAGGCCGACTCCCCGCCCACGGTCTCCCATGTGGTCCTCAACCTGGCTGCGGCCGCCACCGGGCTGCTGGCTGCGGCCGGCAGCCACCCCGGGACGCTGGCCCTGCTGCGCCACCAGCCGCTCGCCGGCATCCCGCTCGTGGGCCTCAGCGCGACCGTCGCCTACCTCGCCTACCTGGTCATGACCGCCCTGCCCACGGCCCTTCCCAAACTGTGAGCGAGTGGCTCGCCGAGCGAGTCGGCGGCTGGCTCGCCGCCCGGAGCACGCGCCGGGACGTCCTCGTGCGGACGACGATCGCGGGCGCCGCCCTGGCGACCTACCGGATGCGCTACGTCCTGCGGCCCGCTACGGCCATGGAGCTGATCGCCAACAACCCCGCCCCCGGCCGCGCCTGCCTGGCGGGGAGCCTCTGCAAGGCGGACGGCTACGTCGAGTTCTGCTGCACCATCAACCAGGGGATCAACACCTGCCCGCCCGGCACGATCGCCGGGGGCTGGTGGAAGGCGGACGGGTCGCAGTACTGCGACGGGCCCCGCTACTACATCGACTGTTCGGGGTCCTGCACCCGCTGCCAGACCGGCTGCGAGACCGGGTTCTGCCCCGACTGCGACGCCGGGCCGGGGTGTGACTGTGCCAACGGCGACTGTAGCAACCGCCGCACGGGATGCCGCACCTTCCGCTACGGCCGGTGCAACCAGCACGTCGCCTGCGTGGGGCGGCTCACCTGCCGGGTGGTCTCGTGTACCCCGGCCTGGATGCTCGACCCGACCTGCACCACCTCGGCCACGACCGACAACCGCACGGCGAACCACCACGCCGGGTGCCTCGACCACCTCGTCGTCCCGACGGTCGGCATCGCCCGCACCCCCAGCGGGCAGGGCTACTGGCTCGTCCAGCACGACGGCACCGTGAGCATCCACGGCGATGCCAGGTTCTTCGGCTCGATGGGCGACCGTTCCCTCAACGAGCCCATCATCGGCATCGCCCCCACCGCAAGCGGCCAGGGGTACTGGCTCGCCGCCGCCGACGGGGGCATCTTCAACTTCTGCGACGCCCCGCTCCTCGGCTCGACGGGCAGCCTCAAGCTGAACCGGGCCATCGTGGGCATCGCCGCCACGGCGTCAGGGAACGGGTACTGGCTCGTCGCCGCCGACCGCGGCATCTTCGCCTTCGGCGACGCCCAGTTCCACGGGTCCACGGGCGGGATCCAGCTCAACCAGTCCATCGTCGCCATGGCCCGCACCCCCGCGGGGAACGGGTACTGGCTCGCCGCCGCCGACGGCGGCATCTTCGCCTTCGGCGACGCCCAGTTCCACGGGTCCACAGGCTCCATCGTCCTGAACCAACCCCATCGTGGGCATGGCCCCGACGATCTCGGGGGGTGGCTACTGGCTCGTGGCCGCCGACGGCGGCACCTTCAACTTCGGGGACGCTCCGTTTCTCGGCTCGGCGGGAGACGGCGGCAAGCGCGTCGGCGGCATCGCCGTGACGCTGAGCGGGCGGGGGTACTGGCTGGCGGCATCGGCCGGCCAGGTGCTCCCGTTCGGCGACGCCGTAAAGTAGGTTCAAGCCCAGGGTGGCCGCCCAGGGGAAGACGGCCCAGCCCGCGAGGGGGACACTTGGACTACACACCGCATACCGAAGAGGATGTCCGGGCCATGCTGGCCACGATCGGTGCCGAGAGCATCGAGGAGCTGTTCTCGCCGATCCCGTCGTCGGTTCGCCTACAGCGGGACCTGGCCCTCCCGCCACCGATGACCGAGGCCGGTGTGGTGGGGCTGCTCGAAGGCCTGGCCCGGGCCAACCGCCCTGCCGACTCGATGGCCTGCTTCGCCGGGGGCGGAGCCTACGACCACTACATCCCTGCCGTCGTGCGCCACCTCGCCTACCGGGCCGAGTTCGCAACCTCCTACACCCCGTACCAGCCGGAGCTCTCCCAAGGGGTGCTGGGCGTGCTGTTCGAGTACCAGAGCATGGTGTGCGAGCTGAGCGGCATGGATATCGCCAACGCCAGCCTCTACGACGGGGCGGCCGCCCTTGTCGAGGCGGTGAACCTCGCCACCGGTGCGACGCGCCGGAGCAAGGTCGTCGTCACCCAGGCGCTCAACCCCAACTACCGAACGGTGCTGGAGACCGCCGGGGCAGGCCCCGGCTACACCTTCGAGACCGCCCCGGCACCGTCCGGCACCACCCGGCTTCCCGACCTGTCCGACGCCGCCTGCCTCATCCTGGCCCAGCCCAACTTCTTCGGGTGTCTCGAGGATATCGAGGCGGCGGCTACGGCGGCGCACGACGCGGGGGCCCTACTCGTCGTGGCCTTCGACCCGACGTCGGCAGGGATCCTCGAGGCACCGGGCCTGCTTGGTGCCGACGTCGCGACCGCCGAGGGCCAGAGCCTCGGCAACGGCCTCAACTACGGCGGCCCGTACCTCGGGATCTTCGCCACGAAGAAGGAACACATCCGGCGGGTCCCCGGCCGCATCGTGGGGGCGACGGTCGACGGCGCCGGGCGGGGCGGCTTCGTCCTGACGCTGCAGGCGCGGGAGCAGCACATCCGCCGGGAGAAGGCGACGTCCAACGTCTGCACCAACCAGACCCTCATGGCGATCGCCGCGACGGTCTACCTCTCCTGGCTGGGGCCGAAGGGCCTCGAGGAGCTGGGGGAGAGCTGCCTGGCGAAGGCGCACCGGGCGGCCGACCTCGCCTCGTCGGTGTCCGGATGCAGCCTCGCCTTCGACGCTCCGTTCTTCAAGGAATTCACCCTCCGGGTCCCGGGCGACGCCGCCCCCGTGCAGGCGAGGCTGGCGGACTGCGGGTACCTCGTCGGGCCCACGCTCGGCGCAGTCGACCCGTCGCTGTCGGACTGCCTCATCGTGGCGGTGACCGAGCGACGGAGCAACGAGGAGATCGAGGGCCTGTGCAAGGCGCTGGCGGAGGTGGTGGCATGAGCCCGACGATCTTCGACGTCTCGGCTCCCGGCCGGCGGTCGTCCACCATCCCGGAGGCCGGCGTGGAGGCCCCCCCGGCGTCGGCCATCCCCCCAGGCCTCCGCCGCAAGGCGGCCCCCCGCCTGCCCGAGGTCTCCGAGCTGGAGCTCGTCCGGCACTACACCCGGCTCTCGCAGAGCAACTGGGCCATCGACGTCGGCGTCTACCCCCTGGGGTCCTGCACGATGAAGTACAACCCCAAGGTCAACGAGGAGACCGCCGCGCTGGCGGGCTTCCGCAACCTCCACCCGTGGCAGCCCGAGTCCCACGTCCAGGGGGCGCTCCGGCTCCTCTGGGAGATCGAGCAGATCCTCGTCGAGCTCACCGGGATGGCCCGGGTGACGTTCCAGCCGGCCGCCGGCGCCCAGGGGGAGCTGACCGGCCTGCTGATGATGCGGGCCTTCCACCGGGCGGCCGGGGATCCCCGCTCGGTCGTGCTGATCCCGGACTCGGCCCACGGGACCAATCCTGCGAGCGTGGCCCTGGCCGGCTTCGGTGTGCGGCAGGTCCCCTCCGACGAACGGGGCCTGGTCGACCTCGGCGCCCTGGAGGCGGCCCTCGACGACGACGTGGCCGGGCTGATGCTGACCAACCCCAACACGCTGGGGCTGTTCGAGCGGGACATCGAGAAGATCGCCGCAGCCCTCCACGGTGTCGGCGGCCTGCTCTACTTCGACGGTGCCAACCTCAACGCCATCCTCGGGAAGGTGCGACCGGGGGACATGGGCTTCGACATCGTCCACATCAACACCCACAAGACCTTTACGACGCCCCACGGCGGCGGCGGTCCGGGGGCCGGCCCGGTGGCGGTGACCGAGCGCCTCCAGCGGTTCCTGCCCGCCCCGGTCGTCGGCTACGACGAGGGCGAAGGCCGCTGGTACTGGGACCACGACCGGCCGGACTCGATCGGCCGCATGCACGGCTTCAACGGCAACTTCGGCGTGCTGGTCCGGGCGTACACCTACCTGCGGTCGATTGGCGGGGAGGGCCTCACGAAGGTTGCGGAGCGGGCGGTGCTCAACGCCAACTACCTCCGCGCCCGCATCGAGGAGGCCTACCCGATGGCCCACCCGGGGTTCTGCATGCACGAGTTCGTGGCGACCGCCCGGCGCTACCGGGCCAACGGGGTCCGGGCGATGGACATCGCGAAGCGCCTCATCGATCTGGGCTTCCACCCGCCGACCGTGTACTTCCCGCTGGTGGTCGAGGAGGCCATGATGGCCGAGCCCACCGAGACCGAGTCCCGTGAGGGCCTCGACGCCCTCGCCGACGCCCTCCTGCAGATTGCAGGGGAGGCGGCGACCGATCCCGAGTTGCTGCACCAGGCGCCCGTGACCACGCCGGTTGGCCGCCTTGACGAGGCGCGGGCCGCCCGGCGGCTTCACGTGCGCTGGGAGCCGGGTGCTCCCTGGCTCTCAGACTAGAATCCCGCTGACTTGATTCCACCCTATTCGAGGAAGACAGCTGCCCAGCGTCGCCGCCGGCGACGGCTGGCCCGCACCATGATCGCCGCCGCCGCTCTCCTCCTGCTGATCGTGGTCGTGTTCTTCAATCCGTTCGGTGGCGGGAAGAAGGTGGTCACCTCGGGATCGCCGGCTGCGCCGTCCTCGGCCTCCCCGAGCCCGACGGGCACCGCCTCGTCGCTGCCCCCCATCGTCCCGGTGTCGCCCACGGTGGCCGCCACACCGCCGACCTTGAAGATCAATCCCATGGTCAAGGGCTTGGGAACCGGGCTTGCCCGAGCGCAGGCGGTGGCCGACGGCCCCACGATCCTCGTGCTGGGCGGCCTCGCCGGCGGTAGCTCCTCGTCGTCGGTCAAGCGCTTCACCCCGGTGAGCGACACGGTGACCGCGGCCGGGACGCTCGCCGTGCCGACGCATGACGCAGCCGCCGTCCCCTTCGGCACCAACGCCCTGGTGTTCGGGGGCGGTGAGGCGGTCACCATCGACCAGGTGCAGACCTTCGGCGCCAAGGGCTCCCAGGTGGTCGGCCACCTGCCCCAGGCCCGTTCCGACCTCGTCGCCGCGACGGTGAGCGGGCGGATCTACCTCATGGGCGGCTACGACGGGAAAACCGACCAGGCCGACGTCCTCATGACCACAGACGGCGTCACGTTCAAGGTGGTGACCCAGCTGCCCACCCCGGTGCGCTATGCCGGCGTCGCGGTGCTCGGCACCACGATCTACGTGATCGGTGGGGAGCACAACGGCGCCCAGGTCTCCCAGATCCAGGCCGTCGACGTCGCCGCGGGGACCGCCAAGGTCGTCGCGACCCTCCCCGTCGCGCTGTCGCAGGAGAGCGCGTTCGTCCTCGGGGGGACCGTGTTCATCGCCGGGGGTCGCAGCGGCACCACCGTCCGCAACCAGGTCGACACCGTGGACCCGGGCACGGGGGCGCTCACGAGGGCCGGTCTGCTGCCCCGGGCCGCGGCGGACATGGCCGTGGGCCAGCTCGGCAACGACGTGTATCTGTTCGGGGGCGAGTCCCCGGCCCCGCTGTCGACGATCGTGCACATCGGGACCGTCTAGTGCACCTCGCATTGATCCCACGCATGTCAGCGCAGGCTCTCTGGCATGTCAGCGCAGGCTCTCTGCGATCCTCGCAGGGCGCCGCCATGAGCGGCATGAACCGCCCCCGGAGCCGGTGACCCGGCTCCTGGACGGCTCTCCTGCGAGCGACGCCCAGGTTTCCCCGGGCGGCCCGGTGCCGGGCAGGACCTGCGCTCATCGAAGAGGTGGCGGCGCCGGTCACGCCGTGCTGGGGGTCTCCCAGCCCGACGGTGCGTGACGCGTGCGGTCGCACGCGTGGACCCGCCGCCCCGGG
>WNFD01007519.1_pt1 | contig 10787 bp, 11 predicted proteins | sample 5400491 | NCBI WGS metagenome assembly WNFD01 (sample SAMN13153343, study PRJNA577476) | soil metagenome | isolation source: 120 cm saprolite under Douglas fir tree site 2 hole 2 replicate 2 | place: USA:California | collected 2015-04-18 | reverse complement strand
GCGACAGCAGGCGCGGCCCGGCAATGACGCCGCCGGCGACCAGGCCGAGGGCCAGCAGGGAAACGCCCCAAGCCCTGACGCCGGGCTTCGTGGAATGCTGGCCGGTGATGGGCCCAGCGCGTACGTCCGACATTTTGACCTCGCCATTTCATCGATCAGCTCGAACGGGATACCTATCTATCGATAGGTATGCGACCCTAGGGCTTTGAACGTAGGGCTGTCAATATCTATCTATCGATAGGGCGGCACCGATTAAAAATTTTTTTCGAGATCCGCCGACACGTCAACCTCTATCTACAGATAGACAGCTTGGAAGGGCGGGTGCCGCAACGGCCGGCTGACCGCTGCCCGCGATAAAGGAGGGGCTGGATTTGAACAGGTATGAACCGAACATTCTCGCCGGCGACTGCGAAAGCTCGTGCCGTAAGAGCGGCAGGGTTTCCGTCTCGCCGTCGGCGGATCGCGTGCCCGGTACCACAACCCCGGCCGACGATTCTATCGGTAGATAGGCTGATACTCGTTGTGTTTTCAGAAGGCAAGGACTATCTATCAACAGATAGTCGTAGGAGGAGACTCCATGAGTGACGTGAAGGCTGCGATCATGGATGCTGCCGAACGGCGCATGCAGCAGGGCGGTTTCGGCGGCTTCAGCTTCCGGGAAATCGCCGCGGATGTGGGCATCAAGAGCTCGAGCGTCCACTACCACTTCCCAACAAAGGAGGATCTCGCGGCGGCCGTCATTCATCGCTGGGCGGAATATACTTCCGAATTGATCGACAAGGAGCTGGAGAAAGACCCAGATCCCGTCCGTGTCTGGACGAAGGCCTTCCGAGGAACTGCTTTCTCCGAAGCTCACATGTGCCCCTGTACCGTGCTCGGCGCCGCCTCGCAGGATCTGCCGGAACAGGTTGCGAAGGAAGTGAAGGGCTTTTTCAAGATGTGCCAGGACAAGCTAGTCGCGGAAGGGCTCTCGCCAAGCAAAGCGGCCGACGTGCTGTCGACCATCACGGGCGCCCTGGTCATTGCCAATGCCCTCGGCGACACTGCCGAATATGACCGAGCCACCAGCGATTTGCTGCGTCATCGCGCGCCAGCTCTAGCTGATCGTCACGGCCCGCGCGGACGAGTCAGGCGTCGATCCAATTGATCGGACCAAGGAAGTCCATCTTGCCGATATCGACGCCGTTGTGGCGGAGGATCGCGTAGGCCATCGCGATATGGAAATAGACGTTCGGGATCGTCATCTGCAGCAGGTAGTCCTCGCCGCCAAGGACCTTGCCGGGCGCCCAGGAGAGGCTGACCTTCCGCTCGGCGGCGCCGGCGTACTGCGCTTCCGTCACACTCTCCGCGAAGGCGACGGTCTTCCGGATGCGGGCGCGCACCTCATCAATCGTCTGCTCGTTGTCCTCGTGCTTGGGCGGCGTCTGCCTGGAGAGCCAGGCGGCCGCCGCCTTGACGTAGTCGCACGCGCTTTGAACTTGGTAGATGAAAGGCTTCATGTCGGGCGCGAGGCGGCCGGTCATTAGGACGCCGACATCAAACGTCTTGGCGCCCGCATACTCCTCAGCCTTGTCGAGCCAGCTTTCGAGATTCTTCAGCATCTGCGTGCACTGCGAAATCGCCTGGTAATACATTGATCCCTTCCTTTGATCCGCTTGAGATGTGTCAAAAGCCCGAGGGAAAGCCGCGCCCAGGTCGCGATGACCCAGGTAGGACCTCCTCACCGCCGCTCAGACAAGGCAGGCCTCACCCGCTTCGTGCGCCTCATATTTGGGGTAGTCGGTGTAGCCGCGCGCATCGAAGGCGTAGAATGTGCGCCGGTCGTAGGGATTGAGTGGAAGACCCAACTCGATGCGCTTCGGCAAGTCCGGGTTCGCGATGAAATGACGGCCGAACGCGATCAGGTTGGCGTCGCCGTTGGCCACCGTGGCCTCCGCCGTATCGGGTTCAAACCCGCCCGCGGCGATGATCGGGCCGTGGAAGACTTTGCTCAGCTCCTGCGCGGCAACCGGACCCTGCCCTTCGGCGATCAAATCGCCACCCTTGATCCGAGGTTCGATGACGTGGAGATAGGCCAACTTGAAGTCGTTGAGTCGCTCGGCGACGTAGCGGAATAGAGCGCGCGGGTTGCCATCGGCCATGCCGTTGAAGGTACCGCTCGGCGCGATCCGGACGCCGACGCGGTCGGCACCCCAGACGCTAACGAGCGCCGCGACCGCTTCGAACAGGAGCCGCGCCCGGTTTTCGATCGTGCCGCCATAGCGGTCGGTTCGCTTGTTGCTGTTGTCCTGAAGGAATTGGTCGATCAGATGGCCATTGGCGGCCATGAGTTCGACGCCGTCGAAGCTGGCCTTCTTCGCGTTGAGAGCAGCAGCACGGTATTGCTCAATGATCCCAGCAATCTCTGCCGTTTCCAGCGCCCGGTGTGGCGATGGCTGCGAAAAGCCGTCGGGAGTGACAACGAGGATGCTTGGATCTGCCCAGTAGGTTGGATCGACTGAAGCCGTAACAGGCTCCTCTCCGGTCACGGTGACATGGGTCGTGCGGCCAGCATGCCAGAGTTGGGCGAACATGTAGCCGCCTTTGGCATGCACCGCATCTGTGACGCGCTGCCAGCCTGTGACCTGCTCGTCACTATAAATCCCCGGGGCGCCCCGGTAGCCCCGCGCCGACGGCGAGACGGCGGTCGCTTCCGTGAAGATGAGCCCGCCGTCCGAGGCACGCTGACTATAGTATTCCAGCATCAGGTCGCTCGGCACACCACTCGGCCACTCGGCACGGAGACGGCTCAAGGGCGGCATCACGACGCCATGCCTGAGCGTGATTGCCCCGATCTGCACGGGGGTGAAGAGCTTGTTGCGAGCATGCGCAACCATTTCGATTCTCCTTGGGGAAGCGGGCGGCGCCGGCGAACTCGGTGTCACCAGGCGCGGCCCGTGTCGCTATGTCCTGGGTGAGATGACTGGGGTTCCGGTGATCACTGACGACCGGCCATGACACCGCCGTCGACGGGCAGCACGACGCCGGTGATGAAGCTCGCCTGGTCCGAAGCGAGGAACAGCAGCGCTTCCGCCGCATCCGCCGCCTGGCCGTTGCGGCCGAGCGGATGGAATGTATTGAAGCTTGGCAGCACGGCCTTGACCTGCTCGGGCGTAAGGAACGTGTCGTAGACGGGCGTCTCGATCACCGCTGGTGCGATCGCGTTCACGCGGATCTTCTCCGGCGCCAGCTCAATGGCGAGATTCTTGACCAGGGCGTGTACGCCGGCCTTCGCAGCTGAATAGGCAGAGGATGGCGTGGCGCCGATCGCCTGCAGCGCCCACATCGAACCGGTCTGCACAATGGCACCGCCCCGGCCGGCTGCCTTCATGGCCTTCGCGGCGGCCTGCGCGGTGAAGAACGTGCCCTTGAGGATGTTGTCGAGGAAACGATCGTACTCGGCCTCAGTCACCTCGAGGAACGGCTTCGGCGCGAAGATACCTGCATTGTTGAATAGCACGTCGAGACGGCCGAACCGGTCGATTGTGGTCTTCACGAGGGCCTCACCGGTCGCTGGAAGGGCGACGTCCCCGACATACGCGACCGCACGCTTGCCCGAGGCATCGATCTGACGGGCGGCCGCTTCGGTCTTTGCGGCATCACGACCGTTGACGACGACCGAGCCGCCCTCGGCGACGAACCGGGTCGCGACCTCCTTGCCCATCCCCGAACCACCGCCGGTGACGATGGCAATCCTGTCCTGGAAACGCATGAGTTTTCTCCATAGCTGATCTACCTATCGATAGGTCGACATGCTCACAAATAACCCTGGACGTCGCGGCCGTCAAGGATCTATCTATTGGTAGGGAGAGGGGTGCGGTCGTGAAAGAAACCGCCGAACGACTGATGGACTTGGCAGAGGCCCATATACGCAAGGCCGGATATGCCGGCTTCAGCTTTCGCGATCTTGCCGCCGAGATCGGCATCAAGAGCGCCAGCGTTCATCACCATTTTCCAACCAAGGCCACGATGGCTGCTGCTGTCGCGCGACGTTATGCGGATCGATTTTTCGCCGCGGTTGCGCGGCGGCCGAATGAGACTGCCGAGGACGCTATCGCCGCTTACCGGTCAACCTTCAAAGCGGCCCTCGATCGAGACGGCCTAATGTGCCTCTTCGGTGTGCTGGGCGCTGAAGCGGGTGGTTTATCACCCGAAATCGCCAATGAAATATTGTCCTTCTTCCGCCGATGCGTTGAGGACCTATCCCAGCGGATCGGCGGACTCGATGCGGAAGCGCGGGCCTTTCAGGTCATTGCAACGCTCGAAGGCGGCATGATGCTCGCCCGTGCCTATCAAGATACCCAAGCGTTCGACCAGGCCGTTGCCGGCCTCGTATGACCCTTCCGGCCATCAGCGAGGCGAAGCTATCGAAATACGAGGCGGGCCAGCGTGCGTGCGTCGAAGAGCTCGTAAGGACGAAAAATGGCACAAAATCGAGGCCAGACGACGTAGCGGCAACCGAGTTGCACAACCGTCTTGCTAAACAGATCGTCTCGCAATCGCCCGTCCATCTCCGGCAGGTGGAAGGCACTACGCCATGGACGAAGAGCGCTGCCGGACCGGAGCCCGCCCGGCGTCGCTGCTCCATGGTTCCCTTGCGATAGATGTCGAGGGTCGCCTCGGTCTTCGCGCCGACGGCGTTGACATCGGCGTCGGATAGAGACGACCCCGCCGTTGCAATACTAGCCAAGCGGACCGAAGAACTCGGGACGGTACATGACCAGCTTGACGACCTCAGGTGTCGGCTGGCGCGAGACCGCGCGGATGATCGCGAACAGGGCCTTGACGCCGAGACTGTGGCCGCGATCGAGGATGGCGAGGCGCATGGTCATCCCTGCTTGGTTGCAGCGTCGAGGGCCGCGAGCGCGCCGTCGTACTGTCGTGTGGCCTGGCCGATCGCGCCGCAGACCACGATCTCGAAGACCTTGTCCTCGCTGAGGCCCGACGCCAGCGCGGCGGCAACGTCCGCATCGGTGACCTTGTGGGCCCGCCTGGTGACCTTGTCGATCAGCGACCTCAGCGGTTCGGCGAGCCCTGCGTTGTCGAACGCTGCGCGACGGTCAGCGTGCGATGCCCTGCCGCTTCCTTCGAGGATTCGCGTGACCAACGCTTTGCGTGCTTGGCTGATGTCCGACATGCGTTCCCCAGCTTAAGCCGCCGCGGCGCGAGCCGCGAACATCTGGAGGAGGCGACCCCAGTCGCCGTCGGTCTCGAAGATGCGGCGCATTTCATCACGACGCGGCCCATATCGATCAAGTTTCCGATGCTCCAGCTCAACGCGCGTCGTTTCCTTACCCTCGGGAATGAAGCGCACCTCGATTTCGGTCTTCAGAGTCGGGTCATACTGCCCAAGCTGTGTGTCCGTTGCAAGACGATCGGTTCCGCGAGTTCGGACAGCGAATTTTTTGCGACCAAACGGCCTGATCTTGCTATCGCTCGATGATGCGGCTCAACGCCGGTCCGAGATCGTCCAAAATCGAGCCGCCGGTTTTTGAGGAGCGACAGGTCGAGAAGTCGAATCACGAAATACCCGAGGCGAGTTCCCAGGTTTGGGTAGCGATCTGCGCGTCTTCTTCCGAGGGAAGTACGCGGACCGAACAACGCGACGTTGGATTGCTGATGGGGTCTTCCAAAGATCGATTTCGTGTTGTGTCGAGGCTGATACCAAGCCACGAGAGACCGCCGCAGATCGCGGCCCGTACCTTTGCGTCATGTTCTCCGATCCCACCGGTGAAGACCAGCAAATCGACCCCATCGAGGGCGGCGATCATAGCCGCCACCTGTTTGCGAATTGAGTAACAGAACATTTGGATTGCCAGCCGTGCGTCGGCGTTGGACGGAGAAACTTCATGCAGACGACGCATGTCGCTATCGATTCCGGAAATTCCGAGGAGGCCGGAGTGGTGATCGACCAACGCTTCGAGACGCGCGGCGTTGAAGTTCTTTTCGCGCACCAAATAGACCAGCACACCCGGATCGAGATCGCCGCAGCGCGTTCCCATGATCACCCCACCGGTCGGGGTCAGGCCCATGCTGGTGTCAATGGATTGACCGCCCTTAACGGCGGTGAGACTGGCGCCATTGCCGAGATGCAAAATTATCAATCGATCCGGCAGATCGTCCCCAAGTTGGCGTACGACCGACTCGCAAGAAAGGCCGTGAAATCCATAGCGGTAGATGCCATCGGATCGCATTTCCAGGGGGAGCGGCAGGGTGCGCGCGACCTCTGGCATCCCAGCGTGGAACGCCGTATCGAAGCAGGCCACTTGTGGCAGCTGCGGGAAGTGCTCCTGCGCGAAGCGAATGACCGACAACGCCGGAGGATTGTGCAGTGGCGCGAAAACAGTTGCCGCTTCGAGCTGCCGCAGCACCGCTTCGTCGATCAGGCAATGGCGGCGAAGATTCGGCCCACCGTGGACCACGCGATGCCCGACCGCGGCCGGTTGGGCCTCTTTGCAGTCTGCGAGAAATGCTCCGATGCGTGCAACCGCGTCCTGTTGGGTTCCGAATTTCGCCCTTTCGGAAACCAACGGCTTGTTATTCGCGTCTTTCGCCCAGAACTTGCCCTGGCGGTCGCCGATCGACTCGGCCTCGCCCGAGAGAAGCACTTTCGGGATGGAAGACTCGACCCGGTAAAGTCCGAACTTGAGCGACGACGACCCGCTGTTGAGGGCAAGTACTGATGAACGTCGTCCAGCGCTCGTCATACGGCTTATGAGGTCCAGCGCCAGTTTTGCACCTCGGGCATATCCTCACCATGTTCGCTGACATAGAGCTTGTGACGCTCCATCGTGCTCCAGTAACGGTCTGTCGCCGTCTGCTTTTCTTGGCGGAGCCTCGGGATTCGGCTGATGGCGTCGAGCGCAAGCTGATAGCGGTCGAGGTTATTCAATACGACCATGTCAAAGGGGGTCGTCGTGGTGCCTTCCTCCCTATACCCACGCACGTGAAAATTGTCATGGTTGTGCCGGCGATAGGTCAGCCAGTGAATGACTCGCGGATAGCCGTGGAAGGCAAAGATCACCGGCTTATCGCGGGTGAACAGCGCGTCGAAATCCTGGTCCTCCAGCCCATGTGGGTGCTCCGTCTGAGGCTGCAAGGCCATTAGGTCCACCACGTTCACAACGCGGATCCGAATGTCTGGAATGTATTCTCGCAAGAGCGTCACGGCTGCGAGAGTTTCGAGCGTGGGGACATCGCCTGCGCAGGCCATAACCACGTCGGGATCGTCTGCATCGTTACTCGCCCATTGCCAAATGCCAGCCCCGACGGTGCAGTGGCTAACGGCGGATTCAATATCGAGCCACTGCCACTCGGGCTGTTTACCGGCAATGATCAAGTTGACGTAGTTCCGACTACGAAGACAGTGATCGGCTACCGAGAGCAGGCAGTTCGCGTCGGGGGGCAGATAGATGCGCACGACGTCGGACTTTTTGCTCGCAACGTGATCGATGAAGCCGGGATCCTGGTGGGAGAAGCCGTTGTGATCCTGCCGCCAGACATGCGACGTGAGCAGGTAATTCAGCGACGCGATCGGCTTTCGCCACGGGATTGTTTTGCACGTCTTCAGCCATTTCGCATGCTGATTGAACATCGAGTCGATGATGTGGACGAATGCCTCGTAGCACGAAAAAAGCCCGTGGCGGCCGGTGAGCAAGTATCCCTCGAGCCAGCCCTCGCAGAGGTGCTCGCTCAGGACCTCCATGACCCGGCCGTTGATGCTGAGGTTGATGTCGACGTCTTCAAGGCGCGCCATCCACTCCTTTCCGCTGGCCTCGTAAACCGCATCGAGACGGTTCGAGGCGGTCTCATCCGGACCGAATAGACGGAAATTCTGGTTGGCGAGGCTCAGCTTCATCACGTCCCGCAAAAACACTCCAAGAACGCGGGTGGATTCGGCTTCGACGCCGCCTGGCGCTGAAACGCGCACAGCGTAATCGTGGAAATGGGGCATCGCGAGCGGCACCAGCAGCTCCCCGCCGTTGGCGTGCGGATTCATTCCCATACGACGGTGGCCCGTCGGCGCAAGTGCCGCGAACTCGTCGCGGAACTTACCGCTTTCGTCGAACAATTCCCGCGGTCTGTAGCTTTTCATCCAATCTTCGAGCTGCTTGATATGCTCGGGACTCTTGAAGTCCGCGATTGGCACCTGATGCGCGCGCCAAGTCCCCTCCACTGGCTTGCCGTCGACGAACTTTGGCCCGGTCCAGCCTTTTGGCGTGCGGAACACGATCATGGGCCAGCGCGGCCGCTCCACAGTGTTCGGAGAAGAACGCGCCGCAATCTGAATCTTGTGAATCTCCGCTACGACCTTATCAAGCGTGCCGGCCAGATGTTGATGCACGACGGCCGGGACGTCGCCTTCCACGAAATGCGGTTCATAACCGTAACCGCGGATCAGATCGGTCAATTCCTGGTGGCTGATGCGGGCGAGCACCGTAGGATTGGCGATCTTGAACCCATTGAGATGAAGGATCGGAAGAACAGCACCATCACGCGCAGGATTCAGAAACTTGTTGGAGTGCCAACTCGTGGCCAGCGCACCAGTTTCCGCCTCCCCGTCGCCGATGATGCAGGCCACGATCAGATCCGGATTGTCGAATGCCGCGCCGTATGCGTGGACGAGGCTATAACCGAGTTCGCCCCCTTCATGGATCGACCCGGGAGTTTCCGGCGCGACATGACTCGGGATGCCGTAAGGCCAGGAGAACTGCCGAAAGAGCCGTTGCAACCCGTTTCGACTGCGCTCGATATTCGGAAAGCGCTCCGTGTAGGACCCTTCGAGATAGCTATGCGCGACCAGCCCCGGACCGCCATGACCGGGACCGATGACATAAATCATGTTCAGATCGTGTTCTTTGATCAGCCGGTTCAGGTGTACGTAAATGAAGTTGAGCCCGGTCGTGGTGCCCCAATGCCCGAGTAGACGAGGTTTGATGTGTTCGAGCTTGAGAGGGGTTTCGAGCAGTGGATTGTCCTGCAGATAAATCTGCCCGACCGTGAGGTAATTTGCGGCACGCCAATACGCGTCCATTTTTTCCAGCAAATCGGGCGACAGCACATCAGGCATCAGGGTCTCCTTACGGCTCGTTCACGCGCCAGGCCCCGCACCGCCAAGGAGCGCAATCAACTGCCGCCGTCTCATCATTGGGAATTCCCCGCCCGTGCCGTCGGCGAATGCTCAGTTGGTTTTGGACTGGAAACTAACATATTCGCTGGGGGCCGTGCAGGCTCGAATCGTGCCGTCTTAATCCTCGGAATGGTCATCGTGATGAGCGGCCACGGGCATCGGCGCATGCGCGAGGTTTTCTTCGGAGGGTGCACACAATCGGTGCTCGAGGCGAGCGACCTGTCATTCCCGAAAATCATATCCGCGCGTATTTATGATGTAGGCCGGATAAGATTGGTGTGACGATGATGGCCCCAGATCGTTGGACGGATCGTCGTAGCGGCGCGTCCTTGGCCAACCCCAGGTGCGTGCGGGTCTCATTGTAATAGAGCGAATACAAAGTCAGGATCCGTCGCAAATGCCGTTCGCCATAGATCAGGACCTGATCCAAGCACTCGCGCCGGAGTGTCCCGATCAGGCGCTCAACATATGGATTCTGCCAGGGCGACCTCGGTGAAATCGGGTGGTCGCGAATCCTTATCGTCCGGACGCGATTGGTTGGTGTCGAAGGACAAGGTTCTCGGCTTCCAACGCAGCCCGCGGCCGGAACAGTCCGATCAAGGCGCACCAGATCAACCTGCAAAGATCGCTCATCGGCAGCGAGTATCAGCCGATTCGCGGTCGCGGTCAGCCGTTTTGAGTTTGCGGTAGGGACAATGCGACCCAAGAAGCATGAGACGACGGGTGCGACCGATCAGACCTGCAGCGTGAATGTGGAACGCGTCAAAAGTCGCAAGGCTGGGCCAAACACAGCAATACAAGCAAAGCCATTTACGGTAGGCGGAACCAATTTGGTGTTCCATAGCGCGGAGAATTCATGAAGATACGACACATTAGCAGTGCGGCGCCCAATGATCGTCAGGCTCCCACCGCCCATATTGCGGACAAGAGCTTTGTCGAGCGGGCGGAGACCGTGCTGGTGCTTGGAGTTCTATGGAGTGGGCTCGCAGCTTGTATGCTCGGCGCGCTCTCGTACGACATCGCCTATTGGTTCGGGGGTTCGTGAGACGCGCAGTCAAGAAGAAGGCAAGACGCTTTAGGTGAAGACGGATATGCGCGCTCCAACTCGATTGCCCATTTCAGCCATCGATTGGCGAGAAAAGAGAAGCCCCGGCCGCGAGGTTGGGACGACGGCGACCGGGGCGGGGTTCATATGCGTTCGCGACTCAGAATTTAGCGCGCCTACGCTCGCAATGGTAGCGCCACTCGCAGAAAGACAATCACTGTGACATTTCTGCAAATCCCCAATTAGAGAACGCTCGGAATTAGGATACTACCCGCCGGCCCGCCTCGGTGATCTTCATGCGAACAACCTCCACCGTGCGTCCACCGGGCGGCCATGCGCTGGGGCGTCGCCACTGCCAGCTCGGATATGACCAGATCAACAAGCAGTCAACCGTGAAGCCGACCTGGAGCCAAACAAATCGTGGCAGGATTGGTCTAAAGCCTTAGTGAGGCTGATAGTTCCCTTGGTTCCCCCCGGTCGAACGCTTCGACAACGTCGTTGCACAGGCGATCTTCGGCTCTGGCGCTGATCGGAGTGCTACAGCGCGAATCCTACCGGATCGAATTCTCGGGA
>WNFD01014866.1_pt1 | contig 10789 bp, 13 predicted proteins | sample 5400491 | NCBI WGS metagenome assembly WNFD01 (sample SAMN13153343, study PRJNA577476) | soil metagenome | isolation source: 120 cm saprolite under Douglas fir tree site 2 hole 2 replicate 2 | place: USA:California | collected 2015-04-18 | reverse complement strand
AGATAGGCTTCCAGCTTGTGATGGCAGGGCATTTCATCGAGCTTGCCGTTTTCTAACCGCGACGTAGGCAATCGCCGCCCGAATGTCCTCCCCGGTCAAGCGCGGATACGCATCGAGCAGATCGGCCTCGGTCGCTCCTTCGGCGAGCTTCCGAAGGATCAGTTCCACGGTAATTCGCGTTCCTCTGATGACAGGCTTGCCCATCATCACATTGGGGTTTATCTCGATTCGATCAGTTGTCATGAGCGTTCTCGCCACCAGTATAGACATCCCTGAAACCCGGCTCTATGACGGATTCCTTTAGGGAAGTTCTGAGCATGCACTCGACGATAATCCAACCGATCATACCCGACCGGTGTCTTGCCGTTTGGTTCGAGCCAAAATATGTTGAACGAGAGCGAACGAATGTCGAAAATGAGGCAGGTGGCGGTGGATGAATGGCGGCAACCGCAGGTTAGAATCAATTCTCGCTGATAACGGCACGGCCTCCACAGCGAGCGGAACCGTTGCAGAACCGGGCTGGCACCCAGCGCGATCATTCTGGTCCGCGCGACTTCCGTCGGGCACTGCGAAAGAGAAGCTGCACGCCTACCTAATCGCACATCCGGCCGGGGCGGACCCGCGAGAACTGCTCGCCCTACTTTTCAGTGGAGCCGGATCTGATCCTGAACTCGGGCCGCGAATCATCTCCGGCATCCTGGGAGGTGACCCTAACTTCGCGTTTGATGCGGTCACCGGCTTGTGGTCGCTAAGCCGAAGTTCCACCCTGCGCGTTCCGCTCGATCAGGCGGAGTTTGTCGTAGTGGATCTGGAGACCGCAAGCGGACGTCCAGCTCCTGGCTCGATTATCGAAATCGGCGCCTACCGAATGCGCGGCCGCCAAATCCTCGAGCCGTTCCAGAATCTGATAAAGCCACGGATGCGGATTCCGCGGTTCGTTGCCCGGCTCACCTCAATCAGCGACGAAATGGTCGCTGCGGCGCCACCCATCGAGGAGGTGCTGCCGCGCTTTCGCGCCTTCCTGGGCGATGCGGTGATGGTTGCGCACAACGCCCAATTCGATCATGCATTTCTCGATTTCGAATTCAGGCGGTTGTTTGGAATCGGCCTGTTGAACCCGGTGCTGTGCACGCTCCGGATGGCGCGCAGGCTGCTGCCCTCGATACGGCGACGGCGGCTCGATCTGCTTGCCGAACATTTCGGGCTTTCAACCGCCGGCCGCCATCGAGGGCTCGGCGATGCGCGAATGGCGGCGGAGTTGTTGTCGATCTTTCTCGACATTGCATCTCAGATGGGGCTGAATCGCCTCGACCGCCTGCTCGACCACCATTCGCGTGGGGCGGCGGGCCGCCGAATTGAGCGCCATGTGCCACCGGAAGCGATCAGCGCGATGCCGCAGCGGCCGGGCGTTTATCTGATGCGCAATCAACGTGGTGACTTGCTGTACGTTGGCAAAGCGACGTGCCTTCGAGATCGAGTGGGATCATATTTCAACGGCGATGCTCATTTGACTGGAAAGATTGCCGAACTGGTTAATCATGTCTGGCAGATCGAGACGCGGCCGATGCGTTCGGCTTTGGAGGCCGCATTACTCGAAGCGAGACTGATTCGCGAATTGAAACCGCCATACAACCGGATGCTGAAATCGGCCGCCCCCGCCTGGTTCATTCGTGTCGATCTGAGCGACCCGTTCCCGCGCTTGCAAGCGGTGCAGAGACTCACGGCGAGGGCTGGAGTTCTCCAGCTTGGTCCGTTCATCGGCCGGCGAAATATCGAGCATTCGCTCGGAGCGTTGTCGCGGATGCTCGGGCTGCGTTCCTGTAGCGGCAGACTCGAACCGCGCGAGGATTTCTCGCCGTGCATTTACGGTCAGATGGGCCATTGCGTGGCGCCGTGCAATCTGAGTGTGAGCGAGGACGTATACAACTATCAGGCGCGGCGCGCTGTTACCTTTCTGCGCGGACGCAGCGGACTAATCCTGGGAGAACTGGTACGGGCACGTGACCAGGCCGCGGCCGCCATGCGTTTCGAGGAAGCCCAGCGTCACCATCGGAGTCTCGAGGCGCTCGCGACGCTGGCGGAGCGGACGACACGGCTCAGCCGCGTGGTAACCGAGAACAACCTGGTGATCGTGCTAGGTGGGCAGTGTACTACGGAGACTTCCGCCACTGCCCACGGGAATGACAGGCCGAAGCCTGTCCCTACGGAGTGCCCCGTCGCGTATGTCATCTTAAGTGGCAGGCTCACGCTAATACGCGAAATCGATTCGCCACAAGCAGAATCCGACCTCGCGCAATTCGTCGCCCAGAATTACGAGCTGTACAAATTGCGCCCAGTTGTACGCACCGAACTCGAAGCGATGACTATCGTCGCGCGTTGGCTCAAGGAACGCGCACCCACTGACGGCAGGATCATCCCAGTCAACGGAGCGGTGTTCGATCCAGCTTGGCTCAAAGTTCATAGCACATTGTCCGACTAATCCGATTCAGAAACGCGCTCGCAGACTCCCTTTGAGATACTCACCTAGCTAGCTAAGGCTTAGCTAGCTGGTTGCGGGGGTACCACCTTTTGGGGTGCATTCCTGAGAGCTTGAAGTCTCGACAAAACCCTTGCCTTTGCAGCCGTTCTGTCCCTTGCAATCATTCTGCGCGGTCTTGCACGAGCTGTTGCCCTTGCAGCTGTTGGCTCCCATGCACTTGACCTTGGCTGTCTGCGTGCTGGGGGCGCTTCCGCCTCCGGCCGCGCCGTTGTCCTGGGCCAGGGCCACGTTGGCCATCAACATCAGGCCGACAGCAGTCGCCAGGAATGCGCCCTTCTTTGCGGTTTTCATCTTCGCGATCTCCTCTTAGTTGAAGTTTGTGAATTGGCAGTCGCCACAGGACACGCCACCGTGAGATGCGGCTGGTACGCGCCCTTGGTAAACCAATTCCTGGAAGGGCGACAAAAGTTACAGGTTCACAGACAACCCCTACTTTGCAGGAGAACAATGCGCACGAGAAAAAAACCTATGGTTGACGATACGCACCAACAGTAAGGCGGCAAGAATGTTGCCCGTATCTCATGGGCTCGCCTACGTCACGCTCGACTCTCCAGATGAAATGAAGAACGCCACGCGGAGGGCTACATGACGGGGCTATGAAGCGGCTTTCACCGGAGCATAATCAAGGCGCCGAAACCGCAGAGTTGATCGATGTCGGCAATCACGTACCAGTCCAGCCCTGATCGACTCAGTGCATGAAGACTGTCTGTGGTATGAGCGGCCACAGCCTTCTTGCTGGTTAAATCTCGCTCACCCCGAGAAAGTTTCTACAAGATCGTTTGGGCTGCGGGAGGTTCTCTCACGCGCCAGCGGGCGTCTGCGGGCACGTGAGTTGAACGGCCCACAATTCAAGATTCAGAAGCAAGCAGCCTGAATCCCAATAAATTGGCGGGAGAACTTCACACCTGCCGGCACGCGCAACGGCGGAGCGGAGATTCGGTCCCCGACCGCAGTAACGTCGAGGCGAAGGATACGCACACCATATTCCTTGTTGAGAAGGTCATCGGAGAACGACAGGCAAGACTTTTACTGGGAAGTGTTCGGCACCGTACTCGCCGTGGTTGGTGCGGTGCTTCCACCGACGATCTTGTCGCAGGTACCCACAGGCACGTAAATCCAGGCATTTGGATCATTATCCCGCCCCGAGGTCTTGCCGCATGAATTGGCCGGACTGAAGCAGTCATTCTGCCCGCCCCTTACGATTCCGAAGCATTTCTCGTACTTGTAAGTGGGCCTGGGGATGTTCGTCTGAGCCTTCGCGTTCTGCTGGAATGCGACGCCAACCGCTATAGCGATGCTGGCAGCTACAAGTGTGGAATTACCTTTCATCTCTTTACAACCTGTAGGTCGTTCATGCTCGTTAACAACAATCACGTCTGATTTCAGAAGAACGAGAAGCGAAGTCCACCAACGAACACGGCACCATTAGCGTACCCGCTGCGCGATTTGTTCGAGTCTGTTTCAAAATCGTAATAATAGGCGCTGGTGTAGGCCTTCAGGTCCGTGTAGAAGCCGTTCCCTAAAAGGTCGTGATTTTGATCCAGCAAATAAGAGAGACCCACCTCGACTATCTGTATCTGATCGTGGGCAGGTGTGACGGTGGTGGAAGGAGCGGTCGCATATTGATAATAGCCACCGAGAACCCACGGCAACATAATTGATGCTGCCGATTATGCCGAATGGATCGCGACGCAGTGCCGGAGGCAAACCGGGGCGAGTTCCAGAAAATCCATCGTAATTGGCGCTCGCCCCGAGCACCCAAGTGTCTTCCAATATGGTGGTGATACCGGCGTTGATTGAGTTGGCATCTTTGTGACCAAGGTAGGTTGGGGTGTCTTCGCCTGCTGACGCGTGGGAAAGGGTAGTGCCCACTGTGAGGTCCACATCCTCCGTACGTCGGTTGTATACCAAGGCCGTTTGCACCAGATTGTTGAAGGCGCTCAGATTTGCAGCATTGGCAAACGGGTCGTTCGACATGCCAGATGGTGTTGCCGTGTGGGTGATCTGGAAACCCTCCGAACGTACCGTTCGCGGACAATACGATAGCGCCATATAGAACCCATCAATCCGCGGAGAGATGTAAATGAGCTTCGGCGACCTGACATCGTAGAAGCGCTCCGAATAGCCCAGATACGTGAGAGCGTTGATTCGACTAGCGAGGCTACTCTGCAGGAAGCTTGGCGGTAAGCGCCCGTCGGGGTCGAGCCGGGCTCCCGATTCGGGGCCGAACTCGGCTGCCGTGAAGGCGATCTCGGATGGAGTGAACCCGACTAGGCTCTGCGGAAACGCAGCGCGTTCGCCGACTTCGAATCGTCCGTACCTCCCGATCACGAAGGCGCTGACTTCAGGAACCAACAAGTCTCCGCTCTGGAACGACTGACCCACATCGGCACTGGTGTTGATCGCGACGCGAGCGGCCAAAATCGTGCCACCCTCGTCAAGATGGTACTGAGGGGTGAGCTCAATTTCGCCCTCGGGTACAAATCCTACGCTGCTTCCGCTTCGGCCGCCGGCGCCGTGTAACACGCCGCCAGGTGTGAGGTTGAAATAGCCGCTAGTCTTAAGTTCAAAGCCATTTGCCGCATCCGCGCTTCGAGTGACAAACAGCAACAACATTATGGCTCCGAAAATGCGTACGAGAGCATGCGCTGTGAGCATCCGGTCTCCAAGCGCGAGCCTGTCAAGTTTTAACTGTGCCTCGGACACAGTCACGGTCTTAGATGCAACTCGCAGTGCTAAGGTTTCGACACCCATCGCGGCGCGGCGGCATCTCAGCGCCGCCGCGCCCTAACAAACATTGCCATTGCGAACCAGCTACCGCAGGAGTTGTTGTAGACCGCCCGGGGTCGAGTATCGGGTGACATCATCGTACTGCTTCGGTACTTGTTTGTCCCACAGCTCCTTAGCGCCGGTCGGATTGAAACTCGTGATGTAACTCACGTGGTCGTTTTGGACGTCCCAGTAGTTCTCGACGATTCCGCCGATGCCTGGCTGTTCGCCGTAATTGTCGAGTTGGCCCGGGGTGCCGGCGGTCCAGACGACCTTCCACAGCTTATTGCTGCTGTCATAGAGATCTTCTGCGAGATTCCCATAGTATTGCTTGTCGACGTAATCTATTCGCCTGCCGTAACAGTAGCCTGGCGCCAGGGACGGGACACGATGAATATCGACGACGTAGCTGTCGCGAGTCTCCCACTCACCCCATGACGGCTTCGGCCAGCCCAGTATTCCGTCGTACTCGCCGGGGAAGGTGCCGGCCGCCTTGCCGTTCATCTCGAAGAGGGTGAGCAACTTTCTGATCACGCAGCCAGGTGCCCTCGAACTTGCCGACACCACCGTTCCATCCAACCCGTTGGTCGTCCTTGACAAAGTCGCTGCCGAGCACCGGCGCGCAACGGGCAGACGACGACAAGCGCAGGGAGCGACGTAGCGCGGGAAGGAATACGTAGTCGTCTTCATCTTTCAGATTGTCCTGCCAGAAGAGCGTGAGCACCGCGGTGTACTTGGACTGCTCGGGTTCCTCGACGCTTAGATACTCCGAATACCACGCACCATTCGCCTGCGGATCGACCCGTGGAACGCCCTGGTCCAATTGCCAGTTGTAAGCGAGTTGCCGATAGACCGCGTCGACGATTTCCGTGTTGTAGTTGCCAAAACGATCCTTCGTATTGAACGAGCCGGCATTACCCAATTCCTCGGAAACCGCTACAAGGTAACCCTGCAACCGGTAGGTAATGTTGGCCGCTATCTCGGTTCCCTTGTCGGGACCACTCGGATTGGGGAATGGATAGCCGGCGACGTAGTTGTCAAGCTTGTAACGGCCGTCGGACTGTTTTACCAAACGAGCTGGTCGCCATATTTCTCGCTTGCATCAATGAAAGGCTTGGGCAGTGTCCAAGTATGCTGTTTACCGACTGGAACCTCGACATCATCGGGCATCTTCCAGAAATAACTGCCCTGCCAAAATGCCTGAACGCCGTCTGAGAAGCAGTCTTTGTACCGCTGCCAGTTCGCCTTGGTGATCACAGTTCCCGGGGAAACGTTACAATCCGCTAAGACTGGCGTTGCGGGTAGTACGCACCCAAATATTACGGCCATTAGAAAGAGCCATGACGTGTTTGAATATTTCATACGGCCTCCCAAGCCTCTTCAGTTCGAAAGGTTCACTGCCGCTGTTGTGTTCGCGATGTCTTCTTAGTCGAAGCGTCCGCTGATGAATTGGCGGTACAACAACACGCCACCGCGAGATGCGCTGTCACGCGTACCTTCGTAAAGCACTTCTTGCAAGGGCAGCAAAAGTTACGGGCTTACAGCTAACCTCTACTTTGCAGCAGAAGCACGTGCACTAGAGAACCAACGGTTCACGATACGCACGAACAGTAAGGAGGGAAGAACGAGTCCTTACATCACGGGCTCATGCAGGTCACGCTTAACTCTCCAGATGAAATGAAGCACGCCAAGCGAAGGGGGCCACGTAGGCGAGACGATGAAGCTGTTTCCCCCGGAGATAACCAAGGCGCCGCACCGCAGAGTTTGTCGACGTCACAGCCAACGGCAGCAGCAGTACAGCCCGCGAAGTTGTGGTAGCAAATCTTGCATGGGCAATACTGTTTTCCCATTACTGCCCTTGCACTTGGCTTCCTCCCGACGGACGACGCAATCACATGATCACTTTCAACGACGATTCGCTAGTGCAGTGTGAACCGCTTTGGCAATGTTACTGTCGATCGTCGCTCAGTTCGCCTTGTTGATCGCCGTCCCTTGTGATCCTGGCTCCAGGAAGTACTCCGCCCCCAGGCGTGAAAATCACTGAGCACTCCACGATAATGGGCGTTTTCTGGATGGTTACGTCACCTGCCGCGGCCGCATTCGTGATGTCGATCTGCGAGGTCAGCGGGCGTGCCTGGCGTCCGGAATTCCACGAGACCAGGCTGATTTGCCATAACGCGTATCGGTATTAGTAGGACCCGCAGGATGGGGTGCGGAGGCTAGGCTAGGACGTTTCCTTGGATAAAATTAGTGAACACAAAGATGTCATCCACGGCAGTGGAGTCAGGTAGGACCCCGAAGTTCTGAGGAATGAAATTGGCGTTGAATCCCTGGGCGATCTGTTTTGCGGCGGCGATGGTAGCTGCCGGAGCATTGGGGTCGACGCCTACTTCCGGTGTGATGTAGAGCGCCGTTGCGCCGTTGAAGAAGCCCACCTGGAGAGGAAGGCTGACTTTTGGCGACATGGCCCGATTGCCGCCGTCTTTGTCGCTCTGGGCGCGGGCGAGCGTGAAGTGCGCGGCCAACGGATAAAGCACAATGGCCGCCAGAATTGCGGCAAAGACTTTTCTGCCCGAACCTAGAACTCGCACGTGATTCACGGCTAAACCTCCAGGATAATCGCTGTTTACAGTGACGAGCCACTGCCACCCCATTAGAGTCACCTTGCGGCAAAAGGTTTCATCCCCAACGACGCCGAGGTATTACGCCGCGGAGAGAGATTCGGCTTTGCTGCCCTATGGCCCGGAAGAGCCGATCTCCGGTGTCCCTAAAATCGCGCGAAAGTGACGAGCACGCGGCAGTTTCGCTCAAATCTTAGCGCGTGATGTAACTCTGATTTGATTGATTTCTAAGCGCCTTGGTTTGGGAGCTTCGTGGATACTCGCTAGGGGACGCCAGATTCCAGGTGCTCGGTGGCTGCTCCTTGGTCAGGCGAATCTTGACGATTCGTCCCGTAGCGCTTCCTCAAGCCGACCACGCGCAGCGCGACCGCCCTTTTTATCTCTTGGCTTGTGCCGAAAGAATGGAGCAGCGGGAGTATCGGCCCCTTTCCGGCCGAGATTGTCTCGCAATGCTGTCTTTCCGTTCTTGACTGGGATTCCAACAGTCGTCTTGTAACCTTCTCGAGCACCCGCGGAACTAACAACTAAGTAGTTGGTTTTTAGCCAGCGAAAATTGACTAACGTCCAAAATGAAGAAGTGTTGCAAAGGAGCAATCATGAAGATTCTGAAGATGAGCGCGGCAGCTGTGATTTCCAGCTTGGTGATCGGAAGTGCTTCAATTCCGGCGTGGGCGGGAACAACTGGTGCCCAATCCGTGACCGCCGCCGTCGAGGTCGTCACATCGAATGAATTCGCGCCCTCAGCGGTCGCTGAGCGGAGTTGGCTCGAACCATCGGGCGCTAACGCCCGACCGAAAGCAACAAACAACTGTAGGCCGGGGCATGTGTACTCGCAGCACGATATCGTCGGCGACCCGGAGTCCTGCATCGAGCAGGGTGTGACACTGTCAGGATCACGCGGGACCGTTGCAGCCGTGCCATTTTAAACGCTTAACGTATCTTGGATTCGAGCTGGGTCCGCCAGCGCCTTTGGTTGTGAACTCTTGGGTAACTTTCTCGCCCTGCCTGAGAATTAATTTAATCAGGAAGACCTCTGGGCACCGTGCGGTGGGGCGGATCCAGCCGATCGCGTGTGACGTTCGGAATCGCCCAAATCTCGGGATCGTGGGTTTGATGGATTGGTCCGTGCCGAGCGCTCTTTGGAGAAGGCAAATTGCCTGGTAGGAGAGACAACGATGGAAGGCGTCAATCCCGGTTGCGTCAGTGAAGTGATCCGCGTGAAGCGCGACTCGATTATACATTCGTGGGCAATGGCCGTCGGCGATCATTGGATGCCGCTGCCATGGAAGGAAACAGCGGACGCGGTAAGCGTGGTGTTATGGGTTAAGGAGCGCAGCAAAGGGGCGGTACAAGTACAGGTCGAGCTTTAAGTTGATAGCGCGGTATCATTAGAGCGTTGGCGCCAGTTTGAAAGCGACTTTAAGGGAGTCTCTAACAGGAGAACACAGATGCGGAGGGACTTGGCCGGAGTGATAACATCATTCGATAAAGGTAACCCGCTGTCGGCGTCCTATGATGAACTTAGCGCAGATCTATCGTCGCCGGGTGCCTTGACCCCGGCACAGTATTATCCAGCGCCTGCGACTAGTCCCTACCAGCATTTGCTGCTCGCAATTCTTGAAGACGCAATTCGCTGTTTTCAACGCAACTTCGCGGCGAGCAAGGGACCGCGCCGGGCCCTGTTCCGGGAAACGGAAGAGTGGCTATTTGACTCCCATGGTACGGCATTTCTGTCTTGTCCGATGGTCTGCGAGAGCCTCGGAATCAACTCGGTCCAATTGAGACGATACCTTCGCGAATGGCAGCTAAGGATGACAGTTGGACACGAGCCGCTGCGGTTGACGCGGCGCCGGCTCGTTCCTGCCGATCCCCGCATCACGTCGCCTGATGTTTATCGCACACCGCGAGCGCCCGCCGAGTCGTCGTCGATGTCGCAGGGCATGGAAGTCTCAAAGGGCCTTGGCCCCGAAACGTCCGCCTCAGATGCGCATCTAACATGAGTTGAGGTGCTTTCGGTGGCCCCGTCATCGGGCGTTTGGGGTGTGCGCCAAAGGGCGGTGCTGCGTGCGGCCCTCGCCTGGTTCTGGATGGACGCCCGCGCTGAGCCTCAGCTTAGGATAGTGCGGATGCAAGGAGTATAGAAGTTATGGCACGTTCTCAATGCCTCGGATTGGTTCCCGTTCTACTCGTTATCGCGCTATTCGCGGCTCGCCCCCGCACCGCGGTAGCAGCCTCAGGGAAGACCCCTGTAGCTGCGGTGAACGCAGCAAACGATATCGGAGTCAAGGGTTATGACCCGGTGGCGTACTTCACTCTCGGCCAGCCAACTCCCGGGTTGGACCAGTACACTTATCGCTGGAAGGGTGTGACTTACCGATTCGCATCTGCCGACAACCTGAACCGGTTCAAAACCGATCCAGAGAAGTACCTTCCGCAGTACGGCGGGTACTGCGCTTATGCTATGGCCATCAACCGCATTGCCGACATAGATCCGTCCCGATGGGCCATCGTCAATGGCAAACTCTATTTGAACAATAACTACTTTTCCTACCACCTCTGGTCATTGAACAAGAACGGGAATATCGCCGCTGCTGATCAGAACTGGCCGCAGTATCCGAAGAAGGCCGTGGGCGAGTGACGGTTGATGAAACGTCACAAAGGAAACAATGGAAAGATTTTGCAGCGCGCCAATAGAGGAGCGGCGCTTGGATGAAACACAACGGTGATCGCCGCGTGGTGGTAACCGGTCTTGGCCTGGTCACGCCGCTTGGGACGGGGCTCGAAAAGAACTGGGCGGCACTGTTGGCGGGTCGCTCGGGCATTGGCGTGATTACCCGCTTCGACGCCTCCGACTTTGCCA
>WNFD01007517.1_pt1 | contig 10789 bp, 10 predicted proteins | sample 5400491 | NCBI WGS metagenome assembly WNFD01 (sample SAMN13153343, study PRJNA577476) | soil metagenome | isolation source: 120 cm saprolite under Douglas fir tree site 2 hole 2 replicate 2 | place: USA:California | collected 2015-04-18 | reverse complement strand
AGGTGGCGGACACGCTCAACCAGAAGCTCGGTGGCAAGATGCGTCTGTTCGTCTCCGGAGGGGCTCCGCTCTCCCGGAAGATCGCGCTCTTTTTCGACCTGCTCGGGTTCAAGGTGCTCGAGGGATATGGACTGAGCGAAACCGCTGCGGCGACGACGGTGAACCTCCCGGAGAAGATCAAGATCGGCACCGTGGGCCCCGCCGCGCCCGGCACCGAGCTGAAAATAGCCGCGGACGGCGAGATCCTGGTCCGCGGGCCGGGAGTAATGAAGGGGTATTTCAAGAACCCAATCGCCACCGCGGAGGTTCTCGAGGCGGACGGTTGGTTCCACACCGGCGACATCGGCGAGCTCGACGAGGACGGTTATCTGCGGATCACCGACCGGAAAAAGGACATCATCGTCACCGCGGGCGGGAAGAAGGTCGCTCCCCAGAATCTAGAGAACATTTTGAAGACGTTCCCCCTGGTAAGCCAGGCGATGGTCTACGGGGACCGGCGCAAGTACTTGACCGCCCTGGTCTGCGTCAGCGAGGAAGCCGGGCGTAAGCTTCTCGCCGAGAAAAGCATCCCGGTGAACAACTACGCCGAGATGAGCCGGCGGCCGGAAATCTACAGTGCTGTCCAGCACTCGATCGATCAGCTCAATGCGCAGGAGCCGCCCTACAGCACGATCAAGAAGTTCGCCATCGTGGATCGCGAGTTCACCCAGGAATCCGGCGAGCTCACCCCCACGATGAAAGTGAAGCGAAAATTCACCACCCAGAAGTACAAGGCGCTTCTGGACGGCCTCTACGACGAAGCCTTGGACTAAGCGGTGGTTTAAGGGGTCCGCCGGCGCTTCCTACGCGTCCCGGGAACCGACCTTGCCGGCTGCCGTCTTCGACTCCGATGAGCTGCCGCCGCCGGTAAGGCTCGCGGAATCCTTCTTCTCGTCCGAAGAGTCTCCGGTCACCTCTCCAAAGCCGCGCTTGAAATTTCGAATCGCCTGGCCCAGCGAAGAGCCCAGTTGAGGCAGCCGCGTCGCGCCGAAGAGAAGGACGATCGCCAGGAAAATCAACAATACTTCGAACGGTCTCATGCCCAACATAGGCGGATGCTCCTTAATCGAGTGCGGTCAAGCATAGCGGGCGGAGGACAATAGCGCCAGTGCGCTCAGCTACACCTCCACTGTCGGCCCCGGTGAGGGACGGACGGGCCTTTCTACCTCAGCGGGAGGGTGAAGTAGAAGGTGCTTCCGGTCGCCAAGCTCGACCGCGCACCGACCTCGCCGCCGTGCGCCTCGATGGTGGCCCGCGCCAGGCCGAGCCGGAAACCTTCGCCCAGCCTGCCCTCCGCGATCGCCCGCGCTTCGGCGTCGTAGTAGAGGCCGGCCTCGCGGGGGGACGCCGACTCCTCCTCGTCGCTGACCTCCACGCGGATGGAATCGCTCTGCTTGCGAACCTCGAAGCGGACCGGTTGTCCCTTTCCCGCCCGGGCGATGGAGTGGGCGGCGAAGGCGAGCACCGCCTGGACGAGACGATCCCGGTCGACGCTGGTCGCCGGCAGCTGGGGTGGTACCTGCGCGACCAGTTCAACGCCGCGCGAGTTGGCCAGGGCCCGGGCGTGGCCGACCGCCTCGCCCAGCACCGAGGACAGATCTTGTGGCGTGCGATCGAGATCGAGGGCCCGTTGCTCATGGAGGAACAGATCGAAACACTCGCCGAGAAGGCGCAGCGCCCGGTCGGCATTGCGTTGGATCACTTCGGCGCAGTGACGGGCCTTCTCGCCGAGCTCCATTTTCGGGGCCAGCAACAGCGAAGCATAGGAGCGCGAGTTGGCGATCGATCCGCGAAGGTCGTGCGAAGCGATGGAAAGGAACTCGGTCCGCCTCTCTTGAAGCGGGCTTGCCAGGGGGTCGATCCAGACGAGGATCTCTCCGCTGTCCAATCGCCGGGCTTTCCCGTTGACCGGCGTTCGTTCTGCCCCGAGCGGAATCGACCATTCCAGCGGGGGGGCGACGAGGTGGGTTCGCGCGGAATCGACGACGTGCTTTCGGAGGCCCTCGGCGAAGTCCTCGGCCCGCTCGGGGTCGTCAATCCCCACCGCGCCGCGAAACGCGGCGTTGGCGCACAAAAGCAAGCCGTCGCGCGAGAGGAGTGCTGCTGCGATGGGGAGCCCTTCGACGAGCGCCCGCGTCGGTGATTCGGGGATGGAGGAGGGTTGCCTGGACGGGTCCATAGAACGAGTATCCAATGGTTTATCGGTAGCAGATTCTGGTCAAAGCCGCTGGCTGTGTTCATTTAGGGACGGTTCGGCAGGTAGGAGGACGGGCAGGGAGGTCGGTGCAAACAAATTTCTTGCCTTGGACGCCGGGATGCTTCGAACTTGCGATGCGGACAACGAGTAACGGGAGCAGTGAACTGATCTCGGCGAACGGACATCCTCCCCCCTCCATCTTGGTGGTCGATGACGACCCCGATATCCTCGAGGCGCTTTCGGAGATACTGGAATCAGAGGGTTTCGGCATCAGACAGGCACGCAATGGCCTGGAGGCGCTCGATCTGGTCGCGAACCTGGCGCCGAACCTCATCCTGCTCGACTTGATGATGCCGGTGATGGATGGCTGGGAGTTCGCGGAACGGATGCGCGGCCGGCCGGACTGGGCCCGCATCCCGGTGATCGTCTTGAGCGCGGATCGAAACATCGGTACCAAGGCGCGAGAGCTCGGTGCGCTGGGTTACCTGGCGAAGCCGTTCGAATTGAACGAGCTGCTGAGCATGGTGCAAACGTCGCTTCAGCACTCCAAAAAGAACGGGGAACATTCTTAACCTATTCGCCCCGCTTGACGCCGCGAGTCAACCATCGCTACGGTCCGGCCCGCACGGATTCACCAGTCCCCAGCGCACGTTTCCAAGAGAGGATGAGATGGCCGATACGAGCGTGAAGAACATTCTGGAGAACGAGATTCCGACCCTGCTGAAGACGCGACCCGAGCTGGCAAAGGACATCAACGCGATCATCCATTTCAACGTCACCGGCGAGAACGGCGGGACCTGGACGATGGACCTGACCAAAGCCTCGGAGTGGGTGACCACCGGCGCCCAGGGCACGCCGAAGATGACGATCACGGTTAGCGATCAGGACTTTCTCAAAATCCGACAAAAGCAGCTCAACGCGCAGATGGCCGCGATGCAGGGCAAGCTCAAGTTCAAGCCGATGGACATGGGGCTTGCGATGAAGCTGGGAAAGCTCCTTTCCTGAGCGTTCTCGCTCGCTTGCCTGCGAATCAACTCGCTGTTTGCGCGCCGCGCGGTCGAGCCGTCGCGCCGCCTTAGATGAACCCTGCCCCCGACCTGCCCTTGAGTGGAATCAAGGTGTTGGACCTCTCCAGGCTTCTGCCTGGTCCCTACGCCTCGCTGGTGCTGGCCGACCTGGGGGCGCGGGTGGACAAGGTGGAGGAACCGGGAGGCGACGGAATGCGTTCAATGCCGCCGCTTCTGGGCGAAGAGAGCGCGATGTTCCTTGGGTTGAATCGGAACAAGCGCTCCTTAATGCTCAACCTCAAGGATCCGGCGGGGGCCGATGCCTTTCGGCGGCTGGTCGGTCACTACGATGTCTTGATCGAAAGCTTCCGCCCCGGGGTGATGGAGCGGCTCGGCCTTTCCTACGCCACGATTCGATCCCGAAACCCCAGGATCATCTACTGCGCAATATCGGGCTACGGGCAGACCGGTCCGGACCGCCTCAAGGCGGGCCACGATCTCAACTACATCGCTCGGGCGGGGGTGCTCGGCTACGGGGGTGAGCAGGGCGGCGCTCCGGCGATGCCCGGCGTTCAAATCGCCGACGTCGGAGGCGGGAGCCTCTTCGCGCTGGTGGGCATCCTCGCCGCTTTGCACGAGCGCCAACGGACAGGGGCCGGGCGGCTGGTGGATGTCTCGATGACCGAGGGGGCGCTGGCCTTTCTGCACATGCATCTGGCCGCGGCGATGCTCACCCGTGCCGAACAACCAATGTCCCGGGGCCGCGAGCCATTGAACGGGGGCTATGCCTGTTACAACGTCTACCCCACCGCCGACGGCCGATATCTGTCGGTCGGCGCGCTCGAGCCGAAGTTCTTCGCGCAGCTCTGCCAGCGGCTGGGACGCCCGGAGCTGGTCGCCCAGGCCTACGACGCCGCGGAGGGCGACCGCGCGGTGTATGCGGAGCTGACGCGCGTCTTCTCTGCCAAGCCGCTGGCGCACTGGCTGAGCGTCTTTGAGGGCGTGGATGCTTGCGTCGAGCCGGTGCTCGAGGGGCTCGAAGTGCTCGACGATCCTCAGCTGCGCTCGCGGGGCGTCTTCTTGAAAACGGCGGAAGGGCAGGGAGGTAGCTATCTGAAGACGCCGCTCCATTTCGGCCCGATCGCCATTGAGCCCGCCCCCGCCCCGGGAGAGCACAGCCGCGAGATCCTCCGCGAGGCCGGCTTCTCTGGCGCCGAGATCGACGCTTTGAAAGACGCGCTCAAAGCCGACTGGCCAGAGCGCTGATTCCGGGACCGGCGGGCTCCCAAAGAGCGGTGACCCCGGGTCGGCGGCCGGCGGGCTCGCACCCAACGGTGACCTGCGTCGGAGGCCGGCGGAGCTGGATGCTCACCGAGCGGCAACCGCAGTGGTCTCGCACCCAACAGTGACCTGCGTCGGAGGCCGGCGGGGCTCCCACCCAACGGTCACCTGGGTCGGCGGCTGGCGGGCTCCCACCGAGCGGTGATCCCGGGTCGGCGGCCGCTGGACGGTTCTCCCACTTGTTCCGCCTGCCGGGGCCTGCTATCGGCTTCGAACGCCCAAGCCGGCCGCGCCGAGGAGCGTCGATCCTGAACCCCTTCACCGAAGAGCACGAGGCATTCCGGAAAACGGTGCGCACCTTCGCCGAGAAGGAGCTCGCCCCGCACGCCCTGGAGTGGGACCGGGCAGGCATCTTTCCCCGCGAAGTATTCAATCAATGCGGCGAGCTCGGTTTTTTCGGAATCAACCACGATCCGAAGTGGGGCGGCAGCGGGCTTGACTATTGGTACGTCACCGCGTTCTGCGAGGAGCTGAGCCACAGCCACAACGCCGGCGTGAACATGGCCTTGCTCGTCCAGAGCCAGATCGCCACGCCGATCATCAACGAAATCGGGACCGATGAACAAAAGGAGGAGTTCCTCCGCCCGGCGATCCTCGGGGAGAAGATTGCGGCCCTCGGAATCAGCGAGCCGAGCTGCGGCTCGGACGTCGCGCGACTGAAGACGACCGCGCGCCGGGATGGCGGCGACTACGTGATCAACGGCTCGAAGATGTGGATCACCAACGGGACGCGCGCCGACTTCATCACCCTGGCGGTGCGGACCGGTGGCGAGGGCTACGAGGGGATCTCGCTTCTGACGTTTCCCACCGACGTGAAGGGTTTCTCGGTCTCCAAGAAGCTGGATAAGATCGGAAATCTCTCCTCGGACACCGCGATTTTGTTCTTCGAAGACTGCCGGGTCCCGAGGCGCTACCTGCTCGGCGAAGAGAACGCGGGCTTCTACCACGTCATGACCAACTTCCAGGGAGAGCGGCTGGTGGCCGCGATCATGGCGGTGTCCGGGATGGAGCGGATGGTGGAGGAGGCAATCCAGTACGGTCGCGAACGGGAGGCGTTCGGTCGCCCGATCCTCGGCTTTCAAGTCTGGCGACACAAATTCGTCGAGCACCTCACGGCGATCGAGGCGGCCAAACGGCTGACCTACCACGCCGTCGATCTCTTCGACCGGAAGGAGAATCCGGTGAAGGAGATCTCGATGGCCAAGCTGTTCGCGGCGGATCTGGCCCAGCGGGTGGCCTATGACTGCCAGCAGTTCTACGGCGGAATGGGCTACATCGAGGAGACGCACATCGCTCGCGCCTGGCGCGATGTCCGGCTGCTCAGCATCGGCGGCGGTACTTCGGAGATCATGAAGGAGATCATCTCCAAGCTCGCCGGATTCTAGATTCAAGGGCCCGTCGGAAATCGCCGCGCCACCCATGCCGGCGATGGATGGGTCGGTGCGGCGAAGCGGGAAGCTACCAGGGACCAAAGCAGCGTTTGGGTCGTTTTGAGGAACTGTATGACATTTTGAGTCCGCGCGGCACCGAAATGTCACTCACTTCGATGAATCGAGCACGCGAGAAACAGGCCCCGCGATTCGGACCGGCTCGCGCGCCGGCCTTCAGCAGCGACGAAGACCAGCGGAGATGATGGAGGTGGTCGAGTCCCGCTACTTCTTCTTGAAGAGCGACTCGGCGGCGTCGAGCAGCGCGTGGTGGCTCGCCTGCGCTGAAAGTCCGCCTTCGCCGATCTGGAAGAACTCGCAAAAGTTCGCGTCGTCCTGGTTGGAGGGAACTTCAGCGAAGGGTTCCTTGCACTGCTTGGCGGCGGCCAGATCGAAGTGGCGGCAGTTCCGGCACGAGTGCAGATCGGCACCGCAATCCGGGCACGTCTCCCGACGGCCCAGCTGATTGCCCACGATCTCGAGGGTGCGACCGCACCGCGCGCAACCGGCCATGACCCGCAATATATCCGAAAAACGAGTCAGGTATGAAAAGCCGGCGAGGTCGCTCGCCCGGTAAAGTGACCTGCCGATCGAGACTTGCCCTGCCCACGCTCGATCAAGTCGCGGTGTGAGGGTGGTCGATTGTGCGAAAGAATGCGTTTCGATCCGCGCCGTTTTCGGCTGCTACCGCTGGACCATTCCCTCTTCGGCGGTCTCGTGGCGCGCCCGCCGCAGCAAATGAATGCCGTACCCGTAGATCGCCGCTGCGGCCGCGAAAAGGACGCAGAGAATCTCGACAGTCTGCCATCGTTGAGCCCGCACAAGCAGTGCTCGCCGCTGGTCGAAGGCAACGAGCTGGGTATCGGCGAAGCTGCCTTCCAGGGAAGCGGCATAGTCAGTGGCATGCGCATCCGCCCGCACCAGAAGCCAGCGCGCTTCGGAGCGAAGCTGCGACATCTTCTGGAACGCGATCGCGGCGCCCGCGACACAGGTGGCGAAAATGAGCAAGGCGATGATCTGTTTGCGCAAACGCTGTCTCCGTGCTCCGGGAACGCTCCGGCCGGACGATCGCTTCCCGGAAAAACCTCGGGATGCTAGTGACCGAGGTGCAGATGGGCAAGCCTTACCGGCCAAAGGATCACTACTTTCGCAGAGCGAAGCAACTCGGGCTTCGGGCTCGATCGGCATTCAAGATCGAGGAGATCGCCACCCGGTTCGGGCTCTTGCGTGCGGGCGCTCGGGTCCTGGACCTCGGCGCGGCGCCGGGAGGGTTTCTTCAAGTTATCGCCGACGCCGTGGGTCCCGGTGGAATGGCGCTCGGGATCGATGTCGTCCCCGTCCGGCCGATTGCCAAACCGCAGATCAAAACCGCCGTCCTGGACGTGCTCGCGGATGATTTTCTCGCCCGGCTGCGCTCTCTCTACCGCGGCGAATTCGACGCGGTGATCTCCGATCTGGCGCCGAAGACGACGGGAATCAAATCGACCGACGAGGCGCGCAGCATCGCCCTTGCCTCGCGGGCACTGGAAGCCGCGCTCGCCCAGGGCCGCCCCGGCTCGAGCTTCGTCTCCAAGGTCTTCATGGGCAGGGACTTCGAGGAATTTCGAACCCGCGTTCGGCTTGGCTACGAGGAGGTCAAGATCGTCCGGCCGGAGGCCACGCGCGGCGGCAGCTCGGAAGTCTATCTGGTGGGGCTCGGCAAAAAGCCGATCGCTCGCGCTGGATCGCCGGTTCCATCCTGAGTCGATCTGTCATCCGTTTTGCTTCGGTCGACCGGGCGACTTTCATCGCCGGGCATCGGTGCTAGAAGGGCCAGAGGGAGATTTCATCCATGGACCGTTCCAAATCGACCCGGCGCTGGATCATCGGCATTCTCGTCGTCGGAGGAGTGCTGGTCGTCGGATTCTTTGTCCTCGTAGGCTTCGCGCTGACCTTCTTGGGAGGCCCGGAGGTCAAGCGCGGGTCGATCCTGGTCGTCCGTTTCGAGGGAGACATCGACGAGGCGCCCACGGAAAATCTGTTCTCGTTCTTCGCCGGGCCCGGAGGCTCGTTCGTCTCGCTCTACGAGCTTCGTCGGGTGGTGGAGGCGGCGGTGAAGGACGACCGGATCGCCGGGGTGCTGATGGAGATCGGCAACATCAACAGCGGCCTCGCTTCGGTGGAGGAGGCCCGGGGTCTGATAGCCAAATTGCGCGACGGCAAAAAGCCGGTCGAGGCGGTCCTGGTGGGCGACTTCGTCGGTGAAAAGGATTACCTGCTCGCCTCCGCCGCGAACCGGATCATTCTCTCGCCCGAATCTGGACTGCTCCTCAATGGACTTACGGCGGAGGTGATCTTCTGGCGCGGCACCTTCGACAAGCTGCACGTCGAGCCGCAGTTCTTCATGTTCAAGGAGTACAAGAGCGCCGCCGAGCCGTATATCAACCGCGAGATGTCCAAGCCGATGCGCGAGTGGATCGAGTCGATGCTCGGCGAGTTCTACACCCGGATCCTCACCGAGATCAGCGGCCGGCGCGGGCAATCGGTCCAGGCGCTGCGGGTGCTGTTCGACCAGGGGGGATTGACGGCGCGCGAAGGCCTCGAGGCCAAGCTGGTGGACGCGTTGGGTTATCCCGAGGATTCCGAGGCAGAGATGCGCAAGGCGGCTGGCCTCAGTATCGAAAAGCGCGAGCGAATCGGGGCCCGGCGCTACCTCGCCGCCGCGGAAGACCTTCAAGAGGGTGAGCAGATCGGCCTCATCTTCGCGCTGGGCGCGATCAGCTCCTCGGGAAAATCGAATTCCAACCCGCTCTCCGAGGGCGGGATCATGGGCCCCAAGCTGGCGAGCATCATCCACGAGGCCGCGGAGGACACTCGGGTCAAGGCGATCATCCTTCGGGTCAACAGCCCCGGCGGTTCGGCGGTGGGCTCGGACTTCGTGCTGCGGGCGGTCAAGGCGGCGAAGCAGAAGAAACCGGTCATCGTATCGATGGGCGACGTCGCCGGGTCCGGCGGCTACTGGATCAGCATGGCGGCGGATTCGATCGTCGCTCAACCCTCCACGATCACTGGCTCCATCGGCGTGGTCTTCGGCAAGTTCAATCTCACCGGCCTGCTCGAATGGGCGGGGGCCAACGTCGATCGGGTCAAGGTAGGACAAAACGCCGATCTGATGAGCCAGTTCAAGTCGTTCGATCCGAACCAGGCCAAGCGCGTCAAGGCTTGGATGACCGAGGTCTACGACGACTTCGTCCGCCGCGTCGCCGAGGGGCGGGGACTGACCTACGAAGTCGTCGAACCGATCGCGCACGGACGCGTTTGGACCGGCGCGCAGGCGAAGGAGCGCAAGCTGGTGGATGCACTCGGCGGCCTGGACACCGCGATCGAGATCGCGCGCGAAAAGGCGCACATCGCCAAGGACGCCAAGGTTCATCTTCGCCGCTTTCCACGGCGCAAAGGGATCTGGGAAATGCTGAGCGAAGGGGAGTTTCCGATGGTGCGCCTGCTCACGGGAGAGACGGCGCTCAATCGCCGGCTGCAGGAGGCGCTTTCGGAATGGGAGACGGTGCGACCCTGGGCGATCGCCCCGGAGATTCGGATCCGCTGACCGTTGCCGCCCGCGAGCCGGGGCAACGTTGCCCGGTCGGTATGCACGGTTGGGGCAACACAGATTCTGTCGCTCGAGATTTTGGGTCGACCTCGCCCCGTCGGCATGCACGGTTAGGGCAATACGGATTCGGTTGCCCGAGATTTGGGTCGACGTCGCCCCGTCGGCATGCACGGTTGGGGCGACACAGATTCTGTCGCCCGAGATTCGGGTCTTCGACCCGTCGATAGGCACGGTTTGGGGCGACGCAGATTCGGTTGCCCGAGATTTGGGGAAACGTGGCCAGGCCTAGCGGAGTCGGAGCGCGATCGGTCGCGCTCGGGTGGCAAGTGGCGCCGTCAGGAGTGCGGACTTCGAGAGATTCCTGCGCCCGCAAATTGGATCGATGCAATTGGATGCAATTGCGAGCGGCTCGCAGGTGGCAGGTGGCGCCGTTCGAGGCTCGGACTTCAAGGGATTCCCGCCCGCAATTGCATCGATGCAATTGGATGCAATTGCGAACCGTTCGCAGGTGAGTAGGTGGCGCCGTTCGAGGCTCGGACTTCAACGGATTCTTGCCCGCAATCGCATCGATGCAATTGGATGTAATTGGGATGGGCTCGTAGGTAGACGTGTCCCTCCACGGGCTCGATCAGGCCATTTCGGAAATCCATCTCCTTGGGAGCGCTCGCGGTGCGAACCGAGTTTTGGATCCGGGTTGCCCGATGGAATGTTACACCCGTCCAAGGAGAGCAGAAATGCGATCGAGCTCGATCGAAATCGATCCGCGCGCGCGAAGGCGGTTTTCGGGGGCAACGTCGCCTCGGTCGGCTCGGGCATCGTCCTCTATTCGGCGCCACGCAAGATACCGGCAGGGCCGCCGGGGTTACGCCAGGTAGAGCATCCGAGGTGGGCGGCCCGGTCTTCAAATTCGGAGAACGGTGCCAAGCCAGGTGAAGCGCGGCGAACGAGGCGACTGATAACGCGTGCTTGCGTTCGGCGATTTCGCGACCGTCTCCCCCTTTTGCCGGAGCTTGCGTCCTCCGAGTTACGCGCGGGTTACGTTTACAACCTCTGCGGCGGCCGTCGTCTCTTCGTGTCTTTTGGCCGCGTGTCGGGGCCGGATTATGGCTTCAACAGCCACCGCCACCAACGTCTTAGCGCCAGCAGCATCCAGCGTCTACTGTGGCGCTTCTGGCCTGCGCTCTCTGGC
>WNFD01016178.1_pt1 | contig 10791 bp, 7 predicted proteins | sample 5400491 | NCBI WGS metagenome assembly WNFD01 (sample SAMN13153343, study PRJNA577476) | soil metagenome | isolation source: 120 cm saprolite under Douglas fir tree site 2 hole 2 replicate 2 | place: USA:California | collected 2015-04-18 | reverse complement strand
CTAAAATGGCATCGACCCCGCCCTTTGACGAGGGGAGCCGCGAGATTCAGAGGAGACGCCGCCGTCGGGCGCGATAACGCCGGGTTCGCCGCTAGCCCTTAGCCGGCATTGCGACCCGCCGCCCTGCCGCTTCCGGCCGCGGGAGCCGTGAATGCGACGCCTTCATGGCGGCGAGCCGCCGCACGACGGACGGCGGAAACGCCGCGGTCTTGCGCGACGTCATGTCGACGTGGAGCGACATGTTCTCCGACGTCGCGGCGACCCAGCCGTTCTCTGCATGGAACAGCTGCTCGAACGTGTGCAGCCGTTTGGAGTCGTGGTCGAGCAGCTGGAACGTCACCCGTACGGGATCGCCCGCATGCAGCTCGCGCAGATAGCGCAGATGGGCCTCGGCGGTGAAAAACGAGTGCTTATGTTTCGCGACGTAGTCCGCGCCGACGCCGATGAGCTCGTAGGCCTCATCGACGGTGCGGTCGAACAGCACGTTGTAGTAGGCCATGTTGAGATGGCCGTTGTAGTCGATCCAATGGTCTTCGACCCGCATCACCGAGGAGACGAAGGGGGCGAAGAACACCGGTTCGAGGTCGACGCGGTCGAGCATGGCAACTCCTGGGATACATTATTGCAGGATTTTGCCGCCGAGTCCCTGGAATTCTTGAGCCCGGCCCGTGACTTGGCCGGTTGTGGCGGGCGCGCCCCTGGCCGTATCGGAGAGCCTTCTGTTAACGTCCGGCCGAAGTGAGAAAGCGGAAGAAATGGTGGTCTCGGGACAGCAGGCAGGCGCGCGGCGCGACGACGGCGCGGTCGCGGCGGTGATCGCAGCGCTCGCGGCAAAATTCGGCAACCGCCTGGTGACCTCGACGGCGGTGCGCGAGCAGCACGCCAACACCACGACCTGGGTGGCGAACCAGCCCGCCGATGCGGTGGTGTTTCCGCAATCGACCGAGGACGTGCAGGAGATCGTGCGCATCTGCGCCGCGCACGCGGTTCCGGTGATTCCATTCGGCACCGGGACGTCGCTCGAAGGGCAGATCAACGCGCCGCGCGGCGGCGTCTGCATCGATGTGCGGGACATGAACCGCATCCTCGCGGTGCACGCGGAGGATCTTGACTGCGTCATCGAGCCCGGCATCACGCGCAAGACGCTCAACGAGCAGCTGCGCGACCAGGGCGTCTTCTTTCCGATCGATCCCGGTGCCGACGCCTCGCTCGGCGGCATGACGGCGACGCGCGCCTCGGGCACCAACGCGGTGCGCTACGGCACCATGAAGGACAATGTGCTGGCGCTCAAAGCCGTGCTCGCCAACGGCGAGCTGATCAAGACCGCGCAACGCGCAAGAAAGTCCTCGGCGGGCTACGACCTCACGCGCCTGTTCGTGGGCTCGGAGGGCACGCTCGGCGTCATCACCGAAATCACGTTGCGGCTCGCCGGCATTCCGGAAGCGATCGCCGCCGGCGTCTGTCCCTTCCCCTCGGTCGAGGCGGCGTGCAACGCGACGATCGCCACCATCCAGTCCGGCATCCCGGTCGCGCGCATCGAGCTTCTGGATGCGCTGCAGGTGCGGGCGTGCAACGCCTATTCCAAGCTGAGCCTGCCCGAGCGCCCAATGCTCTTCCTCGAGTTCCACGGGTCGGAGCGCTCGGTATCCGAGCAGTCGGAGCAGTTCGGCGAGATCGCGCGCGAATTCGGCGGCGGTCCGTTCGACTGGGCGGTCAAGGCGGAGGACCGCACGCGCCTGTGGCAAGCGAGGCACGACGCCTACTGGGCCGCGCGCGGCCTGCGGCCGGGCGCGAGCGCGGTCGCGACCGACGTGTGCGTGCCGATCTCGCGCCTCGCCGACTGCCTCACCGCGACCCAGCGCGACATCGCGGACAGCCGGCTGGTCGCCCCCATTTTGGGCCATGTGGGTGACGGCAATTTCCATCTCTCGCTGCTGGTCGACCTGGACGACGCCGACGAGGTCAGACGCGCCGAAGGGCTGTGCGAACGGCTGGTCGTGCGCGCGCTCGCCATGGAGGGAACCTGCACGGGCGAGCACGGGGTAGGGCAGGGCAAGATGAAGTACTTGTCGGCCGAGCATGGGGATCCGGCGCTCGCCGCCATGCGGGCGCTCAAACGGGCGTTCGACCCGCAGGGGATCATGAATCCCGGCAAGATTGTCACGGCCGAGTGATCTGGGGTGGTCAGGACACATAATCGCCGCTAAACCGTACGAAACGCTGTGCGTGGCGAGGGGCCTCCGGCCTTGGTTCGGAGTGGAATGCCGGTTCGCCGTAACAAAAGCGCGTAAACGCAGGAACCGAGCGCGGTTTTTCCCGATCCGGGACAATACGGACCGCGCTGGACCGTCCAGCAGGCGTGGCCTGGTACGATTAGAATAGTCGTAACCCATATTGGATAGGCCGGGGGCGTTTACGGAAGATTCGGGCTCGGAGCACACGGGTGCAGACGACGCTGCTTGGATTGGCGGTCGCGATCATTGTGGCGCTGGTAGCGGCGCTGGTCGGGCCGCTGTTCATCGATTGGGGCCGCTATCGCTCCGCCTTCGAGGCGGAAGCGACCCGTCTGGTCGGCATGCCGGTCCGAGTCGCAGGCGGCATTGATGCGCGCCTGCTGCCCACCCCGTCGCTGTTCCTTAACGGCATCGAGATCGGCGCGCCCGGACGGGAGCCGAAGCTGCGCGCCCGTTCCCTCGGCGTCGAGTTCGGCCTCGGCCCGCTCATGCGCGGAGAGTGGCGCGCCTCGCAGCTGCATCTCGATGGACCCGAAGTCGCGGTCGGCATCGACAGCGCAGGCCGTATCGACGTGCCGCGGGCCGCCATCGGCTTCGATCCGGACGCGCTCTCGTTCGACCGCGTCGTCATCGAGAACGGCCGCGCGGTGCTCTCCGACGCGGCGAGCGGCGGACGCCTGGTGCTCGACCAGCTCTGGTTCAAGGGCGACATCCGCTCGCTGCTCGGCCCGTTCCGCGGCGAGGGCGCGTTCGTCTCCGCGGGCCAGCTCTACGGTTATCGCGTTTCGGGCAGCCGGCGCGCCGACGACGGAGGCATGCGGCTGCGGCTCTCGGTCGATCCGTCGGATCGTCCCTTGGCGATCGAGACCGATGGAACGCTTTGGGTCGAACGCGAGCTTCCACGCTATGAAGGCAATCTGGTGCTCGCCCGCCCGGCCGGCATGGTGCTCTCGAGCGGCCAGGCGGTGGCGAGCGAGCCATGGCGCACCACGAGCCGCGTCAAGGCGACTTCGGCGGCCGTGCTGTTCGAGCAGATCGATATCCAATACGGCCCCGACGATCGGGCCATCAAGCTTGCCGGGACCGCCGACCTGAAGTTCGGCGCCAAGCCGCGGTTCGAAGGCGTGCTCTCCGCGCGCCAGGTCGATCTCGATCGCGCCTTGCTCGCGGCCGACGCGGTGAAGCGCTCGCCGATCGCGCTGTTGCGCACGATGACGGACACCCTGTCGGATCTCGGACGGCCGCCCTTGCCCATGAAGATCGGGCTCGGCATCGACAGCCTGTCGCTCGGCGGCGCGCAGCTGACCACGGTGCGTGGCGACATCCTGAGCGACGGCGACGCCTGGAGCCTGGACAGTTTCGAATTCCGCGCGCCCGGCGCGACGCAGGTACGCGCGAGCGGTCGCCTCAAGCTGGCAGCCAAAGTCGCGGAATTCAGCGGACCGGCGAACGTCGAATCGACCGATCCGAAAGCCCTGATTGCCTGGCTCGAGGGCCGGCCTGACGCCGCGCGTGCGCCGATCGGCCCATTGCAGGCGCGCGGCGAGGTGACGCTTGGCGGCGAACGTCTCGCCATCGACCGCTTCGAGGCAAAATTCGATCGCAAAATGGTTGCGGGACGGCTCGCTTATGCGTTCGCCACCGAGCAGCGGCCGGCGCGGCTTGACGCGGCGATCAACGCGGCCGAGTTCGATATCGATGGCGCGCTCGCCTTCATCAACAATGCGCTCGCCGGCGCGACCTTCGACCGGCCGGGCGAGATCGCACTCGCGCTCGATTTCGGCAGGGCCACCTATGCGGGCATCGAGGCGAAGGGCGCGGCCGCCAATCTCAAATTCGACGCCAGCGGTCTCGTCATCGAGCGCTTGTCGGTCGCCGATTTCGGCGGTGCCCTGATCAATGCGAGCGGCCGCATCGACACCACCTCGCCCTCGCCGCGCGGATCGATCGCGCTCACGCTCGAGGCGCAACGGCTCACCGGCGTCGCGGCCCTGGCCGCGAAATTCGCGCCGGCGCACATCGCGGACATGCTGCAGGCCCTCACGCAGAGGTCATCGTCGGCAAAGCTCTCAGCCAAGCTCGACGTCGCCCCGCTTGCAGCCGCCGGGCCGAAGACCTCGGCCACGCTCGCCCTCGCCGGCGCCATCGCGGGCATCCGCATCAATATGACGGCAGAGGGGAACGGCGATGCCGCGCGGCCTGCCGCGGCCGATCTTCGCGTGAATGGAAGCCTCGAAGCCGATGACGGCGCGAGCCTCGCGGCCTTCGTCGGCCTCGACCGGCTCGCGACGCTCGAGCGGCGGCCGGCGCGGCTCGTGCTCAACGCCAACGGCCCGGCCGACGGAGATCTCCGCGTCGATGCAAAATTCGCGGGCGCCGGGCTCGATGCGGCAGCGGCCGGCGCGCTGCGATTTGCGGCGGCCGGACCAACCGGAGCGCTCGACGTGACGTTCACGGCCGCGGATGCGCGCCTGCCGCGACGCGATGCCGGCGCCGCCATCCCGGTGGCGCTCACCACGCGCCTTGGGATCGACGGCGACCGGCTCACCCTCGACCGCCTCAACGGAAAGATCGCGGGCGCCCAGGTGAACGGGCGCCTTGCGCTGCTGCTCGGGCATCCGACCCGCATCGACGGTCGCATCGAGGCCGACACGGCTGATGCGAGCGCCGTGATCGCCACCGCCATCGGGACGCCGCCGACATCGCGCAAGACCGCATGGCCGCCTGATCCCTTCGTTCCGAGCGCCCTTGCGGACGTGGAAGGACGCATCGAATTCGCCATCACGCGCGCCGTCTTGGGCGGCATCGTCGGCCGACAGCTGCGCGGCGTTGCCCGCTTCGAGCGATCGGCGATCGCGCTCGAGAACATCGAAGGCAGCATCGGCGAGGGACGGCTCGCGGCGCAGGCCAAGTTCCGCGCCACGTCGTCGGGCGTCTCGAGCGAGGCGCGTGTCTCGCTCGCCAACGCAGACCTGTCGGCGCTGATGCCCCGCAGCGCGCTCGGTCAGGTTGCCGGCCGCATCACGCTTGAACTCACGACGCAAGGAACGGGGATGAGCCCGGCCGCGCTCGTCGGCGCTTTGTCGGGCCGCGGCACCGCGACAATCGACAACCTGCAGATCTCCGGCTTTGATCCGGCGGCGATCGAGGCCGCCTCGCGCGCGGCCCAGCGCGGCGTTGCCATCGACGCGGTGCGGATCGGCGACGTCCTGCGCAGCGGGCTCGACGCGGGTCGTCTGAACATTCCGGCGGCAAGCGCGGTGGTGACCATCGAGGCCGGCCGCGCGACGCTGTCGCCGCTCACCGTGCCGGCCGCGGGCGCCGATGTCGGGATCAGTGGAAGCTACGACCTTGGCGCCGACGCGTTGGACTTGCGCTTCGGCCTGATCGGGCCGCTGAAGGCGGACGCGCCCGGCGGCCAGCGTCCGGAAATCTCGATCGCGCTCAAGGGCCCAGTTGACACGCCGCGCCGGACCGTCGAGGTCGCGTCGCTCGTCAACTGGCTGACGATGCGGGCGGTCGAGCAGGAGGCGAAGCGCCTCGCGGCGGCCGAGCAGGAGGCCAAACGCATTCAGGCGCAGGAAGAGGCGCGGCGGCTCGCCGAGGAAGCGCGGCGGGCCGCGGAGGACGCGCGGCGCCTTGCCGAAGAGGAAGCCCGACGCTTCGCCGATGCGGAGGCGAAACGCGCCGCCAAAGCCGCCGAAGAAGCACGTCGGGCCCAGGAAGCAGAGCGCGCCGCCGAAGCCGCCGAGACAGCGCGCCGGGCCCACGAAGCGGCCCTGCCGCTATCCACGGCGGCAACACCCTTGTCCGGCGCTGGCGCGCCGGCCTTCGACAAGCTTCCGGCCCTGCCGGCGCCGATCGAGATCCGCCCGCTTCCGGGCCGAACGCAGGCGAAACCGGCCGAGGTGAAGCCGCGTCGGACGCCGCCCCCGCCGCCGCACACTCAGCGTGCGACGACAATGGCGCCCGTGGCTCCGCCACTGGTGATAACGCCGCCTGACCCGCGGCAATAGCTCAGTTTGAGAACGCGGATCCGCTCAGCGCGGCCCGCCCGCTTCAGTCGGCGCGCAACGCAGGCTCAGCCGTGCGTGCGCCCAAGCCATCACGCGCGACGCCGTGCTCGGCCTGGTGAGCCGGGATCTGCGACCGGTAATGGTCGAGGACGAAAAGGCGGATTGCCGATGACAGATTGCCATGCCGGCGATCCGAGTCGATCGTGGAGACAAGGTCGGACAATGTCATGTCGCGCCCCCCCGCGATTTCCTTCAGGCCTTTCCAGAACGCATCCTCGAGGCTCACGCTGGTCTTGTGGCCGGCGATGACGATTGAGCGTTTAACGACCGGCGATTTCATCGACCTTCTCCATCTTCGACCCGGTGACCTTCGAGATCCTGTCGGGCCTTCGCGGCCCGCGTTTTCATGAGAAGCCGTTCAGCCTTTGGCATCCCGAAGAGAACTCGACGCTCGGCGGCACGTTGCTCGTCTTGCGATCGAATCGTTCGCTTGCGGGCTAACCTCAGGTTGATGACCTTCGCCATGTGGATTCGATGGTAGCCCGGTACATGTTGTGGGCCGTTGGACCCCGTCTTCTTCTCTGTGAATTACGCCTATACCGTGGCGCTGGATCATCTCTGATCTCAAGGCTTCTCCCGTGCCTATCTAAAATTGTAGCGAGTTGTTTGCAAACGGCCCCAAGTAGAGGGGATCGAAAAATATAATATATCGATCTGAAATTCGAAAAGGTGATGAACAAAACAGACCCTGTATTGGTTAAGCATTGAAACCGCGCCTGCAAAATATACATTGAAACGCAAATAAATCATGTGGATTTCGATGTCGTTATTGGGATTTTTTCACGGCGTCTTCATGACAGAGCGTGCGTATTTCGCACCGCGACATATGCATCAGAGGAAAGCCTGACCTGCCCTCCTTACCCGTAAAATGTTTGTGATTTCACTGATCCAAAACCGCCGCCATCCCGCCGCGGCATCAAGCTATTGATCCGCTTCGTCTTCGTTCGGTCACCCGGGACGGACCATCCGGTCCGGCCGCACCAGACGGTCGAACTCGCGCTCCGAGACCAGACCGAGCCGCAGCGCCTCCTCCCGCAACGTCGTGCCGTTCGCATGCGCCGCCTTGGCGATCTGGGCGGCGCGCTCATAGCCGATGGCCGGCGCGAGCGCGGTCACCAGCATCAGCGAGCGCTCCATCAGTTCCTTGATGCGCGTCTCATTGGCTTTGATTCCGACGACGCAGTGATCGGTGAAGGAGCGCGCCGCGTCGGCCACCAGCCGGATCGATTGCAGCATGCAGTACGCGAGCACGGGCTTGTAGACGTTGAGCTCGAAATGGCCCTGGCTGCCCGCCACCGAGACGGTGGTGTGGTTGCCGAAGATGCGGCAGCACACCATGGTCATCGCTTCGCACTGCGTGGGATTGACCTTGCCTGGCATGATCGACGAGCCCGGCTCGTTTTCCGGCAGGCTGATCTCGCCGAGACCGGAACGCGGGCCCGAGGCGAGCAGCCGGATGTCGTTCGCGATCTTGAACAGGCCGCAGGCCGCGGCGTCGATCGCGCCGTGAGCGAACACGTAGGCGTCATGCGAGGCGAGCGCCTCGAATTTATTTGGCGCGCTCACGAAGGGCAGGCGCGTGTAGTCGGCGACCTTTCTCGCAAACGCGCGCGCGAATCCGCGCTTCGCATTGAGGCCGGTGCCGACCGCGGTGCCGCCTTGCGCCAGCGGATAGAGCTCCTTGAGGCCATGTCGGATGCGCGTGATCGCGGAGCCGACCTGCGCCGCGTAGCCCGAAAACTCCTGGCCGAGCGTCAAAGGCGTGGCGTCCTGCAGATGCGTGCGCCCGATCTTGATGATGCGATCGAATGCTCTCGCCTTCGCGTGCAGCGCCTTGCGCAGATGCTCCAGCGCTGGAATGAGCCGCGCGGTGATCTCGCGCGCGGCCGCGATATGCATTGCGGTCGGAATACAGTCGTTCGACGATTGGCTCATGTTGACGTGATCGTTGGGATGCACCGGCGTGTTGGCGCCGCGCTTGCTGCCCAAAATCTCGTTGGCGCGATTGGCGATCACTTCGTTGACGTTCATGTTGGTCTGGGTGCCCGAGCCCGTTTGCCAGACCACGAGCGGGAAATGATCGTCGAGCTTGCCGGCAATGACCTCGTCGGCGGCCTGCACGATCGCGCGCATGCGACGGCGATCGAGCAGCCCGAGGTCGTGGTTCACCTCGGCCGCCGCGCGCTTGACGATGCCGAGGGCGTGGACCAACTCGACCGGCATGCGTTCGGTGCCGATGCGGAAATTCTGCCGCGACCGCTCGGTTTGCGCGCCCCAATAGCGGTCGGCCTCGACCGCAATCGGACCGAACGTGTCCCTCTCCGTGCGCGTCTTCGTCATGCGTGCGTGCCTTGCGGCCGCTCGCGTCCGACGGCCTCGAGCGGATGAGCTTTATTTCTTGCGGAAACGATCGAGCCGAACCACCTCGCCGCCGCTTTCCGGCGGTTCGTCATCCGGCTTGGCCGCGATTCCAGCGGGGTTGGCCGGCACGGGAAGCGGCTCGGCGGACTGCGGCGTGCGGTCGTGTTTGGCCGGAGGCCGGACGGATGTGTCAGACGCAGTCTCCGCGGCGTGCTCCGCTTCACCGATCGTCGCGAACTGCAGGCCGAATTGCACAGAAGGGTCGACGAAGCTCTTGATCGCGAGAAACGGCACCACGAGACGTTCGGGAACGCCGTTGAAGGAGAGGCCGACCTCGAAACCCTGATTGGTGACGACCAGATCCCAGAATTGATGTTGCAGGACGATGGTCATCTCCTTCGGATACTGCGACTTGAGGCGCGGAGAGAGGCGGACGTCTTCGGCCTGCGTATCGAACAAAATGAAGAAATGGTGCTCGCCGGGCAGACCCTTGGCGGCGACATCGGTCAGCACCGCGCGTACGACTCCGCGCAGGGCGTCCTGGGTGAGAATATCGTAGCGGATGTAATCGACGGTCATGGTCCGCAATCGAGCGTCCGTTCGGCGAAGTGGGACGGCGCGCGGACGACCAACATGCGCGACCGCTGGATAGAGAGTGGGGGCTTCTGTTGCCAGGTGCCCCCGAACCCCGCCTGACGCTGCTAAGACGCCAGGGCTTTAGATCGGTCTTTCAAACCGCATTACGCGGCCTGAGCAACCGGAGCATAGTTGTCGTTTGCAACTATGAAGGTGGCCCGATAACGGCGGAACCATGCCGAGCAAAAGCACGCCCTTTACGCCCTCGTCGATCCTATTTCGCCCCCGCCGAAACCCAGCCGAACGCTGGGCTTGGGTGGAGGCGCCGGGTACTGCCCCCGGGTCCGAAAGGTTTATTACGACGGCCATTTATCGCCATAGCCGGCTCGCGCCGGCAGCCTGAATATAGGCGCTGAAGGTTGACGAAAAAAGAGCGAGATCACGCTCCCCTGTGAATCGATCGCCGGGGCCGGGATTCGAGCCTAGGGCAGGACTTCGGCTCATCAGAGCCTTGATTTGCGGGCTTGCGGGCGCAGGAATATGCGTCCGCGCCCGCTGTCGTCGCGCCGCCGTCGATCTTGTGATCGGCTACGCAGCGATATACAGTTTTTTGCAATTGCGGCCTGCACGCGGTGACTGCCATGGACGTGGCAGATATCCACGTAGCGCGCACGGCTGCTGGACGATTGGTTTGGGGCGACTGTACTCGGAGGAAATGCCGTGAAGGCGCTCATTATCTATGTTTGCTTCGTGATCTCCGGCGCCGTCGTCGCCGCCCTTATCGGCTACTTTGTCGAGAAGGAAACCTCATCCGCGGTCAGCCTCATCGTATTTCTGGCGCTGTTCTTTGCTAATTTTGCGGCGTCCTGGATCGCCACCATTCTTGTCATGGACGGCTCGCTCCGCAACGCGATGGGCAGGCAAGACCAGTTGAATGTTGAGAAAACCGGCAAGGCATCGATGAAGTGACGCGGCGCCGTATTTGGCGTTAGGCCGTCCAGGATCATCTCGCTGAATTTCGCCGCGCCGCTGTATCGGCGCAATTGACAACTGCGCCGTGCACGCTCGACGCCCGCTGGGCGGGCGCGGGACCGAGCAAGTGGACCTGTCCGCGCCACGCGTGGCGCAAGATGCCACGTGCGAGTCCGCCTTGACGCCTTCCCTCGTCTCGTTGCCGACCGTCTCCCAGCTCTTCCGCGCCTTCGCCAAGATCGCGCTTTGCGGCTTCGGTGGCGTGCTCGCTTGGTCGCGGCGGTGATCGTGGACGAGAGGCGCTGGCTGGCGCCGGATGCGTTCAACGAGCTTCTCGCCCTATGCCAAGTGCTGCCTGGCCCGAACATCGTGAACTTCTCAGTCATGTTCGGCTCCCGTTCGGCCGGCCTGCTCGGTGCGCTTGCCGCCCTGTTCGGTCTGATCGGCCCGCCGGTCATCCTCATGATCGCGGCCGGAATTCTCTATCGCCGATACGGAGAGTTGCCGGAGCTCAAGGGGGTGCTTGCCGGCCTCGCGGCGGCAGCGGCTGGATTGATCATTGCGACCTCCGT
>WNFD01021668.1_pt1 | contig 10792 bp, 9 predicted proteins | sample 5400491 | NCBI WGS metagenome assembly WNFD01 (sample SAMN13153343, study PRJNA577476) | soil metagenome | isolation source: 120 cm saprolite under Douglas fir tree site 2 hole 2 replicate 2 | place: USA:California | collected 2015-04-18 | reverse complement strand
TTCCAGTGCGCGAAGAGAGCTATGATCTGGTCATCCTGCAACGCGAGACGGACTCGCCCCCGGTGCGTGCGATGCTAGACGCGCTGAACTCCGGCAGCTTCGCCATTGAAGTAAGCCAGCTCTGTGCGTACGATACCGCGCGGATGGGGAAGGTGATCGCGCGCTTCAATTGACAGCAGGGTGACCTACGGGTCGAATCAGTGGCATTCGCAACCATGGCGCCAAGCCATCGAAGAGAAAGGAGCTGAACTAATGGCAGCAACAACCCCATCGGTAGAGAGGGCGGGCAACGGCGTGCGATCCAGCGCCGCGTTGAATTTCCTCAAAGCCTCCCCCAAGAAATTACTCATCGGCGGCAAATGGGTCCCGGCCAAATCCGGCAAAACTTTCGAGACGCTCAACCCGGCCACCGAGGAAGTTCTCGCGCTGATTGCCGAGGGCGACAAGGCCGACGTCGACGAGGCGGTCAAGGCGGCGCGCAAGGCATTCGAAGAGGGCCCCTGGTCGAAGATGGGGCCGCATGAGCGCGCCCGCTACCTGTTCAAGATTGCCGATCTGATCGAGCAGAATGCCGATGAGCTGGCCGAGCTCGAGACGCTCGACAACGGCAAGGCGAAGACCCAGGCGCGCGCGATCGACATTGCCGGCTCGGCAGAAACCTTCCGCTACTACGGCGGATGGTGCACAAAGATTTACGGCGAGACCAATCCGTCCGACCCGTCGATGTTCAACTACACGCTGCGCGAACCGGTCGGCGTGTGCGGACAGATTATTCCGTGGAACTTTCCGCTACTGATGGCGTCGTGGAAGCTCGGCCCGGCGCTCGCTTGCGGCAACACCTCGATTCTGAAGCCGGCTGAACAGACGCCGCTCACGGCGCTCAGGCTCGGCGAATTGATGCTCGAGGCCGGACTGCCCGACGGCGTGGTCAACATCATCACGGGCTTCGGCCCCGGCGCCGGCAGCGCGATCGCGGAGCATCCCGATATCGACAAGGTCGCCTTCACCGGATCGGCCGAGGTGGGCAAAATCATCCTCAAAGCGTCGGCAGGTAATCTCAAGCGCGTGTCGCTGGAGCTCGGCGGAAAATCGCCTAACATCATCTTCCCCGATGCCGACATGGAGCAGGCGGTCCCGAACTCAATGATGGGCGTGTTTTTCAACTCAGGGCAGGTCTGCTGCGCCGGCACGCGGATTTTCGTGCAGAAGGACGTCTACGACAAATTCAACGATTCGCTCACCAAGTTCAGCGCCGGCATGACGATGGGCGACGGGCTCGATCCCAAGACCATGATGGGCCCGCTGGTTTCCAAGGAACAGTTCGACAAGGTCAAGGGCTACCTCGAGCTCGGCAAGAAGGAAGGTGCCAGAGTCACCGTCGGTGGCGAGGCTGCTGGCGGCAAGGGCTACTTCGTCAAACCGACCGTGTTTGCGGATGTGAATAACAACATGCGGATCGCGCGCGAGGAAATCTTTGGCCCGGTTGCTGCGACCATTCCGTTCAAAGATGAAAACGACGCGGTTCTTCAGGGTAACGACACCGACTACGGGTTGGCGGCCGCAGTCTGGACCAGCGACGTCGGCCGCGCGCACAAGGTCGCTCGCAAGCTCAAGGCCGGCACGGTATGGGTCAACTGCTACGGGATGATCGATCCGATCTCGCCGTTCGGCGGTTACAAGCAGTCGGGCTTCGGCCGCGAACTGGGCAAGTATGCGCTTGAGCTTTACACGCAAATCAAGACCGTTTACGTGAAACTGTAGAGACAATTGCTCGTATGACTGGGAAGGGCGCCTTCCAAAAGGGGGGCGCCCTTCTTTCGGCCGAATCCACACTTGTCTCGCACGCCCCACAGTCTGCCCGAACCGAAAAGGAGCAAACCGTGGCTCTCAGTGCACGCAACCATACTCAAAGGCGAAGTCACCGAAGTATTGGTCGAATCGGTGATCACCAAGCGCAGCGCCGAAGAATTGAAGCTGAAGAAAGGCGATAAGGTGACGGCCGTGATCAAAGCGACCGAGGTGATGATCCAGAAGGATTGAACGTGCCATTCATGACCGGACACAGGCACATGCGCCGCAGCACGCGTAAACCCTTGCATTGGAGCGTCGGATCGCTTGCAACGCTGCTCTTTTTCTTCGCGGCGCTCGCTGCATCGCCCTCGGTTTCGGTGGCGCAGCAGAGTTCGAGCGCTCCGAACGGCGGCACGTTGCGTATCACGGGCGAGGTCAGCCATCCAATCGTATTGCATGAGGTCGTATTGCATGAAGCCGACCTTGCAATGCTAAGCCGGCAAACCGTACACGTCGTCGATGACAAGGGCGCGGCCGTGACCTACGAGGGTGTACCGGTGGCCGAACTGCTTCGGCGTGCCGATGCACCGCTGGGTAAGCAACTGCGAGGATCACGCATGAAACTCTATGTCGTGGTCGAAGCTGCGGACGGCTACCGAGCGGTGTTTGCCCTGGCCGAGTTCGATCCCGATTTCACCGACCGCGTCATCCTGCTCGCGGACCGCCGCGACGGCCATCCGCTATCGTCCAAGGAGGGGCCGTTCCGGATCGTGGTTCCCGGCGAGAAGCGTCATGCCCGGTGGGTGCGGGAGGTAACCGCTCTGGTCATTCAGGAAGCTCGATAAGGCGGCCGCAAGAAGCTCGATGAGGCGAGCGGTCGCGAATTGGGCAAGTATGCGCTTGAGCTTTACACGCAAATCAAGACCGTCTATGTACAGCTATAGAGGGCAATAGGCCGTATCGATGGCTGGGGGCGCCCTCCAAAAGGGGGCGCCCTTTAACGTCTTGCCTAGGGGGAAAGGATGTCCAGCGGACGATGGCGCGAAAACGGATAGCCACTTTCAGCGGCGGATGCTTCTGGGGCATCGAGGCCGCGTTCCGCGAGCTCGACGGGGTTGTCGCCGCGACCTCCGGCTACATGGGCGGCTGGCTCAAACATCCGACCTATCGCCAGGTCTGCTCCGACGAGAGCGGTCACGCCGAAGTGGTCCAGGCCGAGTACGATCCCGCGCTGGTGTCGTACGAACAGCTCCTGGAGCTGTTCTGGGAGATTCACGATCCGACCACGGTGAATCGGCAGGGGCCCGATTTCGGCACGCAATATCGCTCTGTGATCTTTTATCATGACGCCAAACAGAAGGCGGCGGCGGAAGCCTCGTGCAAGCGCCTCGACGAGTCCGGCGAGCTCAGCAGACCCGTCGTGACACAAATTGTGCCGGCCTCGATGTTCTATCGCGCCGAGGAATACCATCAGCGCTACTACGAGCGGATGGGTATCGCGCCGCACTGCGGCATCCGGCGTTCCCGGATGGCCGCCGACTGAAACTCCGCCCGCGGCGTGCGTCATCGCCGCCGCCGCTCGGCGCTCAGGGAAGCAGCAACAATTTTCCCACTGACTGGCGCGATTGCAGGTAACGAATCGCTTCCACTGCGTCGGCCAGCGGAAATCTCCTGCCGATCGGCACAGTGAGCTTCTCCTCGCGCGCGAGCCGATACACGTCGTCCAGGCCGCGGCGATGGATCTCGTGCATTCCGTACACCATCGGCACCGCGAACCCGCTTATCTTGAGCGCCTTGCCGAACAGCGTCATCGGATTCACCGGATCGGGTATTCCTCCGGCGCGGCCATACAGCACCAGGTGCCCGAACGGCGCGAGGCACCCGAGGCCCTTGGTGAGCGTGGGTTTGCCGACCGCGTCGAGGATCAGATCGACGCCGCGCCCCCCGGTGAGCCGCATCGCCTCCACCGCGAAGTCGTGAGTTGCATAGTTGATCACTTCGTCGGCGCCGAATTTTCGCACGAAGGCGATTTTGTCGTCGCTGGAGACGGTGCCGATGACTCGCGCTCCCGCGGCTTTCGCGATTTGCACGGCCGCGATACCAACGCCGCCCGCTGCTGAATGAACGATCACGGTTTGTCCAGCCGTGGTCTGATGACAGCTATGGAGGAGGTGCCAGGCCGTAAGCACGGCGATCGGAAACGCCGCGCCCTGCTCGAAGTCCATGAAGTCGGGCAGCGGAATCGCGCGCGAGCGGCGAATTCGCGTGTACTCGGCGTAGGCGCCCATCCCGATATACGCAACGTGCATCCCGGGCGTGATGTCTTTCACGTCGGGCGCGACGGCGTCGACCACTCCGGCCGCCTCCATGCCCGGAATATCCGGGAACACCGGCTTGACCAGGTACTCGCCGCGGAGAAATAGCGTGTCCCCGAAATTAATCGCGATCACGTGGTTCTTGACCACGATCGTTCCGGGCCGAAGGTCGGGCTTGGGCACCTCGCGCAGCTCCATCACTTCCGCGCCGCCTAGCCGATCGAATTGGATCGCTTTCATTAATGATGCCTCACTGTGCAGCGAGAGAAGGGGATCGTCCTGCATGGATGTTGCGGTTACGCGCGCGTTGCGGGCGCAATCACGGAGTCCAGGAACTCAACCGACCTGAGCTTGCGATCGACGACTGACGCGATGAAGCGCGCGATCGCGAGCGCGCCGTCGGCGCCCGCCGCCGTTGCCGCCGCGGCCGATGCCAATGGCATCCGTCCCAATTCCGCGAGCGCCGCCGCGCTCGCCGCGCCAAGCCTGATGCCGCCTTCGGGCACGCTTTCGCGGCATCGCGCGCAGACGATCCCGCCGCGCCCGATGATGAAATAGACCGCGGTCGAGCCGACTTGGCTCTGCGCCTGGCTCTCCCCCTGGCTCTCGGCGCACACACGGCAGCGGTCGAACTGCATACCGAACCCCGCCCATCGGAACATCCGGAGTTCGTAGGCCTGACGCAGCGCCGTGGTGGCCTCGCCGGCGCCGAGCGCGGCGAGCGCCTCGGTCAGCAGATGGTAGGCGCCGGACGCCTCAGCATCCTCGGAGGTCAGCGCTTCGGCGAGTTCGAGCATGTAGGCGCCGAGCGCGAGACGGCCAAGGTCGTCCTCGAGGCGGAACGGCTGCAGGCCCGCCGCCTCGGCGCGCGTGATGAAGACGAGCTGGCCGTGCGGGCGGCGGCGAAAATACAGCATCACGTGCGAGAACGGCTCGAGCCGATGCTCGAAGCGCCGGCGCGAGGCCTTGGCGCCCTTGGCGATACCGCCGAGCTTGCCCATCTGCTCGGTGAGCAGGGTCACGATGCGATCGGACTCCATGTAATCGCGGGTGCGGAGAACGATCGCGGGTGTGGCTTCCTCAGCTGGCATCGGCGCGCGCTTCCCAGAGGCCGGGGCTAGATCCGACGCAGCATCGACTGCTGGATTTCCTTGACCTGCGAGCGCATCGTCTCGACGCCTTGCACGGCGCGCCCGCTCTCAACCGCCTCGCGTACCAGGTGATCGAAGCGGACGAGGATGTTGGCGATCTTGGTGTGCGCTTCGACCATCGCGCGGCTCCGCAGCTCGTCGCTTTCCCATCGGCGGTCGGCGTATTCGCGCAGCTCCTGGCTCTGGATCAACAGCTCGCGCGCCTGCTCCTCGTAGCCCTTGACTAGCCGATGGATCGCGTCGCGGACCTTGGGATGTTCCTCCGGGTCCTTCCACAGCACGTGTTCGAGGAAGCCGAGATCGTCCTCGGTGACGATCGCGCGGCCGGAAAGGAAGGCGTGCGCGCGCAGCACGTCGAGCGAGTTGCGCCAGCGCCGGTCGGAAACCACTATTTGCTGGCGCCCGAGCTCGCGGCGCAGCTCGGTGATGGCGCCGAGCACGCTGCCCGGTAGTTCGACCGCGCGGGTTTGCGCGCGCAACTCGTCGAGGTCGGCGAAGCTGAGCGTGGTGCGCGCGGTCGAACGCGTCCCCTCGAGCATCTTGAGAAAACGAAACTCCTCGACCACATAGTCGACGGTGAAGCGCAGCATGAAACGGTCGTAGAGCGCGGTCAGCTCCTCCTCGTCGGGCAGCTCGTTGGAGGCTCCGAACATCGTGATGAGCGGCACGCGCACGCGCTCGCGCCCGTTGTGGAATAGGCGCTCATTGATGAGGAGTGCATTGAGGATCGATGAGTTGGACTTGAAAATCTCGTCGAGGAACGCGATATGCGCCTCGGGCAGCTTGTGCGAGGTCACCCGCCGGTAATCGTCGTGCTCCAGGCCGCTTAGGCTCACCGCGCCGAAGATCTCCTCGGGCGTGCTGAACTTGGTGAGCAGCCACTGAAAATAGTTGGCGCCCTCGATTCGCCGGCACAGCTCGTCGGCCAGCATCGACTTGGCCGTGCCGGGCGGTCCGATGATGAGCACGTGACTGCCCGAAAGCAGCGCGCAGAGCGCGCCGTCGATCAGTTCGGCGCGTTCCTGGAAGTTCTGGTTGAGTTCCTCGCGGACGCGCGCGAGGCTGGCTGCTGCGTTCGACATCGATACTCCATTCTTAGCAGAGCGCGCCCGCGCGCGCACGACGGCGCCGCATCCCCGTGCTTGCCGGGGATAACCGCAGGAGCTACAACGGATCAATCATTCCACGCGCAGGCTCCGCAGCAGCAGGAGGTCTCGAAATGGAAAAGGCGTTGGCAGGCGTAAAGGTCCTCGATCTCACGCAGTTCGAGGCCGGCACTTCATGCACCGAGATGCTGGCGTGGCTGGGCGCGGACGTAATCAAGCTGGAAGCTCCGGGCAAGGGAGAGCAGGGGCGTTGGCAGTTGACCGAGAAGCCCGGCATCGACTCGCACTATTTCATGCTGCTCAACGCCAACAAGCGCTCGATCACACTCAACCTCAAGGACGATCGCGGCAAGAAAATTTTTATCGAGCTGCTGAAAAAAGTCGACATCCTGTCTGAGAACTTCTCGCTCGGCACGCTGGAGAGCTGGGGCTTCGGGTGGGAGCGGCTGCACGAAATCAACCCGCGCCTCATCTACCTGACCATCAAGGGCTTCGGCACGTACGGCCCGTATAGCAAGTACAAGAGCTTCGACATGATCGCGCAGGCTGCGGGCGGCGCGATGGCGCTGACTGGGACACCGGAGACTCCGCCGCTCAAGCCCGGCCCGACGATCGGCGATACCGGCACGGGGATGCACGCGGCCGTCGGCGTCCTGGCGGCGTACATCCAGCGTGAGCGCACCGGCAAGGGACAAAAGGTCGAGCTCTCGATGCAGGAAGCGGTCCTCAATTTCTGCCGCGTGCCGATGATGGGCACGTACATCACGCACAAGCCGGTCCCGCGGATGGGCAACCGGATAGCCGCCGGCGCTCCCGCCGACACTTATCCCTGCGCCCCCGGCGGCGACAACGACTACGTATATATCCTGTGCACGACGCCGGAGATGTGGACGAACCTGTGCAATGCGATCGGACGGCCGGAAATGGCCGTCGACGAACGTTTCAAGGAGCGGCGCTCGCGGCTTCAGCACGTCGAAGAATTGACCGCGGCGATCAACGAATGGACCACCAAACACACCAAGCATGAAGTCATGCAGATCCTCGGTGAGGCCGACGTGCCCTGCGGCAAGGTGCTCGACAGCGTGGAATTGCTCAACGACGCGCATCTGCGCGAGCGCGGCATGATCGTCACCGTGCAGCATCCGGTGCGCGGCGAATTCACGATGCCCGGATGCCCGGTGAAGCTCGAGGATTCGCCGGTCGAGGTCACAAGTGCGCCGCTGCTCGGCGAGCACAACAACGAGGTCTTCGCCAAGTACCTCGGCTTCGACACCGCCGAGCTCGAGCGCCTCAAGCAGGAAGGCGTAATCTAAGGTCCCGCTGTCGCCGGCGCGTAGCCAGCTTTCATCCTGCTCGTGGCGCCGACGATTACATCCCCAGACATGTTTGGCGCGGCCGAGCTGCTCAAAAAAGAGGGGCCCGGCGTGCTGCGCGCCTTCATCCGCAGTCATCGCGGCGCGGTCTCGGCCGATTTGCGCTTCGAGGCGATGTTCAGCCGGTCCAGCTCCGCGACTGACGGCGAGCCGCGTTCAGCTCACGAGGGCGAGAGCGCCGGCTTCAGCGTGAGCGTGCGGGTCAACGAGCGCTCCGGCGTTTCCAGCACAGGCCAGACCGGAGTCGAGCTTGGCCGCCTCGCGACGCATCCGGCACGGATGCTCGCAGCCATTCGCGCGGGTCTGGCCGAGGCATACGAGCGCGCGCGGCTCAGCACGCGCGAGAAGGCGGCGCTCATTCGCGCGCTCAGTCGAAACTCGGGAAGAGCGGGACTCGCGCGGAGTCTCGCGAGCGCGCCGCCCGTGCCGCGCGCCGCGGTGCATGACGAAGTCGCGGCGGTCTATCAGCGCGATCCGCGCACGCTGGATCCCGGCGAGCTCAGGCGCTTGTGCCGCGAGGCCTCGGCCCGCGTTGCCGCCCTTAGTCCGGAGATCGCGTTCAACGCGGTCGCGGCGCTGAGCGAATTGCGCGAGGAACTGTTCATCAGCAGCGACGGCACGCTCATCAGCCAGGGCTTCGCGTTTTCCCAGGGCGACTGCTACATCGTCGCGCAAAGCGGCGACGGCCATCAGGAGATCTACGACACGATCGGGCAGCAGCGCGGCCTGGAGTGCCTGGCCGAGGGATATCGCGACGAGCTGATGCCGAATCCGGACCTGCTCACGTTTGCGCTCGAGCTGGCGGCCGAGGCGCGCGAGTTGGCGGCGGCGCCGGTGCTCAAACCGCCCGACGCCGAGGTCACGGTGGTCACCGACCCGCATTTCAATGCACTCGTCTCACACGAGATTATCGGCCATCCGAGCGAGGCCGACCGTGCGCTCAAAATGGAGGCGGCGTACGCGGGGCGGAGCTGGTTTTTGCGCTCGCTCCAAGACAACGAGGTCGGCCGCCAGGTCGGCTCGCCGCTGCTGAGTGCCTGCTCCGACCCCGGCCTCGCCGGCTACGGCCATTATCGCTACGACCACGAGGGGACGCGCGCGCGGCGTGTCATGCACGTCGAAAAAGGAGTGTTCCGCGGCTTTCTCAACTCGCGCGAGACGGCCGCAGTGCTCGGCGTCGAGCCCAACGGATCGGCGCGCGCGAGCGAGGTCTTTTACGTTCCGCTCATCCGGATGTCGAACACTTTCCTGATGCCCGGAGAGAGCGACCCGCAACAGATCATCGCCGACGTCGAGCGCGGCTACTACGTTTGCGGCAGCGCGGTTCCGTCGATCGCGGAATCGCGCGAGAACTTCCGCATCTCGGCACGCCGGGTCTACGAAATCGACCACGGCCGGCTCGGCCGGTTGTACCGCGCGGGCAGCGTGATCGCGGACTCGAAAGAGTTCTTCATGCACATCGACGCGGCCGGCAACGATCTGCGGCTTATCGCGATCCCCAACTGCGGCAAGGGGCAGCCGATGCAGGTCAAGCGGATGTCCAACGGCGGACCGACGCTGCGCTCGCGCGCGCGGCTCGGTGGGGGATGAGCAAAGGATAACGCGACGATGCGCGCGGCGGCGGAACTGAAAAACTTCGTGCGCGAGGCGCGTGCGATGCTCGCGCGCGAGCGCGATCTCGCCCAGTTCGAGATCTATTGCGCCTCTGCGGAGCATCGCGTGGCGCGTATCGCTTACACCTCGGACATTCCGTGTCGCGGCATCGAGGAGTTGAAGTCGCACGTGGCCGAAGGCTTCACGCTCAGAGTCGTGATGCGCCGCGACGCGCACGAGGTCGGCACCGCGACCGAGGCTTCCGACTTGAGCCTGGAAGCACTGCGGGCGGCGCTCGTTCGCGCGCGCAGCGCGGCGCTGGTCGATCCGCATTTTCCCGGACTGCCCGGCACGCCGCGGAAACTTTCGCCAAACTCGGCCGGTCCGGCCGACGCGGCAGCCGGACTGATGCGCGTTGGCGACGCCCCGCTGGTCGAGGCGGCGTGGCGAATCATCGGCGGTGCGCTCGAGGCCTTCACGATGCCGCCGGTCGGAGCGCGCGTCATCGATACGTCGGCGCCGGGCCTGGTGCTGGGCGGTGACGTCTCGATGATGCGCGATCGGATGGCGCTTGCGAGTTCGAACTTCGACGACGTGCGGGCCGAGGCCGGCGCGCACTTCACCTCGACAGTGACGGCGCTTATCGAATCGCTCGGCGCCAAGGGCACCGCTTCGTCGCTCGGCGCGACGCTCGGCGCCATGCGCGAGGTTTCGGCGCGGGCCGGACGCGACGCGGTAACGCGCGCGCTCGCGCTGCGCGGCGGCGAACGGCCGCCGGGTGGAACGTATCGTGTGGTGTTCGGCCCGCAGCCGATCGCGGAAATACTCAACTACATGGTGATTCCGTCGCTTTCGACCGGCGCGTTTCACGCCGCCAGCACGGCTTATCACGGACGCTTCGGCGCGCAAGTGATGGACACTCGCCTGACTTTGCTCGACGATCCGGCGGCGGCGCGTGGTGCGATTCACCGGCGGCTGACTTGCGAGGGGCTGCCCGCGCGCCGCACGACGATGATCCGGGACGGACGGCTGGTCGGATTGCTGTCGAATTTTTACGACAGCCATCGCCTCGCGACCGACGAGCATCGCGCCGAGAAACTCGGGCCGCTCGGCGCCGAGCAATCCAGCTTCCCGCCCAACAGCGGATATCAACTGGGCGAGAGCGCGGTGCGCCGCTTTGACGCCAATCCGGGATCGACGGCGACCAACGTGCTGATGCGCGCGCGCGACGGGAAAAGTGAACGCGAGCTGATCCGCGCGGTGGGCGAGGGCATTTATGTCGGCCGCGTGTGGTACACCTACCCGATCAACGGGCAGCGCGCGGGCGACTTCACCTGCACGGTGAGCGGTGACTCCTATCTGATTCGCAACGGCGTGCTGGCCGCGCCGCTCTCGCCCAACGCACTCCGGATCAACGCCAACATCGAGCAGGTTTTCGCGCATCCGCTTGGCGTCGGCAATCG
>WNFD01013474.1_pt1 | contig 10792 bp, 10 predicted proteins | sample 5400491 | NCBI WGS metagenome assembly WNFD01 (sample SAMN13153343, study PRJNA577476) | soil metagenome | isolation source: 120 cm saprolite under Douglas fir tree site 2 hole 2 replicate 2 | place: USA:California | collected 2015-04-18 | reverse complement strand
TCGGCGTATGCGCGGCAATTTCTGGAGCGCATCGAGAAACCGGATGCGGATTCGATTGACGGCATCGCTCCGGCGGTGGCGATCAAGCAAAAGAATACGACGCGGAATCCGCGATCGACAGTGGCGACGGCGACCGAAATCTATGATTATCTGCGGTTGCTGTTCGCGCGGGTGGGGCGGACTTATTGCGCGAACTGCGGGCAGGAAGTAAAGAAGGATACGGTGGACGAGATTGCGGATGCGGTCCTGGCGCTGGATCCGGATACTCGGGTACAGATTGTTTTTCCGTTGCAGGCGGTGGTTGAGGCCCCCCAGGAACCGGCGAAGAAGGTTGCGCGCGGGCGCAAGTCGAAGAAGGCTGCCGCGGAGGATTCCGGACTGACCGAGCAATTGAAGACTCGGCTTTTCGATTTGCGCAAGGGCGGATTTAACTGCCTGTATCAGGCGGGCCAGGTGTTTGAGTTTTCTACGCCGGAATCGCTGCTTGATATTCGCTTCGACCAGCCGGTGTTTATGTTGGTGGACCGGCTGACGCTATCGGCGGAGTCGCGGTCGCGCATTGTGGATGCGGTTGAGACCGCGTACAGGGAATCAGGAGAAGTGATTTTCGACCTTCCGCCGCGCGACGATCAGCCGGCGCGGCAACTGCGTTTTGCCCAGCGGTTCGAGTGCAAGAACTGCCATTTGCGCTATGAGGAACCTGAGCCGAGGCTGTTTTCGTTTAATAATCCGTATGGTGCATGCGCGCGATGCCAGGGATTTGGCAACACGATCGATTTTGATCTCGACCTGGTGATTCCCAATAAGACGAAGACGCTAGGAGAGGGCGCGATTGATCCGTGGAACAAGCCAAAGTGCCGGCCGGTATTCGCCGAGATGAAGCGCTTCGCCAAGCAGGAGGAGATTCCACTCGACGTGCCGTGGGTGGAGCTTGACGCCAAACAGCAGGAACTGGTTCTGGATGGAGACGACAAGTTTTTGGGGATACGCGGTTTTTTTCAGTATTTGGAGCGGAAGAAATATAAGCTGCACATCCGCGTTTTTCTGAGCCGTTATCGCGGGTATTCGACTTGTCCGGAATGCCGCGGGTCTCGGCTGCGGCTGGAAGCGCGGCAAGTGAAGATCAACGGGCGCAATATTTGTGAAGTGTGCGCGATGACGATAGAGGATGCGGCGAAATTCTTTGCCGGAGTTGAGTTGAGTCCGGAGGAGGCCGAGATTGCGGAGCGGCTGCTCGAGGAAATCCGCGAGCGCTTGCGGTTTTTGAACGACGTAGGGCTGGAATATCTGACGCTCGACCGGTTGTCGTCCACGCTATCTGGGGGTGAAGCACAGCGCATTCAGCTTGCAACTTCGCTGGGATCGCGGCTGGTGGGAACGCTTTACGTCCTTGACGAGCCTTCGATCGGGTTGCACAGCCGCGACACGCACCGGCTGATCAAAATATTGCAGGACCTGCGCGATTTGGGGAACACGATCCTGGTGGTCGAGCACGATCCGGATATTATGCGAACGGCGGATCGCATTCTTGACCTTGGTCCGGGAGCGGGAGAAAACGGCGGGAAACTGGTGGCGGCGGGAACTTACGACGAGATTTTGCGGAATCCGAGTTCCCTTACAGGGCGCTATCTGGCTGACGAGCTGCGGATTCAGATACCGGCCGCTCGGCGGCAAGCAGGGGCGCAGCAGATACGGATCAAGGGTGTCCGGGCCAACAATCTGAAAGGAATCGATGTCTGCATTCCATTGAATATGCTGGTGGCGATCACGGGAGTTTCGGGGTCCGGAAAATCCACGCTGCTGCATCAAGTTCTGTATCAAGCTTTGGGTGAGGCCAAGGGTCAACAGACTAATGGATCGGCGCGAGGCGCGGCCACGTGGGAGAGTCTGGAGGGCGATCAGTTTATTGACGAAGTGGTGCTGGTGGATCAGTCTCCCATCGGACGGACGCCGCGGTCGAATCCGGTGACCTACATCAAGGCGTTTGACTCCATCCGCGATCTTTTTGCGTCGCTGCCGGAAGCGAAGAAGCGCGGCTTTGCGTCGGGACATTTTTCTTTCAATATTCCGGGGGGGCGATGCGAGACGTGCCAGGGCGATGGCACCGTAACCGTTGAGATGCAGTTCCTCGCCGATGTTGAACTGAAGGAACTCGCTATAAGGCGCAGGTGCTTGAGGTTCGCTACCGGGGCAAGAATATTCATGAGGTGCTGAACCTGACGGTGAAGGAGGCACTCAAGTTTTTTGCGGAAGCGCCCAAGATCACAGAGAAGCTGCGCGTGCTGGAAGAGGTGGGACTCGGATACTTGCGCCTGGGGCAGTCGGCGACGACGTTATCGGGGGGCGAAGCGCAGCGCATGAAGCTGGCGGCGCATCTGCAGCCGGCGGCGCGTGAGATAGGGCGGCCGAGTACCGCGAGGCCAGAGGAATTCCGGCGACGACGACGTATGCTCTATATTTTTGACGAGCCCACGACCGGCTTGCATTTCGATGACGTCAGCAAATTATTGGCGGCGTTTCGCCGTCTTATCGAGGCAGGCGGATCCATTCTTGTGATCGAACACAATCTGGAAGTGATCAAAACGGCTGACTGGGTGATCGATCTGGGACCGGAGGGCGGAGCGCGTGGGGGAAAGATTGTGGGTGTGGGTCCGCCGGAAGCAATCGCCAAGCTGGTCTATTCTTATACTGGGAAGTATCTGGCTCGCCTGCTGAATGGGGAAGGCACGGGCAAAAACAGTGGAGCGCGTTCCAATGGACGCAGGTAAGAGGCGCGCGCGTTACCTGCTACTGTTGGCGATGGCCGGGTGTGCCTTCTCCCAGGAGGCCAGTGCGCCTCCGACATCCACTCCTGCGGAGTCGCAGGCCGGAACCTCGAAGCCCACCGAGAAGGAACCAGCCTCGACCGTGGCTGGTGAAGCTAAGAAAGAATCCAGTACTCACCGACCAGCTCATCACATTAAGGTTGCAGTGGAGGATACTGCGGCGCCAGAGCTTACGCGTGCAGAAGCCGAAATCGAAAAACGGGACTACGCTGCCGCCGAACCGCTTCTCCGAAAGCTTGTTGAAAAAGATTCGACGAACTATGTGGCGTGGTTCGATCTTGGATTTGTGGAAAATGCTTTGGGCAAGGTGGATGAGTCGATCGCGGCTTACCGGAAATCGGTTGTCGCAAAACCGGATGTCTTCGAGTCGAACCTGAATCTTGGACTGCAACTGGCTAAGACGGGACAACCTGAGGCGGAAGCGTTTCTGCGAGCCGCTACGAGGCTGAAACCCACGAGTCGTGAGGCTGAGGGCCACTATAGAGCCTGGCTCTCGCTGGCGCAGACGATGGAGAAGTCCAAGCCAGAGGAGGCTCTCGTCGCCTACCGGCGGGCGGCGGCGCTTCAACCCAAAGAAGCTGAGCCCCATCTTTCCGCGGGCCGGCTGCTCGAAGAAGAAAATAAGTTTGCCGACGCTGAACTGGAATACAAGCACGCGCTGGCGCTCGATGCCCGGTCCACCGACGGCGTAATTGGACTGGCGAATATCTACATGCGGGGGCGGCGTTTTCCCGAGGCGGAAGAGTATCTGCGAAAACTATTGGCGGAGCATGCAGACTCGGCGGCGGTTCACATTCAGTTGGGACGAGTGCTGGCCGCGGAGGAGAAGAACGATGCTGCGATTGCGGAATTGCAGGCGGGACTCAAGCTGGCTCCGGGCGACGAAGGCGCACAACGCGAGTCAGCAGAACTGTATGTAGCCAGTGGAAAGAACGATCTGGCGGAGGCTGCTTACCGCGAGATGCTTGCGGCCCGCCCCAATGATGCTGAACTTCACCGCAGACTGGGGGAGACTCTGCTGCCGCAGAAGAAATTTCCGGAAGCGCAGAAGGAATTCCTGAGCGCGGTGAAGCTCAAGCCCGGCCTGGGAGAGGCATATGGAGGCCTGGCTTTCGCCGCCGGGGAGAACAAGAATTATCAGCTTGTGATTCGCGCGCTGGATGCCCGAGCCAAGCTTTTGCCGGAGGTGGCGATCACATATTTCATGCGAGCGTCGGCGTACGATCATCTACGCGACTTCAAGAAGGCTGCAGCCGACTATCACCTCTTCCTCAATAGCGCTAATGGGAAGTATCCTGATCAGGAGTGGCAGGCGAAGCATCGGCTAATTGCCATTGAGCCGAAGAAATAGCCGTGGGCTGAAGCGGTATGAAGATGGTGCATTCACGAATCGGGCGGATCGCAATCGCCAGTATGACAATAGGCATGCTGCTTGCGCCTTGTGCGCTGAGAGGGAGCGATCAGCCTACCATCGAAGAGCTGAAGGCGCGCCTGGCTAATACCCGCATCCCCGACCGGCCGCAGTTATGTCTTCATATCGCGGAGCGGCAACTGGATGCTGCCGAGAAGCTCTATGTTGCCGGGGAGAGCGAGAAGGCGCAAGCGGCATTGACCGATGTAACCGCATTTGCGGAGTTGGATCGCGATTACGCGATCCAGTCGCACAAGCACGAAAAGCAGAGCGAGATTGCGATCCGCAAAATGGCCCGACGGCTGGGCGACCTGAAGCACACAGTCTCCCGCGACGATCAGGAACAAATTCAAAAGGCGATTGACCGGTTGCAGCGCATTCGTGACGATCTGCTGGCTGCCATGTTTCCCAAGGGAGGGAAGAAATGAAGGCTCGCTGGTTGGGATTTCGTGTGTGTCTGGGGCTGTTCTTGTTGGGAATGACGGCGGCTTCGGCACAGCGCCACCGGGATCCGTTTACCCCGGCGGAGATCGATCAGATTCGCGACGCCAGTTGGGAGCCGCAGCAGCGGCTCACACTCTACCTGAGATTTGCGCGGGCACGCCTGGCGGCGCTCCAGCAGATGCGCAGCGATCCGAAGACGAAGAACCGGCCTCAGCAAACGCATGACGCGCTGGATGACTTCCTGCTGATCTATGACGAACTGAACGACAATATCGACACCTATGTCGATCGCAAGAATGACATTCGCAAGCCGTTGAAGCTGGTCATCGATGCCGATACTGAATTTCAGGCGAAGCTGCGCGCCCTGAAGGACGCGGCGGACGTGCCGCCGGAGGAAGCGCAGAAATATGAATTCGTTTTGACTAATGCCCTGGAAACGATCGATACATCGGCGGAGGATCATCGCAAGCTGCTGGCGGAGCAGGAAGAGGCGGGAAAGCATGGGAAGAAATATTCGAAGGCTTCTGGCAGCAAGTCGGAGTGAGTTCAATCTGACGCTGTAAAATTATGCCCATGTGGGGACAGCCGCCCTCGGCTGTCCAGTCGAGCGAAGCTCGATAGCTTTTGCCACGTGAATTGTTTACTGGCGTGCTAATCTGGGCTCATCGTGCGCGAGGGACTGCTCGACATTTTTCATGGTGAACACCGGCAGTTGCGTCCGGGCAGCGCTGCGCCGGAGTTGAAGATCGAGTTTTATGCTTTCGCGAACATTAACAATACGATTCGTTTGCGCGATGGCAGACTTCTGGTGAGACTATCCGATCTTCTGGAAGGCGCGCCGGACACGGTAGTACGGGCCATTGCCCACATACTGCTGGCCAAGATGTACCGCAAACCGATCGATCGCGGGCATGCATCCCGGTACCGAAAATATGTGGGCAGCCGTGAGGTGGTGAGCAAGGCGCACTTGGTGAGGCAGATGCGCGGGCGCAAGCGGCTGCATTCTCCCCAGGGCCGCGTCTACGATCTGGATGCGGTTTTTGAGGATCTGAACGGGCGATTTTTTCATGGGCTGCTGGGGCGTCCGCGCATGAGTTGGAGTCCGAGCAAGACGCGGCGCATTCTGGGGCATTATGATCCGGCGCACAATGCGATTGTGATCAGCCGCATCTTTGAACAGTTTCTGGTTCCGCGGTACGCGGTGGAATATATCGTTTACCACGAGATGCTGCATCTGAAGCATCCCGTGAAGTTGCGCGGAAGCCGGCGGTGCGTGCATTCGGCGGAGTTTCAGGCGGAGGAGAAGTTGTTCCCGCAGCTGGAGCGGGCTAATGCCTTTTTGAAAAGGTTATGAGTGATACGGCCTGTCTTCACCAGTTTGCTAGTTACCTCTGCTCTGGAGCGCGTAAGATACTTCGCGTGAACAATCCAGCAAGGACCGTCTTTATGGTTCTGGTTGCCTTGATTGTCGGCACGGCCGCCCAAACACGAGATTCAGGAAATGAAACGTCGAAACAGCTAGTTGGCAGGTGGGACTCGATGATACGGCTAGCTGATGGCAAGGGGCAAACATTGCAGTTTTCAAGCGATGGCTTGTTTGCCGAACTCTGGGATTACGAACGCCAAGGCACGTACCGCCTAAAAGGTAGTCAGCTTTCAATCAGTACCTGGAGCGACAAGGAACAGCGACAGACGAAACGTTCGTTCGAAACGCAACAAAGCGGGCAGCAGTTGACTCTCAAAGACGCGCAGGGTGAGGAAATACGGCTCACTTCGGTGTGTAAAGGGGCGACAGGGATTGGAGTCGTTCGTGAATGGTTCTCGGAAAACTTTCCCGGCGCGCTTCCCATCATTCGGCTTGAGACACCCCTTCGATTTCCCGTATTCGTAGAATTTACAAAGGGTGGGGATGTGTACTTTCGTTCCATACCAATCAATTCCACAAAGGGCTCCTACGAACTGTCGGGAAAGAAGCTGCTATTGAAACGAGACGGTACGGCGTCGCTCGAATTGAAGCCGCGCATCACTCCAAAGCGGTTGGACATTCGCATTTTTGGTGACAGTAGCCCGGAGGTTTTCTTTAGGCGCATCGAGAGCCCTCAATGTGATGCTTCTAATACACCCTCTACATAACTGGATGACTGGCGAAAAATCGGCATTACAGAAACTTCCGCACCGCGAACCCCGTTTAATCCCATATTTCCCCGTGTGATGTAGATCACGCGCGTTTGTGGCCCCGGCGGAAGTCTTTTCGCTTGGGCGAAAAGCACGTTATAATCGCGGCATGCCTCCTGCACCTGGCGCCACCAAAGCCGTCGGCATGGTTCCCGACGAGATGAAGGCCGAACCCAAGTCCAAGGGACTGAGCACGCCGCGCAAGAAGAAGCCAAAAGAATTGGCCGTGATCACCGAGTGCTGCACGGGATGCGCGGGTTCGCCGGCGTGCGTGGAATATTGTCCGGTGGAAGACTGCATGTTCTGGGTGCCGGACGAAGACAGTACGCCGTTCGGACGCATCGCGGTCGATCCCATTCTCTGCATCGGCTGTAAGAAGTGCCTCAGCAAAGGGCCCGACGGATGCTTTCTGGACGGCTGTCCCTGGGATGCCATCGCCATGGTCGATATTGCTGAAGTGGAAAAAGAAGTGGGGCCGATGGCGATTTGAGGGCAGCTTCTGGCTGCTAGCTTCTGGCTTAACCAACCCTACGGGGGCTAAAGCCCGATGAGTTCAATTCGGCTTACGCGGCGCTGAAGCGCCGCTCTTCCGCATTGCGTCGCGCTCTTCCGCCCAGGCGCAGGAGACTTTAGCGCCTACTTCGCTGGCTCGCCTTCTTCGGAGGCCGTTCGCCGGAGTGTTCGGGGCTTCCACCGGGCTCGGGGAAATCTGAGTCGGCGTCTTTGATCCGCGAATCCTGGTCGCGATGTCCGAGTTGCTCGGAGAGGCCGAGGTTTCCGTCGCGGTGATGTTCTTCGGCTTCAGTGGCACCCTTGGCGCGGTCGGGATCGTTTTCAGAAATCTTCGTCATGGGTTCTCCTGAAGCACCGAAATTGAAGCAGCGGAATCACTCGCCGGAACGACTTGCAACTCCCAGCTTCTTTAGGCGCTCGCGGGCCTGCAGCGCCTCGTTGGACTTCGGATAGCGCTGGATCACGCGGCGAAGTTCCACCACTCCATCTTCCTGTTTGCCCAGTTCGAGAAGTGCAAAGCCTTTCTTCAACTGCGCGGAAGCGGACTTGTTTCCGCTGGGAAAGTTCTGCAGGACCTGGTCATAGCTCTGCGCCGCCTGCTGATAATTTCCCTGGCGGAACTGAATTTCGCCGAGATAGAAGTAGCAGTTTCCCGCAAGATCGGTGTTGGGATAGAACTTGATGTAATCGGAAAATTCCTGGGTAGCGAGATCATTCTTGCCGCCGTTGTAGTCGCGAATTGCGTTGTTGTAGAGCACATCGGGCGGCGGCGCCGAAGCCATGGCCTGCTGCTGCGCCTGTTGCTGGGACTGCTGCGCGGCCTGGCTTTGCTGGGACGACTGCATATCCTCAAGCTGCTTGCTGACTTTCGCCAGGCGAGCCTTAAGTTCGTCGAGCGTGTCGTTCAACGATTGAAGCTGGCCTGAAAGCTGTTCCACGTGCCCCGAGGAATCGCCTTGCTGCTTTTGCAGCGAGTTCTGCAGGGCGGTGAGCGCGGCGGCAACTTTGTTCACCGAGTCGGTATCGCGCTCGACCAAATTCTTCATGACGCCCATGCGCTCATCGAAACTGCGCTGCATGGCGGTCATTTGCTCCTGCAATTGCTGAACCTGGGTTTGCAGTTGGATCATTTCTTTGCTGACGCCCCAGGCCGGCGTGACGGCCAGCGCGCAAAGCAATGCAAAAAGAGTGGACAGTCGTCGATATGTCATAAGTTCACGTCTCATAAGCCTGAGATTTTCCTGGGTCTATTCTAGACGGATTGGCAGCCTTGTGGGTTATGAAGATTCCTGACTTCGGCACAGGAAAAGTGAGGGGCGGATATCTCCGCCCCCGGCAAGCAATGATTGACTACTTCTGATAAACGAAATGGCCGCGGCGATTCTGCTGCCAGCAGCTTTCGTTGGATTCCATACAGAACGGTTTTTCTTTGCCGTAGCTGATGGTTTTGACGCGGCTGGCGCTGACTCCCGCAGACACCAGAGCATTCTTTACCGACGAGGCACGCTGGTCGCCAAGAGCCAGGTTGTACTCGGTGGAACCGCGCTCGTCGCAGTGTCCCTCAACCGTAAAGTTGATGTTGGAATGCTGACTGAGAAACTGCGCGTCGGCCTGCACCGAAGCCTGTTGAGAGCCGCTGATGTCGGACTTGTCATAGTCGAAGTAGACGTCCTTGACCGTCTGGCCGAAGAGATCTTCTTCCGACGCCGAAGGAGGCGGAGCCGCAGTCGTAGGCGGTGGCGCTACCGTGAGGCGTGTGGTGGCCTCTTGAGTTCCGCCTGAACCCTTGGCGACGAGGTGATAGGTCGTCGAGTCGCTAGGGGTGACCTGCTGCGATCCGCTGGCTTGCACCGCTCCGATGCCGTCGATGGAGACGTCGGTGGCGCCGGAAGTCTGCCAGCTCAAGGTCGCCGATTGCCCTTTTTCGACGGTATCAGGGCTCACGGAGATGGAAGCCGTTGGCACGGGCGGTGGTGGGGGCGGCGGTGGGGGCGGCGGAGCCGCTTTCTTTTTGCAAGCACCCAGCATCATAATCGCGCACAAGGCGATCACGGTGGCGAGCGTCTTCACAGTTCGTTGCGTTCCATTGATATTTTTCACATTGATCCTTTTCACGTTTGATCCTCCCGCGAAACTCGAAAAATCAGCATCGAGTTCAGACGAAGTGTTTTCGATTTGAAAGTTTTATTTCCAACTCCAGTTCGGTTGCGAGTTGCGTCCCGTAAAAGTTAACTGATGGAGCTTGGTGCCGTCGGCCAGCATCATCCAGATCTCTTCCTTGCCAGATCTCGCCGACTGGAAAACGATATGGCGTCCGTCAGGCGACCATGACGGGAAATCGTTGCGGCCGCCGTCGTGGGTGAGCTGAACCCATTGCTTACTTGCGATATCCATCAGATAAATATCAGAGGAACCGGGTTCACCGGGGCCATACTTGCGAATCCATGCCAGAGTGAGGAACTGCCCGTTGGGCGACCAGTTGGGCGAAACGGCGTAGCCTTGATCCGTCATGCGCTGCTGGTTGGTGCCGTCGGCCTCCATGGTATAGACCTGCGGCAATCCAGTGCTTCCGCTGACGAAAGCGATCTGGGCGCCGGTCTTACGGTTCCAGACCGGAGAAACGTCGGGGCCCTTACCAGTGGTCATGCGATGAAGGTTGCCGCCGCTGGCACCTCGCGAGGAGGAGAGCGCGAGTTTCGTTCCATCCGGCGACCACGACGGCGACAGATTGGTGCCGCCGAAACGCGGGAAGCTGACCACGCGGTTCAGTTCGGTGGAATACATCAGGATGTCCCATCCCGATTTCGTCAAAGAACTGAAAGCGAAGCGTGAGCCATCGGGCGAGATGCGGGGCGAGAGCGAGATTGAGGCTTGGTGGGTGAGTTGCCGCTGATTGGAGCCGTCGTAATCCATTACCCAGATTTCTTTGTGGCCGGAGCGGTCGCTGACGAAATAGATTTTGCTCTCAGCGATGCCAGGGATGCCGCCGCCTAAACGGAAGATAATCTCATCGGCAAACTTGTGAGCGATCACGCGGGCCGCTTCGTCCGTGGCATTATCCGCATATTGCTTGCCCAGAACTTGCGGCGAAGCGGTATTCTTTACGTCGTAGAGCCATCCCTGGACCGTAACTTTCCCGGCAGCGACGCCCAGATTGCCGAAGGCCAGCATGGCAGCGTTGGGCGGTGGAGCATTCCAGGCCGGAAATGTAATCTCAGCCGGCTGCCCCGGCACTTGCAAGGGATAAAAACTTTTAGAGACGAGTTCGACGACCCCGGAATTGTCCAGATCGTTCCAGAAAGTGTCGTTGAAAGTCTTGAGCAGCGCGGTGTTCTGTGGATCGCTGATGGAAGGCTTGAAGTCGGGAACAGCCAAGCGGACTTTTTCCACGCCCAGGCCGGAACCGGTGCGAACCCAATCCTGG
>WNFD01011432.1_pt1 | contig 10793 bp, 8 predicted proteins | sample 5400491 | NCBI WGS metagenome assembly WNFD01 (sample SAMN13153343, study PRJNA577476) | soil metagenome | isolation source: 120 cm saprolite under Douglas fir tree site 2 hole 2 replicate 2 | place: USA:California | collected 2015-04-18 | reverse complement strand
CCTTGGGATCGCACGGCGGCATCTTCAGGACCTTGTCGGGCACGGCGCTGTCGATGCCGACCCGCACCTCCCGGATCGCGCAGCGATACGACATCAGGTGCGTGTAATAGACGAGAAGCCCGTTGAACTCGCGGAACGACAACCAGCTCGTCGCGGTCATGTCGAGGATCTTGCGCTGATCGTGGATCAGCGCCGCTTCAGGATCGAACTTGATCGGGAAAGGCCCCTGCATCTCGCCGGATGCGTCGATGTAGCGGACCTGGATCGTCGCCGCCGGTGCGTCCGCGGCAAGTTGGATGGACGGATTGGGCATCCGCTTGCGCGTGCGCGGATCAAGCGTATCGAGAAAGCCGGTCTCGCGGAAATCGCCGGCATCGCCCATCCGCCATGAAATGCCGAGCGTCGGATCGACGATCGAGAACGCAACGGTCCAGCCGCCATTGTGGCGCGAGAACAGCGCGATCGGCGCGTTGACGGAATCGTTGGGCGGCGCGATGCGTGGCATCACCGGCGGCAGCGCCGCGACCTTCTGCGGCGGATCGGCCTGCTTGGCCTCAGGCGCCTTGGCGCCGTTGAGGAAGACGTCGTCGACCATCTGGTCGAAATAGACGGGTATCTGCTTGTGCTTGACCGTCTCGGCCATCTCGCTGACCAGCCGGCGGGTGTGCTGGGCGACCTGCACGAGATTCTCGCCGGGCTGCAGCAGTTCCTTGGAGAAGGTCCGGGTGAATACCGAATTGGGATTGACGTCGTCGTTCGACAGCTGGTCGAGCGCCGTCTGCCGGGGTCCTGCCGAAAACACCGAGAAGACGCCTTCGGGCAGTTGCGTCATCGGTGCGAGACCGCCGCCGCCCGCCACCGCGCGCGTGCCCGACCGCTCGAACGGATTGTTGCGGCAGGCGTCGAACACGAGGATGGATGTGCGAGCCTTCTTGTTCTGCAGACGCTCGATGATGCGGTCCGCGAGGATCGAGGCGTCGCGCACCAGTTCTTCCTGGCCCTCGGTCGCCGCCGGCACATCGGTCGGCAGCAGGAAATTCTGGCCCGCGATCTCGAAACCATGCCCGGCATAGAAGAAGAACGCGGTGTCGCCCGCCTCCACCGCGTTGTCGAACGCCAGCAGCGTCTGGCTGAATTGCTGCCGGTTCTGGTTCTCCGCCAACATCACGGTAAAGCCGAGCTGCTTCAGCGTATCGCCCATGGTGCGGGCGTCGTTGACCGCCTTCTGCAACTTCGGCACGTTCTTGTAGTCGTTGTTGCCGATCACGAGCGCGACGCGCTTGGCCGCAAGCGCGGGCGCAGTCAGCGCCATGGAGCACGCAAGCAGGCCGCACGCCAGCAGCGCCTTAAGCGACAGCCAGTTCTTCATCGATGTTCCCCACTTCCCAATCACTCATCACATAGTCGGAATATCCGCGCCACGGGTTCAACGGGACGGGATCACTCGGGTAGGACGTGGCGATGGCTCAACCGCCTGACGAGCGCGCGCGCTGAAACTCATGACATAGGGTGGGAATTTCGGCCAGAGATTGGCGAGGCCTTCGCAGTCGATTGCCGTCGCACGAAAGGATCATCCGGCAGGCGGACGTCCGGAAAACGACGGGACGTCATGGCGTTCGAAAAACTGGCGCTTGCTGATTGTTCTCCTTCGGACAAGAGCATGACATTTTCAATACAACCGGGATTCGATGGAGAGGCGGCCCTGACATCCGCCCGGCAACGCCGGTATCCGGCGCTATTTATGCAAAAACGTTAGGCTTTTTCAGTGCTTCCGGTACCTGCTCCATTGACTTTGGACGATTCCCCCCTATGTTCCCGCCAATGCGGCCCGGTATCGAATTCGCACCCGGGTTATCGCTCGTCAGCGTAAGTCAGAGCCCCCAGCTTTTCAAAGCGCGCCGTTTCGGGGCCTCACGCGGCAGCCTTTTTACCCTCGATTCCGAACGGCGGTGTCGATCAGAGGCTCGATGTCTTTTTCCCAACTTGGACTGTCCGACAAGGTTCTCGCCGCGGTTGCGGCTACCGGCTACACCATCCCGACCCCCATTCAAGAGCAGGCGATCCCCCACGTTCTCGCCCGGCGAGACGTTCTCGGCATCGCCCAGACCGGCACCGGCAAGACGGCCGCGTTCGTGCTGCCGATGCTCACCTTGCTGGAAAAGGGCCGCGCCAGGGCCCGAATGCCCCGCACACTCATCCTTGAGCCGACGCGCGAACTCGCAGCCCAGGTCAAGGAGAGCTTCGACCGCTACGGTGCCGGCCAGAAACTCAACGTCGCGCTGCTGATCGGCGGCGTTTCATTCGGCGACCAGGATTCCAAATTGACGCGCGGCGTCGACGTCCTGATCGCAACCCCGGGCCGCCTGCTCGATCATACCGAACGTGGCGGCCTCTTACTGACGGGCGTCGAGCTGCTCGTGATCGACGAAGCCGACCGCATGCTGGACATGGGGTTCATTCCCGACATCGAGCGCATCTGCAAGCTCGTCCCCTTCACCCGCCAGACCCTGTTCTTCACCGCGACGATGCCGCCGGAAATCCGCCGCATCACCGAGGCTTTCCTGCACAATCCGCAAAAGGTGGAAGTCTCCAGGCCCGCAACGGCCGCGGTCACCGTGACGCAGTCGCAGGTGCCGGCCGGACGCGAGGCGCATGAAAAGCGCGAGGTGCTGCGGCAGCTATTGCGCGGGGCCAAGGATCTCAAGAACGCGATCATCTTCTGCAACCGCAAGCGCGATGTCGCCGTGGTTCACAAGTCGCTGCAGAAACATGGCTTCAGCGTCGGCGCGCTGCATGGCGACATGGATCAGTCGGCGCGTACGGCGGCGCTGGATCAGTTCCGCAAGGGCGAGCTTCCGCTTCTGGTCGCCTCCGATGTGGCGGCCCGCGGCCTCGACATTCCCGAAGTCAGTCACGTCTTCAATTTCGACGTCCCCTACCATCCCGACGATTACGTCCATCGCATCGGCCGCACCGGACGCGCCGGCCGCGCCGGCACTGCGATTTCCATCGTCACGTCGCTCGATCAGAAATCGATCGTAGCGATCGAAAAGCTGATCGGACAAAACATCCCGCGCATCGAAGGCGACTTCGCAGCCGGCGCCGCGTCCGACGACGCAGATCAGCCGGGCGAATCGCGGGCGCGCGAAGGCTCCCGCCGGGGAGGACGCAAGCCGCGCCGCGAGCGCGAGCCACGGACTGAGCGCGAGCCCCGGCATGAACGCGAGCCGCGGCACGCCCGTGGCAATCGCAATGGATCATCGCCGGCGGCGGCGCCGCAAGCCGCCTCGCCCGAGACCGCTTCAACGCACAAGCCCGCTTCAACCCACAAGGCGGCTTCGACGCCACGAACCGAACCGCGTCGCCCCGCCCGCGAGGTCGATTCCGAACCCGCCGATCACTCGCACCTTCCGGCGTTCCTGCTGCGGCCGGTCCGCGCGCGCGTCTGACGGGTCGTCCCGGCGAACGCCGAGACCCATACGCCGGGTCCTCTCTTCGAGCAGGGAAGCGATACGTTCTCCGACAATCAGCGACGGTGTTTATGGGTCCCTGCGCGCGCTCGCGAAGCTCGCTTGGCCGGGACGACGCGTGCTGTAGTTTTCTTCTTTGCGGCGGGCTTCTTATTTGCCGCCTGTCCGGCCTTCTTGCGCGCTTTCGGCCGCTTCTTCAGCGCGGCGCGCTGGGCCGCACCGAGCGCCGCCCTCGCCCATTCGCCGAGCTCCTCGGTGTCATCGAACAGCCGCGCCGGCAATTGCCAGTAGGACGCGACGGTGACCGATCTCTTGCTGGTCTGATACTGAAACGGCTTCGAGCCTTCAGCCTCGAAGCGCGGGATGGTCTGCTCGTCGGCTCGGAAATAGAGACCCGCACGCAATGACAGCGCGAAATTGACGCCATCGGCGGAAATGCCGAAGCCGGAGAACATCGGCCGGATGGTGACGGGACCGAAATCCGCGAACAGGTCAATCAGGAAATCGCGGTCCATGGGAGTGCCGCTCACGTCGCCGCGCGTCGTCCCGGTGAACGCCGGGACCCATACGCCGTGTCATCTCGTTCGGGCAATATGGTGGATGACCTGGGCCAAAATCAACCGCCGCTCGGCTTGGATCCTGGCTCGAGGCCGGGACGACACGACGGTCAAACCTCGGCAGGCTTCAGCTGCACGGACTCGCCGCAGCCGCAGGCACTGATCTGGTTCGGATTGTTGAAGATGAACTGGGCCTGCATCTTGTCGGCCTTGTAGTCCATCTCGGTCCCGAGCAGGAACAGCACCGCCTTCGGATCGACCAGGATCTTCACGCCCTTGTCCTCGACCACTTCGTCGGTCGGCCGGATCTCGTGGGCATATTCGACCGTGTAGGATTGCCCGGCGCAGCCGCCATTCTTCACCCCGACGCGAAGTCCGACGATCTCGGAATCCGCGCGCCTGGTCAGTTCCTGAACGCGCAGCGCCGCCGCGTCGGTCAGTTTCATGACCTGCGGACGCGGCCGCGCCTTGAGCTTGGAGACGGGTGTTGATGCAGCTGGTGTCATATTGGTCATGTGGTGCGATCCCGGCGGCAAATCAATGCCGCCCATTCCTTCCCAAAATTCCTAAAACGCTCGTGTCCCGCCACGCATCACCACATGTTGAGAACGAGGCGGGCCTCGTCGCTCATCCTGTCCGGCGACCAAGCCGGCTCCCAGACCAGGTTGACACCGACCACGCCGACGCCGGCGACGCTGGCGACCGCGTTTTCGACCATCTGCGGCAGCTCGCCGGCCGCCGGGCAGTTCGGCGTCGTCAGCGTCATCAGGATATCGACGCCGCGGTCGTCCTTGATGTCGACCTTGTAGATCAGGCCGAGCTCGTAGATGTCGGCCGGGATTTCCGGATCGAACACCGTCTTCAGCGCCGCGACGATTTCCGTGGTCAGCCGCTCGGTCTCCTCCGGCGGCAGCGCCGACTGCGTCTCGGTATTGCTGGTCTTGATTTCGGCCGTGTCGGTCATGCGAACAATTCCCGCGCCTTGATCAGCGCCTGCGCCAGATGGTCGACTTCTTCGCGCGTATTATACATCCCGAACGAGGCCCGGCACGTCGCGGTGACATTGAACCGCTCTAAAAGCGGCATCACGCAATGGGTGCCGGCGCGGACCGCGACGCCTTGCCGGTCGATCACGGTGGCGACGTCGTGGGCGTGGGCGCCTTTCATCTCGAAGGAGATCACCGGACCCTTGTTCTTGGCCGTGCCGATCAGGCGCAGCGAGTTGATTTCGCGCAGCCGCTCCTGCGCGTAGGTCAGAAGATCGTGCTCGTGCGCGGCGATGCGCTCCTTGCCGATCGAGCTGACATAGTCGATCGCGGCCCCAAGCCCGATCGCCTCGACGATCGGCGGCGTGCCGGCCTCGAATTTGTGCGGCGGATCGCCATAGGTGACCCAGTCGCGCGCGACCTCGCGGATCATCTCGCCGCCGCCGTTAAAGGGCCGCATCGCCACCAGGTGCTCGTGCTTGGCGTAGAGCACGCCGATGCCGGTCGGGCCGTACAGCTTATGGCCGGTACAGGCGTAGAAATCGCAGTCGATATCCTGCACGTCGACATTGAGGTGCACGGCGCCCTGCGCGCCATCGACCAGCACCGGAATGCCGCGATCATGCGCGAGCTTCACGACCTCCTTGACCGGCACGAGGGTGCCGAGCGCATTCGACATCTGCGTGATCGCGACCAGCTTGGTGCGCGGCGTCAGCAGCTTCTCGAACTCCTCGATCAGGAAATTGCCTTCGTCGTCGACCGGCGCCCATTTGATCACGGCGCCATGGCGTTCCCTGAGGAAATGCCAGGGCACGATGTTGGAATGGTGCTCCATGATCGAGAGCACGATCTCATCGCCCTCGCCGATGTTCGGCTCGCCCCAGGACGACGCCACCAGGTTGATCGCCTCGGTGACGTTGCGGGTGAACACGATTTCTTCGTTGCGGCGGGCATTGAGGAATTTCGCGACTTTGGCACGCCCGCCCTCGTAGCCTTCGGTCGCGGCATTGGCGAGATAATGCAGCCCGCGATGCACGTTGGCATACTCGCTTTTGTAGGCCTCGGTCATGCGGTCGAGCACCGCGTTAGGCTTCTGCGCGGAGGCGGCGTTGTCGAGATAGACCAGCGGCTTGCCATAGACCTTCAGCGCCAGCGCGGGAAAATCCTCGCGCACGCGGGCGACATCGTAGGCGCCGTTCATGACTGCCGGGTGCACCGTCATGTCCGCGCCTCCAGCCAGCGCCGGGCCACCGACATCGCGAGCTCGCGCAAATGATCGTCGGCGATCGCCTCGATCGCTTCGCCGACGAAAGCCTGAATCAGAAGCGCCTGCGCCTCCTTCTCGGGCAGGCCGCGCGCCCGCAGGTAAAACAACAGGCTGTCGTCGAGCGCGCCCGCGGTCGCGCCATGACCGCAGGTGACGTCGTCGGCGAAAATCTCCAGTTCCGGCTTGTTGTCGGCCTCGGCTTCGTCCGACAACAGCAGCGCACGCGTCATCATCTTGCCGTCGGTCTTCTGCGCATCGGGACGCACGATGATGCGGCCCTGAAACACCGAATGAGCCCGGCCATCCACGACCGCACGAAAGATTTCCCGGCTCGTGCAATGCGGCACGGCATGATCGACCACCATCGTGGTGTCGCCGTGCTGCGTGCCCTTCAGCAGGTTCACGCCGTTGATCGACAGGTCCGTGCCCTCGCCCGCCAGCGTGATGAAGCCTTGCAGCCGGCTCACGCCGCCGCCGCCGGTCATGTTGAACAGGTTGAGCTTGACCTTGGCACCGACCGTCAGGATCTGGGAGGTCACGTTGACCGCGTCGGACGCATCCGCCATCAGCCGCACCTGCGACAGCTCGGCGCCGTCGCCGACCGAAACGATAACAGCGTCATTGACCTGATAGGCCTTTGCGCCCTCGGCCGCGACAAAGCTCTCGACCAGGGTTGCCCGCGCGCCCTTGCCGATCCTGACATGCGAGCGCGTGACGACCGATGCCGACGAAACCGTTGCGACATGAACGATGTGGATGGGCCGCGACAGCGCGGTCCGGTCCGCGACCGTGATCACGACACCGTCGGTGGCGAGCGCCGCGTTGAGCGAGATCATCGCATCGGTGGTCTTGGTGAGCAGCAGATCGGCGCGAGTGTCATTGCCGTCGTTTTCGAGTACATCGCGCAAGGCGCGGATGCTGACACCGCCGCCGAGCGCCGCGACATCGGAGAGTTCCGGCACGAATGCGCCGTCCACCAGCACGAGCGCCGAGGCATCGGCGATCGTCTGTGCCTTCAGCGCCTTGCGGGCGCGCCCGAGCGCCTTCGCATCTGGCGCCGCCGCCAGTGGCAGCACCTCGCGCATCAGCGCGCGCAGATCGGTATATTTCCACTCCTCGATCCGCCGGTGCGGCAGGCCTGCGCGCTCAAAGGCCTCGAAAGCTTCCTTCCGGGTATCCGCGACGTTGCCCGCACCGGGCAGCCGGTCGCGCGCAACGGCGAACACGCTGCTGAGCGCCCGTCCGGTCTCGGTCTTTGCCAACACAAGGTTCATTGCTCAATCCGTCTCAGGCCGCGTCCTCGAACTGGGCATAGCCGGACTCTTCCAGCTCCAGCGCCAGTTCCTTGCCGCCGCTCTTCACCACCCGCCCCTTCGACATCACATGCACCACGTCGGGCACGATGTAGTTGAGAAGCCGCTGGTAATGCGTGATGACCACCATCGCGCGCTCCGGCGAGCGCAGCGCGTTGACGCCGTCGGCGGCGATCCGCAAGGCGTCGATATCGAGCCCGGAATCCATCTCGTCGAGGATGCACAGGCTCGGCTCGAACAGCGCCATCTGCAAAATCTCGTTGCGCTTCTTCTCGCCGCCGGAGAAGCCGACATTGACGCCGCGTTTGAGCATGTCCTGCGGGATGTTCAGCGACTTCGCCACCTCGCGGACCTTCTTCAGAAAGTCCGGCGTCGAATATTCGCTCTCGCCGCGCGCCTTGCGCTGCGCGTTCAGCGCGGTGCGCAGGAACGTCATGGTGGCGACGCCTGGGATTTCGACGGGATATTGGAACGCCAGGAACACACCCTTGGCGGCGCGCTCGTCGGGGTCCATTTCCAGCAGGTCTTCGCCCTCGAACAGGATCTCGCCGCCGGTGACTTCATAGCCCGGCTTCCCGGCGATGACGTGGGAGAGCGTCGACTTGCCGGAGCCGTTCGGCCCCATGATCGCATGCACCTCGCCCTTGTTCACGGTCAGCGACAGCCCATGGAGGATCTCGCGGTCCTCGACACGGACTTGCAAATCTTTGACTTCAAGTAGTGCCATCACAATCTTCCGTTTTCTTTGGTGCTCCTCGTGCCTCGGGAGCGCCGAAGGCGCGTCTCGAAGGACGTGGCCGACAATCTTTCCTCTCATCCTTCGAGACGGCCGCTCCGACCGCGAACTCCATCGGCAGTTGCTGCAGCACGTCTTTCACAAAACCGTTGACGACGAGGCCGACGGCCTCCTCCTGGCTCAGCCCGCGCTGGACGCAATAGAACAGGACATCCTCGGAGATCTTCGAGGTGGTCGCTTCGTGCTCGAAGGTTGCCGACGAGTTCTTCGCCTCGATATAGGGCACGGTGTGTGCGCCGCACTTGTCGCCGATCAGGAGCGAATCGCAGGCCGTGAAGTTGCGCGCGCCGGTGGCTTTGCGGTGCGCGGTGACGAGGCCGCGATAGGTGTTCTGCGATTTGCCGGCCGCGATGCCCTTGGAGATGATGCGGCTCGTGGTGTTCTTGCCGAGATGGATCATCTTGGTGCCGGAATCCACCTGCTGGAAACCGTTCGAGATCGCAATCGAATAGAACTCGCCGCGCGAGTTATCGCCGCGCAAAATGCAGCTCGGATATTTCCAGGTGATCGCCGATCCGGTCTCGACCTGGGTCCAGGAAATCTTCGAGTTCTTGCCGCGGCAGTCGCCGCGCTTGGTGACGAAATTGTAGATGCCGCCGACACCTTCGGAGTTGCCGGGATACCAGTTCTGCACCGTCGAATATTTGATCTCGGCGTCGTCATGCGCGACGAGTTCGACGACGGCGGCATGCAACTGGTTCTCGTCGCGCTGCGGCGCGGTGCAGCCTTCGAGATAGCTGACGTAAGAACCCTTGTCCGCGATGATCAGGGTGCGCTCGAACTGGCCGGTGTTGCGCTCGTTGATGCGGAAGTAAGTCGACAATTCCATCGGGCAGCGCACGCCCGGCGGCACATAGACGAACGAGCCGTCGGAGAACACCGCCGAGTTCAACGTGGCGAAGAAATTGTCCGAGGTCGGCACCACGGTGCCGAGATATTTCTTCACCAGTTCAGGGTGTTCGCGGATCGCCTCCGAGATCGGCATGAAGATCACGCCGGCCTTCTTCAGCTCTTCCTTGAAGGTCGTCGCCACCGACACCGAGTCGAACACGGCATCGACCGCGATCTTGCGCGCGGGCGCGTCGTTCTCGCCCTCCGGCTTCACCACGCCTTCGAGAACCGCGACCTCGCGCAGGGGGATGCCGAGCTTCTCGTAGGTCTTGAGGATTTCGGGATCGATCTCGTCGAGCGAAGCGATCTGCTTCTTCGGCTTCGGCGCCGAGTAGTAATAGAGATCCTGGTAGTCGATCCTGGGATAGTCGACCCGCGCCCAGACAGGCTCGGTCATGGTCAGCCAGCGGCGATACGCCTCCAGCCGCCATTCCAGCATCCAAGCGGGCTCGCTCTTCTTCGCGGAAATGAAGCGGACGGTATCTTCCGAAAGTCCCTTCGGGGCCTTCTCGGACTCGATGACGGTCTCGAACCCATAACGATATTGGTCGACGTCGATGCGGCGTACCCGATCGACCGTCTCTTGTACGGCTGGCATTCCATCCTCCGCTCGCGGTTTCAAGGACCGCGGTGGACATACTCTGGAAGTCTTCTACGACGTTCCATCTCGGAAATCACCTGCTTAGAACCGTTCAAGCAGTGTTTCGTCGCTACCCTTAACTAGGGTACCGGCGAGCTTTCGCCAAGCCTCCAGGCAGCAATCGACCTCTGACTGTGAGGTAGACCACCCCAGACTGAGCCGCACGGCGCCTTGGGCGAGTTTTGGGCCGTATCCCATGGCTTCCAGCACGTGCGACGGCTGGACCTTGCCCGACGAACAGGCCGACCCCGAAGATACCGCGATCCCCGCCAGGTCGAACCCGATCACGGCGGTTTCGGCCCGCATGCCGGGAACCGTGAACAAGGTGGTGTTGGGCAGCCGCGGCACGTCCTCCGAGAACACGATCATGCCCGGCATCTCCCGCAAGCCGCTTTCGAGGCGATTTCGCAGGTTTTCGAGGCGCTTGGCGTCGGGTTCGAGCGCACTCATGGCTGCCCCGGCCGCGGCGCCGAAGCCGGCGATCCCAGCCACATTTTCGGTTCCCGCCCGACGGCTCAGCTCCTGGCCGCCGCCCCGCAGGAGCGGCTCGAGGCCGGCAAGCCCATCCGCCAACACAAGCGCGCCTGCACCCTTGGGGCCGCCCAGCTTGTGCGCTGAGAGCGACAGAAGGTCCGCCGCCATATCCTTGAGATTCAGGGCTATTTTTCCGAACGCCTGGATCGCGTCGACATGCAGGAGCCCGCCGGCCGCATGGACCAGCGCGGCGGCTTCGGCCAGCGGTTGCATAGCACCGGTCTCATTATTGGCCGCCATGATCGAAACCAGCGCAGGCGGACCGGCGGCGAGCAGGTCCCGCAGGTGCTCCAGATCGACCACGCCGGAACCTGAGACCCTGATCTTGCTGATGGCCTC
>WNFD01022378.1_pt1 | contig 10794 bp, 10 predicted proteins | sample 5400491 | NCBI WGS metagenome assembly WNFD01 (sample SAMN13153343, study PRJNA577476) | soil metagenome | isolation source: 120 cm saprolite under Douglas fir tree site 2 hole 2 replicate 2 | place: USA:California | collected 2015-04-18 | reverse complement strand
TCTCGGGTAAGCCGATCGAAGAGCCGGTCGCCTGGTACGGACCCATCGTTATGAATACGCAAGAGGAACTTCGACAAGCGATGTCTGAGCTGCAAGCCGGCAACTTCATCAAGCATCGCTGAAGGTTGTGTGCACTTCGCCTAGTGCCAAACCGCGCACCAGGGGTCAAGGCGGTTGCGGGGAATTGGATGCGGATCGCGGATCGTTGGGTTACAAACCCAATGATTGGTTGCAAGTCCGCATGATTCTGCTGGATGAAAAGGACGTCATTGCTGTCACGTGGCAGTGTAGCCGCATCGGTGCTCGGGAAATCAAAATCCATCCCTTGGGCCACCTCAGGTTTTGCCGAGCACGCAGCCCCTGTCTAAGAAGCTCAACGGCAAGAAGCTACCAGAACAAGGTGATGAACACGAATCAGCCGGGCCAATTGAGTCCCCCCAAGTGACACGTGTCCGAAGGTTGACACTACGCCCGGGAGTTCGTCGGTCGCCCGTGGGACAAAGGTTGGCGGGACTGGCAATTGACCGATTGTTTTCACCAGCTGATGCGAGCGTTAAAGGCATTCGCAGATTTGGTGCGGACCACTTCTTTGGCGTGCGTTCATGAAAAGATGGGCAGGATTTTTCCGACCGCAACTCCAGCGAAGTTTGACCAAATTCATGTTCGCCAGAATGGAACGCTTACCGAGCGCGATCTACGACATGAAGTGGTGCAGTGCAATCACTGCAACGGCTCTCAATTCCGTTCGGCCCGTTTTGAATCTGTCAAGCGCCACTTTGGCATGTTGTGTGCTTTTCTCATGTTGTCGGAGCAATGAAGTACTTCGGAGGACATATGGCAAAGATAATCGAGTTCTACATACCGCAAAGCCTTCGCAAGGTTTCAAAGTGGTTTCCCCCAGCCGAACGTGGCAAGGTGCTGGCATTTCCACTGGCGGTACGAAAATCGGCGTGACCGCTTCTGAAACGCGCCCGGCGAAACTGAGATTGAGCAAGGTGAAGCAACAATCATGAGCAAGCAGAAGAGTTGCGGAGTTGTGGTGGCGTGCTCCCTGCTAGTGGCTTTCGCTCTAGCACAGGGGGCCGCGGCGCAAACCTGAGACCTCCTTGGACATTTATACTTGAGCCCCTGTGGGAACATCGAGCCACGTGTCACCCGTTAGCAACTGTATCTGCATACTGGCAAGCTCGTTGCCATTTCACAGTACTGTTACTGAATAGTAGCGCGGCATTAAAGTCCGGATTGAGCTTGCATGTAGGAGGCAATAGTGTCCGAACAGATCCAAGCAATCAAACAGTTGGCAGGAAATGACCTGTGTCATTACTGTGACGGGAAAGCCGAAGTCAACAGAATGACGCACTACGCCGCGCGGGCCCGACGTTTGGCGTTGACAATTAGTGCTTACCTCTGGCCTCCGGCACCGCTCCAGTGCTCCTCCGCATCCCGCTGTGTTCCGTTGTCGTTTGACCCAGCCTTGGCAGCCTTCTCAGCAGCAGAATTAAACTTCAGCAGACCAGTAGCCGGAGATACAAAAACCAGGGAATTCGAAAAAGTCGCGACGTGACCCGTGAAACGCCCTTCCTCCACGTCGAATTCTCTCAACTGGAATTGCAGCAGTCCCATGTTGATGACATCGCCTGTAATGCCTGAAACCTGGACTCGGTCACCAACTCTGATTCCGCGCTTCCCAAGCAGGACGAGAGAGCCGAGACTGGCGAGAATGACGTTTTGCAGTGCGAGCAGCAGTCCGGCGCTGAGAAGCCCAAAGTACGTTGCCAACGAACTCAAGTCTGAGGCAACGCTGAACAAGGCGACGACGGCTATGGCAAACAATGTCAGAAGGCGGTGGACCATGCTTATAACCCGTCGTCGGTCTGGGTCCTGGATACGGTGGAGTGCCAGCTAGCCGACGCGAAATCTCGCCCATTCCAAATAGCAGACCGACAATCAGCGCAACGATGAGTAGGCGGCCCACCAAGTTTTTCCATGCCTGCCTGTGTCTGACGACAACGATCCTGACACTAACGATCACGGGCATCGGCGCGGACTCTTCGCTCGCGAAGGGCAACAGCCCGAGATTGGCGAGAAGGCTTGAGTCGATCGCCGCAATGTTTTTGAGTGCGGCGTTGGGTGCAGTTGTCATACATTATTCGATCTCAGCGGCCCTGTGGCTTGCGACCGCAATCTCCGCCGTTTTTTGATGATCGTGCTCTTGGCCCTCAGAACGTTGTCGAATCCGAACTCGGTAGCAAGCCGTCACACATCGGAGTAAAATTCATAAGATGGCTCACGAGTCTGAACGCGCTATCAGCAAGCATGAGCCGTTCGATTTCAAACCGTAACCGAAACGTTGACACTGTTCGTCCGTGCTCCGCGGGATCGGTTCGCTTTAGTTTGTCAACCAGGTGTGGGGTGCTAGCATAATCAGAACCACAAGTTCCGTTTTCGACGTGTCTTTCACTCTTGGTTATGTTGCGGTCATTGCACGAAGCCAGTGTCATGGCCAAGGTTGACTAATCGGCCCCTGGGGAAACTGGGTTGGCTGCCGCAAACAAAAACCGTACGCAACGTTCGATCGATGGACTGTCTCACGTCGATTGCATCGACCTCGTAGTCCGCAAAGGCACGCTGGTCCCTGGGGTCGAGGAAATAGCGACCTCCTGGCGGCGTTGTTTAACCGCACATCATCACAGAGAAGGAAATAAAAGACTCCCGCGAGCCCTTGCGCAATCTCATTTTGCACGCCCAGGAGGAACTCGATCGTCTATACGCCATCGTCGGACCACAACAGTATGTGGTTCTGTTATGCGACAGGGATGGGGTTGCCATTCACCACCGCGGGGATGAGTCACTGGCGGATGCTTATAAAGATTGCGGGATCTGGCTAGTCCTAATGAACAACGCCATGGTCGAGAGGCCGCAGTACCCTTGGCGCTACGCGAACCGAACGGAGCCGAACTCAGAAACTGCTCGGCCTATGTCTGTGGACGGATCACGAGAAAGAGGGCGGACACGAATGCTTCAGAGACAATGTGGTAACCAACTGCGAGCTGAGCGAGCTCGCGAAACGTCCGAGTTGATAGCGATCATTGATGACGACGAGGCCATGCAAGATTCACTGCGGGATCTGATGGAAGCGGCTGGGCTGGTCGCACGGTGCTTTGGATCCGCGGAAGAATTCCTCGCATCTGGTTTGTACCGTCAAGCCGCGTGCCTGATAACTGACATCCATATGCCGAAGATGTCAGGTCTGCAGTTGCAGACCAGGCTGAAAGAAGAGGAATGCGATATCCCGATCATCTTCATTACTGCTTACGGAGATGCCAGGATGCGGATTCAAGCGATGAGAGAGGGCGCGGTCGAGTTCCTTGCGAAACCATTCGATCATCAATTGTTGCTCAAAACGGTCCGAGCCGCACTGGATATGTGAGCAACATACCAATCGTATGCGGAGCCTGGAAAGGCGTGTCTTGTGGCAGATTATGCAACAGTTACGTACCCTGCGGGGGACCAGGCCGAACGTAGATTCGATCGGATTATCGGCAATAGCGCTGCCCTCGAATCTGTTCTCGACCAGGTGGAGCAGGTTGCGCCCACGGACTCGACTGTTCTCATCGAGGGGGAAACCGGCACAGGAAAAGAACTCATCGCGCACGCCATTCACAACGCCAGTCAGCGCTTCGGAAGCCCATTTATAAAGCTGAATTGTGCGGCGATTCCTTTGGATCTTCTGGAAAGCGAATTGTTCGGTCATGAGAAGGGTGCCTTTACCGGTGCGATTGCGCAGAAGATCGGGCGCTTCGAAATGGCCGATAAGGGAACCTTGTTCCTGGACGAAGTAGGCGACATCCCTCCTGCGTTGCAGCCGAAGTTGCTGCGCGTGTTGCAAGAGCAGGAATTCGAGCGTTTAGGGAGCGGTCGCACCCACAAAGTGGATGTCCGGCTTGTAGCTGCAACGAATCGGAATCTCGTCAAGATGGTAGCTCGCGGGCAATTTCGCAGTGATCTGTACTATCGTCTGAACGTCTTCCCCATCCTGCTGCCGGCACTCAGAGAGCGCCGGGAAGACATTTCTGCTCTTGTCACGCATTTCGTGAAGCTGTTTGGCCGCCGCATGGGGAAGCAAGTCGACAGCATTCCTCCAGAAACCATGGCTGCCTTCCAGTGGTATTCGTGGCCTGGGAACATCCGCGAGTTGCAGAACTTAGTGGAACGCGCGGTGATCCTTTCGAGGGACGGCATGCTGCTAAATCCACTTCACAAAAAGACAAACAGAACTCATGATCCCCAGTCCGCATCGGACCCGAACCTTCCAGTCACCCATGACCTTGGAAGACTCCGATCGCGCTCTGATTGTGGAAACGCTGGAGCAGGCCGGCTGGGTCGTAGGTGGACCGCGCGGCGCCGCGGCGAAACTGGGCGTGAAACGAACCACGCTGCTGGCTAAGATGAGAAGGATGGGGATCTCGCGACCGATCGATCAGGAGGGAACAGACGGCTAGGTGGAGTCTAGTCGGAGCAAATTGAAGGTACCAACGGAATCGGGACCTGCATCACTGACCAACGAGCCACGACGGTACTTCGAGGCCAGCATTTTCGCACGCGCCATTCCAACTTGAGCTGTGCGGGCGTCCCGATTTTCGACCCCCTCGGTCGATTGGCTGCGGTGCTCGATACCTCATCTTTGTCCAGGTTCTTTTCATTCTTCGTCGCCTTGTCGGACAGCGTGTCTTGGGCACTTCCTTTCTTCGTCTAGATCGAACTAGATCGAATCATCGGGACGATGTAAAGTTCATTTCGACGCAACAGGAAACGCAATGTCGTATCAGCCTATCGAAAATTACGGAATCATCGGCAACATGCGAACTGTTGCCCTCGTAGGCATGAATGGTTCGATCGACTGGTACTGTTATCCTCACTTTGATTCGCCCAGCGTTTTTGGGGCAATTTTAGATGATAAGAAGGGGGGGCGGTTCCAAATTGCTGCTGGCCCTGTCGGGGTGCGGCACAAACAGTTTTATTGGCCTTCCACCAATGTCTTAGTGACTCGATTCCTGCTCCCAGACGGAATTGTCGAACTTGAAGACTTCATGCCGGCGGGGCTGCCTTCCGACTCCCTTGAGTACCATCACATTTACCGCCGCGTTCGCTGCGTTAGGGGAGCAGTGCGCATTTGGGTCGCGTGCCGTCCGGCTTTTAATTACGGACGGCAAGTTCACGAGACGGTGATTGAGACTAACGGGGCGAGATTCAAGTCAGGCAGCTTGACCTTAGCTCTTTCAACTACCGTGCCGCTCAGCGATGACGGGCAAGGTGGGGTATCCGCCGAATTCGCGCTCACCGAAGGAGAATCGCAGACCTTCATTCTTGGGGAAAACAGCGACGGGGACGGTGCTCCCACTCCGCCGTCGGAAGAAGGTGCTGAGCAACTGCTGCGGAGCACCGTGAAATTCTGGCATAACTGGCTCTCCGGCTGCACGTACCATGGGCGCTGGCGGGACCAAGTGCACAGGTCGGCGTTGGTGTTAAAGCTTCTTACGTTTGAACCTACCGGGGCGATTATTGCTGCGCCAACCACGAGCTTACCCGAGGTCATCGGAGGCGTTCGCAACTGGGATTATCGCTACACCTGGATGCGCGATGCCGCCTTTACGGTCTATGCATTTCTGCGCATCGGTTTCCGAGACGAAGCGGCGGCCTTCCTGGGTTGGCTCGAGGATTACGCGTCCAAGCACGCCCGCCGGAACGCGCCTAGTCCGGTGATGTTCACGATCGAGGGTGAGGCTGATATTCCCGAGCTGACTTTGGACCACTGGGAAGGGTACCGGGGATCCCGCCCGGTCCGAATCGGCAATTTGGCGGTCTCGCAGTTTCAAGGAGACATCTATGGCGAACTGATGGACGCCCTGTATCTATCCAATAAGTATGTCAGCCCGACGCCGTACGATATGTGGGTAAAGATCCGTAATCTTATGGAGTGGATCTGCGAGAACTGGCAGCTTGCGGATGCCGGCATTTGGGAGATGCGCAATCGGCAGGAGCATTTCGTCTTCTCGAAGGTCATGAACTGGGTAGCTCTTGATCGTGGCATCCGGCTCGCCGATAAGCGTGCTCTTCCAGCCGACCGCGCAAAGTGGATCCGCGAGAGGGACCGCATCTACGAAGAAGTAATGACCCAGGGCTGGAACGAGAAGCGCAAATCATTTACACAGTTTTACGGTAGTGAGGACCTCGACGCCTCCCTCCTTATTATGCCGCTCGTCTTCTTCATGGCTCCGACCGATCCGCGGATGCTCAGCACCATAGACGCTATCCTTGAAAGCCCCAGTCACGGGGGCCTTGTCAGCGACAGCCTCGTGCATCGCTATCCGCCGCATCCCCGTATTGACGGACTCCCGGGCGAGGAAGGTACTTTTAACATGTGCTCCTTTTGGCTTGTGGAAGCGCTGACACGCGCAGGCCTGGTGTATCCCGAAAGACTGGATCAGGCCAGATTGCTGTTTGAACGGGTGCTGGGCTATGCGAATCATCTTGGGCTTTATGCAGAGCAGATCGGGCCGCAGGGCGAGGCGCTGGGCAATTTCCCCCAGGCCTTCACTCATCTCGCGTTGATCAGCGCCGCATTCAATCTGGACCGCATGTTGGGTAGCCAGGTTTGACCAAGTGTCGCAACGCTCATCGAGATCGCCGCGAAAGTGCTTTTCGGATCTGAAAGCCGATCGACGCTACTTCGAGAAGACGACTTAAGGTTACTAATCTTGACGGCCGAGCATCGCTACAGTTTTAGCTGGGTCGTGGGTTGAAATGACCGTCACGGATCTGCGGGAATGGCTGAAGAGTGCTTCCAGTACCGGTTGGGAGTGGACTGAGACGAATGGATGGGTTTCTGCCAGCCAGCTGCGTCACGCGCCGCCTTTCGGACATCCATTCGCCTATCTCCTCGCCAGTAACTTTCTTGTCCCGATGCGAGTCGCTCCTGGCACGTGAATCCGAAGAGGTCGGTCGCCGCGAGATGAGTGTCTGGCTTTGAACACATGATTTCCACCCACGATTCGCGTGTCTCTCACGACTTCTCAAGTACTTAGACGGCCACCTGAAGTCACTTAAGTTGTTTAAAATACAGCATAACGTCAGAGCTCCTGACATACCCCCTGGGAAATAGTTGATGGATTCGGTTTTATCCTCCCGGGTGCGAACCAAAACCTGTCCGCTTTTTGCGTTTTCCGTTGAGGGTTCGCAGCTCCGCTGTTTGACGAGATCGACGAAGAGCGCCGCATGGTGCGGCAGCGCCTCGTCCGGAGCCGCCACTGTCTGCCTTTTTCGCCGCCCCGGGTGCGAACCAAAACCTGTCCGCTTTTTGCGTTTTCCGTTGAGGGTTCGCAGCTCCGCTGTTTGACGAGATCGACGAAGAGCGCCGCATGGTGCGGCTGCGCCTCGTCCGAAGCAACCACTGCCTGCCTTTTTCGTCCCCCGGGGTGCGAACCAAAACCTGTCCGCTTCTTGCGTTTTCCGTTGAGGGTTCGCAGCTCCGCTGTTTGACGAGATCGACGAACAGCCCCGCATGGTGCGGCAGCGCCTCGTCCGGAGCCGCCACTGTCTGCCTTTTCGCCGCCCGGGGTGCGAACCAAAACCTGTCCGCTTCTTGCGTTTTCCGTTGACGGTTCGCAGCTCCGCTGTTTGAACGAGATCGACGAACAGCCCCGCGGTCGCGCGTCGTCGAATCACTCTGCGAGGCGTTGAACAAAAACCAACACGATGTTTTCCGGTACTCAGCTTCAAATGCGCTTCGCGGTCGCGCACCCGCAATCCTGAAGCAAAAAGCGGACAGGTTTCCCGTATACCATGTCAGGAGTTCTGAACGTAGCACTGAAAAGGCTGGCGTCGGCGGTTAAACTCCGTCCCTGGCCACCATGTTTTCAATCAGTTAGAAGATATTCTTAAACCTTCCTCGAAGTGCAACAAGCGTCTTATCGTGGGTGGAGGGCACTTTGCCAGCCCAGAGTGAGAGAGCCTCATCTGCTTGACTGTAAGCGTCAGACGAAACTCATGTTTGGTAGCGGATGCGCGTAAGCGTCGGGAGTGGACCGCATTGACGAGCGGTATGGGGCATTTCAGTGTCTAGATGGTCATGCTAGATCAAGTCCGGTAGCTCGTCGCGCGGAATCAGCAGACGGATGGATCGAGCCTGGCCCGGTGTTCGCTCGATAAGGCCATGAGTTTCGAGCGTCAAGATCATTTGGTGTACGGAAGGCGGAGAGACGTGGAAGTATTGTTGCATTTCGGACTCCGAAGGCGGGGACCCGTGGATTTTGCCGTAGTAGTAAATGAACGCCAGGTACTGGCCTTGCTTATCGGTATAGGGTCTCTTCATCGGGATGCGCTGACTATTTGACTATGAGTGCTGGCTGGCCCAAGCCGTGGGTGTTAGGTCGGATAGGCGCTGTAATTGGAGATTGGCCAAGCCCGGGAGTACGGCGGACAGATATTCGCGCACGGGTAGCTTGATCCGTCGACAGGTTTCGAAGATCGAAAGAATCGCTGCCACCTTCGGTCCGGCTTGTGGACTGCCTACGTGGATCCAGTTCTTCCGACCCACCGCGATTGGCCGGATCGAGTTCTCCGCCAAGTTCGTACTCAACTCCAACTCCGGGTAGTCCAAAAAGCGGATCAGCTTCGGCCACTGGCCGAGGGCATATTGGCAAGCTTTGCCGAATGTGCTGCCCGGTAGTGCGCTGGCACGTGCGGCCTCGACCGCTGTCTTAATCGCCTCCAGGACTGTCGGCGCTTGCTCGCGGCGTAAAGCCTGGCGGGCTTCGATATTCAAACCTTGCTCGCGAGCTGCGGCATCGATGGCAAACAGGGCGTTGATCTTCTCCACCATGGGCCTGGCCACCGCGTCTCCGGGATTCAACTTCACCACATTGGCAAAACCCCGTCGGCAATGCGTCCAGCATCCCGCATGGACCAGTCCCGGTCCACCCACTTTCTCGTAGGCCACGTAACCATCCGTTTGCAAAATCCCCCCATATTTCCCAAGGAACTGCTTCGGGCCCTCTCGACCTCGTCCCAAACGAAACTCAAACACCACCGCTCCCCCCGGACGACTGTATTGCCAAAGGTAGGCCTGATGATTGTGTCCCCGCCGATCATGCATTTGCACTTCCACCGGTGTCTCATCGGCTTGCAGGTAACTTCCTCCCAACAACTCCTTCTTCATTGCCTCCACCACCGGCATCAGCATCTGCCCCACTTGCATCACCCAGCCATCCATCGTCGCCCGGCTCAACTCCAGACCGCTTTCTTGCTCCAGCGTCTTGCTCTGCCGGTACAGGGGAAGATGGCTGCCGTACTTGTTGACCAGCGTCTGGATCACCACTCGATCGCTGACCAGTCCCTTTTCGATGATCCGCTTCGCGACTGGCGCCGTAACCACACCATCTCGACCACAGCCACAGGCTCGCTTCTCGCGCTTGGTCACCTGTACGAAGTACTTGGCTGGCTCTACCTCTAACTGCTCACTTTCCTCGTAACCGATAATCAATTTCTCCTGGCCACAAACGCTGCACGTACACTGTTCTGTCGGACAAGCGATTACCTGTTCCACCCGCGGCAGGTGCGGGGGCAATGTCTGACGGCCAGGATGTTTCTTTGCTTTCCCTTTCCGGTGTATCACCACTTCGATGGTCTCGCCGTTCAGCGGAGGACGTTCACTCTCGGCTTCTACCTCCGCCTGGCTGACGCTGGGTTCTTCCTCCAACAACTCCAACTGTAAGTTCGAAAGTTTCTCACTGCCCGCCCCATACTTCTCGATTCGCCTCAGCCGCAGCTGTTCTTCCAACGCCGAGCGCTGCAGCTCGGACCATTGCAACTTCTGTTGCAGTTGCGCAATCAGCGCCTGCGCTTCCGGCAGCGTCGTTGGTAGCGAACTATAAGGATGGAGCTCAGCACTCACGATGAGTGCTTAGTAACAGAAAACGTTTATGGAAAGCAATCGTTTTATGCAGGATTCATGCGGGGCGCACTCACTTCGTCAATTTCTTTCCGATACCACGGCCGGGGCTTGGCGGCTTGCAGATCCATGCCCCCGATCAACATCGTGAACTCTTCCGGCGTGAGGCTCACCTTGACTTCTCCCGGACTCACCTGCGGCCAACGAAAACACCCGCGCTGTAATCGCTTGGCACAAACCCATAGTCCACTTCCGTCCCAGTAGATAAGTTTCAGCCGATTGCGGCGCGCATTACAAAACAAGAAAATATGCCCACTGAGCGGCTCGCACTGCAATCGATCGCGCACCAATCCGTACAAGCCCTCAAATCCTTTCCGCATGTCGGTTGCCCCCGGCGCCAGGTAGATGCGGGTCGCCCGCCCAATCCCAAACACCCTACATCCTCTCCAGCACTTGCACCAGGCGCTGCAAGGTGGCCGCATCAAAGCCCGCTTCCACTACAATCCGTCGCCCACCCGCCACGCTCACGCTGAGACCACAACCTCCACACCCTTTCGCACCACCCTTCTTGACTGCCCACTCCACCGCCACCAGTCCACGGTGGCTCGCCTCGCTCGAGGCACGCACCCGGCTCAGATAACGACCGAGTGTACTCAGTGTCAGACCTTGCCGTCGGCAAAACTCAATTTGTGTGAGCTCGCCGCTCTTGAACTCGCTAACGATTTGCTGGATCTCGGCAGGCGTACGCCGACGTCCTCTCTGCCTTACCTTTTGTTCTTCGATCATTCAATTACTTCAGCACAGAACCGACCTGCTGACTAGAATGCGGTTGGCCTGACGCTTAC
>WNFD01012959.1_pt1 | contig 10794 bp, 10 predicted proteins | sample 5400491 | NCBI WGS metagenome assembly WNFD01 (sample SAMN13153343, study PRJNA577476) | soil metagenome | isolation source: 120 cm saprolite under Douglas fir tree site 2 hole 2 replicate 2 | place: USA:California | collected 2015-04-18 | reverse complement strand
CTGCTCCAGGGCGGGAAGCCGGACCGCGGCACCCTCAATTCGGAGTTCTATGTGGCGTACTGGTTCGGGCCTCGCGCCGGCGTGCGGGCCGGAGCGAGCCACGAAGTCGCGGAGTATACGTTGGCGGTACCGCTGGCCTTCGGGAACGACCGTTTCCGTCATTCGTCCACGCTCGCCTTTGTGTCGTTCGCCTTGACGCGGTGAACGGGCTCACGTGCAGGCCGATTGCCAACCACCAGATCGTCTGGAGCAGCTGACGGTCAACCCAAATGCCTCGTGGCCAAGGTGTCCTGGTGGATCACCAGCCGCGCTTCGTCGAGCGACGCGAAGTCGTGGAGGTAGAGGCATTCCTCTTTCAGCGTCCGGATGAAGCGCTCGGCCGAACGAGAAGTCGGAAGATGAGAGCATGGGTGACAAGCAGGGGTGGCACGACCGCCGTTGGAATGAAGAATGCGGCTCCCAGCGCGCCAGGATCAAGTTGAACCCGTAGGCCTTGAACAATCGCGAATAAAAGGTCAGCCGCGCCCCAAATGTTAAACAGCCATACGAGTACCCTGGCCCACGATGTGCGTCGCGAAAGCGCGACCGTCGCGGCGACGGCAAGGATGCCCGCGACAAAATCTCCATACGCGGCGGGGACCGCGAAGGCTGCCGGCAGCGACGGAGAAACAACCCCCGGCACCAAAACGCTGAGTCCGATGAAACGGAGAAACATATGGGGCGCCACCAACACAAGGAGCGCTTGGTCGCGGTTCATCATTCGCAGCCGCGGCCAGGCATAGAGCTGCGCGATCACCCCAGAACTCACAAGGCTCATCAACGTGCTAAGTCCAAATAATGCGAAAACGTTCATTATGTGCCTCCGAATCTGTGACGATGAAGAGTAGACAAACCGGTGCACGCGTCGTCAGACCGCCGGAACGAGGAGCTTGTACATGACGGGGGTCACGATCCGTGCGAGCAGCGTGCTCGAGATGAGGCCACCGATGATCACCCACGCGAGCGGCGCGTACAGCCCGCTTCCCTGGAGCGCAATCGGCAGCAGGCCACCAATCGCGGTCAGGCTCGTGAGCACGATCGGCAGGAACCGCACCTCACCCGCCTTGCGAATCGCCGCCTCGAGATCCATGCCTTCGGCCCGCAGCCGGTTCGTCAGATCGACGAGCAGGATGGACGTCTTGATCTCGATGCCGATCAACGCCACGAACCCAATCGTCGCGGCGAAAGACAGGGTCTGACCCGCGGCGAGGAGCGCCAGAATGCCCCCGGCCAATCCGAGCGGGATGACCGACGCCACAATCAGGGTCGAGCGGAAGGTGCGGAACTCGAGCACCAAGATCGCGAGGATGGCGAACGTCGCCACGATAATCGCGCCGCCCACGCCCCCGAAGCTCTCCTGCCGGCTCTCGATTTCTCCCGCCGCCACGATCCGATACCCGGTGGGAAGCACGAGCCTGTGCAGCTTGGCCACGACTTGGCGGGTGACTCGGTCCGTGTTGTAGCCCGTTTGCACATTGGCCGCGACCGTGACGCTCCGGATCCGATTGTGGCGCTGGATTTCCGAGACCGCACGCTCGAACCGCAGGTCTGCAACCTGCGCGAGCGGCGCCAAACGGCCGTTCATGGAGGAAACGTAGACCCGCTCTAAGTCCGCTGGCGCCGCGCGGCCCGTCCGCGCTAGGCGCACAACGACCGGCCGCGATTCACCATCCGACCCGCGCAACGTCCCCGCCTCGAGACCGGCGAGCCCAAGCCGCACGGTCCGGTCGATCTCGAGCGTCTGGATGCCGAGCAGGCCGGCCTTGGAGCGATCGATCGCCACGCGGAGATCGGTGCGGGCCAGGCGTACCGGATTCGTGACGTACTGCGTGCCGGGCGTCGACTTGAGCAGGCGCTCGACCTGCGCCGCGATCACTCCCAGCGAGTCGAGCGAGGCTCCCTCGATCCGCATCGCGATCGGCGCATCCACCGGCGGCCCGTTCTCGAACTCGCGCAGCGCGATTTCGGCACCCGGATACGCCGCAAAGTCGGCACGCAGCGAATCGAGCAGACGTGGCGTCTTGCTTGGCTCGTAACGGTCGAGCAGCACGAAGAGTTGACCGATCCTCGCGTCGTCGGTCCGTGACGCCACGTTGTAGTAAATCCGCGGGTTATCGTGACCGACCGAGGTGTATATCGCCTTCACGCCCGGCGTCCTCTGGAGCACCCGCTCCGCGAAGCGGGCGGCCGAATCGGTCGCCGCGATGCTCGCGCCCTCGGGCGCGGTGATGTCCACGCGGAATTGCGGCGTCTCCGCTTTCGGAAACAGCGAGAATCCCACGACAGGAACGAGCGCGAAGGAGGCCGCCACGAATGCCGCGCTGATCGCCAGCATCCATGCTGGACGGCGCAGGGCCCGATCGAGCAGCGGCGCATAGCTCGCATGGATGCCGCGGTCGAATGTCCGCAGGAACCTGTTTCCCTCCGGGCCCTCGTCTTTGCCCAACAGCACGCTGGACAGCCAGGGGATAATCGTGAGCGATACGAACAGTGACGCCACCACCGTGGCGATCACCGTGACCGGCAGCGACCGGATGTAACGGCCCGGGCCACCCGGAAGGAACAGCAACGGGACGAACGAGAACACCAAGGTGGCCGTGGCGCCCAGCACGGCCACCCAGATCTGCCGGGTCGCGAGGATGGCCGCGTCGATCCGGGAGTGCCCGGCACGTCGGAAACGGGTGATGTTTTCGACCACGACGATCGAGTCGTCCACCAGCAAGCCGAGCGCGACCACCATCCCCACGATCGTGAGCCCGTTCAGCGTGAAGCCCGTCCACGCGAGGCCGGTCAACGCCATCGCGAGGGACAGCGGGATCGAGATCATGACGACGGCCGCCGCCCTCGGTCCGAGCGGCAGCAGGGTTAGGAGCACGAGCCCGAGCGCAATGAGGAAATCCTCGCCCAAACGCCCGAGCTGATGCGACACGTTCGCGGCCTGATCGAAGCCCCGCGCCAGAACCACGCCGCGTGGGAGCTCGCGCTGGAAACGATCGAGCTCCGCATAGATCTCGTTCCGAACCGCCTGGACCGTGGTACCCGTCCGTTGGGTGGCCGTCACGAACACCGCCCGCCGGCCGTTGAAGCGGGCTCGGTAGGTGGAGTCACCATAGCCCCAGGCGACCTGCGCCACGTCACCCACGCGCACGAGCCTGCCGTTCCCCCCTCGTACGACGGTGCCGCGCACCTGGGCCAACGTCTCGTACCCGCCCGATGAGCGCACGCTGAAGCTTTTGGGCCCCTCGTCCGCATCGCCGCCCGGAATGTCGACGCTCTCGCCCCCGATCGCGCCGAGCACCTGTCCCACGGGCAACCCGAACTGCGCCAGCCGCCCGAGGTCCAGGGCGACATCCACCTGACGCTGGGGCGCGCCCCAGCGCTCCGCGGCGCGCACCCCGGGCAGCGCGCTGAGGCGATCTTCCAGCTGCTCGGCCAGCGAGTCGAGCAGGCGGTACGGCGCTAGGTCCGACACGAGGACCACCTGTACGATGTTCACGTCCAGGGTACTGGCCTTGTAGATGGTGAGTTGCACGAGGTCGGGGAGCTCGGGACGCAACGCGTTCACCTCGCGCACGACGTCGTCGTACTTCTTGTCCGCGTCCTGGTTTGGATCGAACTCGATCTCGATGCGCGCCACACCCGATCGGATGCGGCTGGTGATGTTCTTGACATCGTCCAGCCGGTGGAGCGTGTCCTCGATCTGCTTCACGACGAGCCGCTCCAGGTCGCTCGGGTTCGCGCCCGGGTACACCGCGACCACCGTGAACGTCGGGAAGTCGATGGGTGGGTCCTCGCCCCGCGGTATCGTGGCAAGCGACGTCAGCCCCAGCGCCGCCAGCATCGTGAAGAGGATGACAGTGAACTGCCAATGCTTGACGGCAAACGCGGTCAGCTTCATGGCCGTATCCTCAACGTCGAGCCGTCGTCCAGGTACGCAGCGCCATCGGTGACGACAGTCGTGACACCCTCGAGCCCGCTCGTCACCGCGACGCGGTCGCCCGTGAGGAACGCGATCGTCACCGAACGCCGCTCAGCGCGTCGGCCGTCGGCCGAGGCCGCGAACACCGTGGCATGCGAGCCGTCGGCCTCGAGCAGTGATTCAATCGGTACGAGCGCAACCGTGTGCGTCGCGGCAGGACGGATCTCGACCTGACCGACGAGCCCGCTCGCGAGCCGCGACGCGGCGAGGCGGGAGACCGTCACCTCGACGTCGTACGTGCCCGTCATCGGGTCGGACGCGCCGGCGAGCTCCGTCACGCTCCCCTCGAATGCGCGGTCGGGGAACGCGTCGAACCGGACCACCGCGCGATCGCCCAGCCGCACGCGAACCACGTCGCGGTCGGCCAGTCCCGCACGCACCACGACGCCCCGTGCGTGGCTGCCCAGTTTGAGAATCGGCATGCCGGCCTGGACCAGCTCCCCGGGCTCGGCCGAGCGCTTGAGAATCACGCCCGAGGCGGACGCGACGATGATGGCGTAGCGCCGGTTGAACGTCGCCGTCTCGAGCTCTGCCCGGGCCACGTCGCGGCCGGTCTCGGCATTCTGCGCCTGCTCGAGCGTCGCCACGCTGTCGCCATAGAGCCGCTGCGCCCGCGTCAGGTCACGCTCGGCTTTCTCAGCGGCGCTTCTTGCCCGGACGACGGCTGCGTCAATCTCGCTCAGGTCCAGCAATGCCAGGGTATCTCCCGCGCGGACAGACTGACCTTCGTCGACCCGCACCTGGGCGATCACCCCGCCCACCTTGAAGCTGAGTGGAACTTCTTCCTTCGGACCAAGCGTCCCGGTGGCCGTCACGGGCTGTGTCACCCGCTCGAGCGTCACCGGCGCGACGCGCACTGCCACGGGGGCCTCCGCCCGGGCACCGGGCGCCGCAGCGCGGCCCCGCGCACAACCCACGATGGCGATGGACAACATGAGAAGGGAAACGGCACGGTTCATGGCTGCTCCTTGTCGAACACCGCGAGGTTGCGCCACGCAGCAGCGCGCTCGAGGTCGACATAGTGAATGGCGAACTGGTACGCGGTGACGACTCGGTTGAGCTCCGCCGCCGTGAGCGCCGTGCGTGCGTCGACGAGCTCGATCGGGCTCGCGACGCCCTCCTCGTACCGGCGCCGAACGAGTTGGAAGGTGCGCCGCGCCGCCTCCAGACGATCATCCGCCGTCGCGATCGCCGCGTGGGCGACCGCGGCGGCATCGTAAGCGGTACGAACCTCGAGCGCGATCCGGTCCTCGAGGTCCATGCGGACCGTACGGGTGCGTTCGACGTCGAGCTGGGCGGCTGTGCGACGGGCGGCGTCCTGGCCCCCGTTGAACAGGTTCCAGGAAACGACGACAGAGACGGCCCAATAGTCCTGGCTGGACCGGAACGCGAGGTCGCGGCTCTGGAACCCGTAGTCGACGGCCAGCGCGACGTTTGGGAGAAACGCGGCCGTCGCACCCCGCACCCCCGCCTGTCCGGTACGGATGCCGGCGTCCACCTCGCGCAGCTCCTCGCGGTACGCGAGGGCGTGCGAAACCGCGCTGTCTACCCCGATTGGAAGCGGCATGTCGAGCGCGCTGTCGGGAATCGCATCCACCGGCGCTTCCAGGGGGCGGCGCAGGATCTGGTTCAGGACGCGGGCTGCGGCGGCGTCCCGCTGCCGAGCCTCTGCCAGCTGCTGCTCGATGTCACTGCGGTCCGCGCGGGCCCGGAACACGGCTTCCGGGGTTGCCCGTCCAGCCGCTACGAGCCGTTCGGCGACGCGCTCGTTCTCTTGCACGAGCGCGAGCGAAGCGGCGTAGATCTCGACCTCGCGCCGGGCGCTTGCCTCATTGAGGTATGCAGTCTGTACGTCGGCCGCGAGCCGGCGCGCCGCGGCGAGGAGTGCAAAGCGCTGGCCATCGGCACGGCCTCGTGCCGCCGCGTAGTTCGCGAGAATGCCGGCGCTGAAGAGCGGCTGACGCAGCTCGACGTGCGAGTTGTGCCGCTGCGGTAGCGTGATGTCGAGGTTCGTCGGAAAGCGATTCTGGCCCAGCAGGCCGTTGAGCGCAGCATAGGCCGGGTTGACGAAGTCACCGATGTTCGGGACGCCGTCCAAGTACGAGTAGCGCGACGCGACGCCGAGGGACGGCAGAAGGAGGCCCCGAGCAGCACGGACATCCGCCGCGGCCCGCTGGTCCGCGAGGCGCTCGGCGGTCAGGCCGAGGTTACGAGCCAACGCCTCCGTGACGAGGCGACCCAAAGGATCGTGTTTCTCTTGCGCCGCGAGCCGGGCTGGGGGGACCACCACGGTCCACGCCGCGAAGAGTAGGGCCAAGCCGGTGAAGCGGAATGCCGTGTGCACTGTCATCTCCCGAAGCGTCTTCATGTCAATGATCGACCGAGGTCAGGCGAGTGGTTCGCATCGCCGCCTGCGTTCCCAAAAGCGTGATCTCTCGTTGCGGCTGATTGCGGGCGACCCACACCACGTGGTCGCCGCACATGATCGCATCCACGGAGTAGGAGCCGAGCAGGAACGAGTACCCATCGGAGGTGGGCACGGAGGTACCCGGAAAGAAGTACCAGCAGCGCTCGCCGGTGGGGTGACTATGAATGACGCCCAGCGTCGATCCCCATCCCGCGGCCTCGCAGGTCTGCTTGGGCATCACGCGCGTGGCGGTGGATTGCGCGGGGTCGACGTCAGCTGGCGCGATTCGTTCGATCAAGACGGTATCGCCGCGGACTTCTCCGAGCAGGCAGCCCATGAATTCGGTCGCGAACGCTCGGTACTGCAGCGCGAGGAACCGTTGCGCCTGGCCAGAAAAGGCCAGGATCGTGGGCGACGTTGCGACAACGGTGTCCTGCGCCCTGCTCCGCACTGGACTCGCGATGCCCGTCAGAGTTCCCAGAAGCACCAGTATTGTCCTGTCCATCGTCGTGGTTCTCCGCTCCTGCATGTGGTGGCGCTGTGCACCGCCGCCGTGCCGCGAGGCTGACGGCGGTGCCGCGCGACGGCCGGTTACGAACTCGACCGGTTAAGCAAGGCCTTCACGCCGTCCACGGACGCGTCGGCGACGACCGGCGTTGCCCATTCGCCGGGCTGGAGGATGATTGTTTGGGACCGGTTCAAGAGCGCCCGCTCGCCATCAATGACGGCAGACTGCGTCGCAACGGGAGCCTGAACGCTAGTGAAAGCCGTAGCGGGGCCAGATGGGATTGCGGGCAACCGATTGAGAAGCGCCCGCTCTGGGGTCACCGACTGTGCGCGCGCGGTGTTCGGAAGCGACAGTGCGCCTACGAGCCCGGCCAGCACGAGTGCATGGGCGACGAGATTGGTCGAGGACATCGCTTTACCCTCCGTTAGTTCGATTGAGTGATAACACTGTCATATTATCTAACACTGTTACATATACAACAACAAAAATCACCCCTCGGTTCCCCGCGCTAAGCCTCGCCGGAACACGCCACTGAACTTCTCGCGAACCCGGCGCACATCCCGCCACGGGAAGGATGGATCATCGCCCTTGGCCACCCGGAGGGCGACAAGCCCGTGGACAGAGGCCCATGCCATCTGGGCGAGCTCGTCCGGATCGGTGAACTCGGGGCGCAGCCGCCCTGTCGCGATGGCCTCGGCGCAGGTTTGGCGCAGGAACCCGTAGGCCTCCTTGTCGGGATTCCCGTGCCTGCTGCTCGCGGCGCCCTTGGGCCGGCGCATCATGAAGAGGAACTGGTACTGCATGGGGTGGGTCAGGCCAAACTCGACATACGCCGCCCCAATCTTGCCCAGACGGTCAACCGGATCCCCTTCGCTTCCGGTCCGCTGCAGGGCCTGGGAAAACGCGCGGTAGTCGATTGTGGAGAGCTCGGCCACCAGGTCGTCTTTGTCCTTGAAGTAGTGATAGATCGCGGTCGGCGTGTACCCAATCTTGGCTGCGATCGCGCGCATCGTCGTCCCTTCGTACCCGTGTTGCACGAGCATCCGCCGGGCGGCATCGTACCCGTGTTGCACGAGCATCCGCCGGGCGGCATCCAGGATCTTTTGGCGCGTCGCGGCGCGCTCCCGCTCGCGGCGGGTAAGACTGGGAATCGAGCGAGCAGCCATAACGATGTTAAATCATATAACACAATTCAACATTGTCAAGGAGTGCCAGCCCAGGGAGAGAATGTGAGAGCGCGCCAGCAGGCGCAGGATGAGGGCGTCGCGTTCCGAGCCAAGATCTACGAGGCATTGGGACGGTACAACGTCGAGTACGCGGCGCGCGTGGGGGCGAACATCTGGGAGGCTGGCCGCGAGACGGAGCGGGTAGCAGGACTGTGAGCGAGAGACAAGGGCGACGACGACGTGAGGCGCAGGTGAAACAGCCGTGAGGCACCGGAAAAAACTGCCCCCCAATTTGCCCCCAATTAGGTTAAGGAGGTGAGCCGTTGAGCCGCGACGGTTTGAGAAACGGCAAGGGCATTGGCAGGTTAGAACTCGCACGACGCCATAGCCAAGTGGTAAGGGCAGAGGTTTGGGACTTTCCCGTGGTGGGTTGAGAAACTGCAAGTAGCTTGCGAGTTTATCTCTCTCGGCGCCGTAGCCAAGTGGTAAGGCAGAGGTCTGCAAAACCTCTATTCGTCGGTTCGATTCCGACCGGCGCCTCTGTGAAGCACAAGGACTTGACGCAGGCCCGCCGCAGCGCCGTTCAGCCCAGCGCGGGGCAAACCGCGGGGCCTGGGGTTCGGCGCCGGGCTGGTTCACTCTCAAACAACCTGGTCAGGTTATGGCACCCGGACAATGTCCCTTGCTGATGTGGTCGCGCGCGTGCGCTCGGGCGTTCTGCACATCGAGTATCGGATAGGAGCCGCACGTGTCGGGCCCGGTACGCGTTTCATGGCCCGCCAGCACCTGGTGACCAATCGCCCCGAGCACCGCCGAGTTTCGCTAAGTTGGCGGAAGCTGTAGCTGATTCAGCGACACGACGCGCACTCCATTTCGGGGTGCGCGCGGTTTTTCGCCCTCATCCTTACACACGTCTTTACACACTCTCGGCCATCTGATAGGCTACCAGATGCTCGCAGCCATGCCTCGTCGTTCCTGGTTCTTATCGTGCTCAGCTCTTGCTTTGCTCGTCGCTGCGGCATGCCCGAGGTGGCGGACGGGCGTATACGCCATGACGTGGGCGTACGCGGACCGGGGCCCTTGCCCAGAGGATACTCGGAACATTGTGCTCAGCTTCGTTCGCTACCCGCACTACTCCTACGGTATTTGCTCTCGTGACCTGGGGCCGTATCTCGAGTCCCTACATTCCGCGACCTTGTCCGTGGAGTTCGCGGTGCTGGACGTCGCCGTTAGGGGCGCACCCAAGACGTTCGGTGGAGGGAAACCCACGAGGATTGGTGACAAGACGAAGTGGGACTCGCAGTTTGAGTACGCCAGCGAGCATGAGTCGTCTACCGACGTATTTTCCCCGGCCCTCGATTCGAATCCCTGGGAGGTACTCCGTCCGCATCGTTGAGCGGACGCCTACCAGTGCCATCGAGCTCGGGGCCCACTGGTGCGCTACCAGATGCTCGACCCCGCGTTGGGGGCCGCGCGGGCCCGCACGTCGCCCCTTTGCCACCGTCGGAGTCGTGTTCTCGCCCGAGGCTGGTAAAGGGCGCCCCTAACAGCAATAATCCGAGCCATGTTCCGAAACGAGCGGGAGTTCGCTGACTTCGTGGAGAGGGCGCTCGGCGAGGCGGGCTACAAGCTCCAACGCGAAGTTCCCATCGGTACGCGACACCGACTCGACCTTCTCGCCGTCAAGGACGGTGTTCGCAAGGGCATCGAGGTCAAGTTCACCAGTCACGGTATCCTCGACGACCTCACCAAAGGCCGCGCGCTCCTCCGCTTGCCGGAGGTGGACGAGATGTACGTCTGCGGGCCCAAGATGTTCATCTCCGAGGACACGCTGGCGCTCGCCAGAAATCTCGGAGTGGGTTTGCTCGCTGTAAGCGATACTGGAGCCCTTACGTGGCCCGTCGAATCGAAGCGCTTGGAGCCCGCGAGGCTCAGCCTCGGAGGGAACTACACGGGGGTCGTCCTTCCGGGAGGTGATGCCGTCTACAACGCCACCGTGTTCAACATGGGGCAGAAAACGGCCGTCAACGTCGAGGTCTCGATGCTACCGGCCGGTGCGTTCTCGGCACCTCGGAAGTCGAGGGCGCGGGCGCGTCGCGCAGCCATTGAGGGTAGCGACAAGTGGGACGTAACTCTTGCCTGCAAGGTCAAGAACACCACCCGGCCGGGCAAGCACCCGCTCATGGTGACCGTCAAGGCCGACAACGCACCGCGCGAGGACTCGACTGTCCAGTACGAAGTGCGCGCCGCGAACGGGTGAGGGCTGAGACGCGCTGTGTCCATCTTCGCCGAGCAAATCGAGACGGTCACCAAACAGAATGTTCCAGCTGCGGTTCCCTGAGGACCACCTCGCGGAGTGGGCTCGCAAGTACATGGCAGCTGCCCGCCAAGAGGAAATCGAGCGCGAACGGGACGTGGAGACTCGCGTGAGCCAACAGGCTCGCGAGCGGGGCTTTCTCGACCGCAAGGATTTCCTCTTGCGCTGCCGCTGGAAAACGGCGCGCCCGCAGTCACATTGCGCGCGGAATACTGAGGCGGCGGTCGAGGAAGTGACGCGCGTCGCCTTGCTGCGGCGGGGGCGCAACCTCGCCCGTCGTCCCGCCGCCGGCACCGATCACCATAGCCGGCGTTGGGGAGCTCAGGCGGCTATGCCGGGTTCTTGAACGCTTGCTCGTCCCACGCAATCGGGAAGAGT
>WNFD01015432.1_pt1 | contig 10797 bp, 6 predicted proteins | sample 5400491 | NCBI WGS metagenome assembly WNFD01 (sample SAMN13153343, study PRJNA577476) | soil metagenome | isolation source: 120 cm saprolite under Douglas fir tree site 2 hole 2 replicate 2 | place: USA:California | collected 2015-04-18 | reverse complement strand
AAAAAAATCAGCAGCGAGGCGATGTGAACGAGTGCAAAGGGCAAAGAAAGAAGCAGGGAAATCCGCGAGCCGTTCGGCAGCGGTATAGACAGATATCGAGAAGGTGAAGCCATCCGGCAAAATCCTCCGCGTCCAGATTGAGACGCTTATGACTGCATTTTTCCGCGAGCGCAAGAGATCCAGCCGGAACTTCGCGCCACGAATCAACAATTTCAGTGTACGGTTGCGCTGAGGAGCGGTCAAGCGCAGCGAGGTACAGGTCCCCATTAGCTGAGATGCCCTAAGGTACGGGTTCGTTGCGAGCTATCTCACATTAGTTTCGTGAACATGGGCTTCTCGCTGGCGCTGTGCGCAAGCTCACGAGAATTCTTTCCAGCGAATATGCTATCGTCCCTGTGTACTCATCAACTTAGGAGCATCGGCCCCGGAATTGCCTCGCGGCCACACAGAAAAATGGCTGAACGCCCTGTACTCGTTGGACTCATCCCGCAGGTCGTGGTGATCGATGAAGGCGATCAGGTATCCTGGATCTCCGACGCGGGCAATTTGCGCGTCGAATTCGATGTCAACCGGTGTCCGTTTTCATCGAACGTTTTTCAGGCGCCGGCCGGCATGCGGCTGCTCAGCGGCCCCCCTCGTTCCGGAAGCAAGGCGGCCACCTACAAGTACCGCCTGTGGCTGAACGATCAGCTCGTGGGGCACGGCGAAGTCATCCTGCGCGAAAAGTGAGCGCGAGAAAATTAAGACCCCGGGCGGCTTGTGATACACCCCAGAGTCCGTGTTGACCCAGACCATGCCAGCGCTGTTTACCGGCGGGGTCTGTTGTTGAGCCGAGGTTGGCTTGCCTGACGGGAACAACTGCGAGGTTGATGCGGTGGAGCTGTTTGAACTGTTTTTCTTTGGCGCGACCGCGCTATCGGCATTTTTCATCCCTGATTTTGTGGTCGTGCTCGAGACACCCTTGGCCTGATCACCGGTCTGTTGCGTCGTTCGCGCACGAACGGTTACGTTACCGGCGACGAGCAGCGGGACAGCGAACAAAGCGATGTACAGAACTCTTCGCGCTCTTCATTTTGGGTTTATCCCTCCGTCTGCGGCGGCAGATCCATCTGCCGGCCACATTCGAATCGAGGACGTTGGGATGGCCGTTGATGACTTTCAGGCGCGCGATGCGAGCCTTCCTTGTTGGAATGGGCGCATGATGTCGGAGAGTGCCTGGGAAGTCAAGAAAGAAGAAAATTGGGCCCGATTGAGCTGTGCGCAAGGGCATGTGTTTGCGGCGACTTCGGGCGGGAACTTTAGTCTCACTTTCGAGGAAATTGTAAAGCAGAGGAATCTCTGCTGGCCAGAAAGGCAGGGCGGCGTTACTTTGGCGCATGGGCGTACGTCTTTAGAGATAAGAGGGTTTGCTATGGAGATCGTCATGATGATGCACGGGAAACAATTCTGTCGATTGAGTTTGTTGTTCTTGCTCGTAGCTGCAACTGGCCAAGCGCAAGCGCAGGGCCAGGAACAGGGAGCCCCACCGGCAGCAGGCCAGAGGCGTGGCCCAAATGATGGCCAAGGGCAGGGGCTGTTGGGGAAGATTACCGCACTCAACAAAGGATCGTTGGAGCTAGCCAAGCCAGACGGCACCACGGTGGCGGTGAAGATCACAGACAAAACGGAGTACCGCAAGGACCGGCAAGTCGCGAGACTGGAAGATTTCAAGGTTGGCGACGTCGTGTTCGTGCGCGGGGAGGAGAATGCGGATCATAGCGTGACGGCACAGATGATTGGTGGACGTTCAGGCGGCGGACCGGAGGGCGGCCGAGGGTTCGGCGGTGGCGGCGGATTCGGCGAGCTGGGAAAGGACTTTGTAGTCGGCGAAGTGAAGTCGGTGGACGCACCGAAACTTACGGTGCTGCGACCGGACAACGTAACTCAGACGCTGGAGCTGAACGAGGAAACCTCACTCCGCAGAGGGCGCGAAAGCATCACGATGGCGGACATCCAGCCCGGCGACCACGTGGTGGTGCGCGGAGCTGTGCAGAATAATGCGTTTGTGCCGAAAAACGTGATGGTTCTTTCTCCCGAGCAATGGAAGCAGCTGGAGGAAATGCGGAAGATGAGCGGAATAGGTCCTGCCGGGAATGCGCAAGCTGGAAGGAAGCCCGCAACCGCACCAAGAAGCAATCCGCCACAGCCGTAGCTCACGCAGGGAGCCCACGATTTGAAGTCGATTGCCCGCGTCATTTTCATACTGCATTCCTTCGCAATACTTTTTGCGCCAGGATTGCCGGCGCAGGATGCCGCTCCGCCTTCCCCCGCGCCGGCGGCGCAGTCCGCGACGACTCCCGTGGCAGCTCCAGCTAATGAAATCAATGGTTCGGTACGCAGCGTCAAGACTCCATTGCCGGGAGTGACGGTTACTGCAACCAACACGTTGACGGGGAAAAAATACGCGGCGGCCACGAACTTCGAAGGAAAATTTGTATTGTCACGTATGACGCGCGGGAGATATGTGGTACGCGCCGAGTTTATGGGATTCGCGGCTTTCACACAAGAAGTCGTGCTGAATCCTGAGAATCCATCCGCGAAAGTGGAAGCCGAACTGATTCTGGCTTCTCGCCAGCAGGAACAGTCGAACAACAACAACGCGGCAATGGCAGCGGCGGGCCGGGGATTTCAAAGCCTGGCGATGGACAGCGCGCTTTCTTCGCTTGCCGGCGGAAACTCCGGCTTCGGCGGAACTAGCGGGCTCGGCGGAGGCCAAGGCAACGGCGAACTTTCAGGCCTTCCCATGAACGGAGCGGGAGCGGAGGGACCAACAGAGTCGGTGAGCATCAGTGGCGCACAAGGGCGGACGCAGGACTTTGGCGGGGGAAGCGAAGAAGATCTGCAACAACGGATGCAGGAGTTTCGCGACCGCGCGCAACGCGAAGGCGGTGGAGGTTTTGGGGGTGGCGGGGGTGGCGGCTTCGGCGGGCCCGGCGGCGGGATGATCGTCCTCGGGAGGATGCCGAAAGGCTTCAACATCAATCAGCCGCACGGCATGTTGTACTTCTCTGACGATAACGCGGGATTGGATGCTCGATCCTATTCGCTGACCGGAATTGAAACGCCAAAAGCCGATTACAACCAGGCTCGTTTCGGTGTCAACATCGGCGGGCCGCTGAATATCCCCAAGATCTTTAACGGGGGAAACAAATGGTTCTTTTTCGGCGGGTGGAACGGATCGCGCGGGAGCTCGCCGTACGATGCGTTTTCGACGGTGCCAACGCTGGGCGAGCGCGGCGGGAATTTCTCGGCGGCGACGTATAATGACGGCAAGCCCGTTCAACTATTCAACCCTCAGACCGGGCAGCAATATCAATTCAACGGTGTTTCGAACGCGATCGATCCTTCCTTGATCAGCCCCGCGGCAACCGCGCTGCTTCAGTACATGTCCGCGGAGAGCAATTCCGATACCGTGATGCTCAGGCTGATCCACAACTTCGGCGCAAGCAGTGGTCCGGGACTCGGTCCGTTCACCGTAAGGGGTGGCGGAGGTGGAGGCGGACGGCGAGCGCAGAACAACATCAATTTTGGGCTGAACTGGTCGCGCAGTTCGAAAAACCTGGTGAATCCATTCCCTTCGCTCGCCGGAAGCACGGGAACGCAAGGGCTGAACGCCAGCGCGGGTTGGGTGTACAGCAAAGGGCGCGTGAGCAACATGTTTCGCGTGAACTACAATCACAATCACGTTCTGACAGCGAACCTGTATACGAACGCGACGGACGTGGCGGGAACCGGGGGCGCGGGAATTATAGGGATATCGAACGATCCGTTCGACCGGGGCCTGCCGGGAATCAGCTTCACGTCGTTTGGAGGGCTGAACGATCCGACAGCGCGGCGCGAACTGGACCAGACATACTCCATCTCGGAGACGGTTTCGTGGAATCGCGGAAAACACAACTGGCGATTCGGCGGAGACTACCGCCGCATTTTGCAGAGTTTCCGCTCGGCAAGAAATGCGGAAGGCGGTTTTGTGTTCACCGGGTTTGCGACGTCACAATACCCAGCCGGAAGTACGCAACCAGTAAGCGACACGGGGTACGATTTTGCCGACTTCCTGCTGGGTTTCCCGCAGCAAACCTCCCTCCAGTCTGGCGCAAATTCCTACAACTTCCGCGCCAATGCGTTTGATTTCTTCGCGCAAGACGATTGGAGGTTCCGTTCGAATCTGTCATTCAATTTAGGGCTGCGCTACGAGTACAACGGACCTTATACCGAGGCGAGCGACCGCATCGCTAATCTGGACGTGACGCCCGGTTTTACAGCTGCCGCGCGTGTGCTGCCCGGCAATGCTGGGCCCTTCAACGGAATATTTCCCGCGTCACTCGTCCGGCCGGACCGCAACAATTTCGCGCCGCGCATCGGGATTGCCTGGAAACCTCAGAAGCAAACGGTCGTCAGGACGGGCTACGGAATCAACTACAACCTGGCGCAATACGGCACGATGATCCAAAACTTCGCTTTTCAACCGCCCTTCGCGAACACGGAGACAAATACGACCGATGTTAGCGGTCTCCGGGGAGGAAGTCCGCTGAAACTCACAAACGGATTCCCTCCCCCTTCGGGGAACACGGTGACCAACAACTTCGCCGTCAACCCCAACTATCGCCTCGGCTACGTGCAGATCTGGAATCTTGATATACAGCGCGAGTTTCCCGGTGCCGTGGTGATGAACGCGGGCTATAACGGTGCGAAAGGAACGCGGCTGGATACGCAGCGCGCGCTGGTGGTCTCCGGCGGCCAGCCATTTGTCTACGAGTCTTCGGAGGGAAATTCGATCTTGCATGCGGCCTCGGTGCGCATGCGCAAGCGCATGGCGAAAGGGCTGGGGCTCAGCGCGCAGTATGTGTTTTCGAAGTCCATCGATGACGCCTCATCCATCGGCGGCGGGGGGAGCGTTGTGACGCAAGATCCGTTTGACATCTCAGCGGACCGCGGGCTCTCCAGCTTCGATCAGCGGCACAAATTCACGGGAAACTGGATTTACGATCTGCCATTCGGCGAGAACCGGCGGTTTGTTCCCAAAGGCGCATGGAGCCGCATTTTAGGAGGATGGCAGTGGAGCGGTGACTTCACGGTCGGGTCCGGGCTCTATTTCACCCCGCGTGTGCTGGGGGGAGGGCTGGACATCAGCCGTGGTGTGAGCGGGTCGCTTCGCGCAAACATCGTCGCGGGGCAACCGATTTCGGTAAGTGACCCAACCACGCTCAAATGGTTTAATCCCGCGGCGTTTTGCACACCGGGCGCCAGCTGCGTCAACCCGCATGATTCCAGTTTTGGCGACGCCGGAAGAAATATTATTGAGGGGCCAGGACAAGTTTCTTTGAACATGTCGCTCAACAAAACGATCACGATCAAAGAATCTCGCGCGCTCGAGCTGCGCATCTCCGCGAACAACGTTTTCAATACCGTGCATTTTACTTCCATCAATACGGTGGTGAATTCATTTACGTTCGGGGAGGTCACGGGGACGGACGGCATGCGGCGGGTGACAATGCAGGCGCGCTTCCGGTTCTGAAGAAAGATGAAGATGCGGTCTTCGAGAAAAACATTATCGATCTTCGCCGCGTCGGGTCTGCTCTTGCAAACGGCAGCGCCGGTGCTTGCCCAGCAGTCGGGACAAGCCAGAGCGAACGAATCGCGCATTCAGGTTACGAGCGAACTCGTGCTGGTGAATGTGGTCGCACACGACAAGAAGGGGAACCTCGTTCGCGATCTGAAAAAGGGAGACTTCACGGTCTTTGAGGATGGGAAGAAGCAGGAGATCTCCACTTTCGATTTCGAGAATGTAGACGAGCTGGCAACCGCCGGCGCCGCGGAAGCAACCGTCTCGGGTGCAGCCGGACCGGGCATGCTGCTGCGCTCCTCAAAGAAAGCAGCACCGTCGCTGGAGGCGCGCGACCGGCGATTGATTTTGCTCTTTTTTGATTTTTCGGCAATGGATCCGGAACAGATCGAGCGATCCGTCGATGCCGCGAAGAAATTCGTCGATACAAAGATGCAGCCCGCCGATTTGATGGCGCTGGTGTCGCTGGCCACGAACATGCGCGTGGACCTGGATTTCACGGACGATAAAACCAAATTGCTGGCGGCGCTGACCGCGTACAATTCCGGACAGGGCCAGGGCTTCGAAAACGGCAGCTCGGGAAGTGCGGAGGGCGCCGCGGAAACAAGCGGAGCCTTCTCGGCGGACGATACGGATTTCAACACGTTCAGCGCCGACCGCAAGCTGCTGGCGCTACAGTCCCTCATGCAGGCGCTTGGCAGACTCCCGCAGAAAAAGAGCCTCATCTATTTCAGCAATGGAATCAGCCAATCGGGAGTGGACAACCAATCGGCCCTGCGCGCCACAACCGCGGCGGCAGTGAAAGCAAACGTATCGATCTATTCGCTGGATATCCGCGGCCTGCAGGCGTTCCCGCCCGGCGGGGAAGCGCAATCGGCCAGCTTGCACGGACAATCGGCTTATTCGGGCGCCTCCGTGCGGAACGATCTCAGCGGGAACGCCGCTTCGCAGGAAACACTCGCGACACTTTCGTCGGACACGGGAGGCAAGGCGTTTTTCGATTCAAATGATTTTAGCGGGGTCTTCTCGCAGGTTCAGAAAGACAGTTCGGCGTACTACGTTCTCGGCTTCACGAGCAACAATCCGCTGAAGGACGGAAAATTCCGCCGATTGAAAGTGCAGGTCAACCGCCCGGACCTGAAGCTCGATTTTCGCGCGGGTTATTACGCGGGACGGGATTTCGAACACTTGAACCGCGCCGACCGCGAGCAGCAGCTCGAGGACGAGCTGGACGCCCAACTTCCGCGGGTCGACGTGCCGCTGTACGCCGGAGCGGCGTATTTCCGGCAGGACGACGCTCACTATTATCTTGCGGTTTCGCTGGTGATTCCAGGTTCGCAGATACCATTTGTAACGGAAAAAGAGAAAGATAACGCGACCATCGACATCCTCGGGGAAGCTCTCGGGGGCGGGAAGTTGCGTGTTGGGCAGTTGCGCGACACCGTGAAGCTGGCCGTCGAGACCACGCAGCAGGTCCGCCGCAAGAACGTGCAGTACAACACGAGCTTCGTACTCGCTCCGGGCAGCTACCACTTGAAGTTTGTCATCCGCGAGAATCAGACAGGCCGGATGGGTTCCTTCGAGACGGACGTGCAGATCCCGGACCTCCGCAAGACGCCGCTGAAAATGAGCTCGGTGGTACTGAGCAGCCTGCGCGCCCCCGTCACGAACAAGAAAAACGGAGCGAATCCGCTCGTGCGGGACCAGATGGAGCTGGTTCCGAACATTTCGCATGTTTTCGCGCCCGACCAGCATCTGTACTTGCAGTACGAAGTGTATGATGCGGCAAAGGGAAAGAATCCAGCGGCCACGGCGGCCGCTAGCCAGAACGGGTCAGCCAAGGATGCGCCGGCGGCCAAGCCACCGAAGGACAGCATCCGAGTTTTCACGAACATCGAGTTCCTTCAGGGCGCTACAAAGATTTACGAATCAAAACCGGTGGTGGCGAACGAAGTGACGGCTCCAGAACGCAAGGCGGTCATTTTCCAGATGGATTTGCCGCTGCAGGCTTTGAAGCCGGGGCTATACCTGTGCCAGGTAAACGTGATTGACGACGTGGCGGGAAGCTTCTCCTTCCCGCGGTTGCCCCTGCTGATCCGCGAAGCCGAGCCAGCGGGCCGAGCAAAGCTGGGGATTGAAACCTATCGGGCAAGAGTGTTGGGGCAGAGAAGCGGTTCAAAATAAGAGACTTAGGATCCGCCGCCAGCGGCCGCGCTTCGAGACATTTCGACGGATTCGGCCAGGCCCCGGCGCATCGGTCCCAAGACAAATGCAGGCACTTCGCGCTCCGGAGTCAACGATACGTTGGTCGCTTTTCCGGGGAATTCCGTGCGGCGGTCCAGCCGCAACCCCGCTTCTTTCAGAAACTCAGCCGAAAAACCCATGTCTTCGGCACGATCCACACCCCAAAACCACAGCTTCTCCTCCTGTCGCTGGAGGAAATCCAGAGCTTCTTCGAGTTTTTTCATGGCGCGGTCGAAGGAGGAAGCCAGGAAAAAGACGCTCAGCGTCCACGCATGCCGGGGGTAGTGGACCTGGATGCGGACACAGTATTTCCCCGACTGGTTTCGGTCGATGCTGCAGCGGTAGTCGTTACGAACGGCGGAAGTGCGGGCTGGCATGTTGGCATCACCGATCTGTGGAGTCCTGGCGCTGGATAACCATGATTGCTTCTGCTCCGAATTAGGGCGCTGGCCCCGGAACTCATGATCCGCCAAACAAAGGCGTTTCGGGTGAAATTCGGTTTCAAGGAAGACACCAATAGGGTATCGGGGCGCGCGAAGAAAGACAAGCGCACTGTATTAATTCTATAAGCCTTTTATTTTGTGTTACTTAGACTAGCCAAAAGCGCCGAAGGCCTTCAATTTATCGGGCATGAGCTTCAGCTTGCCTTCCTGTTTCAAGCGGGAGTCCAAGGCCGTCCGGAAGGCGTCAAAGGCCAGGCTCCGCTTGGATTGGAGGAGCTCTTCGGTCAACTGCTTCTTTTGTTTGTCGAAATCGGCAGAGTTAGCTTCTGTTTTCTCGGCCACGCGATAGACCAGCCAGTTCTGTCCCAGGCTCAAGGGAGCAGCCACATCGCCAGCTTTCAGGTTGAAGGCCGCGCCGACCTGCTTGCCACTCGCCGCGCCGGGGATGGACCCATCGCGCGCGATGGGATCACTCGTTTTCGGCTCCAAGCCGAGGGATCGGGCGGCGGCATCGAATTTCTCATCCGCCTTGACGCGCTTGATCAGTTCTTCCGCTCTGTTCTTTGCCATTTCCGTGGACTTTTCGCGCTTGAGATCGGCGATGACACGGTCGCGGACCTCCTCGAGCGAACCCTGGTGTGCGGGCTGGATTGACTTCACGGACAGAACGACGTAGCCGCGATCGGTTCGAACCGGCGGGTTCAGCTCACCTATGTGCAAAAGGAAGATCGCATTCTTGGCTTCCTGAGAATTCGCAAGCTCCAAAAGGGGGTCGGTCGCGCTGATGGGCCGCGTTTCGCCCACCGTCAGGTGATATTGTTTCGCCAGATCGTCCAGTGAGATCTTGTTGGACTGGCGGATTGCGGCGGACAACTGGTCCGCTGTGTCGCTGGCTTGCTTCTCAGCCTGATCGAGCAAGAGGCGTGGGCGCAGTGAATCCTTCACTTCCTCGAACGGCTTGGTGTGAGCCGTCTCTTTTTCCAGTACCTTGATGATGTGGAAGCCGTACTGCGTCTTGACGAGATCCGAGACTTGGCCCGGGTTGAGGCTGAAGGCTGTCTTTTCGAACTCCGGCACGGTCTGTCCTTGAGCGATCCAGCTCAAGTCACCGCCCTTATCCTTCGATCCCGGGTCCTCGGAGTACTTCTTCGCCAGGTCTTCGAACTTGCCGCCCTTTTTCACCTGTTTTAGAACGTCCTCGGCCTTTTTCTTGATCTCCTCGACTTCGGCGTCCGGCTTTCCGACGGTCATGAAGAGAATGTGCTCGACGTGAACGCGGTTCGGCACTTGATACTGCCGAATGTTGGCCTGATATTGCAGCTTGAGTACGTCGTCGGAAATTTGAACGTTTTGGCGGATCTGGTTTACGTCCGCAAGCGCGTAGCGCGCCACACGCCGTTCGGGCACCTGGTATTTCGACTTGTTCTTTTCGTAGGCGGCGCGGATTTCCGCCTCGTCAGGCGAAATCTTGCCTTCCAGGTCTTCCGGCTTGATCAACGCGTAGTCCAGCTTGACCTTTTCATTCTTGTAGCGGAATTCATCCTGAAGCTCGGCGGGCCCCACACTGATCCCGTCGGTCACGAGCTTGCGGAATTTTTCTTCAAGCAAGCCCTGACGGATCAGCTCTTCGAACACAGGCACGGTCAGTTGGAAGCGCGCCTGGACTTCGGCCGAATAGCGGTCCATCCCGACAAACGTGCCGCCATTGAATGCCGTCGGAACGAACTGGCGAATGCGGTCGGCGCGCTCCTGATCGGACACGGCAATTCCGAGGCGCTTGGCTTCATATTCGATCTCTTTTTCGAAAACGAGCTGCTTCAGGATCTGCTGGGCGTACAGGGCCTCGAGGGGCTTCATGTTCGGATTCCGCTGCTCGAGCTGACCGAGCTGCTGGCGCACGTCTTGCACGCTGACCGACTCATCCCCGATCTTGGCGACGGTATCCCTGGAGACCTCACCGCTGACCGGCGACTGAGGAACGAGGTAAAGCAGCATGCTGCCCCCCAGGACCAGGACGACGGCCCCGAGAAGAATGCGATACCCGAGTTTGCTTCTATCTTTTGCTCCAGCCATCCGATGAATCTCCCGCGTCAGTAGACAAACATAAGATTATAGGAGATATAGGCATGCGCCTCAAATACAATTCCAATCGTCTTTGCCCCACCAGGTCACGAGGATTCCTGAGAATCGGTCTTCAGGCACCCCTTCGCCCCGCTCCAGCGATGCAAGCCATAAAATAGTAGACTGGCAAGAGCGGGCCACCGGAGACGGGGGCGCGCATGGTAACTGCATGCCGATTCGCACCCACCAAGAACTTCGTGCATTCCTTGTTATTGGTGGCGTGCTGTCATCGCTTCTGTTGTGGCGGAGCGGATCGCTCGCGCAGGACGCTCCCACAAAGAAACTACCGACCTTTTATGGCGATGTCTTGCCGATCCTCGAGCAGCACTGCCAAAGTTGCCACCACGGCGGGGGCATCGCCCCGATGCCATTCGAAACGTACGAAGA
>WNFD01017780.1_pt1 | contig 10798 bp, 10 predicted proteins | sample 5400491 | NCBI WGS metagenome assembly WNFD01 (sample SAMN13153343, study PRJNA577476) | soil metagenome | isolation source: 120 cm saprolite under Douglas fir tree site 2 hole 2 replicate 2 | place: USA:California | collected 2015-04-18 | reverse complement strand
ACTAGTGGGCTGTAACATTGAAATTGGTATTGCTGAAAATCCCTCCCCTGACCAGCGGGAGGTTAGGTGGGGGCCGTCCGGCTTCGTTTCGATGCGACACGTCCAATATCGTTTTCAACGTTACTGGCCACTAGCAGGCTGCGGAAAAAGGCCTTCCGCACCCTGCTAGTGCTGTCTAACATTGAAATCGGCATCGCCGGAAATCCCTCCCCCTGACCAGGGAAGAGGAGAGCCTGCCCTGAGGAGCGCGAGCGACGAATGGGTTAGGTGGGGGTTGTCCGGCTTCGCTTCGACACGACACGTCACTATCGTCTCAACGTTACAGGCCACTAGTGCGTGCGCATCTTGATGCGGTCTTCCTGCGCCCAGCCCTCTTTGAACGGCACCATGAAGTACGGCACCAGCGACATCTTCTTGAACTTCCATTCACCGTTGCGCTTGACGTATTCGTCGTCGTAGCGCGCCGCCACCAGGAACGCCTCGCCATTAAAAATCGGCTTGGCTTCGAGATAGGCAAAACCGTCGCCGGTATCGCCATGAATGTGAACGATATGATTGTGGATGAACTGTTTGACCCACGTGATGCGTGGCCGGTTACCAGCCTCCGCGCGTGGTTCATTTAAAGCGCCGAAGAAGCGCTTGAGCTCCTCGGGACCTTTCGCCTGGCCGAGATGAGCAAAATCAAGTTCGCCGTCGTTGGTGAAGAGGCCGGGAATCTGGGCAAATTTTCCCTCGTTGACGTACTCATGATAGCGGTAGCGCAGGTCGCGAATCGCCTCGCGATCATTCAATTCCTGCACCTTGGCTTCGAGTTCTTTGACGCGTGCTTCGAGATCTGTAGGCATGGTTCACCTCCGAATTGGCACTGACACTCGAAATCTCTGTTACCACAGTTTCCACGGTCTCGGTTAACCCGCGTTCGGCCCAACATGGCGCTTGTCAAATTGGCAGCGATGGCCTGTAACGTTGAAAGCGATATTGGACGTGTTGTATGGAAACGAAGCCGGACGACACCTAACCTCCCCTGGTCAGATATTCACGAGTTCGTTGGACCCGCCACGTTGCACGAAACTAGACCGTATATGTCCGTCATCCCGACCGAAGTGGAGGGATCGCGCCCCGTCCTCGGGGTGCATGCTCGGATCTCTGCACAACCGAGGCAGACCGGCGAGGCGAGAGGCTCGTGCCTGCGCGCCATAGACGGCGCGCGATCCCTCCACTTCGGTCGGGATCACAGAATCTGATGTCGACCCTACAAGCCCTTGCTTTCATGGCAGGGGAGGGATTTCCAGCGATACCGATTTCAATGTTACACCCCACTAACAACCATTGCATGGCTAAAATCTGCAAGATTCGGAGGTGACCGCGGGAGCGGCTCTCGGCCGTCGAAGAAAGTGGGGCGACAGTGTTACGTCTATCTGCGGTGCACTTGCCTCCGTTGTAGGCACGCCAGCTCCTGGGTCAGAGCGTCGAGAGAGCCTTGTCTTGTCGCTTGTTGCTCTCGCCTTCGCCCACCACATAAACGTAGGGTCACTATAATCGCCAACTCCGTGCCATGTCGCAGGAGAGGGACATTCAGGACCAACTGCGGTTCGAATGATGCTAACATTCGGTGCTTTAGAGTCTGGCAGCCGGATAATATATGGTCCGGCTGCGGGTAGAGACACTCTGCTTATAACCGAAGACGACCAGTACGGATGATCGCGTATGTACCCAGGAAAGTGTCTTCAATAAGCTCTCGAACGCATTTGAAGGTTGTGCTTTTTCCGATCGGGGATTTCTTTTATGAACAAAATGGGACTGGTTCTGCAGGGTGGAGGCGCGCTTGGCGCTTACGAGTACGGCGCGGTGACGCGGCTAATTGAGCTTCAGTGGCAGCCGGTGGCGGTGACCGGAGTCTCAATTGGTGCCATAAATGCCGCGGCCGTTGCGGGTGCCCGAAACGGAGACATTCGCACGAGCTTGAAGCGCATGTGGGATGCGATCACCCTCGAGCAAATCCCGTTCTGGCCATCGGACCAGCAGGGGGTGCTGTCAATCTGGGGCAATCCGCGTTTCTATCGACTCCGTACCGACCTGTTCAACCCGCGGTCTCGGACGAGTGTCTACGACCTGACTCCTCTGCGCGAGACGCTGGCAACCATTTGCGACTTCGCTCAGATCAATGATTCCTCCCACGTTCGGATATCGGTCACCGCCACGAACGTCGCGACTGGCGGTCAAGTCTCCTTTTCCAATCATGTTGCGAATGTCGATGCGCACTTGCGGGTTACACCGAAGGTTCGCAAGAGCCGGCTAACTCCCGAGCATATCCTCGCAAGTGCTAGTCTGCCGCCTGGTTTCCCGATGACAGACGTCGATGACATGCCGTGCTGGGACGGCGGGCTGTTCGACAACACCCCGATCTGGGCTTTGCTCGATCTACTGGATGAGGCTGAAATCGACAATCTTCCGATCTTCGTTATCGAATTGTTCCCGACGCGCGACTCGATCCCGCACAATCCGAAGGAGGTCATAGAGCGCATGATTGAGATCAGCTACGAGAACCGTTTCTGGGCAGAGTATGAAGGAGCTGAGGGTCTGTCCGCTTTCACCGACATGCTAGCCGCCGTCGCGCACGATCTACCGACCGATAGCGCAGTGAGGTCGATGGAACCGTTCCACCGCCTACAACGCTTGCGAGCCCTTAAGAACCTCCGGGTGGTTCCCGCTGCTCATGTACCCATGACCGGCGCTCTGGACTTCTCGGTGCATGGTGTAAAAGCTCGCTTCGACGCTGGGTACGCGGCAGTCGACAAATCGCTAGACACCTCCTCCTGACGTGTAACTACCTCGCCGACCTTGGCAATCGCGACGTCCGGGGCTGATGTCCCCCCGGCGCCTTCACACAGCGGGAAACGGGTGACAATGTCACCTGTTTCATTCGCTTGCCGTCCCGGCCTAGCTTGAGCCTGTGACATTGCGGGCCAGCGCGGGCGACCTCGATATTTTCAGCGGCACAGGCTTCCAGCCTGTGAAGCGCAGGCTTCCAGCCTTTGACTGTTCCTGCGGGCAGTCTATCCCGCGCGCGCAATTGAAGCTGTCGAAACCATCATGGCTACGAGGTGAACGCTGATGCCCGTACGATCGAAAGTTGCGATGCTACCGGCTGAGGTGCGGGTTGAACTGGAGCGCCGCATCGTCGCGCGGGCGTTTAGCGGCTATCAGGACCTCGCCGAATGGCTCCAGGCGCAGGGTTATCATATTGCCCACGATAGCATTCAACGCTATGGTTCGCGGCTGCAGCAGAAGATCGAGGCGATGGAATGGCTCGCCGAAGAGGCCAAAGCCCTTACCACGGCCGGCGCTCAGGCCGGCGGCACCTTAATCGATGCCACCATAATGCTAATCCATCAGCGGGTGTTTTCGATGTTGCTCGAACAGCCAGAGCGTGGCGAGGAAGCCAGTAGCGCAACCGTCCCGGCCGGAGCGCCTCAGTCTGACGAAGGGGCGCTTGTAATACGCGATCTGGTGCGGCTGACTCGCATTGTGGCCGATCTCAACCGTGTAACTATCGCCCGGCAACGACAGGCTGAGGCAGTGAGGTCGCGGCTCGAGCAGAATAAGCATGCGGCCCGCGTGCGCAGTGCTGAAACCGAAGGCGGTCTTTCAGAGGAAGCTTATCACGCCATCCGCAATGCCTTGCTTGGCATCAACCCGTTTGCGCCAGATTCCGAGCATCGCGAGGAATCCAGTAGCGCAGGCGTCCCTGCCTCCGCACATCATTTGGAGGGGCGAGGCGGCGAGCGCAACGAAAAGGCGCAGACGGACCTCGACGCAGATCGACGCACTTCTACGCCACCAACCGGCTCGAATGCGCCATTCATGGAAGCCACCCCCAGCGAGAAAGCGCGCCTGCGAGCCTCGGATCCAGCGCAAGTACAGTGCACCTCAGCCGAGCCTGGTTCACTAACCGCGCCCGGGGGGTCGCCCGTGTGGGAGCTGTGGAGAACGAAGCTTCCCGGCCATGCGAGGGCTCGCGCCTGCGCGCCGCAGACGGCGCGCGATCCCTCCACTTCGGTCGGGATGACGGAAACGGCTGTCGACTCTATAACGCTCACTCATGCCAGGGGCGGGATTGGATTCTCGCCCGCGCGGGTGGGTCTCCGACCTATACGCAACCCAACGCGGGCCGGGATGGTAAAGAAACGGACTGCACGTGAAGAGCTCTTAGAACAAGCGGAAAGCCTGCTCCCACTGGCGACAATCGCCTCAGCCATCACTTCACAGCGGTGCGGTTGATTGCTATTTAATTGCATCCCACGAGAATCACCATGCCAAAGCGAAAGAAGATAGCGTTCATCGGCGCCGGCAATGTCGGCGCAACCTGTGCCCATTTGTGCTTCCTGCGCAGCCTGGGTGATATCGTCCTGTACGACATTATCGACGGCCTGCCGCAAGGCAAAGCGCTGGATATGCTCGAATCCGGCCCGGTGCTCGGGATTGACGTCGATGTCAGCGGTGCGACCAATATCAAAGCCATCGAGGGGGCCGACTGCTGTGTCGTTACTTCCGGATCGCCGCGCAAACCCGGAATGAGCCGTGATGATCTCCTGAAGATCAATGCCGGGGTGATGAATGAGGTGGGTAGTGCGATCCGCGAGGTCGCGCCGAACGCGTTCGTGATCGTCGTCACCAATCCACTCGATGCGATGGTAACCCAGGTCAAACGCGTCACCGCGTTCGCCAAAAACCGCGTGGTCGGCCAGGCCGGAGTGCTCGACTCCGCCCGTTACCGGACATTCCTTGCGCACGAGTTGCGCGTGTCGGTGGACAGCGTAAGCGCGATGGTACTGGGCGGACATGGCGATGACATGGTGCCGGTGCGCAGCTACACCAGTTGCGGCGGCGTTCCCATCGAACGGGTAATTAATCGAGGCCGGCTCGACGAAATCGAAAAGCGCACGCGCAATGGCGGCGGCGAGATCGTCGATTTGATGAAAACCTCGTCCTACTATGCCGCTGGCACCGCGGTCTTCAGGATGATTGACGCCTATATGCTCGACAAGAAGGAAGTGCTGCCATGCGCCGCCTATCTGGAAGGCGAATATGGCGTCAATGGTCTCTACGCAGGCGTGCCGGTGGTAATCGGCGCAGGCGGCGTCGAGAAGATTATTGAGATCGAATTGACCGCGGCCGAAAAGAAGGCCTTCGAATCGTCGGTCGCTCACGTGCGTGAACTCGTCAATGCGATGGACAAGGCGCTCGCCGCATGAGGAGAGCCTGGTGCCGATGAAATCGGAATCGCGTTGTACTCAGCATGTGCTCGCGGCGGGTGCGCGTTCAGCGGTCAGCAAGAAAGCGATCAGCCAGGCTGCCGGGAATCGTTTCTCTAGCTGAACGCTAACGGCTGACCGCTCTGTTACGGTGAATAAATGAACATCCATGAATTCCAGGCCAAGCAGATTTTGACGCGCTTCGGAGTGCCGGTGCCAAAAGGCCAGCCAGCCTCAAGCGCGGCCGAGGCAGCCCGCGCGTTCGAGGCACTCAGCGAGCCCAAGGCCGTGGTTAAGGCGCAGATTCACGCGGGCGGCCGTGGCAAGGCCGGCGGCGTGAAGCTGGTGTCGAGTGCGGCTGAGGCGCGCGAGTTTGCCGGCAAATTGCTCGGCAAGCCGCTGGTTACGCATCAGACCGGTCCGCAGGGACGGGTCGTCCGGCAGGTTTATGTCGAGCAGGCCAGTGACGTCGCGCGCGAGCTTTATCTCGGGATGGTAGTCGATCGCAAAGCCGAATGTATCGCAGTTATCGCCAGCACCGAGGGCGGAATGGAGATTGAAGAAGTCGCCGCCAAAACGCCCGATAAGATCTTAACCGAACCGCTCGACCCGGTTATCGGTCTGGCCGGTTTTCAGAGCCGCAAGCTCGCTTTCGCGCTGGGCCTGCGTGACAAGCAGGTCGGCCAATTTGCTGCGTTGCTGAGCTCGCTTTACCGCGCCTTCGTCGAAACCGACGCGTCACTGATCGAAATAAATCCGCTGGTGGTCACCAAGGATGGCAGCGTGGTCTGCCTCGACGCGAAATTGTCCTTCGATGACAATGCGCTGTTTCGCCATCCCGACATTCGTGAGTTGCGGGATTCCAATGAGGAAGATCCTGCCGAGACCGAAGCGGCCAAATTCGACCTCAGCTACGTTCATCTCGACGGCAATATTGGATGCATGGTTAATGGTGCCGGACTAGCGATGGCGACGATGGACATCGTCAAGTACTACGGCGCCGAGCCGGCCAATTTTCTCGATGTCGGCGGTGGCGCGAGTTCACAGAAGGTCGCCGCCGCCTTCCGCATCTTACTCTCTGACGAGCGGGTGCGGGCCGTTCTGATCAATATTTTCGGCGGCATCATGTTGTGCGACGTATTGGCCCAGGGCGTGGTCGACGCCGCCCGCGAGGTCAAGCTGGAGGTGCCGCTGGTCGTCCGAATGGAAGGCACCAACGTCGACAAAGGCAAACAAATCCTCAAGGATTCCGGCATCAAGGTGATCGCGGCGAGCGACATGGCCGATGCGGCCAGGCGCGTGTCGACGCCGCCCGCGAGGTCAAGCTGGAGGTGCCGCTGGTCGTCCGAATGGAAGGCACCAACGTCGACAAAGGCAAACAAATCCTCAAGGATTCCGGCATCAAGGTGATCGCGGCGAGCGACATGGCCGATGCGGCGCGGCGCGTGGTCGAAGCCATCGGGGTAACCCGAGAAAAGCGTATAGACAAATGAGTATTTTGGTTAACAACAACACCCGCGTCCTGACCCAGGGGATTACTGGCGCAACCGGCCAGATTCATACCCGCGCCTGTAAGCAATACGGTACGCAGATGGTTGGCGGCGTGGTGCCGGGCAAGGGTGGTACTGAATTCGAGAGCATCCCGATTTTCGACACGGTGGAGCAAGCGCGCAAAGCGACCGGCGCGAATGCGACCGTGATCTATGTGCCGCCCGCGTTCGCCGCCGATGCGATTCTGGAAGCCGTCGCCGCCGGGATTGAATTGGTGATTTGCATCACCGAAGGGGTGCCGGTGCTCGACATGGTCAAGGTCAAGCGCTATCTGCGTGGCACTTCAAGCCGTCTGATCGGCCCCAACTGTCCCGGGGTGATCACGCCAGGAGAATGCAAAATTGGAATTATGCCGGGTTACATCCACAAACCAGGAGATATTGGCGTAGTTTCCCGCTCTGGCACGTTAACCTACGAGGCGGTCTACCAGTTGACGCAGCTCGGAATCGGCCAATCGAGCTGCGTCGGAATCGGTGGTGATCCAATTATCGGGACCGGCTTTATCGATGTGCTAGGGCTGTTCAACCAGGACCCGGGGACCAGGGCAGTCATCATGATCGGCGAAATCGGCGGCACCGCCGAAGAAGAGACCGCACAGTTCGTCAAACAAAACATGAGTAAACCGGTAGTCGCATTTATTGCCGGGCAGACCGCACCGCAGGGCCGCCGGATGGGTCACGCGGGTGCGATTATCTCCGGCGGGCGCGGAACGGCAGCCGACAAAATCGCCGCGCTGAAGGCCGCCGGTATCGAGGTTGCCATGAGCCCCGCCGAACTCGGCATCACGATGAAGCGCACGCTCGACGGAGCCCGCGTCTAGCAGGGTGCGGAAAAACCTATTTCTTCATGAAAAATCTCTTCGCACCCTGCGATAAAATCGGCTTCCCTTCCTTTAGTTCTCCCCCTCTGGGAGGCTGTCGATTTTCTCCATCGACGGCGATTTCCGCCTGTCATCCCGAGCGGAGCTCGAACGCGAAGCGATTTCTTCCTTCCCGCGCGTTTTCAGGCACATCGCTTCGCGTTGATCCCTCCACGCGTTCGCTCCGGCTTGCGCCTCGCTCACTTGGTCGGGATGACAAAAAGCGCCGGCGAGAAAATCGACAGTCTCTCTGGGGGGGGAGATTACAGAGAGGGAAAGCAGGGTGCGGAAGGCCTTTTTCCGCAGCCTGCTAGACCCGGCACAAATTTGAGAATTAGGCTCCTCAACTGATTCCTCCCCCTGGACCAGACGGTCGATTTTTGATCTGGGGGGAGACGAATCGGGATTCCTGGCGCGGCAGCCACGCGGGAATGACAGAAAATGCACCAGTACTCCTTGATTGTCATTCTCGCGCCAACTAGACGCAGTGCAACGGAGCCGGTGAGCCGAAGCCCTGAGCGAAGCCGAAGGGTCACGAGTCTGCGAGGTGCGCACTCAAAAAGCTGCCGCGTGTGAAGAATCCCGGTCTGTTTCGGATTAAGGAGCCCGTGGAGAGAAAATCGACAGTCCCTGGACGGTGGAGGGCCAGCGAGGGCGTTCTTTCGCGGTTAAACCCTTAATGCCAAGCGAACGTACTCTTGCGATCATCAAGCCCGACGCCGTCGGCCGTAATCTGACCGGTGAGATCCTGAAGCGCATCGAGGCGTGCGGCTTACGAATCTGCGGGCTCAAGTTGATGCGCTTGACCCGGGCGCAAGCCGAGCAGTTCTATCAGGTTCACCAGGAGAGGCCATTCTATGCCTCGCTGTGCGCCTACATGTCGTCCGGACCGGTAACGGTTGGAGTGCTGGAAGGAGACCAGGCAATCGCGCGATGGCGTGAGCTGATGGGCGCCACCGATCCGCTCAAAGCATCACCCGGCACGATTCGCAAAGACCTCGGCGTGGACGTGGAGAAGAATGCTGTGCACGGTTCGGATGCGCTCGAAACCGCCGCGGCTGAGATTCCGTTTTTCTTCAGCGCCGTCGAAATCCACGGCGCAGTGAGTGAGTCCTAGCAGGGTGTTGAGAAGGGTTACCGATGGCAGTTGCTGGAAGTTCGGCCTCAAACGCGCTGCGCCAAAGCTGGCTTCCTTCCTTCAGTTCTATCCCGCACTGCTGCGGGAAAAGAGTGGACGCAGACGACCCCCACCTAACCTCCCCCTGGTCAGGGGGAGGGATTGAGACGCCGCTCTACCTTACTGGTGCGAGGCCCACCCCCATTTTCATCCGCACGGGGCGGGTAGCAGGCATAAGGCTAGCCGCTGCGCATAGGTTGGTAAGCCCGATGCGGGAGTTGTTCATGGGTCTGCGACCCACTCCTTGAAGCGTCGCGCGGTGGGTAGGACGCGCGATTCCCGCGCTGAGATGAAATCCAATCCCTCCCCCTGACCAGGGGGAGGTTAGGTGGGGGTTGTCTTCTATTTTCAGAGCAGATTACAGCGGGGGAAGCAGGCTGTGAAGACTTTTTCAACAGCCTGCTAGGGGCCGCTCAAGAGCCGCCCTTCCGCCTTGGAAGGTCGGTGGCGAGCCGCGCTACCTAGTCTTAACCGTCATGGCGTTTGGAAAGGCCTCCGCGGAATCACCGGTTGCAATCGCGCGGTGGATCAACCTCGAAGCGATCCAACTCTTCACCCATCATACGAGCGCGATAGTCACCGCCGTAGTACTGTTCTGGTTCGTCGGCTGGCTGGTGCGGCGAATGCTGCACGACAGCATAATGAAGCGGATCGTGCTGCTGCTCGATGAGCTGGTCCTGCTGTGCATTTTTGCCTATTTCGCGTACGAGCTTCTCTTCTTTTTGTACTTACGGACACGCGGCCTGTGGCCAAGCTGAGAGCGCTTGCAACGTGGAGAACCCGCGCCCTGGAGTTTGTACAATTTGCGCCGTCAGGCGCGATCGGCGCATCAAGAGTCTGGTTAGCTGGAAGTTAGTGGGACAGGCGTCTCTGCCGATAGCCTGCCCTGAGGAGCCATGCGGCGACGAATGGGACGATGCGCTGGCGGCCCCGTGCCACCGCAAATAAATCATGGAATTTTGTTACCGGAGAAATTGTCGAAAATCCATGGAAGCGCGGGCTTGAGCTGGGGGGACTACCCCTGGGTCTGGCCGCCGCCGTTGGACCGTGAGGCTATAAAAGGTGGCGCGAGCAAAGACGCTCGCGCATCTAGGCAAGCAGGGACGCTTGCCCTACTGATTTTTCGGGCAGCGGACCGCGTTGTCTTTAGCCACGCTAGCCCGAAATGTAGAAACGCTGGAGCGCGGAGAATCCGCGCCTTTTGGGTTGCAGCGGCAAACCCGGTTCAGGACAGCCTTTAGCCGGCGTCTGCCCTCCTGTTACAATTAACCGCCGTGGCAGCAGCCGCTCACATTGATACTTTTTCCGGTTCGCGCTCGCGCTTGCCCGATCTTGGCGAAATGACCCTCGGCGAATTAGAGCAGGCAGTCGTCGAGGCCGGCGAGGCTCCCTATCGCGCGCGCCAGGTAATGCGCTGGTTATGGGTGCATGACGCCCCATCGCCTGATGCCATGCGCGAGGTTCCGGAGCGCCTTCGTCAATACCTCAAGCAACACTTTACGATGGGCCGGTTGGTGGTGTCGCGCGTGGCGCGGGCCGCGGACGGCACTCGCAAACTCTTACTTAGACTCGGCGACGGCGCAGAAATCGAAAGTGTCATTATCCCGATGGATGGGCGTACGACCCTGTGCCTTTCGAGTCAGGCAGGGTGTGCGATGGCATGTCAATTTTGCGCAACGGCTCGCATGGGGCTGCATCGAAATCTCGCCGCGAACGAGATCCTCGGGCAGATCATCGCGGCCAAGCCCGAATGCGCGGATGCCGAGCGGCTGACGAACTATGTCTTCATGGGCATGGGCGAGCCGCTGGCGAATTACAGCAGACTCTCGCGGGCCCTAACGATAATGACCGCCGACTGGGGGCTGGCCATCTCTCCGAGGCGGATAACCGTATCGACCGTCGGGCTGGTACCAATGATGGAGCGGTTGCTCGGCGATTTCCCGGTGAACCTGGCGG
>WNFD01007507.1_pt1 | contig 10798 bp, 9 predicted proteins | sample 5400491 | NCBI WGS metagenome assembly WNFD01 (sample SAMN13153343, study PRJNA577476) | soil metagenome | isolation source: 120 cm saprolite under Douglas fir tree site 2 hole 2 replicate 2 | place: USA:California | collected 2015-04-18 | reverse complement strand
ATCGAAAGCGCGGCCGTACGCGGCCATCCTCTTGCCGATGCGTCCCAGCCCCAAAAGCCCAAGCGTGCGGCCGGCCAGGATCGTTCCGACTGTGCTTTGCCATCCGCCTGTGCGCATCCGCCGACTCGCAAGGTCAAAATGGCGAACGACCGCGATCATCAATCCCCACGTCAGTTCCGGAGTCGCATTGAAGATGCCGGCGTAGATGGGGTTGGCGAAGTGGGAATGGGCTACGATCACGCCATGATCGGTCGCCGCCGCCATGTCCAGATTAGGCAGGGACATCCCGATGATGGTGACCAGCCTTAGGTTGGGCAATCGCTGGAACAGGCTGCGCGGCAGACTCATCCGTTCGCGGATCGTGCAGAGGACGTCGAACGGTTGCAGCGCCGAGGCCGCCTCGTCCTCAGACAGATGCCGATCGAAGACTGTGATCTCCGCCTTGCCCTGAAGCACGGACCAATTGGCCGATTGAAGAGCGACCTTGGCGTAATCGTCGAGGATAGCGATCTTGAGCATCGGGTGGGATCCTTGCGGTCAGGTTGTCAATATCCTTAGACCTGTGTTCTGAAAGATCCAAACAAACGAGATCGCTCCGAAGACGGGCTCCACAGTCTGCTTTGCGTAAATTATCGACGCCCTATCCACTTTTCGGCGGCGACGCTGGGACCTCCTGCATCCGCGCGGTCGTGTCGTTGTCGTACTCGAGGTGGAGCGCGCGCACGATCATGCCGTGCATCCGCCAGGTAGCGATCACGAAAATAAGCTCCATGATCTGCTCATCGCTGAAATGCTGCTTGAGCGCTGCGAAGGTTGCGTCCTCGACCAGGTTGCGGCCAACCAACTCGTCGGCCGCCGCCATCGCGGCCCGCTCGGCCGCATCGAACTTGTCCGAAGTCGTCCAGCCCTTGATCGCTTGAAGCTTCTCTTCCGCAATTCCCACTGCTCGGGCGACCTTCAGATGTTGCGAGTACTCAAACTTCGAATCGCCTACGATTCCCGTGCGCAAAATCACAAGCTCGCGGAAGCGTGGCTTCAGAACTCGGCCCGGCTGCAGCAATGCGAACAGCGAATCGCGCGACATCTGGAGGATGTCCGGCACGAGCGCAAACGTCGTCCAGTAATCGCCCGGGGTGCCGGTGGCGGTGCCGGGTTGTGCCACCGGATCGCGATCGCCGAAAAAGTTCTGGTAAATTTTTCGAATCTCCGCCGATGCTTCGCTCAGGCTCACCTGTCTCAGCCGGTCGCCCATAGTCGCTCGCCTCCTCTTTACGATAATTTCAGCAGGGTCTGTCGCGCGAGTGTGCGACGGAACGAGGTCAAAACTCAAATGAGCAACTCGCGCCAAATACGCCTGGGCGCTTTCATGCGACCGGCCAGCATCCACACCGCAGCCTGGCGCTATCCGGGCGGGTTGCCGGATGCGAATTTCAATTTCCACCATCTAAAACGTTTTGCCCGGACGCTGGAGCATGGCAGATTCGACGCCTTCTTCATGGCAGACCATCTGGCGGTGCTCAACATGCCGATCGAGGCGCTCAAGCGCAGCGCAACCGTCACCTCGTTCGATCCTTTTATACTGCTGCCCGCGCTCGCCGTAGTCACCGAGCACCTGGGGCTAATCGCGACCGCCTCTACGACCTACAACGAGCCGTATCATGTCGCGCGCAAGTTCGCCTCTCTCGACCACCTCAGCGGCGGCCGCGCCGGCTGGAACGTCGTGACCTCGGGCAATCCGCACGAGGCGATGAATTTCGGCCTCGAGGAGCATGTCGAGCACGCGACGCGCTATCGGCGCGCGCGCGAGTTCTTCGACGTGGTGACGGGTCTCTGGGACAGCTGGGCGGACGACGCCTTTATTCGCGACGTCGAGACCGGCGTCTATTTCGATCCCGAAAAGCTGCACATCCTCGACCACCATGGCGAGTTTCTCCGGGTTCGCGGACCGCTCAACATCGCGCGTCCGGTTCAGGGCTGGCCGGTTATCGTTCAGGCCGGCGCGTCAGAGGCGGGACGGCAGCTCGCCGCCGAGACCGCCGAGGTTATCTTTGCCGCGGGCAACAACCTTGCAAATGCGCGCGCGTTCTATACCGACGTGAAAGGACGCATGGAGAAGCTCGGACGCGATCGCGACCATCTGAAGGTCCTGCCCGGCGCTTTCGTCGTCGTTGGCGACACTGTGGCCGAAGCGCGCGCGAAGCGAGCGCGGCTCGACAGTCTTGTGCATTACGACAGTGCCATCGCATCGCTCTCGATCGCGCTTGGCCATGATGCGTCGCGCTTCGATCCCGACGGTCCGCTGCCGGAGATTCCCGAAAGCAATGCGAGCAAGAGTGGACGCGAGCGGATCATCGAACTGGCCAGGCGCGAGGGTTTAACTGTGCGGCAACTCGCGCAGCGGGTAGGCGGCTACAGCGGCTTGGCGTTCGTCGGCACTCCCGCCACGATCGCCGACCAGATGGAAGAATGGCTCTTCACCGAGGCGAGCGACGGGTTCAACATCATGTTTCCTTATCTTCCCGCCGGACTCGACGATTTTGTTTATCGTGTCGTGCCCGAGCTGCAACAGCGCGGGCTCTTTCGCCGCGAATACGAGGGCGCCACGCTTCGGGAGAATCTCGGCCTGCCGCGCCCGCCGAACCGCTTCTTTCCAGGAGCGACGGTCTAGCTCGATTCGCCAATTTGCTTTTGCGCGATCACGGCGATATGGCTCTCGGAGAAATTTTCCGCGTCGCCGACTATGCCCCGCGACCGGAGGTCAGCTATGCCAGGACCGCTCGATGGAATCGTCCGCGTGCTCGATTTGTCTGAACGCTCGCCCGCAGCGGCGATAGCCGGGATGGTGCTGGCCGACCTTGGCGCAGAAGTGATCCGGGTAGAGCCGGAAGGCGGCGATTCGCTGCGTGTGCTCGCCGCCTCGAGGGTATGGCTGCGCGGCCAGAAAAGCGTGATCGTCGGCGCGGCGCAGATGCGCAACGGTGAATGGGAGGCACTGCGTAATTCCGCGGATGTTATCCTCGACACCGCGCAACCGTGGACACAAAAGCCCGTCGGCCTGCTCGACGGATTCGGCGGCGACCGCCGTCAAATACTCGCGTTGCTGACCGCCCATCCGCACACAGTCGCGGAACTCGCGTCATCCGAGCGCGGCGCCAATTATCCCGTATGCGGCGAACTGATCGAGGCGCAGTACGGAATGCAGCATTTCCAGGACGGTGTACGTCAGGGGCCGGTCTTCCTCGGCTGGCCGCATGCGACTTACGGCGCCGCGTGGATGCTTCAGATCGGGATCCTTGGCGCGCTTTTCGAGCGCGAACGCACCGGCCTCGGACAGACCGTTACAACCTCGCTGCTCGACGGCGCTGCGATTCTGCAGAACGTGCGCTGGCTCGGCGGCGACAAGCTGGGACCCCCGCTGCTGACCGGCAGCCGTATCACGACGCGCGATAACAACCTCCGTATCGTCGTGAGCCTGTTCGAATGTGGCGACGGCAACTGGATCCAGGTTCATACCGGGCCGCGCGGCGCCTTCGACCGGATGCTGAAAGTGGTCGGGCGCAAGGACCTCGCGATCGAGAACGCCGGCCTCCACGTCTTCGGAATGGCTCTTGAGCCGGCAGTCGCCAAGGACCTGTGGGGGCATCTCGATCGTACTTTTAAGACCAACACCGCAGACTATTGGTGCGACGTCCTCGCCAAGGCGGAGGTCTGCTGTATGCCGGCGCTCAGGCCGGGCGATGCGCTGTGGCTCAAGCAGATGGAAGCTAACGGACTCGTCGACATCGCACCCGACGGGCAGCGAATGCTCGGCAAACTGGTTAAGTACGAGCGCACGCCCATCGAAATCCGCCGCGAGATTACGGCACCCGGCGAGCACAACGCACTCCTGCTCGCCGACGGCAACGGCAAAGCCACGAATGGCGGAACACCCGGTAACGGCGAACCACATCGGCACAACGGTGCAATGCCGTCGGCGAAGCGAATTGGCCCGCTCGACGGTATCTTGGTTCTCGACTTTGGCGCCTATATGGCGGGACCGTTCGCCAATCGCCTCTTCGCGGATCTCGGCGCGCGCGTGATCAAGGTCGAGGAATATGGTGGCGACCCGATGCGCGGACCGCAATTGCGGCTGTTGCTCGGCGTCCAGCGCGGCAAGGAGAGTATTGCTGTTGACCTCAAATCCGCGGAAGGCCGCGCGATCGTCCACGACCTCGTGCGCAAGGCCGATGTCATCCACAACAATATGCGCGTTGGCGCGATGGATCGCCTCGGCATGGGGGTCGAGGAGTTGCGCGCACTTAATCCGCGCCTCATCTATTGCCATTCCTCCGGTTATGGCAACGCCGGCGAATGGTCTCGCCTGCCGACGTTCGAGCCGCTCCATTCGGCGCTGACCGGGATGCTCCGCCGTACCGGCGGCGAGGGCAATCCGCCCGACCATTACCTCACGCACATGGACTACGGATGCGGTCTGACGTCGTGCGCGATGGTGCTTGCGGCGTTGGTCGAGCGCGAACGCAGCGGCGTGGGCCAGTACCTCGAAGTGCCGCAGACCGGCGCGGGGCTGCTCGCGATGTCCGATGTCTATGGTCATAGAGCGAGCAAGTCCGAGACCTTTCCGCTCGACCACGAGCAGCGCGGTCACGCTCCGACCAACGCGCTATATCGCACCGCCGACGGCTGGCTGGTAATCGCATGTTATAGCGAGCGCGAATGGGAGGGTGTGCGGCGCGGGCTGGGTATCGCGGATGCGCAATGGCCGCCCTATGCGCAGGCCCGCCAGGAGCGCCTCGATGCGAGCGCGACGGCGCGGGCCGTCGAGGGCGCACTGGCGCCGTTGACGACCGCCGCCGCGTTACGCCGGCTGGGCGCCGAGGGCGTACCCTGCACGTCGCCGGCAACGTTCGAGCCCGAGGAGGTTATCGTTGAGCCGGCGCTGCGCGCGCGTGGCGTCGTAGTAGCCGAGCAGCATTACGATGCCGGCGAAATATACGAGATCGGCCACACTGTTCGCTTCGGCTCCGCCAATACGTTAAACCTGCGGCCGGCGCCGGTAACGGGTCAGCATAGCGTCGAGATTCTGCGTGAGCTCGGCCGCGGCGAGGCGGAAATTGAGCGACTGATCGCAAGCAAAGTGGTCAATGCCGCCGGCCGCGCCGCATCCGCGAAAACCGGGGAGGAGCACGCCTAGACCGTTCCAACTTTTTGCACCAAAAGATGCACAGGATGTATTCCTCCACGGAAAACGAAATCCGAATCACCGCCTGAGCGCACTCCTGCTCGTGGCGGGATTTCGTATCGGTGGCGAGAATGCGCATCGTATCCTGGAACTGCGGATCGGGCTTCCATCGCAAGATCGAGGCGTTGTTGGCGCTGGCGCCGGATGTGGCAATCGTGCAGGAGTGCGCTGATCTCGACACGCTGACGCGCAAGGCGCCCGAGTTCGCCCCCACCGGCGCCCTCTGGACCGGGGACAATCCGCACAGGGGCCTCGGCGTGTTTTCGTTCGGTCGATATCGGTTAGCGCGCGCCGGTATCGCCGACGCCTCCATTACCTATGCCATCCCCGCTCGCGTCATAGGGCCGAGTGCGTTCAATCTCGTGGCGCTGTGGTCCCATTATGGGAAATCGCCGGTGACTGTCGCGGAACCCGGACCGACCGTGCGTGCGCTCCGCACTTATGCGAGCTTCCTGACCAAGCGCCCGTCAATCATGGCAGGCGATTTGAACAATCACGTGCGCTGGGACAAGCCCGGCAAAGCAAGCAACCACGCCATCGCCATGGCCGAAATTGCTGCGCTGGGTCTGGCTAGTGCCTATCACGCTTTCTATCGACTCGCGCAAGGCTCGGAAAGACATCCCACGCTCTACTGGCGCGATCGCACCCGTACCGGTCCGACCTTCCACATCGATTACGTCTTCGTGCCCCAAATTGCCATCGGTTTGTTGCGACGCGTCGCCGTTGGCTCGTATGCGAGGTGGATCGCCACGGGGCTGAGCGATCATGCGCCGTTGATCGTCGACTTCTTTCCAGAATTCGCGGAAGCCCCATCGGCTTGATAGGTGACAACGGCGCAGCAGCAGAATGGTTCCACCAGCGAATCCGGCACGTCGGCGTCCCGGCGCTCAGTTCGTCATCGAACCCGGATCCCCGCCGCCCAAGAGCCTGAGTTCCCGCTTTAACCGCGGGGGTTGATGCAGAGCGAAAGCTGGTGGGCTCCAGACGCGCGCGCCTGCGCGCTCGCTCCAGTATCGGCGATGATCGAGAGCACCTTCAGAGGGCTTGGGATCTTAAAAGAATCCCGAAAGGCCGAAGACTCGCTGATGGAGCGAAGTGAATTCGAACTGGACGACTTCATAAATAGTCAGCAGGTGTGTCAAAGGTAATGGTGACACGGAGAAGGTGGTGGAGGTCGGGTAAAGACGCGCTGATCGATTGTCTTTCGGGAAAGAGCAACCGACCTCGTGGCGCCGAGTGGCTCGGAACCAGCCCCGCTTCAGCCCCCCGCCAGGTAGCGCGAGACCGCGCCCTCAACTGCGGTACCCTTGAAGAAGTCAGGGTTGAGCGCGGTCCACAGCTTGACCGGGTTGCAGAACACGAAATCGCGGAAATCATCCTCGGTCATCGCTCCCTGCTCGACCGGTTCATACGCCTCGGCGGTGACTTCGCTCATATCGGGGACATCGAAATGGCCGATATCGGAACCATAGATTGCGTTGATGCGTGCGGATAAGGGGTTGCGCACGGCGTCGAAGGCCGACGCGGTAACCGGGTCGTCGGCCTCACAGCCGAAGAAGAACGGCTTGAGGAACAGCTCCCGGAAATCTTCCTTGCCCGTGATCGCGCAACTGGCGAAGTCGTCGCTGGGATCCCCCTCGCGTATGCGCGCAATTTCGCCACCTTTCACATACTCCCGTCCCTCGATTACTTTTCCGCCGTAGCGGCGTGACAATTCGGCCAGCAACTCCTGATCGATGTTGGCGGGGTCGTAATTGGCCAGCGCGTCGCGATTACGCTTTTCCCAGTGGCCGATTAGGTCGCCGAGCAGACTGCGTGCCCAGCCGACCCCGCCTTCAAGGAACGAAAACTTCATTTGCGGAAAGCGCCGCGTTACCCCGCCGAGGAACAGCGACTTGCAGACGGCGTCGGCGGAGGAGGCGAAATGGCCGACGTGGTTGTAAACGTAGTTCGAAATCGAGGTGCGGCTGCCCCATCCCTCGCCATGGCTATGAAAGCTCGGCACCACCTTGAGTTCCTGGCACTTGGCCCACACCGGGTCGTAATCATACTCGCTGTCGATGCCGAAGGTATCGAGCCAGAAGGCATAGCGGGAGGCTTCTGGGTATTGGCGCGCCACGGCCGGAATCGGACGTTTGACATAGCTCGCCATCAGTACAGCCTTCAGCCCCAGGACGTTTACAGTGTATTCGAGTTCTTCGAGCGCCTCCTGCGGCGTGTTCATCGGTACCGTCGCCACCGGCGTAATCCGATCGCGATACTCACCCCAAATTTCAGCACAGTATCGATTGAGCGCCCGGCAGGTTGCGCGCCTTACTTCTTCGTCTTCGAAGTGCGCGCTCACCAACCCCAAGCTCGGATACAGCACGCAAAAGTCCAGTCCCATCTCGTCCAGCCGCTCGTACATCAACTTGGGGAACATCGACGTCGCGAGATCCAGGGTGTTTTTAGTTGGAAAGCCCCAGAACGGCGAACGCTTGGTCCTGAATTCACGCCGCTGCTCCGGTGACTCTCGATACCAGCGCGTACTGGCGATAGTGCCGTCGAACGCTGGTCCGACCCGGTCAGCGATCTTCGGGCCGGCGAGATCCTTGATGTAGTCACGAATCCGTGGACCGTACTCAACGTGATGCCCATCCGAATCGATTACCGGATGGCTTAGGCGCGCACGAACCGCCGCTGATTTGGACTTTGACGTTGAGGCCATAACACTCCCTTGAACCACCCGGGGCAGGCTTGCTGCCACCAATTGAAAGCATAGATTGCCGTTCAGGGCCAGTTGCTTAACAGCTCCCGTCACAAACAGTCGACAGAGAATTGTCACCGCCAGTATATTGGGGTAGTTCAACATGTGCGGACGCCGCGTCGGCTGACGCTATGGGGTGAGCACGTCAGAGGGTGTCGAGGAGAGGATGGGTATATGTCGCGAACCGCACGCAGCCGCTCCGGTGTTAATAGCACTTTAATTGCCGTCGTAAGTGCCTTCCTGTCTCTCTTAATAGCCTCGCCAGGTTCTGCAGTCGCAGCCAAGGTTGCACATCCACGTGTCAGAAGCGCAGGACCCAAGCCGGCGGCTTCACCAGGTAGGCAAATAGCGACAGGGACTCTCAATCCGGATCGCGAGATGCTGCTACGCCTTCAAGAAGGGCAACGCACCTTGGAGAAGCAGACCGCTGAATTCAACGCGGGCATCCAGACACTAATGCGTCAACTGAGCGGCGGAATCGAGGACTCCGAAAGGAAAACGCAAAAGATGCTGGAACAAACCACCCTGCGCATCGATTCAACGCAGAGGTTGCTGAAGCTTATCGTTGCGTTACTGGTACTCTCGTGGGGTGGAATTTTTTACATTGCGCGACAGCTTCCGAAGCTCCGAGACAAATCTGTCGCGCGGAACGACAAAGTTCCGGAGTCGGCTCTCGACGAGGAAAGAATTGTCGGTTGGCAGAAAGGTGAACCACCAAATGCTCGGGAAGGCTGGAAGTTTGAAAGATAGTACCGTCCCATAGTGTGATTGCCTATCCATTCTAGACAGCGCAGTTTCAGGTTCGCTTTTTCCCAAACCGTCCGCCGAGTGGGGCTGGTGAGCACAAGACCGATCATTGCTGCCTGCCAACCCGTTTATGGCATTACACGAACATTCAAAAAGCTCGCGGTGGAGCGCATTTCAAGAGCGATGAGCACCTCAGAGGAATCGAGATCTGAGCCCAAGCGCTGCATCCAACTGGGTGCGGCGAGTTACTCGCGACCGGACTCATGTCCATTTAGGCCGCTAGCGTTTCGGCACGATCTGGTGGGTGCCACTGCCGAGGGTGCGACCCATTGCACCCAGCGGAGGAGTAGTGGTCATCGACGGGAATACCGTGGAAACGCCGGCGTTGTTCGCTCCCGAGACGACCAGAAGAATGCAATCCGGTGAGCGACCGCTCGGGACAAAAGCATCTTCAGGCGTATCCTCGATTTCATGCGCAATCTTCCCAAAGCGGCGAAGGTCGCGCTTGGACTTTCCGAAATTCTCCCAGAGAAAGCGCTTAACGTCCTGCTTCGACCAACCTTGCCGGGCGATAATCTGGGCATGCTCGGGTCCCATCACGACCACTGCGCCATGAAGGATCCTTTCCTCCGTTATCTGGGTTATCGCCCCGGCATATGACATCGAGTCCGCGATAGTGAGAAGAAGCTCTTCCGGGACCTGTGACATCCGATGCTCGACGTACAAGTCGCTTCGCACCATCTGAGTCGTCGCCGTGCTCGCATCGCGGGAGAACCCGCGCTCGACGTGCAGCGGCTCCCACGGGCTGTCTTCCTCGTTCTCCGCAATGCAACAACTATATTTTGCCGGTGTGCCCTGCGTGCTCTGGTCGAACTCATGCGGCCGGATACCAAGAGCGTTCATGATGACCAGGCGCAGCGCGCGTCCGATGGTCGCGTTGGGCCGGTCGCCCGGGCTGAAAATGTTGTCCCGGCGATTAAAACCGAGGCGGTCGCGAATCGGCCCGTTAACAATGATGATCTCGCCTTGTCCGGTTGTACTCTGGAGCAGCCCGGTTATCTTCCCGGCGCCGGCGGCGAACCCGTCAATGACGGCGAGAATTACCGGGAAATACTCCGGTCTGCAGCCCGCCATCACCGCATTGATTGCCGCCTGCCGCACCGTGCAAGTGCGGTCCAGGTGCTGTACCGTCATCACCACCTCGCTAGGGTCACGATCGGTCTGGGCGAGGAACTCGTCGACGAATTCCTCAAGGGGCGGGACTACGGGGAGACCGTCCGTCCAGCCCTTCGCGTAGCAGTACTCGATCGCTTGCCGGGCATCACGGAAAGTGTCGTCCGTCGGGATTTGTCGGGCCGCACTCGCCATGATTCACCTTGCCTTCTCCGGACGGAGATTTCCGCTCGCTCTCCGCGCTGGCTCAACATTGAGGCGGCGCTGGTTCTATGCCCGGGGTGTTAACTGTCCGCGTAGGAAACCTTGCGGAGCGATGCTACGAAGCCGCCGCTGCGGTGTCCTTGGCTCTTTCCTCGATACCGAGGATCGCAAGTATTTCCGGCAGAACGTCGACCGCTCTTTGCTTTACCTCCTCGGCACTGAGGCTGCTGAGCGGGTGCCGGATCATCGCGTAGCGGTAATCGGGATAGCCGTTGCGCCGCGCCATCGCGTTAGCGGAGGCAGTAAACGTGTGCGTGATGATTGCCGCTGCCGGAATACCCCTTTTCTCGAAGACCGTGCCGTCGGCCACACTGGCCGCGCTGCACGACCCTCAATCGCCTATGGCAGCAATGACGACGTCACACTGTTCGGCCATCTCATCGGCAATTCTATCCTCGACCGGGTAGGAGAACCCGCGCCCTTTCGTGCGCACCATGACCGACTTTATCGCGTAACGTTCTTTGAGCAGCTCGCCCACGGCGGCAAGCAGGTCCGCCGCGTTGAGTTTGGAGTTGTCGAGGAGACCTAGCCGTGCGCCGTCAAGCGTGCGTAGTCGCCTCGGGGCGAGCTCACAACGCTTCTCTTGAGAGGAACCCGTTGGATCCAGAATTGGCATCTTGCACCTCTTT
>WNFD01008372.1_pt1 | contig 10799 bp, 11 predicted proteins | sample 5400491 | NCBI WGS metagenome assembly WNFD01 (sample SAMN13153343, study PRJNA577476) | soil metagenome | isolation source: 120 cm saprolite under Douglas fir tree site 2 hole 2 replicate 2 | place: USA:California | collected 2015-04-18 | reverse complement strand
CGTCGCCGTCATTCTCGCGGCCGTGCTCGCTCCTCGCTGGCTGGCCAGGCCCGGCGAGCCGGCGCGCCGTGAGCCGCCTCCGCCTCCAGCGAAGATCGAGCCGCGCGCGAGCGAATCGGAGACCGCGCCGGGCAGCGAGGCTGGAACGTCGAATCCGGATCAGCAACCGAAGCGTCAGGAACCTCCTCCGCCGTCACCGCCGCCGCTGCGCGCTGTCGCCAAGCCCGCTCGCGAGCCGCGCGAAGCTTCCAGGAATCCCGCCGTGGCCGTGGCCAGCAGCGCGCCGGGCGCCGGAGCAGTGGCGGCCGTGCCTTCGGTGTTCTTCCAGTGCGCGGGGGCGCGAGAGGTGTGCGGCGCGCTTCGTACCGCGGTGGACGAAGCCCTGGACAAGGCCGGGCTCCGCAGCGTGCGCAACGCGGCGAAGGCCGACATCGGCGTCGAGGCCAGGGTCACCTCGCTCGGGGAGAACGTGGCCCGGAGCTTCGAGACCGCCCTGGCCGTGCAGACCTATTCGATCGACCTCACCGCGGAGACGACCGGGACGGCGGAGGTGGTTTCGATGCCGCCCTCGACCACCGTGAGCTACGACCCCCGCTTCGGGAGCGAGCGCGTGGTGGAGAAGGCGCGTCTGGTCGCCGGCGAGGTGGTCGAGAGAGTGCAGGCCTTCGCGAGCAAGCGCCGGCGCTGAAGATCGCCCGCGCCGCCGGAAGGAGGCGCTACTGCTTCCGGATGGTGTCCTTCGGCTTCGCGGCCCCCGTGAAGTTGATGACCGCGAACTTGCTCTGCACCTCGACGACCGCGCCGTTGCCGGTCTGCCGCTCGTCCGCGCCCAACTTCGCGCCGGTGTCCGGGTCGATGAGCGCCTCGCCCACCTGGAACACGTTGACCCGGTCCCCGACCTTGATCCCGGCCAGCGCGCCCAGGTTGATCCAGGCCCTGGTCCCTTCGACCTTGATGATCCTGCCTTCGACACCGCCGGCCGGGGTCGCCGCAGTCGAGATCCTCGCCAGGTACTCGCCCGACGCCAGTTTCTCCACCACCGCCTTGGCCGTTTTCTGGATCGTCTCGCTGGCGATTCCCCATTCGGTGTCGCGGCTCAGGCTGGCGCCGCTCAGCGACCCGCCGCCCGTCTTGACCGCGCCGTCCGCCGAGATCGACACCACGCGCTCGGCCGTCGTGGTGTCGATGAAGCGCAGGTTGATCGTGGCCGACGAATTCACCATGTAGCCGCCGACCCCGAACATCCCGAGAGAGCCTTTCGTATTCTCGATGTTGAACTTGTCGATGCCGCCCGTGACCACGTACTTGACGCCCAGGATCCGGCCCACCTTCGCCGCGGTGGTCGGATCGACGGCGCCGGCCGTCGCCAGGCCTTGCTCCTGGAGGGCGAGCTTGAGCTTGTCGCGCTCGACGACGCTGAACTTCGAGGAGAGCAGCTGGTTCTCGGAGAACTCGGTGTCGATCTGGTTCCGGGCGGCCGGCCCCAGGTTGTTCCAGAACCACCAGTGGTTCTCGGCGTGGTTCTCGAATTCCCAGATCGCCACGCGGATCTTGCCTTGCGCAAGGACCGCCGGCGACGCCGCGATCGACAATGCGAAGAACGTGAGCAGATGCTTCGGAGCGTTCCCCCTCATGGCACGACCCCTTTGCTACTATACCAAACTTGGCGATTGCGTTCATCAGCCACCCCGTCTGCCTGCGGCATGAGATGGGCGAGGGACACCCCGAGCGGCCGGAGCGGCTCGTCGCCGTCGAGGCCGGGGTGGTCGACGCCCGGCTGGAGTCCCGGCTGGCCCGCGCCGAGGCTCCCGCCGCCACCCGCGAGCAGCTCCTGCGCGTGCACGATCCGGCGTACGTCGACACCCTGGAGCAGCTCGCGCCGGCCCATGGGCTGGTCCAGCTCGACCCGGACACCGCGATGAATCCCTACACGCTGCCCGCCGCGCTCCGGGCGGCCGGGGCTGGCGTCCTGGGCACCGACCTGGTGATCGCCGGCAAGAACGAGTCCGCGTTCTGCAGCGTGCGGCCGCCGGGGCACCACGCCGAGCGGGCGCGCGCGATGGGCTTCTGCTTCTTCAACAACGTGGCGGTGGCGGCGGCGCACGCTCTCGAAAGGCACGGCCTGAAGCGCGTGGCGATCGTGGACTTCGACGTGCACCATGGCAACGGGACCGAGGACATCTTCCGGGACGATCCCCGCGTGCTGATGGTCTCCACCTTCCAGCACCCGTTCTATCCCGGGAGCGGCGTGGAAGGCCGCTCCGAGCGGATGGTGAACGTCCCGCTTCCGGCCGGCGCCGGAAGCGAGGAGTTCCGCGCGGCCGTCACGCAGGAGTGGCTGCCCGCCCTGGAGCGGTTCGAGCCGGAGATGCTGTTCGTCTCCGCCGGCTTCGACGGCCACCGCGACGATGCCATGGCGATGCTGCGGCTCGTCGAGTCCGACTACGCCTGGGTCACCGAGCAGGTGCGCGCGGTGGCGGAGCGCTTCGCCCGCGGGCGCATCGTCTCGATGCTGGAGGGCGGGTACCATCTCCCCGCGCTCGCGCGCAGCGCGGCGGCGCACGTGGAGCAGCTGTCGCGGTGAGTCAGTCGCCGCCGATAGGGCGGCGCTGCGCTTTTCCCACCGCGGACATCGTGGCGCTCTATCGCCTCGGCGAGCGCAGCGCGCGGCGGACGATCTTGCCCGTGGCGGTGAGCGGCAGCTCGGCGGCGAACTCCACGATGCGGGGGTACTCGTGCGCGGCGAGCCGCGATCGGACGTGCTCCTGCAGCTCGGCGGCGAGCGCCGGCGACGGCTGGTTCCCCGGCTTGAGCACCACCACCGCCTTCACTACCTCGGTGCGGATGGGGTCGGGCTCGCCGACCACGGCGGCGAGCGCCACGGCGGGGTGCCGCTGCAGGCAGGTCTCGATCTCGCCGGGCCCGATGCGGTAGCCGCCGCTGGTGATCACGTCGTCGTCGCGCCCGACGAAGCGGAAGTAGCCGGCCTCGTCGCGCGTGCCCAGGTCGCCGCTCACTAGCCAATCGCCGCGGAACTTCGCGGCGGTGGCGGCCTCGTTCCGCCAGTAGCGCAGGAACATCACCGGGTCGGGACGGCGGTAGGCGATGCTCCCCAGCTCGCCTGCCGGCAACTCCCGGCCAGCTTCGTCGACGATGCCGACCGTGTGGCCCGGGATCGCGGTGCCCATCCATCCCGGGCGCACCGGCGGCAGGGCGCTGCCGTTCCCCACCACCAGGTTGCACTCGGTCTGGCCGTAGAACTCGTTGATGGTCAGGCCGAAGGTGGCGCGGCCCCATTCGATCAGGTCCTCGCCCAGGCTCTCGCCGCCGCTCGCCAGCGTGCGCAGCCGCACGCCGGAGGCGAGGGCGCCCGAGGCGCGCAAGAGCTTCAGCGCGGTGGGCGGCATGAAGACGTTGCGCACCTCGTGCCGGGCCAGGAGGTGAAGCGCCTCGCCGGGATCGAACTTGCGCGCGCGGTATGCGACCACGGGGACTCCGTGGTGCCAGGCGGGCAGGAGCACGTCGAACAGCCCGCCGATCCACGCCCAGTCCGCGGGCGTCCAGAAGCGATCGCCCGGCTGCGGGAAGCCGTCGTGCGGGTACTCGACGCCAGGGAGGTGGCCGAGGAGGACGCGGTGCGCGTGCAACGCTCCCTTCGGCTGGCCCGTGGTGCCCGAAGTATAGATGATGATCGCCGGGTCCTCGGCCGCCGTCGCGACGGCGTCGAACCGGCTCGAGGCGCGCTCGAGCGCGGCGGGCAGATCGACGGCGCCCTCGCCGGGCCCGTCCGCGCAGAGGACCAGGCGCAGCTCGGGCAGGCGCTGGCGAAGCCGCTCGATCTTCGGCAGCTCGTCCCGGTCGGTGACGATCGCGCGCGCGCCGCTGTCCTGCAGCCGGAACTCCAGGGCCTCCTCGCCGAACAGCTTGAAGAGCGGGACCGCGACCAGGCCCGCCTTGTACACGGCGACGTGGGCGATCGCGGTCTCCTTCCGCTGCGGCAAGAGGATCGCGACGCGGTCGCCGCGCGACAACCCGTGCGCGACCAGCACGTTGGCGAGCCGGTTCGCCAGCTCCTGGACCGCCGCGAATCCGAGCTCGGTGACCTTCCCCGAGGGCTCGACCTCGATGAGCGCCGGAGAAGCCCCGGCGGCGGCATGGCGGTCCACGACGGCTACGCCGATGTTGAACCGCTCGGGGATCGACCACTGGTGACGGGGCCTCGGCCGCTGGTCCATGTCGTCTCCGCCGCCCGCGCCTAGGGCCAGGCCGCGCCCAGCCCGGTGAACAGCGCGGAGAAGACCACCATGCCGTCCCAGAGGTTGCGCAGCCGCAGGTTCTCGTTCGCGGCATGCTGGTTGTTGTCGTGGTTCACGATGGGCACGATCACCACCGGCTTTCCCAGCGCCTCCTGCAAGGTCGAAAGGGGCACGCTGCCGCCGAGGATGGGCAGGCGGACGATGGGGCCCATCGCGTCCGCGACCACCGCGCTGACCGCCCGGGCGAAGGGCTGGTCCATGGGTGCGCGGACGCCCGGATACCCCGCCTTCCACTCGACGCGCACGATGCGCGCGTGCGCGAGCCGCGCCGGCATGTCGGGCTCCTCGTGCACCACGAAGTAGCCCTGGCCGGCGAGGTGCCGCTCGACGGCGTCGCGCATGGCGTCCGGCTTCTGGTCGGGGACCAGCCGCAGGTCGATGGATGCCCTCGCCTCGGTGGGAATGGCGTTCGCCGCCTGCGCGCCGACCCGGCCGGCGAGGAGCCCGCGCACGTTCAGCGCCGGCAGGAGGATCCGCTCCGGCAGCGGAGCATCGCCCGCTTCGGTGTGCGCGAGGCCCAGCGCCCGCCGCAGCTCGGCGTCCACGTCCGGGATCTCGGCGATGGCCTTGCGGTCGAGATCGCCGATCGGGCGCACGCCGTCGTAGAAGCCGGCGATCTCCACGCGTCCGTCGGGGTCGCGCATGCCCGCGAGCAGGGCGGCCAGCAACGCGGCCGGGTTGGGCGCCCAGTTTCCGTAGTGGCCGTCGTGGAGGGCCCGCACCGGGCCGTAGACCGTCAGCTCCACTGGGACGATACCGCGAGCGCCGTAGACGACCTGCATGCGCCGGCTCTGGTGGACGGGCCCGTCGCAGAAGATCCAGGCGTCCGCCTGGAGCAGGTCGCGGTGGCGCTCGAGCGACTCGCGCAGATGCGCGGAGTCGGCCTCCTCCTCACCTTCGAAATAGAACTTGAGGTGCACCGAGGGGCGGGCCCCGGCGGCGCGCAGCGCGTCGAGCGCGCTCAGCATGGCGACGATGGGCGCCTTGTCGTCGCTCGCGGACCGGCCGTAGAGCCGGGCCTCGTCGGGCACGCCCTGGCCGGCGCCCGGCAGGGGGAGCTCGCGGCCGCCCTGCTCGAGGGGCTTGTCGCGCAGCACGGGCGTCCAGGGAGGCGTCTTCCACTGGGCGGGGTCGACGGGCTGCCCATCGTAGTGGGCGTAGAGGACGACGGTGCGCCGAGCGCCGGGCGAAGGCAGATCGCCGTAGACGGCCGGTGGAGCGCCGGGCGTTTCCAGGAGCCGCGCCTCGATGCCGCGGCGGCGGAGCATCCCGAGCAGGTGCTGCGCGTTGCGCTCGATGTTCGGCCGGTCCGAGGCGAGGTTGGGAATGGCGACGAAGCCAGCCAGCTCGCGGACGATCTCCGCCTCCGCTCCGCGGCGGTACCGCTCCACCTGCTCGCGCGACTGCCCGCTCGACGAGGGGGCCAGGAGCAGCGCAACGGCGGCGGAAGCGATCGCGCAACGGCTCTGGACGGCGCGCATCGGTCCCCCCTTCACGCCCTTCACTCCATCTTGGTGGAGTCGACGGTCTTCTTCAGCTCCTTCCAGGCGCCCTCGAGACCGGACTTCAAGGCCTCCCAGCGCTCCTCGCCGGCGGCCTTCATCTCGTTGAGCTTCTGGCGCGCCTGGTCGTGCTTCTCCTGCGCCTTCGACTGCTCGAGCTTCTTCTGGTACTCGATGCGTCCCTGCGCGGCCGCCTTCTCCGCCTTGGCCTTCATCTCCTTGAGCTTCGCGCCCCACTCGGCGAGCTGCGCCTCCATCTTGGCGACGTAGGCGTCCTTCATCTCCTTCACTCCCATGGGAGCCTCCTTCCGGCGGGTCGGCGGGACACCCTACTCCCTTTCCTCCGCGCGAGGCGCGCCGGGTGCACCCATTGTCTTCCTGTGCGTTCTTCGCTACCGCAGCTCGCGCACGCCCCGCATCTGTTGCAGGAACGAGAGCAGGACCTCGGGCTCCCAGGAGCCGTCGTACCGCTCGCCGTTGACGAAGAAGGTCGGGGTCCCGTTGACCCCACTCCGCGCGCCGGAGAGGAAGTCCGAGCGGACCTTCTCCGCCACCGCGTCCGAATCGATGTCCTGCGCGAACTGGTCCAGGTCGCAGCCGCACAGCGCCGCGTAGCGGAAGAGGTGCTCGTCCTCGAGGAACTGCTGGTTCTCGAAGATCAAGTCGTGCATCGGCCAGAAGCGGTCCTGCAGGCCGGCGGCCTCGGCCGCCTGCGCCGCGCGGAGCGCGCGGGGGTGGACCTGGGTGAGAGGGAAGTTGCGGAAGGCGAGGAGCAGGTCGTCGCCCATCGCGCGCTGGATCGCCTTGACCACCAGGTGCGCCCGCCCGCAGAAGGGACATTCGTAGTCCCCGTACTCCACCAACTGGATGGGCGCGTCGGGCCTGCCCTGGATGTGGTCCTGCGCGTTCGGCGGCGGCCTCAGCCTGCTCATGACTTCCTCCCTTGCTGGAGCCCTTCGAGGGCCTCGAGGATCCCGTCGGCGCCGGGATTGACGCCGATGGGCGAGACGTAGCTCCACCGGATCATTCCCTCGCGGTCGATGACGAAGAGCGCCCGCTCCGAGAACCCATCTCCCTTGCGGTACACGTCGTAGGCGCGCGCCACCTCGCCTTTCGGCTCGAAATCGGAGAGGAGCGGGAAGCGCAGCTTGCGGTCCTTGGCGAAGGCGAGATGGCACCAGACGCCGTCGACCGAGATGCCCAGGACCTCGGCGCCCAGCTTGCGGAACTCCGGCAGGAGCTCGCTGTAGATGGGCAGTTGGTCGGAGCAGACCGGGCTCCAGTCGGCGGGGTAGAAGGCGAGGATCACGTTCCTGCCGCGGAAGTCGCGCAGCCCGACGCTCTGATCGGGAGTGGTGTGCAACGAAAAGTCCGGTGCTTGCCTGCCTGCTTCGAGCGCCATGTCCGGTCTCCTTGTCGCCGGTTCGATGTCGCGACCCGCTAACGGATCCTCAGCACGATCTTGCCCAGGACGTGGCCCTTCTCGATCCGCTCGTGCGCTCTGCGCGCTTGCGCGAGCGGAAACGAGGCCGCGATCACGACCCTCGGTTTCGCCGCTTCCACAGCTTTGCCGAGGCGCTGGAACTCGCGCACGCCGGGCTCCGCGTCGTAGACGATGATCCGTAGGCCGGCGCGCTTCCTCGGCGCGGGCTCGACGCCGTTCGGATAGGCGAGGCGCCCGCCGCGCCGGAGCGCGCGGATGCACTGCTCCAGCGATTTTCCTCCGACGGTCGCCAGCACGGCATCGACGCCGGCGGGAGCGAAGCGGCGCGCCGCCGCCTCGATGTCCTCCTGCTTGCCGTCCACCGCCAGGTCGGCCCCCAGGCGGCGGACGAGCGCGACGCCGTCCCGCCCCGAGGCGGTGGCGAGCACGCGCGCGCCGCGCAGCTTCGCGAACTGCAGGGCGAGGGTGCCCACGCCGCCGCTCGCGCCGTGCACGATGACCGCTTCCCCCTTCTTCAACCCGAGGTGCTCGATGCCCTGCAGCGCGGTCAGGCCGGTGGTCGCGATCGCTCCGGCCTCCCTGAGGCCGAGCGGTTTCGGTACAGGTGCTACTTTTTCGGCCGCAACGGCAACGTACTCCGCGTAGAAGCCGCCCTTCGGATTGGCGAAGCTGTACGCATGGACCCGCTGGCCGCGCCGGAGGCGGCGTACGCGCGATCCCAACGCCGCGACCTCGCCCGAGCCGTCGGAACCGAGGGCGAGCGGGAACCGGGGCCGCCCTTCAGGCCACCAACCCGCCCGCATTTCTGCATCCCAGCTGCCCACGCCCGCGGTGTGCGTCGCGATCAGCACTTCTCCGGCGTCGATCTCCGGGACGGGGAGCGTCCGCAGCTCGAGCACCTCGGGTCCGCCGAAGCGCTCGATCGCCGCCGCCCGCATCGTCTCGGGAATTCCGCGCATGAGGCGCCCAACCTAAGCACGGCGACGGGCAGCGTGTCTGAACCGACGACTGCGTAATCCGTGGCATTTCAATTTCGATCGCGCGGTAGCAAGGTTCGCCGGTCGCGCGCACCGGGCAGCTCCGCATCTCGTGGTCGCCCGCCGCTCGGCCAGGAGCCAGCCATGGCAGAGAAGAACATCGAAGGTTCCCAGTCCGCGCGTGCGTCCCAGCCCCAGGCCGGAGCCGCCGCCGCAGCGCAGGCTTCATCGAGCCAATCGACGCAGCCGGGGCAGGAAACGCAGTCGAGCCAGGGAGCGCGGGAACAGCAGGCCGGCCGTGGGTCGGGCTCGCTGCAGAGGCGGTCGTCCGCGCCCTTGGCCGGAGCATTCGCGGTGAGCCCGTTCTCCCTCATGCGGCGGATGATGGAAGACCTGGACCGCATGTTCGAGGACTTCGGTTCCGCCCGCGGTCTGAGCGGGGCCGCGCCAACCTTCGGCGGGCGCGGCGGCCTCGCCATGGATTGGTCGCCCGCGGTCGAGATGTTCGAGCGCGACGGACAGCTCGTCATCCGCGCCGATCTCCCCGGGCTTTCCCCCGACGACGTCCGCATCGAGGTCTCGGACGACTCGCTGGTCATCGAAGGCGAGCGGCGTTCGGAGATCGAGGTGGAGGACGAGGGCGTCTATCGCGCCGAACGGACGTACGGGCGCTTCTCCCGGGTGATCGCCTTGCCGGACGACGTCGATCCCGCCCAGGCGCAAGCGCGGTTCGAGAACGGCGTCCTGGAGATCTCCATCCCGCTTCCGGAGCAGACGCAGCGGCGGCGCATCCCCATCCAGGGCGCCTCCGCGAGCGAGCAACAGCAGCCGGGCGCGACCGGACCCGTGCACTAGAAGAACGACCCTCCGGCGCGCCGGCGCCGGTCCCCACGAGGAGGAAATCCATGGCGTTGAACCTGGCTCGAAACTGGTGGGCGCTCGCCCTGCGCGGCGTCGCGGCAATCATCTTCGGGGTGATCGCGCTGTTCTGGCCTCCCACCGCCATCATCGCGCTGGTGGCGATCTTCGGAGCGTACGCGCTGGTCGACGGCATCCTGAACCTGGTCGCCGCCGTGCGCGCGGGCCGCACCGGTCAGCGCTGGGGAGCGCTGGTCTTCGAGGCCATCGTGAGCCTCGCGGTCGGCATCCTGACCCTCTTCTTCCCGGGGGTGACGGCGCTCGCGCTGGTCCTCCTGGTCGCCGCGTGGTCGCTGGTCACCGGCGTGGCCGAGGTGGTCGCGGCCATCAAGCTCCGCAAGGTGATCCAGGGGGAGTGGCTGCTGGCGCTCTCGGGGATCCTGTCGATCGCCTTCGGCGTCCTGCTCTTCATCTCCCCCCTCATCGGAGCGATCGCCATCGCCATCTGGATCGGCGCCTACTCCCTCGTCTTCGGAGCGCTGCTGGTCGGGCTCGCCCTGCGCCTGCGCTCCTGGGCGGCGCGCCAGCAGGAGACCAACATCCCGGCCGCCCCCGTGCCGCGGCCGGCGTAGGAAAGGCGGTCCGGACCCATGGCAGACAGGGACGAGGTACAGGGAAGGCTTTGTGACATCGACCACCGCAGGCCCGCGACCGTGCGCGTGACGGTCGTCGAGAACGGACAGCGCCGGACGTTGAACGTGTGCCGGGAGCACTACGAGCAGCTCCGCGCGCGGCAGGCTTCGCCGTTCGAGTCGTTGTTCAGCGGGTTCGGTCGGCGGCGCCCCGAGGGGGCGGCGCGGCGGCGGCAGGCCCCGCGGCGCGGCCCGCGGCCGGGAGTCCGTGGACATCACCGAGTACATGAGCGACCAGGCGGAGGAGATCCTCCAGCAGGCCGCGCGCACGGCGGCCGAATGGGGTGCGCGCGAGGTCGATTCCGAGCACCTGCTCTTCGCGCTCGCCGACAACGACGTGGTGCAGGCGATCCTCAACCGGTTCAAGCTCTCGCCGGAGGAGCTCAAGCGCCAGGTGCGCGAGGTCAGCCCGAAGCGGGAGCGCAAGGGCGACGGTCCCCAGGGCGGCATCGGCGTTTCGCCGCGGGTGAAGGCCGCGCTGCTGGCGGCGTTCAACGCCTCGCGGGACATGGGGCACAGCTATCTCGGTCCCGAGCACCTCCTCATCGGCCTCGCCGCGGAGGAGGGGCTGGCCAGCGAGCTGCTGCGCCGGTACGGCCTCACGCCCGAGGCACTCCGCCAGCAGACGGTGCGCGTGGTCGGCAAGGGCGCCGAGGAAGGCCGGGTCGAGGGGAAGACCGAGACGCCCAACCTCGACAAGGTCAGCCGCGACCTCACCGCGCTGGCCAAGCAGGGCAAGCTGGACCCGGTGATCGGCCGGGCGCAGGAGATCGAGACCGTCATCGAGATCCTCTCCCGCCGCAAGAAGAACAACCCGGTGCTGATCGGAGAGCCCGGCGTCGGCAAGACGGCCATCGTCGAGGGCCTTGCGCAGCGCATGCTGGCGGGAGAGGTCCCCGAGCCGTTGCGCGGCAAGCGGGTGGTGGAGCTGATCGTCACCTCGCTGGTCGCGGGCACGCAGTACCGCGGCCAGTTCGAGGAGCGCGTCAAGCAGCTTCTCGAAGAGATCT
>WNFD01017791.1_pt1 | contig 10800 bp, 8 predicted proteins | sample 5400491 | NCBI WGS metagenome assembly WNFD01 (sample SAMN13153343, study PRJNA577476) | soil metagenome | isolation source: 120 cm saprolite under Douglas fir tree site 2 hole 2 replicate 2 | place: USA:California | collected 2015-04-18 | reverse complement strand
TTCTTGGGACGCACGGGCGTGCGGTGCCTCCGGAGCGGGAGTCGGCGCGGGGGAGGAGGAGGGGGAGGCGGAGGGGGCCGAGGCAGGCGGAGCAGGCTCGACTTGCGCCGGGCTGTGGCGCCCACTGCTGGCCTCGCCGAACACCGAGTCCAGGGAGATCGAATCAGCAGCGGGGCGAGTCGGAGAGCCCAGCGGGTCATCGGTCCCAGCGAATGCCCCGTCGAGCATGTTCGTCGATCCCGGCGCAAGATCCACGGCCGCCGCGCCCCTCTCCCCGCTCAACACACTACGCAGGAACGCGCCGACTGACTGACCGCTCTTCGTCTTGCCACTCCCACCCACCGCGCTCTTGCCGCCTTTTCCTGGGGAGAGCTCATTCACCTTGGCCCGCAACCGTATATCCCCCGGACGCCGCGCCAACAGTGCTTCGTAGACGCGCAGCGCGTCTTCTCGGTGGCCTTGCTTCAAATAGAGCTCGGCCATGGTCTCCGTGACGACCGGCTCGACCAGGGAGAGCGCCGCGGTGTCCGCCGCTCCGTCGTCGTCGGAGGCGGCGACGGCAGCTGGGATCGGCGCGGGCTTGGGTGGCCGGCGCGGCTCAGCTGCGACGGGTGCAGGAGCGGGTGGTGGTGGTGGTGGTGGTGGCGGCGGCGGCGGCGGCGGCGGCGGCGCCTGAGCGGCCGGAGCGGGAGCCGGGCGCGGTGCGGGCGCGGCCGGCGGGGAGCGTCGTGGGGGAGGCGGGAGATCTTCCGGCATGATCAGCGGCAAGTCCACGCTGGGCAAGTCTTCCATTATATCCGGCTCAAGGCGCGGTGCCGGTGCGGCGTCGGCCCGCCGATCGAGCGTGAACATCCCACTGCCATCGTACTGCGTCCGGGCGAGCCCCTCGAGCGGAGCAACATCCGCCTTGAGTTCGAGGTCTTCCTGGACCTCGATCCCCTCGGCTTTGGCCGCTTTGTGCGCCACGGCGTTGAAGTCGATCGCGCCGTCGAAGGCTTCGAGGTCCCGGGAAGGAACTGCCTTCGTCGGCACCGTCGCCTCGGGAGGCGAGGCTTGCTCTACAACGAAGTCGGGTTTGCCCATCGTCGCCGTCGGCGCCTCGGCCAGGGCCGTGTGTTCCACCACGAGCGGCGGGGCCGCCGCCGGTTCCACGGTCTTGGCGGCGGCCGCTTTTGCCTTCGCCCGCCCGAGTGCCTCGGCGGCGTCACCGTTCATGGGATCGGCCTCGAGCAACCGGCCGAGCCACTCGACTTCTTGGTCGAACCGCTTGTTCCGATCGGCGATCTCCGCCAATACCTTCAACGCGAGGATATTTTCCTTGTCCAATTGGAGGATCTTGCGGAACACTTCCTCGGCCCCGGAGTCGTCTTTCTTGTCGATCAGGCAACGGCCGTAGACGATGTGGGCACTGATGTAGTCGGGGTGCAGCTTGATGCCGGTCTGGCACAGCTCGATGGCGTTATCTATAAGCCCGGCTTTGCGATAGGCGTCGGCCAACGGGGCGAAATTGCGGCCCTTCGGGTTCTCCCGAAAGCGCTGCTCAAGCTTCTCGATTTCGCTGGTGTAGGCCACGGCCTAAGTCTATGTGGGAATTGGACGAAGATAGTGTTCGCAAGGCGTCGCTGTCAATCATTTGACGAGCGTTGTTGCTTGAGATTCCTTATTGTCGCTCTTAGACTTATGCCCCTTCGCCCTCCCTCCTGACGGAGACGTACCGGTCATGCTGCGCCAGATGCGCTCAATCTCCAAATACGTGTTCTGGGTGATCGCTATCACGTTCATCGGATGGCTGGCGTACGGGCAGGTGCAGGATATCCTCGCCGGCTCGCGGGACACGGTGCTGAAGGTCAACAACGACGAAATCCGTTTGCCCCAGTACCAAGCCGCGCTGCAGTCGGCCAACCAGCAGCTCCAACAGCGCAACGGGCTCGCGACGCTAACCCGCGAGGACGAAAAGCAGGTCTCCGATGAGGTCGTGAACCAGCTCATCCAGAGCGCGCTGCTGCATCAGGAATACCGCCGCCTCGGGATCACGGTGAGCGACGAGGAGGTCATCGAAGCGGCGCGGTCGAGCCCTCCGCCGGAAGTGATGCGGGCCCCCGATTTCCAGACGAACGGCCAGTTCGACATCACAAAGTGGCAGCGCTTCCTGGCCGCCGGGACCGCCCCTGAGTTCCTGGCCCAGCTCGAGGCGCGCTATCGGGAGCAGATCCCCGAGGTGAAACTGGCCGAGTACCTAACGGCGGACGTGTACGTGTCGGACGCCAAGCTCTGGCGGATCTATCGCGACCAGCACGATTCGGCGAAGATCGCGCTGCTCGCCGTCCGGCCGCAGACGATCGACGACTCCCTGGCACCCGTGTCCGATGCTGAGCTGCAGCGCTATTTCGCCACGCACCAGACCGACTTCAAGCGGCCGGCCGTGGCGTTTCTGAGCTTTGTGGCACAGCCCCGCTACCCGAACGCCGCCGACACGGCCGCGGCCCTGGCGCGGGCCCGGCGCCTCTTGGCCGAGATCGCTGCGGGAGGAAGCGGCGTCACGAAGTTCGCGGAGATCGCCAAGCGGGAGTCCTCCGACTCGGTCAGCGGCGCGCGGGGAGGCGACCTGGGCTGGATCAAGCGGAACCAGCAAGGCTACGATGCGCGATTCCTCGCGGGGCTGCGGTCGCTGCGGCCCGGCCAGCTCTCCCAGCCAGTGCTCTCGAACTTCGGCTACCACCTGATCCGGGTGGACGCTGCTGCCGGCGACTCGATCCACGCGCGCCATATCCTGATCCCCATCGAACTCCAGGGCCAGCACCGCGACTACGTCGAGACGCGCGCGGACACGCTGGAGCGCTCCGCGGCCGACCAGGAGAACGGCGCGGTGCTCGACAGCGCCGCCGCTCGGTTGCATCTCCCGCTGGGTCGGGCCTCCAAGCTCGTGGATGGGGATCGCCTGACACTGGGCCGCTACGTGATCCCCAACGTCAGCGTGTGGGCGTTCGAAGCGAAGGTGGGTGAAACGAGCCCGCTGATCGAAGGAGAGCCCGCCTATTACGTGTTCCGGCTCGACTCCCTCATCCCCGCGGGCGTGCCGCCACTGGGCACGGTCCGGGATGAGGTGCTGTATGCCGCCCGGTTGGAGAAAAAGAAACTGGTCGCGCGCGAGCGGGCGCAGCAGATCGCGACGACCCTGGGCAACAACCCGGACCTCGTGTCAGCGGCTGCGGCGCACCGCTGGCCCGTGACGACGCTCGGCCCCTTCACGCGGATTACCCCGCCGCCGCCGATTCAGCGCGATCCACTGGTCGTCGGGACGGCGTTCGGACTGCGGGTGGGAGCGCGCAGCCCTCTGGTGGTCGACGACGGCGGCTACTTCTTCGTCGCCTCACTGTGGCGCAAACAGGCCGACTCGGCCGCCTGGTTCGCCCAGCGCGACAAACAGCGCGCCGACCTGATGGAGCCAGTGCGCCAGGCGCGCATGCAATCGTTTCTCGCCGGCCTGCGCCAGCAGGCGAAGATCCGCGACCGGCGCAAAGAGCTGTTTCGGAGCTCCCCCCAAAACACGACCGCCGGCACGTAGCCGGCGCGGGAAGAGGGGTGTGGGAGGAGCGGGGGGAGGGGGGGAGCTACTCGAGCAGTCGTCGCGGAGGTGAGCGGGGCGGGGATGAGGTCGCGCGGTCCGGCGCGTCGTCCACCGCGTCCCGGGCCGCGTTCACCGCTCGCTGAAAATCGCGCAACCCCTTCCCCACCAAACGGCCCGCCTCCGGCAGCCGGTGGGCGCCGAACACCAGCAGGCAAATCACCAGCAGGATGGCGAGCTCGCCGCCGCTCATCGCGCCCAGGCCATGACTACTGGCTGAGGCGCTTGGGCTCACCACCGCCGGGCGCCGCCGGTTGCTGGAAGCTGCGCGCATCGCCCCCACTTCCCCCGCTCACCGGCGGCCCCGGGGGTGCGGTGGGAGGCGTCTCCACATCCTTCAAACTGCGCTTGAACTCCTTGATGCCCTGACCGATCGAGGATCCGATCTCGGGAATGCGCCGCGCTCCGAAGACCAGCACGAGCACCAGCAGCAGGATCAGGATATGAGCGAACGACAGGTCCCCAAACATACGCGCCTCGCTAAAAGAGCGATCGTGCGACGAAATAGGCGATCGCCACTCCCACGACAGACAACAACGACACGTCGAGCCCGATCGGGCCCAGCGTGAGGGACACCACCAGCAAGTTGAGATGCACCGGGCCCAATGTCGGCGTCACGGCCGTGGTGAAGAATTCCTTCGCCGCGCCTTGCGGCAGGAAGCGTCGCAGCAGCGCGTGGAGAAACCCGCCGAGCACAAAGCCCGTGCCGAGCACTCCCAGGTAAAATAGCGGCCGCCGCGGTCCGTGCGCCACGGCTTAACTGTGCCGTTCCACAGCGTACGCGATGCTGTCGCGCAGTGCCTCGCGCGCCGGCGAGGGCGGCAGCGTCTCCAGTTCCGTCTCGGCCCGCTGCGCGAGCTCCTGGGCACGGCGCCGCGCATAGTCGAGCCCCTCGGCGAGCTCCACCGCCCGAATCACTTCCGCCACGAGCTCGTCGGGCGGGTCGAGCGACGCCATCAACCGTTCCACCGGCCGCCGTTCCCCGGGCGACAGGCGCGCCAGGGCTGCGATCAGGGGCAGCGTCACCTTGTGCTCCTTGAGATCGAGCCCCGATGGCTTGCCGGTGACGGCCTGCGGCTGGGTATAGTCGAGCAGGTCGTCGGTGATCTGGAAGGCCATGCCGAGGGACATCCCGAACCGGGCGAGCGCCGCGCGCGCGCCGGGCGCGGCGTGCAGCGCACCGACCTCGCACGCACCCGACAGCAGTGAGGCGGTTTTGGCGCGAATCAGGGCGTCGTACTGCGCCTCGCCAAACGCGAGCTTGTCGTGAGCCTCGAGCTGCCGCATCTCGCCCACCGTCATCTCGTTGGTGACGCGGGCGAACACCCGCAGCGGCTCGAGGTCCTCGAGCGCGACGAGCTCGATGATCGCGCGGGAGTAGAGGTAGTCGCCCATGATCACGGCGACCTGGTGCGAGAACAGCGCGTTGATGGTCGGCAGGCCACGCCGCAGCGCCGAATGGTCGACCGAATCGTCGTGCACCAGCGTGGCGAGATGAATCAGTTCCACCACTGCCGCCAGCGTCACGGCGCGGCCTGGAGGGGGCGGCGGATCCTCACCGCCCGCCGCCTGATGGCTGAGCAGCAACAGCGTGGGGCGGAACAGCTTCCCCTTCATCCGCAACAGGTGTTCGTTGACGTCCGCGATAACCGGGAAGTCTGCCGCGATGATGCGGCGCAGCTCGTCGACGACTCGCTCGAGGGTCGCTGCCACCGGCCGCTGGATGTCCCGCAGGGCGACGGGCGCGACCTGCTGGCTCACGTCACTTCGCCTTGGCGAGCGCTTTCACGCGGACGCCGACATCCATGAAGCGGATGTCCAAGGCGGAGACGCGTGCGTACAGCTCCCGGGCCTCGGTTTTGCGGCCCTGCTCCTCCAGCGAGCGGGCGAGCCAGTACATGACGCCGAGGCGCTCCTGGTCCCCCGACGCCGGCAACTCGAGGCCGCGTCGCAGCACCGATTCCGCCACCCCGAACGCGCCCTTCTCGAAGAAGCATCCCCCCAGCGCCTCGGACGTACGCAGCTTGCCCTCCGGGGCCCGCAGAGCCTTCTGGAATTCGGCGATGGCCTCGTCCAACAGGCCCATCTCCTTAAAGGCGATACCGAGATCGTAGTGCGACTGGAAATCCGCCTCGTCGATGTTTTCGTCGATCCCCTGCTTGAACCGGGCGAGCATGTCCTGGAAGTCCTGCTCCTCGTCGCCCGTGGGCTCCTCGTCCTGCACCTTCATGCGCGTGTCGCGCGTCTCCTCTTCGTCGAGCATCATCGCGCCGAGGTCGACGAAGTCCTCCCCGGATCCGGCCTCGTCGCGCACCGTCATCTTCGCGTCCTTGGCCCGGACCTTCTTGTCCGGCGTGGCGACGGGCGCCTCGGGCGTCGGCGACAACATGGCCAGGGCCGCCTTGGCGCGCTCGTTTTGGCGGTCGTGCTCCACAACTCGCTCGTACACGGCCCGCGCCTTCTCCGGGAGATCGCTGCGCAGCAGCGTGTCCGCGAGCTCGAGGTAGGCGTCGATCAGCTTGCCCTTGTCCCCTGCATTGAACGACAGCTCGACCTGTTTCTGCCGGTGCCGCACGCTGTTGGGATCGAGCCGCAGGATCTCCTCCACCAGGTCCTGGGCCTGCTGCAGGTTCTCGACCGTCTCGAACCCGCTGACTGCGATGTCCAGCTCCTCGATGCCGCGCTCGCGCTGCCCTGCCTCGATCAACGCTTCGCCTAGCGCCTGATGCGTTTCCGCATCGTCCGGGTTCTCAGCGACTCGCCCTTCCAGCTCGTCGATGGTCGGTGCCGCAGGCGTCTCCTCAATGCTCGAGAACACCAGCGAGCCGGTCACACCGCCCTGGTTGACGATCCCCTCGACTCCCAGGTCGATAAATTGCGACTTCCGCCCGCCCTCGACGATGGAGCTGTCGTCGTCGGTTTGCACCCAATTGGGGTGGGAGCGCTGTTCGTCGATCGCGAGTGGCTCGTCGTCCACCTCATGGCCCCTCTCGGTCGTCGCAGTATCGAAATCCGGCTCGAGCTCGAGCGGCGGGATTTCCATCACCGTCTTCCGCTTGACGGGCGGCGGGGCCGCCTTAGGCGCGGCTTTGGGCGCCGCTGGGGGTCGCTGGGGGGAGGGAGGGGGCGTCACGGCCCTGGTCGCTCCGGTCGGCCGCTTGGGCAGGACCGGCCGCACCAGTGGTTTCGGTGCCGGGCGCGGCGGTGGCGCGGGTGCTTGCGGCTCCTCGGGCTCGAACCCCTCGCCCATTAACGGCTCGAGCTCGATAACGGCATCCCCATCTGCCTCCGTGTCCGCGTCCGCGCGGACCGTGGGCTCGAGATCATCCCGCGACCCGAGCTCAGGGACGGGATCCGCGTCGCGGATCGAGGGGGCCTGGGTCGAGCCCCGCCGCACGTCGTCGAAGTCCGCGGCCGTCGTCTCGAGGCCGTCCAGCATGCCGCCCGACGCGGACGCGGGTTCGTGTTCGTCCGCCATGCTGGTGGTCTCGATCTCGAGCGACGTATCGGGCTCGGGCGTGACGTGCTCGAGGAGCGAGGCTGCGGGCGCGGGAGGAGACGCCGGCGGCGCCGACGGCTGACGGGTCGGGGGACGGGTCGCGGGCGCGCGCACCGGCTTGGTGGTCCGGGGCGAGGGCTCACCGAGATCGAGAAAGACGAGGCTCGAAGTCTTGCGCTTGGGGTCGGTCGGCGGCGTCACCTCCGGAGGAAGAGCCGCCATGCTGCCGCGGGGCCCCGCGGTGGAGCGGCGCCCCCCCCCCGGATCGTCTCCGTACATCTTGAGGTGCTCGTACAGCATGCCGCGGAGGTGCTCGCTCTCGGGCGAGATGTCCGTGAACTCCTTCAGCGCAGCGAAGGCGTGCTGGATCTTCCCCATCCGCTGCATCCGCTCGGCGTACTCGACGAAGTTCTGCTTCGCCTCACCGATGAACCCCTTGGCGGCATACAGCTTGGCGAGCTTCAGGTAGGTCGTCTGCCGGCCCGGCGCGTTGCGCAGGACCTTGTTGCACATGGCGATGGCGTTGTTGTGAAAGCCCAGCTCGGCGTAGTGGTCGACCGCCTGGTCGTAGAAATCCGCCCCTTGAGCCGGCTCCTTGAGTTTGAGAAAGAGGTCGCCGATGCGATTGTAGATCGACAGGTCGGGGTTGGGGTCCTCTTCCTCCTCTTGCCCTTTCAAGACCTCTTGCCAAGCCTCGATCGCTCCCTTGGGGTCCTTCGCCTCCAAGGCTTTCGCTTTATCCTTGAGCTTCTCGAGTTTGGACATGGAGAGAGAAAGATACCGGGGCCGGCGGAAGGGGACAAGCCAAACCTCCTGTCCAGACGGCGGTTACGAGATTGGTCCCCACCCAGTAGGCGATTTCCCGCCAATCGGCCACGTCGCACGCCACGAGATCCGCCGCGAAGCCGGGCGCGATCTGGCCCCGATCCGCCGCGAGGCCAAGGGCGGCGGCGGCGTTGACCGTGACCGCGGTCACGGCTTCGGCGTGGCGCAGCCCCAACTGGGACACCCCCAACGCCATGACGAACGGCAGACTGACCGTGGGCGACGTCCCGGGATTGAAGTCGGTGGCGAGCGCGACCAGGGCCCCGGCCTCGATCAGCCGACGTGCGGGCGCCTGGCGCGTCTTGCCTAGGAAGAGCAGCGTGGCGGGCAGCAGGACAGCAACCGTTTCGCTCCGCGCCAGCGCCGCGATCCCAGCCGCCGAGACGGCCGCCAGGTGATCCGCGCTGAGCGCGCCGAGCTCGGCGGCGAGCTCGGCTCCCCCAGCACCCTCCAACTCGTCGGCGTGCAGCTTCAGCGCCAGCCCGTGCTGCCGCGCGGCGAGCAGAATCTCGCGCGCCTCGGCCACGCTGAACACCCCGGGCTCGCAGAAGACGTCGCAACAGCGGGCGAGGCCGTCCCGGGCGATCGCGGGGATCATGGCCTCACTCAGCAACCGCACGTACTCCGCGCGGCGCGTGCGATACTCGGGCGGCACATCATGGGCACCGAGGAAGGTGGGCACCAGATTGAGCCGCTCCTCGGCCACCAGGTCGCGCACGACCCGCAGTTGCTTGCGCTCGGTGTCGAGGTCGAGGCCGTAGCCCGACTTCACCTCAATGGTCGTGCTGCCGTGCGCCCGTAACGCGAGCAGTCGGTCCCGGGTGATCGCCCGCAGCTCCCCCTCGCTGCGGGCGCGGGTGTCCTGCACCGATTGCAGGATGCCGCCGCCCGCGGCCGCGATGGCCTTGTAGTCCTCGCCAAGCGCGCGGCGCTGCTGATCGTCGAGTCGCGGCGCCCCGAACACGGCGTGGGTGTGGCAATCGACGAACCCCGGATACAAAACGCCCGCCACCTCGACGACGTCGGCCGCTGAGCCTTTGAGGTCTCGATAGGGACCGACCGCGGCGATGCGGCCATCCTCGATCCGCACGGCCGCCTCGCGCAGCACTTCGAGCGCGGCGAGCTCCGGCCCGCGACGCCCACGCGCCGGACCGCGGCAGGTGACGATCTGCCGGGCGCCGACGAGCAGGGTGCTCAGTCGGAGGCCTCGCGCATCGGGAGGCGGATGCCATGGCGCCGCGCCGTCTCGATCGCCTCCGGGTATCCCGCGTCGGCGTGGCGCGCCACGCCGCTGCCGGGGTCGTTGGTGAGGACGCGCTCGAGCCGGCGCCGGGCGGCGCTCGAGCCGTCGGCGACGCTCACCTGGCCCGCGTGCAGCGAGTTGCCGATCCCGACGCCGCCGCCGTGATGGAACGACACCCACGCGGCCCCCGAAGCGGTGTTGAGCAGGGCGTTGAGGATCGGCCAGTCGGCCACGGCGTCCGAGCCGTCACGCATGCCCTCCGTCTCCCTGAACGGCGAGGCCACCGACCCGGTGTCCAAGTGGTCGCGTCCGATCACGATCGGGGCGGACACCTCGCCGCTCGAGACGAGGTCATTCAGCGCCACCCCGAACTGCGCGCGCTCGCCCTGGCCGAGCCAGCAGATCCGCGCCGGTAGTCCCTGAAACGCCACCCGCTCACGCGCCAGGGTGATCCAGCGCCGCAGGTGCGGATCGTCGGGAAACTGCTCTAGCACGAGCCGGTCGGTGCGATACAGGTCCCGCGGATCGCCCGACAACGCAACCCAGCGGAACGGGCCTTTGCCCTCGCAAAACAGGGGGCGCAGGTACTCAGGCACAAAGCCGGGGATGTCGAACGCATCGGCGACGCCGGCGTCGCGCGCCTCGGTGCGGATGTTGTTGCCGTAGTCGAACGCCACCGCGCCGCGGCGCCGCAGGTCCAGCATGGCCTGCACGTGGGCGGCGATGCTCTCGCGCGCGCGTCGCACGTACTCTTGGGGGCTGCGCCGGCGCAGCGCCAGCGCGTCGGCGAGCGGCAGGCCGGCAGGGACGTAACCGTTCAGCGTGTCGTGCGCCGAGGTCTGGTCGGTGACGATGTCGGGCGCGAAACCCCGGCGCGCGAGCGCGGGCAACACCTCGGCGCAGTTGCCGATCAGGCCCACGGACAACGCCGTGCGAGCCTGCCGCGCGTCTTCACACCAGGCCAGCGCTTCATCCAGCGAGGCAGTGGCCTTGTCGAGATAGCGAGTCTCGAGACGACGCTGCACGCGGCGCTCGTCCACCTCGACGACCAGGCAGACGGCCTCCTGCATCGTCGCCGCGAGCGGCTGGGCCCCACCCATGCCGCCCAGTCCCCCGGTGAGCACCAGGCGGCCGCTCAGCGTGCCGCCGAAGTGACGCCGCGCGAGCGCGCCCAACGTCTCGTAGGTGCCCTGCAGGATTCCTTGCGACCCGATGTAGATCCAGGAGCCGGCCGTCATCTGGCCGAACATCATCAGGCCCGCGCGCTCGAGCTCGCGGAACACTTCCCAGGTCGCCCAGCGGCCCACTAGGTTCGCGTTCGCGATCAGCACGCGGGGCGCTTCTGGGTGCGTGGCGAACACGCCGACCGGCTTCCCCGACTGTACCAGCAGCGTCTCATCGTCCGCCAGCGTGGTCAGGGTGCGGCAGATGGCGTCGAAGCAGGCCCAGTTGCGCGCCGCCTTCCCCGTGCCCCCGTAGACGACGAGATCCTGAGGTCGCTCGGCGACCTCGGGATCCAGGTTGTTCATCAGCATCCGCAGCGCGGCCTCTTGAATCCAGCCGCGACACGTTTTTGTCGAACCACGAGCCGCCCGCACGACCCGGGGG
>WNFD01011545.1_pt1 | contig 10801 bp, 13 predicted proteins | sample 5400491 | NCBI WGS metagenome assembly WNFD01 (sample SAMN13153343, study PRJNA577476) | soil metagenome | isolation source: 120 cm saprolite under Douglas fir tree site 2 hole 2 replicate 2 | place: USA:California | collected 2015-04-18 | reverse complement strand
AATCGTGACGTCTTTCTCAACCTCAAAGGAAGACGTCATGCTCTCAGAGTTCTTCGATTCACTTGTGCGGATTCATAAACTTGGTGCTGGCCCAGTCGGGGCGCTTTTTGAAGGGTTCGCGCAAGAGTTGTCCAAGGCGGGCTATGCAGAGATCACGGCCCGCAGACACATCCGGGCGGCGGAACACTTTACGTATTGGGCAGACCGAAAAGGGATGCTGGTTTGCAGTTTGAATGAGCAGTCTCTCGAGCGTTTCGATCGCCACCTCGGCCGATGTCGATGTCCACGCTATGGCCATGCTGATCGCTTGAACGTGCTCAATGGCGCGCGTTTGTTCCTAAGACACCTGCGAGACGCGGGTGTCATCACGGCCTCGCCCCGAACTAACCGTTCAAGATCCGTTTCTCCTGACAGCATTCTCCCGGTGGATGCGCCAGCAGCGTGGCACTTGTGAGCGGACCCTCTACAACTACGGCATCCCCATTCGCAGGTTGCTCAAACGACTTGGAGACGAGCCAAGCAGGTTTGATGCTCGGAGCTTGCGACAGTTTGCGTTGGAGGAAAGTCATCACTGCGGATGGGCCACGGCCAAAAAGTGCACAACAGCCCTTCGCATGTTCCTTCGGTTTCTGATCGTCGAAGGCCAATGCGCGGCCGGGTTGGATGCTGCCATTCCCGTCCTGGCGCATTGGCGTCTTTCCTCTCTACCACGGTACCTGCAAGCCGAAGAAGTGGAACGCCTCATCGCTTCGTGCGATCCGGCTTCGCCAGTTGGCCGGCGGGATCGTGCGATTCTGCTTCTTCTGGCGCGCCTGGGCCTTCGAGCAGGCGACATCGTGCAGATTCGTCTGAGCGACATCGACTGGAAAGGAGCATGGATTCACGTCTGTGGTAAGGGACGCCGTCACACGCGACTGCCGCTGACCCAAGAGGTGGGTCAAGCGGTGGCGGCGTACCTGCAAGACGGCCGGCCTGGGACCGATGCCGACGCGCTATTTGTCCGCTGCCGCGCGCCGTTTCAGGCCTTCAGCTCTCACTGTGCCGTCTCGGTGATCGTCGACCGGGCTCTGCATCGAGCGGGTGTGACCCGCCCATGCCGAGGTGCAACCCACCTGCTTCGGCATTCCGTAGCCGCCTCTATGTTGCGCCAAGGCGCCTCGCTCCAAGACATCGCGGCCCTCCTCCGGCACCGCTCCATCGAGACCACACAGATCTACGCCAAAGTCGACGTCACCGCTCTGCGGCAGATCGCGCAACCCTGGCCGAAGGTGCAGCCATGCTAGCGCAAGCTGTCGAGTCGTATCTGGCGGTACGTCATGCTGCCGGATTCGCATTCAAGTCCGAAGGCTCTTACTTGAGAAGTTTCGCCACGTTCTCAGAGGCGCGAGGTCAGCACTACGTCTGCTCGTACATCGCTATCAAGTGGGCGGGATTGGCACGATCGGTGTCGCAGCGCGCGCGCCGGCTCGGTGTTGTCATTCGATTCGCCCGATATATCCGCGCGGAGGACGAAGGTCATGAGCTGCCGGCGGCTGTCTTCGGCCGCGAGAAGCTGCCACGGCCCGTTCCGTACATCCTTTCCCAGGACACCATTCGGCAACTCGTGCAAGCGGCATCGCGGTCGGGTTACTGTACGTTGCGTCGAGAGACCTACAGCACGCTGTTCGCGTTGCTGGCCTGCACAGGACTGCGGGTTTCGGAAGCCATCCGACTGCGATTTGAGGACATCGTCCCAGACGGACTGGTGATTCGATGTTCTAAATTCCGCAAGAGCCGCCTCGTTCCCTTACACGAGACCGCACGGGCTGGACTCGAACGGTATCTGGAGCGACGGCGCTCCTATGCGCCCTTCGATGACCACGTTTTCATTTCCTTGCGACGAAAGGCGTTACTTCTGGCTGATGTGGAAACCGCATTCCGCACCGCGGTGAGCCAAATAGGGCTGCCACGCGGAGTGGGGCGTTCTCGGCCTACGCCCCACTCGTTGCGGCATGCATTCGCGATCAGAGCCCTGCAAACCTGCCCGGACGACCGCGATCGCATCACGCAACACATGGTGGCGCTCTCGACTTACCTGGGTCATAGCAAGGTCGCCGACACGTATTGGTACCTGGAAGCGGTGCCGGATCTGATGAGAGATATCGCAGACCGTTGCGAAAGCTTTGTCACAGGAGGCCGGACATGACGGCGATCGCGCCACACACACGTCTGACTCCTATGCGTACGCCTTCAAGCTTCTCTTGGAATACACGAGCGAGCGTCTCAAGGTAGCACCGTCTCAATTGGACCTGGAGCAGATCGATGCGCCGTTGGTGGTCAACTTCCTCGGTCACTTGGAAACCGCACGCGCGAATGGTCCGAGCTCCAGAAATGTCCGTCTGGCGGCGATTCCTGCCTTTGGGCGACTGCCCCTCGATGCGATCAATGCAATGGCAGTGGATTCGCTAAAGGCGAAGCTGAGGAAAGCTGGCACCAACTACAAAACGATCAACAACATCCTGGGAGTGCTGCGGAACGTTTTGGCACGCGCTTACGAGTGGGAACTGCTTCCAACGCCCCTCAAGATCCGGCCACTGAAGAACCCAGGCGCACAGTCGGAGCAAGATTTCCTCAGCTTCGATGAGGCTGACAAGCTGGTAGCCAGAGCAATTGAACCGTGGCGGGCAATGATGATCGTCGCGCTCAACACCGGTTTGCGGCGGGGCGAACTGCGAGCTCTACAGTGGAACGATGTGGACCTGAAGACGGGGCGGATCGTAGAGCGGCGAAACGTCTACCGCGGGCACTTCGGAACGCCCAAAGGCGGGCGGATGCGCGAAATCCCGCTGAACCAGAGTGCCCGCATAACACTACAGGACCACCGCCACTTGCGCGGCCCGTTCGTCTTCTGCAACGAAGATGGCAGCTACCTCAAATCGGACACGTGCCGAAAGATGCTGGAAGCTGTGCTGGCCAAGTCGGGTCTGACCAAACGAATCGGCTGGCACACCCTGCGCCATTCGTTCGCATCGCACCTAGTCATGCGGGGAGTATCTCTGGCGGTGGTTCAGCGGCTGCTCGGGCACTCCAGCATTACCACCACGATGAGGTATTCCCATCTCTCGCCCGAAATCAGTGCCGATGCGGTCAAAGTTCTAGACACGGTTACGGCACATATGCGGCACAAAACGGGAGAGGAAAACAAAGCCCCTGCAGGATCAGGGGCTTAAGAGCGCGCGATACAGGAGTCGAACCTGTGGCCTTTGGCTCCGGAGGGCAGCCGAAAGCAGTCCAGCCCTTCGCATCGCGTAATAACCAACCGGATTCATTCAGGGCTAGCAGTGCGGTCGAGTCCAACGGTTCACAGAATATCAGCACTGTTCACAGACCATTTGTCCCCCCGTTGTCCCCGCGGCTTCGAAGCATTCCAGGAAGTGCTGACAACCTGCTCTCAATCCGGGACACGGCCGAACGCCTAGGCTTGAGTACTGCTACCGTCTACGCGTTGTGCGATCGCGGTGAGCTGCCCCACATCCGAATCAGCAATGCCATCCGTGTGGCTCCGGCCGATCTTGCCGACTACCTGGCCCAGCGCCGAAAAATAGGAACCAAGAAGGCTGAGAGGGGATCGGGACGACCGGTTTCCTGATCATTTCGTTTTCTACGGAGGTGAATCGTGGGTGGAATAGGATCCGGCGAGTGGGGTCACAGGCGCTACAACCTGAACGATTGCCTAAAGCTGGACATCCGGAAGATTCTTCGGAATCGGTGGTCCGGGAGGCTCAAGTGGTTGGATGGGGACGGAGAATGCCAGGCGAGCATACGCCTGCAGTTGGGATTCGATAGCGCCAGGCTCAAATACTCCTTTGACGGCGAGCCCCGCCACTACGATATCCCGTTGGCCGGAACGCCATGCAACTACGGCGGGAAGCGACTCTGGTTCCGCTGTCCCGGTCGTGGGTGCGGGCGCCGAACTGCCGTCCTCTACTGTGCTTCGGGCTGGTTCGTTTGCCGTAGATGCGCCCGCCTGAAGTATGCAAGCCAGTCGGAACCACGATCTGCTCGCATGCAACGAAAGCGAGACAAGATCCTGCGCTCCATGGGAATCGATCCCTACTCAGGCGAGGATTGGGCAAAGCCGCCGCGAATGCAGTGGCACCGCTTCAACAGGTTGATCGAGGCTGCCAGCGCAGCGGATAAGGAGAGTTGGTCCTGGCCCTAGACCCGAAAGCGGAATGTTGACGTTTCGCGCATTGATCGCGGGCGTCAGCGTGGACCAGCATGCAGGGCTTACTTCTGATAGTGAGATCGCCGCGATAGCCCCGCCTCCCAGGCTCTCAAAGACCGCTATCGTCAGGGGGCTGAGCTGACCGCTGGTCCAACATCCCGGAGATCGCCCTGATCTCCCTGGCACGCGGGTTACTTCAAGGTAAGCAGCGTTGACTTGGTGATCGGTCCAGCAGTCTTGGTCACGATGTTGTACAGGTGACCTCTGGATTCAAAGGGAGGGTTCAGGGCAAATCCTCTGTCTGCCAGAACGACACGGTAGCGGTACGCACCGAAGAAGCAGACTTCCGCAACAACACGCTGCCTGGCGTCGTCCCAAGCGACCAATACCCAATGCATGCGGCGGTCATTAGCAAGCCCAGGCACAGCCCACCACGTCGCACGCGGCATCGGATCGCCGTAGCGGATATACTTTCGAATCGCATCGAACGCCGGATGTAGGGCGACCGCTGAGCCGTGCTGCGACGCCAGGTAATTCATCCCGATTTTCGCTATCGCCCGGCCAAACATTTGGGTGAGCAGCGCCGCGCTCTCAAAGCGATGAACGCCTCGATCCCCCGCCGGAGCGGTCTCGAGCGGATCGTCCATCTTGAGCCCCATGCCGCGAAGTGTTTCCAGCATCTTCGGCATGTCGAGCACCTCGACGAACTCCACGTAGCGCTTTCCTGACTGAACCAGTGCGAGAAGCTTTTCTTTGGCGCCGGGAAGGTCTTCGCCGAGAATCCACTCGAATGGTCCATCGGCATCCGACGCAAGCCCCAACTGCGGGATTGGTTTCACTCGGGGAGCTCTACCCTTCGAACGGGCAATGTGCAGGCTGGCTCCCTTGAGGCGGCCGTCCTGGAGCTGATGTCTCATTGTGGCGCGGCGTCCTAAGTGCTTGTACTCATCCGGGCTCCTCAAACCGAAGAGAAATCTGGCGAGGCCGATGGGCGTGTCTCGAGCTAAGTACTGGTCCAGCGTATCGGCAAAATACGAGTTACAAGCCTTACACACGATGGGGCCGCCCAGCGTCGGCGCATCAGAAGAAAACGCACCAAACGCGTCTTGCAGCACGTGCTCGGTGTTGAACGCGCTGGCGTCCTTGTCCTCTCGGCAGTAGATGCAAACCGGCATGCGCTGCGTCCCTCGCTCCAGAGTACCAAAATCGGGGTCCTCTCGGCGGCGCGGCGTCTAGCTAGCTAGGACCTGCAAGAGGTTGAAATGATGGCCGCAAGCTGCAACGGAAGTGGCTAGCTGGCAGACGCCAGGCCAAAGCGGGAGCGAAGTGGTGATTCGCACGAGCCTTGATCACTGATCGCGTGCTGCGGATCCCGCGCTGCTGCATTGGCTCTCAAAGCATGTCACTTCCGCCGGGATCGCCAAACCTCAAACACGGGTTCCATAAATACTAGGCGGTTTTCGTTTTCATAGGTCTCACCGAGTGCGATCTGGCCCGAAGAATCACGGGTGAACGGAGTAACGATCGCCCTCTCGAGGCCAGCTGCGGACGCGATGGTGGTTTGAAGTGCCTCATGGCGCTCAGGGGATTCTGAAGCTCGGCGCGATGGGTTAGCTGGGTCAAACGGGGCTCGCCAAATTTCGCCAGTGGCAATCACTCCATCAACATCGTCGCGTTTGATTTCCTCCGCAAGCGAGTGCCAAATGAGGTGCTTGTCGGCCTGGTCCTCGGTGTGTAACACCTTGAAGCCGAGCAGCTGATCGCCGCGCGTTAGGTTCACCAAATGAATGTGGTACCGGTCCTTTACCAGGATGGCCTTTGCGAGTTCGTGCAACTCTCTTCCCATCGTTAACAGGTCCCGTGCACCCCCCGGCAGCGGTGCGCGAAATCCGTATCGCTCTTTGAGATTCCTCACTCGCTTATCGTTCCGGCGTAATACAACTTTTTTCTCCCGCCGCACCACGAATTGCCCTGACTCCAGCTTGATCCTCACCCGACGTTTCTCCTCACCAGATACCATGCACGGCGGAATCACATTAGGGCTGGTGCACTCAGAGACGAACTTGGCGCAACAGACTGGCGCGAATGCGACTCCCGCTTGGGCGTGAGCTTCGGCGACAACGCTAGAGAGCACTGCGAATATGTGAGCCAGCGCCTCGAGTAATTCATGATCTGGCAAGTCGTTGACGATCCAGCGTCGCTCCACGACAAGCACTGCATCTTCTCGAATAAACTCCGGGGTGTCCGCGGCCAAGCCCGCTGCAATTTGGCGAGTCTTGCTAAAGGGCGGGGCATCGAATTCGCAAGTCGGAGGTCGATCGTAGTCAATCAGGACTGACACGCGTGCGCGGCTGAGCGTCTCAAGGTCGCCCTGCTTCACTACTCGGTTTCGTGCAGCGACAAGCCACTTACACAGCGGATCCGCTTGAAGGCGTTGCTGCTGGGTGGCGTACCAGTCCTTGAATCCTGGCAGAGCAGCGTGCTCTTTCTGGAGCACCCAAGTCACATTACGCAATTCCTGGATTGTCGAATTGAGATTTGTCCGAAACCCATCGGGGCTGTCGTACTGGGCTAGAGTCTGGTGCCAAAGTCGATGGGCAGAAAGCAACCGTCGGTGCGTGTTAGGGATTGGGCATCCCTCTTCAAGTTGTAACGCACTCGGCTTTTTCTTCGACACGGCTTCGACCTCGTTTGATGCTTTAGCTCGCCGGAAATTCCGGAGATCGTCTCAAAAGAAACCGCCACCCGAAAAAGGCACCGCCACCACACACGCTGGTCTTTCGTCGGCACGGCATTTCGAGGTCGGCGTACCAATTATCTACGATTTTCACGCGTTTGAGGTGATTAGACATGGCAGACAAGCTGTTCAAAACCAAGGCGAGGCGCCCGGCGCTTGCACTCGCCGAGGCGATCCAGAAGCAGATCAGCAAGGAGGAGCTGATCGGCATTCTACGTTTCGATCGCCCGGGGAGAGCTCCAGCGATCCCGATAAAGGTCCGCGCGGGGCGGATGGGGCGATGCGGGACGTCGAGCTGGAGGACATCAAGAGCCGACCGCATGCTCGGCGAGGCGCCCGAGCGCTTCAGAATTCAGCGATGGCGGGGGGCAGCCTCTGTTTCGACCCGTCGAAGATGCCCGTCGGCCACCACAGATGCTGGTCTTTGGTCGGCACGGGCTGAGAACAAATACGCGCGCGAGCGAACGCCGACACGTGGCGCATTAAGACAGAAGAAGATTGACAGTGGCGTCTGTAATGCCGCAGCCCACACCGTGGCAGCGCAGGGCTAGAGAAAACAAAGCCCGCTTCGCCCCGTCGGCCCGGTGCCAGAACAACAGAACCAGAACGTAGTCCTTGTACTGCGAGGCATCCATCCCGCCGCGCAGCTCGTCGCAGGACGACCAAAGTGAGGAGTAGAGTTCGGACTTCTTGATGGGCATTAGCGTGTTCCGGAAATTCGAAATTCTAGCGACATGAGTTGGCGCCGCGGCCGTGGGGTCGTCAAGCGTCAAGATGCCCGGTTCCCAGCGACGGACCGTCGAGCTAGAGTTTCGTCGGCCTTACTAATCTCTGCATCACCACCCCCTAGGCCTACTCCTTCGCGGTAGTGTCCCAGGGCAAGCCAGTTCTAAAGATAGGGGGAGAAGTTCATGCGAGCAGCCGTCTACCTTAGGGTCTCAAGCGATCGACAAACAATCGAAAATCAGCGCGACGAGGTCGAACTGCTGGCCCGTGCTCGCGGCTACGAAGCGGTCTTCTACGAGGAGACCGAGAGTGCCGCAAAGCGTAGACCGGTGTTCGATCGAATGCTGACCGACGTTCGCGTGGGTAAGGTCCAGGCTGTGGTGATCTGGGCGATCGATAGGCTGCACCGCTCCATGCAGGGCTCGATTAACACCGTCCTCGAGCTCGACCGACTGGGCGTCCGTGTTCTTTCCGTTCGTGAATCCTGGTTGGACACTTCAGGACCAGTTCGACCACTTTTGGTGGCGATCTTCGGCTGGGTGGCGGAGCAGGAACGGTCACGGCTTATCGAGCGGACCAAGGCGGGTCTCGAGAGGGCGAGAAAACAGGGCAAGAGGTTGGGTCGTCCACCGTGTTCGGTTGTGCTCCTAAGTGCCGCAGCCGACGCAGTGCGTTCGGGCTCGTCTATCCGGAAGGCGGCGGCGACGAAGGGCATCCCGGAAAGCTCACTTCGGCGCTTTCTCGCATAGTGCGCCTAAAACGTCTGCGGCTAGCAACCGAAAACTCCTAGCCTCTTCAACGGTTCGATGTCCTAGCAGGCTCTGCGTCTAAATCGGTCGTTTTTGGCGCTTCGCACTCGAGCTTTCGGCCCACGGGAGCCCATTCGAAAGCCGAAGGCAGGGGGAGAGAAGCCTCGCTTCGACCGTCCCAAGCGATCCGGCTTTTACCTACCAGCAACTTCGTTGCCCACCATGCGCTCCAGAGCCTCCAGCCGCGCCTTAAGGGCGTCTATCTGTTCGTCCTGGTCCTCCGTGCGCCTCTCTAGCGCCTGCACCGCGACCATCAGAATTCCATCTATATCGGTGGAGGTGATGGTAGTCGGCGTCCCGATGGTCCCGATGCCATCATTGCCGAAGGCGGCGAAGAAGTCCTGGGCCGCAGGGCCGTAGTGGCGGAATTGCCCGGGGTCTTGGCCAATGAAGTTCCAGCTGGTGAGGCTCAGCCTTCGGATTTTGCGGAGCACCTCTTCTCCTCGCACTGGCCGGAAGTTTTCCTGTCGGTTGCGGTCGGAGTTGGCGGTGAAGCCCACCAGGCCTTCGATGACCGTGACTGCCTCATTGCCCAGCCGAATTTTGTTGCTGGCATTGACGATGGCTCCGGCGCCGATGGCCGTGGCGTTGGTCAGATTCCCCATGGAAACATCCGTCCCACTCCCAATGGCCGTGTTGAAGCTGCCGGTGGTGTTGCTAAAGAGCGCATTCTCACCAGTGGCGGTGTTGAAGTCGCCGATGGTGTTGCTCTGAAGGGCCTGGAACCCGGTGGCGGTGTTGAAGTCGCCGGTGGTGTTGATAAACAGCGCATGCCATCCAACGGCAGTGCTAGAGCGACCGGTGGTGTTTTCCTGGAGCGCCGCGATCCCGGTCGCGGTGTTCTCAGAGCCGGTCGTGTTGCTATAGAGGGCAGCCCCCCCGATGGCGGTGTTCTCAAAGCCGGTCGTGTTGCTAACGAGCGCTGTGACCCCGGTGGCAGTGTTAAACCTTCCAGTGGTATTGAACAAAAGCGTAAATGCCCCAGTGGCAGTGTTGGAGTCGCCGTCAGTGTTGCTAACGAGCGCAGCGAAGCCGCTGGCGGTGTTGTTGATGCCGGTGGTGTTCAGACTCATTGCCTGAGACCCGCTGGCGGTGTTTCGCACGCCACTCATCGTCAGATTGCCCGCGTTCTTGCCGATGAACGTATTGTCGGTGCCGAAATTGTGAAGGAAGCGAACACCCCCCTTCAGGATGTTCCCCACCGTCGGCCCGGTGGAATCCCTCATCGTGAGATTACCCGGGACGTCAACGTCTTGCGCTTCTGCAGCGAGAATTGGCAGGAAAATGGAAAGCGCTACAGAAAACCGAAATGTTTTGCGCCTAATCATGACTCCCTCCTTTTCTATCTGTTCTTGATTTGTCCCTGCGACAAAACCCCTGTGACACTTGCGACGGGAAGCGCCGCGCTGCGAGAGCTGCTGGCGGGATACGACTCGCCCGAGGTGAGGCCAGAGGCCCCTCGCGATTTGCCCTACCCCCGTGGCCGTAGGCAGTCAAGGCGCCTTCGCTCGCGGCGGGTGCCCTAAGTTGTACCGTGGGATCCCATCTAAAGTCCGTTAGCAAACTGTTTAGGCGGATCTGACAGACCGAGCCGAGTAGCGCGAACTTAGACTGCCTGTCCCAAAAAGTTAGCTGACGGCACCGCTCGTAAGTACCTCGATCCTCGCCAACTCAACCGGACCGAGCTGGGGGTGTCCCAGTTGTGTACTTTTGGGACACTTGGATCAACGCGACTGGTGATCATGGTCCGTGGACATTTACGAGATCTGCAAACTTGCCGCGATTAGCTCAACCGTACGAGCGCCGCCGTAGTCGAAGAGAAACCCCGCTGCTGATTGGGAGCACCTGGCGTCCACCGTCGCCAGATTCGGTGTGAAAACGCGTAGCGACGTGAGCGGTCCCGGGGCCGGAAGGTAGGTTTCTGAATTGATTCCGTGACACACACCTCCGAACTCGAGGAGAAATTGCTCCATGGCTGCACCACGCGCGTTGCGTTTTGCGGTCATCTGCACTGTGCAAGTTCTCCGACTTGCCAGGCCCGACGAGTCCACCGAGGTGATCCGCCAGTCCATGTAGTTGACTGAGAGGTCTGTCCAATCGGCCGGCGGCATATCGCTCCTTTCTTCCGCAGCGCAGCGTTGCACCAGTTGATGGCTGGTATTCTCAAGCGTATCTCCGGAATACAGCCTGGTCGAGCGTTGTCGTTGGCCAAACTCGATCCCCGCGGGACCCATGCATGCTCAGCGGCAATGCAGATCATGGCCGCTATCGGATAGAGCATTAGGTAGCGTGGCCAACTGAGTCACAGATGGGGCCCGTTTG
>WNFD01008442.1_pt1 | contig 10802 bp, 12 predicted proteins | sample 5400491 | NCBI WGS metagenome assembly WNFD01 (sample SAMN13153343, study PRJNA577476) | soil metagenome | isolation source: 120 cm saprolite under Douglas fir tree site 2 hole 2 replicate 2 | place: USA:California | collected 2015-04-18 | reverse complement strand
ATAAGCGGCAGCCCAGCGCCCTGGGTGCGGCCGCGGGCGCGGTAGCCGGCCTGGTCGCGATCACGCCCGCCTCCGGGTTCGTCAACGTCATGGGCGCCATCGTGATCGGCTTCGGGGCCGGCGTGGTCTGCTACGCGGCAATCCAGCTCCGGGAACGGTTGAAGGTCGACGACGCGCTCGACGTCTGGGCCGTCCACGGCGTGGGCGGAACCTGGGGCGCGCTGGGCACCGGTCTCTTCGCCACCGTAGCCATCAACTCCGGCGCCGCCAACGGCCTCTTCTACGGCAACCCCAAGCAGGCGCTCGTCCAGCTGGTCGCCATCGGCGCCTCCTGGGTGTGGGCTGCCATCGGCACCTTTGCGATTCTCAAGTTCGTCAACCTGATCGTCCCGCTGCGGGTGGACGAGGAGGAAGAGGCGCTCGGACTGGACCTGTCGCAACATGGCGAACCCGCGTACGCAGGCGCGGGCGCCTCACTCAACTAAAGGAAGGAGGAAGAAGGATGGATCCGACGACGATCATGGCCGTGGTGGCGTGTGCCATCGTGTTCATCGGCTGGCTGGGGGCGCCGAACCGGGCGGCCAAGGCCAAGCCGGTCCAGCCTGCCGTCGATTCGGAGGTCCGCGAGCCGGTCCTGGAGGCCGTCTGAGCCCGGCTAGGGCTTCGGTTTTGTAGCCAGGGGGAGGGTGAGGGCGAACTCGCTCCCCTGGCCGGCGGTGGAAGTGACGGTGATGTCGCCCCCGTGCATGCGGGCCAGCTCTCGGGCGAGGTAGAGCCCCAGTCCCGTCCCGGCGATGTGCCGGTGTTCGTCGCGTTCGATCCGGCCGAACCGCGTGAAGAGCCGAGGCAGGTCCGCGGCGGCGATGCCGATGCCCTGGTCCCGCACGCAGACCCGGGCGAAGCCCTTCTGGCGCGAGACGGTGCACCGGACATCGGTCCCGCCCGGCGAATATTTGAGGGCGTTGTCCAGCAGGTTCTGCACGATGGTCTCGGCCCGGAGTCGATCGACCTGCGCGTACAGGGGCCGGGCCGGGACATCCAGCGCGATCCGCTGGCCAGGCAGCGCCATCGGCTCCAGCGCGGCCACGGCCCGGCGCACCACATCAACCACGTCCAGCCGCTCGAGGCGGAGCTGGAGCCGGCTGTCTTCCAGCCGGGCCGTCTCGAGCATCCGGGTCAGCAGCACGTTCATCTGGTTGACCTTGGCCAGCATGATGGGGACGGCGCGCTCCAGCTGCGGCGGCAGGTCGCCCAGCGACCCATCGTCGAGCAGCGAGAGGTATCCGCCCAGGACCGATAGCGGTGAGCGGAGCTCGTGCGAGGCCAGGCTGAGGAACTCCGATTTGGCCTTTTCCAGGGAGGCGAGCCGGCCGGCGTAGGCCCGCAGTCGGCGCGCCTCTTGTTCATCGCGTTCGGTCACCATCCGCTCGGCGCGTCCCCGCTGCCAGACGATGGCAGCCAGCCCAGCCGCCACGCGCAGCACCCAGGTGTGGCGCTCCATGAGCGCCTGCGGCGGGCGCGGATCGAAGGCGACCAGCGCTCCCAGCCGGTCGTCGCCGGCTCGCCAGGGGACCGCAATCGCGATGGCCGCGTCCAGCGGCTGGAGGACTTCGTGATACGGGGCGAAGGCCGGGTCCTCCGCGATGGGCCCGGCCAGGATGAAGTCCTTGAAGACCACCTGGTCGAGCAAGGCGGTGCCGGTCGGACTGCAGGGGATGCGAGCCCGGCTCACAAAGTCATCCGGAAAGCCATAGGCGATCGGCTGCCACCTGAGCCAAGCGCGGTCGTCGTCGCGGACGAGAAAGGCCACCCGGCGGGCCTCCGCGACCTGGGCAATCGCCCGGGTCAGCTGACCGAAGAACACGTCCAGCTCCACCGGATCGTCGGCGGGGATGGCGTCAAAGAGCCGGGCCAGCAGCCGAAGGCCGTCGGACTCGGCGGGCATGGCATGCAGCAACCCAGCGAGATACGCCAGCGTCGTCCGCTCGCCGGCCACCACGTCGGGCTGCTTGAGCAGCGGCGACCCAAGCATAGCTTGAGTATACCACTGTAACGAGAAATGATACTACGCTGCGCGATATAGCCCGCCCCGTCTTCGCCTCCCCCTCGGCGAGGAGTAGGGGAGGGGTCCGCCAGCTACGATCAATTGGAGGCTATGGAATCCCCCGGAGCGCGGCCACGCGACGCCACCGCTGAGGCCGGTAAGCCGGCCGAGGTGAAGGTCGTCCCGCCGCCGGCCGAGGAGCCACACTCCGAGCAGCGGTCATCCCGATGGCTGCGCTGGGCGGCCACGCTGCTCACGATCTTCCTCGCCTATCAGCTGCTGGTGATCGCCAGCGGCATCTTCCTCCGGCTCTTACCGATCGTCCTGCTGGTGGTCTTCGGAGCGCTGCTCGCCTTCCTGCTGGCGCCCCTGGTCCGGCGCCTAGAGCCGATTGGGCTGGCCCGGACGCCAGCGGCGCTGCTCGTCTATTTCGCCATCCTCATCCTGGTGGTGGCCACCGCATCGCTGCTGTCGGTGCCGGCCAGCCAGCAACTGGCGAACCTCGTCCAGCGCACGCCGCAATACGTCGACCAGGCCCGGCAGGGTCTTGGTGCCCTGGACACCTGGGCGATCCAGCATGGCCTGCCCAACCCCGGGCTGAGCAATGTCATCCAGCCGGGCGCCCTTTCGGTGGCCGTGGCCGGCAGCGTGTTGAGCGGGGCGGTGGGGATTGTGACCACCTTCGCCAGCTCCATCCTCAACGTCGTCATCGTGTTCGTCATCGGGTTCTACCTGCTTCGTGATGGGCTGGCCTTGCGCGGCCGGCTGCGGCAGGCGCTGCCCGTGCATTACCGGGGTCGGTATGACTTCGTGGTCGACGCGCTCTCGTTCGTGGTGGGCGGCTACGTGCGAGCCCAGGTCACCATGGCGGTCATCATCGGGACGCTGGCCGGCGTCGGGACCTGGCTCCTGGGGGTCCCCTATCCGGTGGTGATCGGGATCACGGTCGGACTGCTCGAGCTGATTCCGATCGTGGGTGCCCTGCTGGGCTCGCTGCTGGCCATCGCCATCGCCCTCTTCACGTCCGTGGACCTGGCCCTGCTGGTGATCGGGTATTTCATCGTCATCCACTTCCTGGAGGCGTACGTGCTGGGGCCGCGGATCACGGGCGTGCGGGTGAACCTCCATCCCCTGGTCGCCTTGCTGGCCATGCTGGTCGGCATCGAGATTGCTGGCCTCCTGGGTGCCCTCTTCGCGGTGCCGATTGCCGGCCTGGCCAACGTCTTCGTGCGAGCGTTCTACTTTGACCTGCGCGCCCAGAACCCGAGCGCCTTCGGGGCGCTCCCCACGTCCGCCTCGCGAGCCGGTGGCTGGCGTCGGGTGTGGGCCCAGCTCCGCCGGCAGAAGGAAGAAAGGAAACCGCTTTAGCCCGCATTCGGGCTCAGCCCCTCAGTCACTTGGTCGGGGTCCGCTGCGGCGGGGAGCTGTTTTCCTTCTGCTCAATCTGCATGGGCCCGGCGATCAGGTCCGGAGCGCGGCCGTTCTCGCGGATGAAGCGCATGGTCACGATCATGGCCACCGTCAGGGGGCCGGAGCAACCATGGAAGTATCGGCTCCCCATAAGGGAGGCGCCAGTTCGAACAATATGCCTCCCGAAGGCGCTTACAGGGCGGGCGTAATCCCCCAGGCGCTGGTGAAGGATTCGCCCGGCCGGAGGGTCCGCAGGCCGAGCCCGGAGCGGAAGGCGTTGGGTGCCGCGCTCATGGGCTCCAGGCCGAGGCTGCGCCGGCGGCGCTCGGGCGCCATGCTGTCGCCCGTGAACGCCATCACATACGGGTAGCCGGCGTCCATCCAGAGGACGAGTGCCGGCCGCCCGCGCGGGTGCCGCAGCTCGATCCGGATGCGACCGTCGGGATCCGGTTGAAGCCCGGCAAAGGCGGTGTCCAGGTGCAGCTCGCCGATCGGGTGTGGCTGGCGAAAGTCCAGCGGCTTGCCGTCGACCGCCGGCGCCCGCCCGGTCGGAATCAGGCGGTCATCGACTTCCAGCCAGCGGCGAGCCGGAATGCGCAGGACGGCGTCGTTGACCAGGTCTGTCCCCACCGTGACGTACGGGTGGTGGCCCGTGGCATAGGGGAGCGGCCGACCGCCTGCATTCCGGCCGGTGGTGCGCACCTCCAGGCCGCCGCCGGCGAGCCGGTACGTGATTTCCAGGTCCAGGGTGAACGGGTAGCCCTCCTGCGGATGCAGCCGGAGGCTCATCACCACCGTGCTCGGGTCGACGAGGCGGGCTTGCCAGTTCATCCACCGGGTCAGGCCGTGGATGGCGTTCTGCCGCTCCGGCTCGGTCAGCGGCGTCTGATAGTCGTGGCCGTCGAACGTGTAGCGACCATCCTGCAGGCGGTTCGGCCAGGGAATCAGGGCCGCGCCCCGGGCGAAGTTGCACATCTCGTCCAGGGGATAGCCGTCCAGGATCGCGCGGCCGGCGACCTCATAGGTTCGGATTCCGCCACCGACCTCGGTGATCACGGCCTGCTGCTCGCCCCAGCGGATCTCGAACTGCTCGCCCGACGGCGGCGGGACGGCGGCTGGGTCCGAGCTGACCATAATGGAATCCTCCATGGCTACCCTGAAGCTTGCCGTATTTGGCACGCCCCGGGACGAGCTGGCCAGAACCGTCGACGGCGAGGTGCCGGAGTGGATCCAGCCGCGGCCGTGGGACCTGCTGGCGCACACCGATCTCGATGACGTCGACGGCCAGGCCCAACTGGAGCAGGCGGGTGTCTGGATCATCGCCCGCCTGCACGCGCCGCTCAACGCGCAGGGCAACGTTCACTGGAATCACGGTCTGTTCGCGTGATCGCTGTTGCCGGCAGTACGGGATTCGTCGGCCGGCACCTGGTTCGGCGGCTGGCGGGCGAGTCGGTTGCGGTGCGCGCTCTGGCCCGAGACGCAATGACCGCCCAGCGCCTGTTGCCGTCCTCCGTGGAGATCGTTCAGGCCGACCTCCTGGAGCCGGTGACCCTGAGCGTAGCCATGCAGGGGGTCGACGTGCTCGTCCACTGCGCTGCCATTACAGCCGATCACAAGGAGGCCTACCGCGGCGAGTACGCCAGGGTGAATGGCGAGGGGACGCGCAACCTGGTGGCCGCTGCCCGTCGCGCGGGTGTCAAGAAGATCGTCCTGCTCAACGGATTGGGTACAAAACAAGGCTCGGACGGTAGCTATATGCGGACCCGCTGGGAGATGGCGGAAGCCGTCCGCGGGAGCGGGCTGGCATGGGTGTCGCCCCAGCCGTCGATCCTATTTGGCGATGGCGCCCCTTTTCCGGCGGCAATTGCGAAGTTGGCGCGGACCAGCCCCGTGATGCCGATCCTTGGAAGCGGGCGGACCAAGTTGCAGCCGCTGTGGGTGGAGGACCTGTGCACCTGCCTGGCGCTGTGCGTTGAAAGGCCAGCCTGGGACGGCCGGGCGATGGACCTGGGCGGCCCGGAACAACTCGCGTACACGGAGGTGGTGCGCCTCATCCTGGAGACCGCGCATCGCCGCCGATCCATGGTGTCGGTGCCCCTGCCGCTGGCCCGAGTCGCAGCCGGCGTCATGAGCGTGCTCCCCAATCCGCCGCTGGTGCCGGCCACCCTGGAGCTCTTCGACTTCGACAACGCGACCGATCTGGATTCTGTCCAGAAGATCTTCGGCTTCGCGCCGCGCAGCCTGCGCACCCACCTTCAGGAGCATGGCCTCGACGGCTGACGGCGCCGGATTGCGCGAAGCCGACGTCGATCCGGATCCGATCGTCCAGTTCCAGCGCTGGTTCGCCGACGCTCGGGCGACCGGCGATCCGCTTCCCGAAGCCATGACGCTGGCCACCGCCACCCGAACTGGTGTCCCCTCGGCCCGGATGGTCCTGCTAAAAGGCGTGGATGCCCGCGGGTTCGTCTTCTTCACCAACCACGAGAGCCAGAAGGGGAGGGACCTGGCCGACAATCCGAGGGCCATTCTCGTCTTCTACTGGGGGAAGCTGGGACGGCAGGTGCGGGTCAGCGGCACCGTCAGCCGGGTGACCTCGGCGGAGTCCGACGCCTACTTTCGGAACCGGCCGCTGGAGAGCCGGCTCAGCGCCGCCGCGTCGCCACAGAGTGCGGTAATCCCGAGTCGGGACGTTCTGGAGGCGCGGGTAGAGGAGCTCCGGCGGCAATACGACGGCGACGTGCCGAGGCCCGCGTTCTGGGGCGGGTATCGTGTCGCACCCAAGAGCATCGAGTTCTGGCTGCACCGCGAGAACCGGCTGCACGACCGGCTGCGCTACACCCGGCAACCCGGCGGGAGCTGGGTGCTGGAGCGCCTGGCGCCATAAGCTCCAATCGTCCCCTCCCTTAGGGGTGGGTGCAGATAAACGAAGCCCCGAGTTAACCCGGGGCTTCGGAGGAAAGGAGGAGAGCGATCTAGTGGGCAGCGTCCTTGCTGTAGACGATGGCGCTGGCATCAAAGGCGCCGCTCTGGTCCCAGCTGCCGACCGCGATCAGGCGCTCGCCAGCATGGATGTCGCTGAGGGAGCCGGGCTTACGGTGTTCCTTGCCCTGCGCTTCGAAGTACTTCGTGTCGCCGTTGACGCTGATCCGAATTTCCTTGCCATCCTTGGACGTGATGGTGATCACGTTGTCGTTCCGGCTCGTGACCTTGCCGGCGACGTGCGGACGGGCGAGGTTGACGCGCAGCGCATAGAGCTTGCCGTCGCGCTCGGCGAAGCGAACCGCCACCTGGCTGTTGACCTCGATCTCGGACCAGGTTGCGCGATCCTTGCCCCGGAAGACCTGCGTCTTGTCGGTGCGGAGGAACGTCTTGCTCTCGCCGCGCCGGTTGCGAATGGTCAGCTGGGTGTCGCTGACGGCCGTGACGGTGCCGCCGAAGCGATCCTTCTTGGCAGCCCGCTGGCCCTGGTGCTGACCCGCCGGGCTGGCCGTCGGAGACGATGCCGGAGCAGCCGCCACCCCGGTAGCGAGCGCTCCCATCATGACGCCGCTGGTTGCGATTCCTGCGATGAGTTTGCCGATCATTGGTGATTGACCTCCTGGAAGATGAGTGATGGTCTCAGTCTTGGGGAGGTGGGTGAGACGAGAGGCGGTCCAGCCTTAGAGGGGGCTGAGAAGAGAGGAGCTAAGACTCGATGGCCCGAACGATAAAGTCCCGGGTACCGTCCCAGGTCCAGCAGGTCTGCAAGGTCAGAGATGGTCGACCGAGACCATGCAGCGGCCAGAGTTCGGCGTTCGTCACGATGGCGGTGAAGGTGACTCGGTACAAGTGCACGCTGCCCTGCGGGTCGCCGTACTCGATCAGGTCGCCCGCCCGGAGGTCGAGAATCGGGGTGAAGGTCCCCGGGTTGTGGGCCATGATGTACGTGTTATTCGACCCGGCGCAGTTCCAGCGCCAGGCCCCCCAGCGGGGCACCAGGGCCCGGCCCAGACAGTCGGAGTACCAGCCAACCGGCAGGCTGACCGCAAGGCGTGGAATAAGGATCCAGTTGGCGCCGATCGTGAGTGGCGGACTGTCCGCGGGTGCGGCTGGGGTCGTTACCAGCTGGCCCAGGGCCAGCGCTGGGCGGACCTGGCGGAACGGCCGGGGAGGCGCCCAGGAGGCCGCGGGCGCGGCCCAAGCCGTCCGGGCTGAGGCTGGCAGGGTGCCGGCAGGGTGCGCGGTCAGCAGGGGCAGGCTGAGAAGCCAGATGCCCACCCCCATCGCGAACGTTGCCCCCCACCGGCGGACGCGCTGTGCCACTGCTGCCGCAACGACGGGCCCTGGCGACGATTGCAGCCGTTACGCCATCGTTACACCAGGTTTGAATACCGGAGGTTACGTGGTACACTTGTTCGGACCTCCTTCGGGAGGCACGCGCTTGGGTTCTCCTCCCCGTCACGGAAACGGTGCCCTGTAGATCGCGGATAACAAAGAACAAAAGGTAGAGGGGACCGTAGGAGAAACCCTCTTGACATCGACGTTTGCCGAACTCGGGATCAGCCCACGGCTGCTGGCCGCGCTGACCCGCCAATCCATTACCAGCCCCGTTCCCGTCCAGTCGCAGGCCATTCCACCGCTCCGCCAGGGGCGCCACGTGGTCATCGAAGCCCCCACCGGCTCGGGCAAGACCTTGGCCTTCATCCTGCCCATGGTTGAGAAGTTGACCGCCTCCCCGGGGCCGGGTCCCCGCGGGCTGGTGGTCACCCCCACCCGAGAGCTCGCCATGCAAGTGGAGCGGGTCTTCAGCTCGCTGTCGAGCGAGTTGCGGAGCACGCTCGTCTATGGCGGTGTCGGCTATTCGGCCCAGGAGGCTGCCCTCCGGGCCGGCGTCGACGTGGTAATCGGCACCCCGGGACGGATCCTGGACATGGTGTCCCGGCGGCGGCTGTCCCTGAATCGGGTGCAGTTCCTCGTCCTCGACGAGGGTGACGAGATGCTCGACGCCGGCTTTGCCCCGGACGTGGAGCGCATCATCCAGGGCTGCTACCAGCCGCAGATCGTGCTGGCCTCCGCGACCATGCCCAACTGGGTGACTCGAGTGATCGAGCGGCACCTCGAAAATCCGGAGCGGATCCGGGTGGCCGCCGAGGAAGAGGCAGACCTGGAACACGGCCTGGTCCGCGTTCCCCGGCTGGATAAGCTGCAGACCCTGAGCCGGCTGCTGCGCAGTCATCGTGGATCGGTCATCGTCTTCGGCCGGACCAAATACGGAGTGCGCAAGCTCAACCACGATTTGCGAAAGGCTGGGCATGACAGCGCAGACCTGCACGGCGACCTCACCCAGGGAGCCCGTGACCGCGCCATGGACAACTTCCGAGCCCTGCGGACGCACGTGCTGGTGGCGACCAACGTGGCGGCCCGCGGTCTCGACATCAGCCACGTCGACCTGGTCGTCAACTACGACCTACCCGATTCGCCGGACTGGCTGACCCATCGCGTCGGGCGCACCGCCCGGATGGGGGCCAAGGGACGCGCCTTGACGTTCCTCACCCCGGAAGACGACCGGAAATGGAGGACGCTGCGCCAACAGGGCGCACCCGCGTTGCCCGAAGTCGACATTGCGCGCCTCGTCTCGGCCGGTGATTGGCGCTACGTGGCGGCGTCCCTGGTTGAGCCCGCTCCCCAGTCGGCCCGCCGTTCCGAGCCGAGGCCGGCCGCCTGGCCGCGCCGCCGACGTCGTGGCGGCCGGGGCCGGCGACCGGGGTCGACGACACCACGCGCAGCGTCTGCCAGCGCCTAAGGGGAAGGCCTATCGGACAAGGGCGACCGCCTGGCGCAGCGCATTGCGGCGCAGGCGGAGCCGCCGTTCTTCGCCGTGCATCTCAAAGACACTGAACTTGATGCCGGCCAGACGCCCAGCCAGGTCGCGGTAGGCGCGATCCAGGCCTTCACGGTCCAGGCGTAAGCCGAGGGTCCGGTAGAGGCCGGCGGCCAGCCGAAGCAGAGCCGGGTCGTCGTCGCCCTCCCCGGCCGGCTCCTCGGCCAGGTCCAGCTCCCGCTCGATTACGGGGAACTCAAAAAAGCCAATCCGCCGATCTTCCACCTCGGCCCCCTTGGCCGTCAGCTGCTCCTCCACGGCGAGCCCCACAAGGTTGGCCGCTCGCTGCCCGTCCAGCGTCATTGCCGTGTCCCGCAGCTCGGCCGCCAGGTCGGCGACCTCCCGCCGGAGGTCCTCTAGCCGTTGCCAGGCGTGCCAGCCCCGCAGCCGGAAGGCCTCCAGGTTGACCCCGGCGGCTACGTAGTCCTCCAGGAGCCGGGAGTCGCTGTCCTCGCCGCTAGCGCCAAGGACTGTCTCCAGGCCTAGACGGTCGACCTCGCGCCAGAGCTGCGCCGGAGCCGCCACCAGGGTCACAGGCATCTCCGCCTGAGCATGCCACAGCCGCGGACACGCCCGGCAATTCATCGGGATTTACCGTTCGTTGACTTGCTCGCGCGGGCTTGGTACCGTGGGGACGGCTCGCTCGGGACGCGAGGAACTCAAGGAGGAGGAAATGATCCAATCGTTGCTGCGTTCAGCCGGGCGTCAGGGGGTGACGATGCACCCTCTCGTCAGCGACTTCGAGCTCTTAACGACTTCGGAGACACCTCCGACCAACGCCGACTGTCACTCTCGAGGGCGCCGGTGCTTCGGCGCGCATGCAATGCAGAATGTCTATGATCTTGGACCCCTCTATGCCCAGGGATTAAACGGCAAGGGTCGGACGATCGCGATCATCGATTCCTTCGGCAGCGCGACGATCGCCAACGACCTGCGAGTATTCAACACCGCGATGGGCCTGCAGCACATGTGCGGCGAGACCGATGTGAACGGAACTGCCACGGCATGCACCTCGGACATGCCCCAGTTCAGTGTGATCTCCTTCCAGGGCTCGCCGCCAGCGGTCGCGCCTCCCCCGAGTAGTGGGACTGGGCAAGAAGCTCACAATCTCTGGGCCCTCGAGGTCTCCCTTGATGTCGAATGGGCGCACGCGATTGCTCCTGGCGCGAACATCGACCTGGTGACAACTCCGACCGCCGAGACGCTGGGCGTGCAGGGTTTCCCAGACATGATGAAGGCCGAGCAGATGATCGTCGACAATGGTCTGGCAGACGTCATCACGCAGAGCTTCGGTGCGGGCGAGGATACCTTCTCGAGTGTTCAGTCGCTCCTGAACCAGCGGCACGCGTTTGAGTCAGCTAAGGCGGCCGGCGTGACCGTCCTGGCGTCCTCAGGCGATGGCGGGACGTTCAACACATTCAAGGAACCCGTGAAGAACCCGAATCCGATTCCCGGTCAGAGCGTGATCTGGCCCGGCTCCGATCCGCT
>WNFD01007503.1_pt1 | contig 10802 bp, 7 predicted proteins | sample 5400491 | NCBI WGS metagenome assembly WNFD01 (sample SAMN13153343, study PRJNA577476) | soil metagenome | isolation source: 120 cm saprolite under Douglas fir tree site 2 hole 2 replicate 2 | place: USA:California | collected 2015-04-18 | reverse complement strand
GGTTTGCCAGACATCGCAATAGGGCGCGCGTGACATACCAGGTCAACGAGATTCTGATCTTGCTCACGACCGCAACCACTACCGTTACGGCCGCGCTCAAGGTGAGCGCTGCGGCGACCGCCATTCTGGCCGCGAGCACCGTCGTTCTAGCTGGCCTATACAAAGTGCTCGATTCGCACGAGAACTGGCTGGCCTTCGGGAGCGCGTGGGCAGACTTGCAGGCCGCCGTCAATGACTACCGGATGCTGCCGTCCGATCAGCGCGGCGAGGACGCGCAAAAGCGGCTCGTGGCGAGGGTGAATGAGGTCAGCGGCGCGGAGACGGGGCGCTGGGTCACCCGCCGCCAGGGCCTCGCATCCGGTGGGCAGTAAGACCGAGCCGGCCGTCAGCCGTCACCAGCGGGGCCCAGCCTGATGTCCATGGTTCGCGCGTTCGAGCCCATCTGGCTGTTCGCGGCCGCCGGCTACGCGGCCCGCTGGTGGCGACTGCTCGGTGACAGAGCGGTGGCCGCGCTCGCTTGGATCGTCTTTCATCTTGCGATGCCGACTGCCCTGTTTGTCAGGCTGTCCCGGACTCCGCTGACCGGTTTCGATGGCCGCCAACTGGCGGCGTTCGCCGCCAGCACGGCAGTCGTGATCGGCGCGGGCTGGTACTGCGCAGGACGTATCTTCGACCGCAAGCACGGAGAGCGAGCGATCTGGGCAATAGCCGGCGGATACGTCAATGCCGCCAATCTCGGCATCCCGATCGCGATGCAGGTGCTCGGAAACGTCTCGTTCCTGGTCGAGGTTCTCCTGCTGCAAACGCTGATCATCACACCGGTCGTCCTGGCCACGCTGGACCGTCATGGCGAGGCCGGCGGCAAGAACCGGTTCCGGCGGCTCGCGACGCTCCCAGTCCGCAACCCGGTCATCCTCGGATCGGCGCTTGGCATCGCCGCTTCGGCCGCTGGATTCCGCGTATCGCCGATCGTGCAGACGCCCCTCGCGTTCCTGTCCTCCGCCGCGGTGCCGGCTGCGCTGATCACGCTCGGCGCGTCGCTATACCGCCGCGAACCGGAGCCCAGTACCGGACGCGCGGAGATAACGGCCATCACAGCGCTGAAGCTCGTCGCCCAGCCCGCGCTTGCCTGCGCCCTGGGTCTCCTGCTGCACCTCTCGCAGCCGCAGCTGCTCGCGGTCGTGGTCTGCGCCGGGCTGCCCACGGCGCAGAACGTGTTCGTGTTCGCCCAGCGGTACGCCGTCGGTGAGGCACTGGCCAGCCGCGCGGTGCTGATAACTACCACGCTGTCGCTGGCCACCATCGCCGCCATCGCCGCCCTGCTCGGTCGCTGACCACGCTGGACACCTCGCGGATCTGGGCGGGCGCGCCGATCACGCGGCATGGCCATGAGGTCGCGGCGAGTCCTAGCCTGCGACCTGCAGGCCTTGCCGCACAGCCCAGGCCGGTACGTCCTCCCGGCGGATCGCGCACGCGAGCAGGTCGGGAAAACGGTCCGGTGTGCATGCGAACGCCGGAACACCCAGGGAGGCGCAGGTCGCCGCCAGGGCATGGTCGTATCTGGGAGCTCCATCATCGGCGAGGGCGAGCAGGATAACGAGCGTGACGCCGCTGTCGATGATCGACTTGATCCGCGCCACTAGGGCGGCTTGGTCGCCTCCTTCGAACAGGTCGGAGATCAGGACCATGATCGTGTCGGATGCACGGGTGATCAGGGACTGGCCGTAGGCGACCGCCTGGTTGATGTCTGTCCCGCCGCCTAGCTGGGTCGCGAATAGCACCTCGACGGGGTCAGCCAGTTGGTCAGTCAGATCGACTACCGACGTGTCGAACACGATCAGCCGGGTGCGCACCGCGCGCAGCGAAGCCAGCGAGGCCGCCATCACCCCGGCGTACACGACCGAGGAGGCCATCGACCCGCTCTGGTCGACGATGAGGACGACGTCCTTCAGCGCGGCGATCCGGCGCCGCCGGGCATGGCCGATCAATGTCTCCGCGATGATCGTGCGCAGGTCCGGCTGGTAGTGCTTCAGGTTGGCGCGGATCGTGGCAGGCCAGTCGACATCGGCCAGGCGCGGCCGGCGGTTGCGCGCGGCTCGGTCGAGCGCTCCGAGCACCGCGCGATGCAGTTCGGCGGCCAGGCGGCGCTCGATCTCTTCGACAACGTCGCGGACGACTATGCGGGCGGTCTGCCGCGTCTTCTCAGGCAGCGCGCCGCGCAGCGACAGCAGCGCCCCAACGAGGTGGATGTCAGGCTCGATGGCCGCCAGCAGCTCCGGCTCCACCAGCATCCGCCGCAGCCCAAGCCGCTCAAGGGCGTCCTGCTGCAGAACTCGGACCAGCGGAGCGGGAAAGTATTTGCGGATATCACCGAGCCAGCGAGTCACCGCCGGAGCCGAAGCGCGGAGCCCGGCGTCCCGGTGCTGGCCGACCGCTGGAGCAGCGTCATAGACGACGGCCAGCGCGCGGTCCATGCCGAGGTCCCTGGAAGTCAGTTGGTCATCCTCCGCCGCCCCGGCGGCGCCCGTGCTCGCGGCGGAGCTACCGAGTACCAGCCGCCACCGGCGCAGCCGCTCCTCGGACAGGACTTTATTCATCCGTTACGCACCCGCCCAACGCGGTCGCCACGACATTGAGCACACGCCGTACCCGGGACTGATCCCAGTCGTCGTCCTCGTCTGCGCCGGCCTGCGGGGCGACCGCCCCAGCCACCCGGTGCCCAGCCCGCACCTTAATCCCCATCTGCTGCCGTTCAGGCCCGGTGAACTGCGAGAACGCGCGCCGCAGCAGTGGCAGGACGGTATCAAATGCCTCCGTGCTCAACCCGGACAGCCAGTCATCGAGCAGGTTCCACAACGGCTCGTCACGCAGCAGCAGCGACCCACTCCCCCGCACGAACCCCTCGAGCCATGCCACCGCCTGCGGGCCTGCAGATAGCGCTCTGGCGAGCCGTTGCTGCGCCTCGCCGGCGGTCAGCAGCCCTGCGTCGAGCAGCAGCCTCACGCAACGGCCCTGCAGTATCGACACGGCACCGGCTAGGTCGGCCACGGCGCGCTGCGCAGCACGCCAGGCCTGAGCCTGCTGGGCGGAGCCGACCAGCGCGATCGAGGCATCGGCGTCTTCGATCGCGGCCAGCATGGCCGTCGCCGCCTGCGCATCCAATGACATGCAGGCCGCCGCAAGCCCGGCGCAGATCCGGATGAGGATGGAATCGAGCACACCGCGGACGAGATCCGTGTCGGTTTCCCTGACGCTGCCGTACCGCAGCACCCGTGCCAGCGGCGGAGCGGCCGCCATCAGGTGCGCGATGTCGCCGGTCCTGGCCGACCGCCGCTCGAGCGCCGCCGTGACGGCCGGGAGGGCGTCCGGCAGGTCGGCTAGGACAGCCGCCTCGACCAATTCGGTGATCTGGGCGAATTCGGCTGCCTCTTCAGCTCGCTCCACCACGACGGTGGTGGCCGCCGCAGCGACCGTGGTGCCGTACCTGGCTCGCTCGATCAGCGAGACGACGAACTCGGGACGCCAGCGCAGCAGCCATCCCTCGCGGAAGGTGCCCGCGCTTGGAGCGCTCACGACCGTGCCCCAGCCGATGCCGAGCAGCCGGAGCCTGTGCAGGAGGCGGGACCTGTTGCGGTCAGTATCGCCGCGCAGGTCGAGCTCGACCTGCCTGTCGGCGGCCGCCGGGCGGAACCTGAGCCGACGGCAGGTCGACTCGAAGTCCGCCTGCAGCGGCACGGTCGGCACGTCGTCAGGGACTACACCGAGCTCGTCTCCGACCACCAGCCTCCCGTGAATGAGCGAGAGCGGTACCTGATCGCCCTGGCACAACACCGCGAGGACAGCGTCGGTCAGCTCGCTGAGGCCGGGCAGCGAACGGCCGCGGATTGCGGCTACCGTTTCAGCGAGCCGCACTGTCTCGACCGCCGAGGCCGGCGAAGCCACCAGATCGGCCTCGCGCAACAGCGCAGCGACCCGCGCGACCCAACGCTCGGCGATGTGATCCTCCGATCGCCACAGGTGCGCGTACCAGCCTGGCGATGTCACGCCGGCCCCGTACCCGCTCGCGTGCGTCAGCCGCTGGGCCGTCCACGGCACCCAGGTCGCGCTCGCCTTCACCCTGGGCAGGCCGCGGAGCAGGTCTGCGTCGCCGCGAGCGGGTGGCAGCGACGCGAGCGCCGGCGCGTGCCATGCTCCGCATACCACGGCGATGCGCCCGTATCCCTCGCGGACGGCGGCGCGCAAGCCCTGCCGCATCGCCGCCTCCCTGCGCAGGTCGCGGCGGGATGCCGTCCAACCGTCGGCTTCCGCCGCTGTCCGCAACGCGGCCATCGCCTCGGCCACGGCGGCGAACAGCTCGAGCGGGTCGCCGCCTAGCCGGTGCTCAACGACGTCCTCCCACCAACGCTCCGGATCGTCATGCCCGGCCGCCTTGGACAACCAGCCGAGGGGGTCATCACTGATCAGCGCGCTCGGACGGCGTTCTCCGTCATCCTCGGAGTCGTTGCCAGCCAAGACTGTGGCCGCCGGCAGGTCGACGAACCGGACGGGCAGCCCGGCCTCAGCCGCGAAACGCATGGCCTGCCACTCCGGCGAGAAGTCGGCGAACGGCCAGAACGCGGCCCTGCCCGGCCTGTCAGGCGCGTGCGCGAGTATCGCGACCGGCGGAACGAGCGCTGCGATGTGGTGGAGCAGCGCGCCCGCTTCAGGAGGCCCTTCGATCAGGACCGTGTCGGGAGCCAGGGCGCCAAGCGCCGCCCGGACAGCTCGGGCGGAGCCCGGACCATGATGCCTGACACCCAGGACAGTGATGCTCACTCGATCGTCACGCTCAGATCGCGGCAGGCCCGGTACAGGTCGCGCCAGTCCTTGCGCTCCTTTACCACGGCCTCGAGATATTCGTTCCATGCGACGCCGTCCTGCACGGGGCTCTTCACCACCGCTCCGACCAGACCAGCCGCGACGTCCGACGCGTTCACGTGGCCATCCCCGAAATGAGCGGCCAGCGTCATCCCGTTGGTCAGCACGCTGATCGCCTCGGCGGTGGATAGCGTGCCCGTGGGCATCTTTAGCGTCGTGCGGCCGTCTTCGGTGACCCCGGACCGCAGTTCCCTGAAGATCTGGACTACCCGCCGGACCTCCGCGAGAGCTGGAGGCTCGGCCGGTAGCTGCAGCGCCCTGCCGAGCTCGGCGACGCGGCGGCTGACGATTTCCACCTCAGTGTCCTGTGTTGCCGGCAGCGGCAGGACCACGGTGTTGAACCGGCGCTTCAGCGCGCTTGACATCTCGTTGATGCCACGATCCCGGTCGTTGGCCGTGGCGACTAGCGTGAAACCCGGCACCGCCTGCACCTCGATGCCGAGTTCGGGCACGGGCAGCGTCTTCTCAGAGAGCACGGTGATCAGCGCGTCCTGCACCTCGGCCGGCATCCTAGTCAGCTCCTCGGCGCGGATGACCTTGCCGTCGCGCATGGCGGTCATGACCGGTGAGGGAACCAGCGCGGCGGGAGTCGGCCCTTCAGCGATCAGCCTGGCGTAGTTCCAGCCATACCTGACCGCTTCCTCGCTAGTCCCGGCCGTGCCCTGGACCAGAAGGGTCGAGTCGCCGCTGATCGCGGCCGCCAGGTGCTCGGACAGCCAGGTCTTGGCCGTGCCTGGTGCGCCCAGCAGCAGTAGCGCCCGGTCGGTCGCCAGCGTCGCCACCGCCACCTCGACCAAGCGCTGGGCGCCAACATACTTCGGGGTGACGACGGTGCCGTCTTTCAGCGTTCCGCCGAGCACGTAGGTGACGACGGCCCAGGGTGACAGATTCCATGCAGGTGGTCTGGGCCGGTCGTCACACCGGGCGAGGGCGGCGAGTTCGGCCGCGTACTGCTGCTCGGCGTGCGGCCTGAGCACATCGGCTAGCTGGACACCAGTCACGGTTTCGGCTCCTCGCTCAGTTCGCGGCGCATGGCGGCCCTGACGGACAGCGTATTGACCAGGTCGTTCCAGCCAGTGGACAGCCGGTCGTGCACCGCGGCCGGGTCGAGGTCGGGCGGTGCGGGCGGTTCCAGCCGAAGCGCAGCGAGCCTGAACAGCGTGCGTGGCGCCGGCGAGTAGCCAGGATCGGCGCGGGCTACGGCGCTGAGCCTGCGACGGACAAGATCGGACAGCGGCACCGACCACGGTGCGGGAACCAATTCGAGTGCCGAAGCGAACAGCGGGCTGCCGGGATTGGCCCGCAGCCATGCATCCCGCGCCTCGACGTCCAGGGCTGTCACGAGCCGGAGGTCCGCCGTCACATGCCGGTCAGTGCCTGGCCGGTCAGGAGCGGGCTGATCCAGCAGAGCCAGCAGCCATGATCGGTCCGCGTCCCTGATCGCCGCCGCGGTCCACCCGGCGCGCAGTGGCTCTGACCAGTCGGAACGGTCGCCCAGCGCAAGCAGTTCACCCGGTTCGAGCCTGGTGTGATCCGCCCAGAAGGCTGCCGAAACTGCTGCGACCACCTGCCGCAACAGCCATGCCCGGACACCGGTACCGCGCGGTGGCGAACCGTCCACGCCGTCGGCCAGCATTTCCTGCGTGACCGTCTCGGGGATCGTCAGCACCAGCCGCTGCCGCCGCGCCTTGCGCTCGATCCGGACCGCTGTGGCTGCCCGGACGGCCGCCCGCCGCATATACGTTGAACCGGGCAGCCGGGCAAGCAAGTCGGCCCCGGCACGGCGAACTTCCGCGCGCCGGTCGGCTAGAGCCCGCTCCGCGAGCGGCTCATCGTCCCGGCTGAGCCCGACCTCGAGCATGGCGACGAAGACCGCGCGGTCACGGTGGGAATCGACATCCCAGGTGGCGGCGACCAACTCCCGTCCGACCGCCGGGTCGCTGGCCCGCAGCTTTCTGAGCAGCGCCCGCCGGTCCTCGATCCCGCTGGTCTCCCACACATCGGACGCGCCGGCCGCGGCCTGGGCGTCGCCGCTGCCACCGGCCCAGGCCCACTCCTCGTTGAATCCGGCCAGCCACCCGGCCAGCGGGCCGAGCACGGGCATCAAGCTGGCGCGCAGCCCTGGACGGCCGACGGCGCCTGTGAGCAGCGCGGGCACCAGCACGTCAGGCGCCCGCTGAGCGCGGTCGAGCGCGGCCAGGCACCGGAGCCACTCGGCGATCAGGTCGTAGTCACCAGCACCGAGCAACTCGGCAAGCCGCCGCTCGGCAGCAAGGCAGACCTCCGGCCGGTGGTCCGCTTCGGCGGGCGCCGGTGCAGTCCACTGGCCCGCTTGCGGCGGCCGGTAACCCGCCCGGCGGGCCCGCGACATCACCGCCGCGCTATGCAGCAGTCTGGTGTGGTCCTCGCCTGAATCGAGGCCAATCGCCTTCAGCGCCGCCCCGGGCGTCGGAGGCATGCGCCCCGTGCCCATGACCGCCGCATTCACCAGGCTGGTCCAGGTCATGCCTGCCATCCGGTTAGCAGCCGCCCGGCCCGACCAGCCGGAGCCGCCGCTTGCGGCGTGAATGCGAAGCCATCCCACTCTCCGGCCACGTCGACCGGCCGCCCGCCGGAGAGCGCGAGCAGCGCCCAGCGCGCCGCGGCGGCGCCGGTCACCGGCATGGCCCGCCCGGTGACGTCCCGCAGCAGCCACTGGTCGGCCGGCAGTACAGTCACGCTCCGCACCGCCAGCGGGATCACGTCCGCCCACGGGTCGGCCGACAGACAGTCAGCGACGTGGTTCAATGCGACTTCCCAACTGGCTTCACCGGGCAGCGGTCCCAGGTCCTCGCTGCGACCCTCCCGGGCGGCGATCAGCACGCGGGCGGGCCTGGTCCCCGGATAGAGCGCGACCGTGGCCTCGGTCCGGCAGCCCGCCGGGAGACCAGGGGCCAGTTGCTGTGTGCCCGCCGCGAACGCCAGGTACGTGACTACCGCACCAGTGCGTTCGCCGTAGAGCCACTGCTGCAAGCTGCGTAGGTTCTCGTCGTCGCCGAGTCGCTGGCCGAGTACGGCCCAACTGTCTGAGATACGCTCACCGGACTGTGCGACATCTTCTGTGCTGACGCTGTAGCCGAGCCTGACTCGCAGGGCCTCGCTGGTAACGGGCGGCAGGGTGTCCCTGCGGTTCCATGCCTCGCACAACAAGTGCGCCGAGCCCATCTGGTCTGTGAGCCGCTCCGGCCAGTCGGTTCGCTGGCCCGCGGTCGCCGCGATCGCCGCCATCCGTCGCACCTGTCCGGCCAGCCCGCGCGCCTGGGCGTCGATCATCCGCCTGGCGTGCTGGTCCCACCAGGCCCACGGCTGAGACTGAGCCGCACCGATGCCGCCCCGCGCCAGGTCGGCGAGCCAGCGCCGCGTCTCCTCGACGCCAGCGTCGACCTTTTTGTCCCGGCTGGCTGCGCGGCGCTCCGCGGCGTGAGGATCGGCAGGGCCATCCGAGCGTTCCCGGCGGGCCGGCCTGGCCGACCGCGCCATGCGAGCGGTCAGCCACTCGGCGACCCAGCCGGGCGGGCTCCCGGCCGGTATCTCGCCGTCGGCAAGGAGCAGGAGCAGCCCGAGCGCGTGCTTGCACGGGCGCTTCCTGCTCGGGCATGAGCACTTCGTCGAGCCGCCATCCAGTACGGCCTGCGTCAGGTACCGTGACTGGCCACTACCCCGGCACTCACCCCATACGGCTCGCTCATCCCGGCCGCAGCCCGACCACCGGCGCGAATTCGCCTGACCCAGCCCGGCCTTGGCCGCTGCGGCGTCTGGTGCCATCGCGAGCACCTTATCCCTGCCGTACGTCGTTATCGCCCTTCCCGCCGCCTGCTACCTGGCGCCGCGGAGGCCCCGCAAGATCATCAGGTCCGCCGCAGCGTCGGTAGCGGGCTCGAACCTGAGGTGATGTACTCCTGGGGTGCTGACCAGGAGTGCGGCGCCGTCGTCGGCGACCCGGACCGTCACTGTACTGCCGGCGTCCGTGCTCCAGACGCCTGCCCCGGCGGGCACGAGCCGCCGCGGCGCCGCGAGCCCAATCGTGATCTCGGCACCGCCTGCGTCACTGGCCTGGATGCTGGCAGATGCCCCGGATTCTTTGTTAACGAAATTCCTGGTGGGCACCTCGGACCACGATGGCCGGTGTGGACCAGGCTCGGCCCGCACGTACCGGTCCGTCAGCCTGGCCGACGGGCCCCAGCCCGCGGTGAGCGTGCCGTCTCCTGCCGTGTACGTGCTCCCGGCCGCCACGGCGGTGCCGTGCCAGCGGCCGTCGGCGCACAGCGCGAACACATGCTCGTCGTCCTGATCACGCACCGTGATCTGGCCGTCCCGCGCCTCAAGCTCCAGGAACAGGTCCTGAGCCGGCTCGTGCCAGAGACCGGTCATTTCGCTGGCTTCGCGGCTGGCATGCTCGCGCGGCACCGGGACGCCGGTCACAGCCTCATAGCAGACCCTGATGTCGGTCCCGGTGACGAGCGCTTCGGCCGCGGCCAGCGCCACGTTCGACGGGTAGGGGTCGTTGCGGTTGGCCAGGACGCTGATGCCGACGTGCCGATCCGGCAGGTAGATCACCGCCGACCGGTAGCCTGCCCAGGATCCCGAATGCCACCACGCGGCCTCGCCGCCAACCTCGATCGATGCTAGGCCGAGCGCGTAGCCCGCCGGCCTTCCGTCGGTCAGTACCTGCCCGGCGAGCAGGCCGTCCCTGATGTCCACGCCGAGCACAGCACCCGAGGCCATGAAACCGTGCCACGCGGCCAGGTCGGCAACGCTGGTGACCACTGCACCGTCGCCGACGACCGTCTCCGTGACGTCGTACCGCCGGAACCGCGCGCCGGCTTCACCGCGCGCGCCGGCTTCACCGCGCGGGCCGAACTCACCTGGCCGGTCGGCCTCAGCGGCGGGCGCGACCACGTATCCGCCCGCGAGGCGTGGCACCAGGCGCGCAACGTCATCGCGGAAATGCGTAGCCGTCATGCCGAGCGGGCCGAACAGCCGCTCGCTCGCGAACCTCGCCAGTCCCGCTCCCGTGATCCGGCGGACAAGGGCGGCAGCGAGCACGTAGCCGGTGTTGGAGTAAGAGAAGGCGGACCCTGGCGCGAAGTCGAGCTCGCGCTGACCGGTGATCAGGTCCATGGCCCTGTTCTCGCCGATCCCGAGCACCGGGATTCCGGCGAGTTCACAGAGCGCGAGGTAGTCGCGCAGACCCGCCGTGTGGGTGAGGCTCTGCCGCAGCGTGACCGGCTGAGTCAGGGAAAGCTCAGGCAGGCTGGCGCGGATGTCGGTGTCCAGGTCCACCAGCCCGTCCTTGGCGAGCAGCAGCATGCACGCCGAGGTCATGTGCTTGCTGACCGAGGCAATGTCGAACGCGGTGTGCTCGGTGACTGGCACGCCGTGCTCGGGGACCGCGCAGCCGGCCGTCGCTGAGCTGACCAGTTCGCCAGCCGAGTACACGCCGACGGCTAGGCCTGGCTCATCGTCGCCGGCCAGCGAACTGACGAAGTCTGGCAGGCCGCGGACGGCGCGGCGGCCGTCGCGGTCGAGGGTGACATCAGCTGACATGACAGTCAACGTATCGTGGAGAACACATGCTGGCGCGGGCTTGGCGGGTGCGGTGATCGACGACATCATTGGCCACGGCCAGGACCCGCGACGGGGACGGTGGCCACGGCGGCTGACGGCAGCCGCGATCGTGGCCGCCGTGCTTGCTGTGCTGATCGCCGAGCATCTGCCGCGCGACGCCCTGCCACGATCGCATCACCCGAGAGCGGCGGCCAGTCCTGTCCTTGCCGCGCCGATAAGGATTCGTCCGGCTCGGCCAGACGGGATCATCGGGCCGACCGTGCCATGGGCCGCCGGGC
>WNFD01034648.1_pt1 | contig 10805 bp, 10 predicted proteins | sample 5400491 | NCBI WGS metagenome assembly WNFD01 (sample SAMN13153343, study PRJNA577476) | soil metagenome | isolation source: 120 cm saprolite under Douglas fir tree site 2 hole 2 replicate 2 | place: USA:California | collected 2015-04-18 | reverse complement strand
CTCGTCTGCTCTTTGGAAGGGTCTGCTGCGAAAAGGTTTTCCAAACGGCCTGGATGAACTTGCAATTTTTGCGCGTCGCTATCTGTTCCTGGGGGACGCGCGGCTGCTGCTAGCAGAACTGAGAATTCGGACCGCCGCAGCCACGCCCGTGCGAGAGACATTGTCAAAAGGGACCGAGATCGGCGCCGAGGACCGTCCGGAGATCAAGGATGCGCACATATGCCGATGAGCTCAAACAAGTTCACTAGCTGCTCGCGGAAACGACAGGCAAGCTTCAAATCCGTGAACAATCCGTCTGATGTCGCGATCCTGAGCATGGCAGTTGATTCCCAACCATTATTTCGCCGAGGTATCTCGCGCTTGTTACCTCGCAGAGAAAATGAGCGTATTGATGAGGGTTTCCAAGCTCTCCTTTCGGAAGCAAATCGAGAACTCGCCAGTTTGTTGCGAGACGTACGCACGGAGTCTCACGGCACGGTGCCCGGTGACACTCGGAGTCAGCCGGTCACTGAGCTTCTGATGCGAGCTGTCCGCTGTGCCGCGAAACAGTACACGTTGCAAGCAGAACTGGGCAATCTTGCGCTCACCGACGAACTCACAGGCTTGTATAACCGTCGCGGTTTTATGGCCCTAGCGGAACGGCAATTGAAACTTGGGCGCCGATCCGGCCGGGGGATGTTACTGTTTGTGATGGACGTGGACCGCTTGAAGCAGATTAACGATTCGTTCGGCCATTTCGAAGGCGACCGTGCGTTGAAGTACACGGCCGACGTCCTGGAAGAGACATTTCGGGATTCAGATGTTGTCGCTCGCCTGGGAGGGGATGAGTTCGCTGTTCTCGCGATCGAGGCAACCGATCATAGCGAGGACACAATCAAGACTCGACTTTTCGAGTCTTTGAAATCAATCAGTGCCGAACAGTCTCGCCACGAAATTTCTCTTAGTTTAGGTGTTGCTCGATTCGATCCGGGCAGCCGCACATCAATTGGAGAATTGATGATGAAGGCCGATCAAGCCATGTACGAGCAGAAGCGACGCCGATCAAGGCCGCTTCTCGAGACGGAGACCAGTACTCAATCTCAATAGGCACTATGGATCCTAGAAAAGCATCGTCGCTGAAATTCTTGTTGGTTCCGGCAACCTTTTGGCACCCACCAGCCCGGTGCCATCTAATTGAATCCAGCTCGGAAGGTCATTCTACAGATGCCCGAAAGGTCAGGACGAATTGAAAAACGGATTCGGCTGGTTGCTGCGGTAGAGATATCCAGCGTTCAGAACCCAGCCGCGACTGAGCGGACGACTACGGAAAACGTCTGTTCGCTGGGAATACGAATTTTGACCCAACGGGCTAGGGAGCTGAATGAACGACTGTGGGTCAGGTCGCTGGATGAGGACCTGCGAACCCTCGCTCGCGTTGTTTACTGTCAGCGGCTGCCAGACGGACGCTTTGGTGTCGGATTACAGTTCCAAGGACAAGTCGTCAACTGGTCAAAAGGCTCGTTGGGCAGCGCCGCCGGTTGAATGGCGGGCACGGGGAAATCTTGGCGCGTTCCATGGGGGAGCTTCGCGGAAAGAACGAACATTTATGTTTACTACTGTGACCGCATTGCGGGAGTTCATCCAGCCATCGTACAGGGGCGGTGGGAATGAATCGCAGTCCGGCACGTCCTGCTCAATTCTATGATCAGCGGACAAGGATCCAAGTGAAGTAGTTCACTGGCGCCTCCCCAATGTGGAGGGATAAGCACTGCTGCCGGTATCTTCAATATTGGCTTCGCCGTTTCCAACCTCGATTTCGCCGCAGCTCACAGCAGCATCCGTTTACCGAAGGTTTCGAACAATGTGACCAATGCCGTTGAGATCTGTGCCAGAGCAGCCGTTTGTTTCGCCGGCTCGAGAATTAAGGTCATAAGCTGGGTCCCATCAAATCAATTGCGCTGAAATTGAAAACGGACGAATTTACTCATCGTTTGCACACCCTTTGGCCACCTTAATGCACCGGCACCGCTTCCGAACTCAGAGGTTCTTGCCTTTAACATGCTCTAACTCCGTGCCGTGGCCGATGTAATCCATCTGGGTCAGAATCCCAATCCAGAGTCGTCGCTGCCGCAGGCGGTAATCTCATCCGGCGGTACGCTGGGCCCCGTGGTAGAAGGGTTTGGTTTGTGCAACTGGATGTTGCCTCCCGCCAACAAACGCGTTGAAACAATGACGGCGCCGGCACCGCCTTTGGCGACCTTTAGGCCGAACTTGTCTACTCCGATGCCTGGCTCACCGTTGTCCTTGGTTCTGGCGCGAAACTTGACACCAGTGTCATAGGGGGGAGGCAGGTTGGTATTGGCTGTGCCACAGATATCGCGGTACCCGGATGGCGGGGGTCCCGGCGCAGGCTCGAAGTACCCGTCAATGCTGGTACTGCTGAGGTGAAATCCGGCGAAGAATCCCGTCGTGTCATGGTCCACAAAGTTCACATGTCCGAAGAACCCGCCGTTCTTACATCCCCCGACGAGGCCGAAGTTCGCGTGGTTACCACCATCGGTAATCGTCTTATCCGTGAAAACGAATCCGCCGCCGGTCGTAAAGTCGCACGGGCTCGGAACTACGTGGGCTATTGCAGGGGTGCTTCGGAACGTCAGAAGGCCCATCAACAGTCCACATGCCAAGAGTCCGGATGCCACCAAACCTATCTTTCTTTCTCTCTTGCTCATTTCTCTTTCTCCCTCTATCTCAAGATCGCTCGCTGGCGGGTTAAGAAATGCCTGCGGTCGCAGACGCGATTACAACATCGGCAACCCCAGTAACAGCGACATGTATGGCATTCACGACGGCGGTGCCAGTTGACGAAACCGTCTGCTCGTTGATAATGACCTGACCGCCGGGAATCCAAATCGCTTGGTTCGGGGCCCCAGTCACGTTGATCGGAGTCCCGTTGATTGAAAGATTGCTGAAGGCTGAGCTGCCGCTGCCTGCAGCGCCCAATACCTGCGACGCCTGCGCCACTACCGAATCGGCCGTGATGCCGACTCCGGCTACGGTCATATTCAAGTTCGCGAGTGAAGCTTCGGAGTCAACCTGATCGGCCCAACTGATCGTGGCGGCGCTCAGGGTTTCCGCGCTAAGCGTAGAGGGGACGCTCCCTGTAACCATGGAAGCATCTCTGGCGTCGTTGACGCCGCTGAGAGTCCCGGTGTCGGCGATCGCTGTTGTCGTTGCCGTTCCGAGAATTCCGAGAACGGATACTCGTGCTGCGCTCGCGTCCCCCACAACCGTTGATGCCGTGCTGGTTGTGGGTGGTGGCAGTAGCCCGCCTAGCTGCGCATCGCCAGCCGTAGACCATGTCAGCATTGCCATTGCCAGAGCGATTGCGATTAAACAACGTTTGAAAGACTCTGTCTGATGCATGCAAACCTCCTAGAATCGAAATCTGACACACACTTCTCATGACGAGCGGAAGGAAGCGGACACCGTAGAATCACTTACTCACTTCGGGACTGTGGGGCGGCGCTTTCCTGCGCATCACCGGAAAACTAATCGTTGTGCCGTTGGATGACAATCCGGTGAACTCCATATTTCGGCGGAGAAAATTCCCTATTTGAGGAAGCGTAAAACCTCTATTCAAGCTCAAGGGAGGACACCCGTCACGCTCGAGCGGCTCAGGCCCAGCGAGCAGCGAGGGTTGGAGGGAATGAAGACTACTGCTCGAAGATCAAGATTGCGGAGTTCGGAGCGCTTAGCGACGCCACAACAAACTTCGATGGGGAAATCACGTAGATGAGACCCCCAAAGCTCCCTCCAATGGTTCCTCTTCCATTTGTGGGGGATGAGGAGATGGAGTATGTGGCATTGGCCGCCATACCCAGACTTGCTCCGCTCGGGGCGCCGATATCTTCAGTGCCAGAGATATTGCCCGTTGGGCTGGCACCATCAGCCGTGAACTCGCCGGAGAAAATAACAACACCAAGCGTGGCAGGTGTGGTCGTCGAGCCGGCATACCTACCCATCACAGCACTATTGGTGAGCGCTCCCGCCGCTTGGGCCTCGCCGAACCCGAACAAAACCGAACTATCCGGGACGATGATGAAGGCCTGGTTGGAGCTCACCAGGTAGGCAGCCACGTAATTCGTTCCGACTCTGATTGCTGTCCGGCCATTGCCTGCCACGCTGTAAGTTCCCAACAGAGTGGTGGTGGACCCGGGTGCTCCGCCGCAGTTCTGGTCGTAGGTTAGAGTGAGACCCCCAATGCTGTCGGCGGTGAGCAAACCCACGACCACATTGGGCGCGGGGTTCGTTCCACCGCCGCACGTGGCGCGTCCTGTAAGGTACATCACCATGCCTCCATTCAGCGAGGCGACGGAGAAACCTCCCGTGGGAGTTTGCTGCTGCAGGACCACGCCATTGAGCAGCGGTGTCAAAATCGTGACCGGGTCGATCTCCATCGCGAACAGCTTCCCCGCGTTGACGACGTAAAAGACGAGATTGAGGTTCTGTGGCGCTCCGCCGACCAAGGGAGGCAGGACCGTTATGCCCCGGCCGCTTCTGGTGTCCGATACAGTGTAAGTTGCCACATAAGATGTCCAGGTCGTAAATCGACCCGCCGTGTTGTATGCGGTGGTGTCAACCTTCTCCATGGTCCCCGAGCCGACCGTTCCGGTTCCTCCCGCAGCATCGACCTCGATGAACTGGGCGTTGCCATTGGCCATCATGGCGAACGCGAGGGTGCCACCGCCCGGAATATTTAGGTTCATCACACCCCTGTGGTCCGCACCGATCGAATAGGTTCCGGTGAACGTTTGAGCGGTTAGCCTCTCTTGGGGACCTACGCCGTTGGTGTCCAGTTCGCCGTTCGTCACATTCCCAGCCCCATCCGCCGTGAATCTTCCCACGGCGGCGAAAATCGTCGACGCACCGCCGCCCCCGGTGGTCATCCCGTTGAAGGTAAATGCGTATTCGCCATTCATCTCGGCGTTGTTCACTCCGGGAGCGGTCTGGGCTCGAACCGTCGAAGCAAGGAACAATGTCAAACACATGCTCCACAGAACATTCAGCTTCTTCATTTTTCCTCTCCTTGTTCGCCGGGCGGTTGGATCGGACTGTTTCGTTGCGAACCAGCGATCATGACTACTCCCTGTGGGAGGACGCCCACGTCTTAACCTAAGCTATGATTACCGTCGGGACGAAGACCCTCTCGACTAACTCACCCGCTCTTTCTTGCTTTTGACCACCTTCGAGATGGCTCATCGGCCTTCTACCTATGCTCTAGTAGCGACTGGAAGGCAATCGGGTGGATACCGGGAAACTGCGATAGGAAAATACCTAAAACGTGGGTAGATACCGACCGGACCAATAAGAATAAATCTGGTGTCGGACTCCGGAACCACAGTCTTTACTTAGAAGCTCTTCGAGGCATTACAGAGATCACTCCAACACGACCTCCCTTTACGAACTACTGAACCGGTTGCCAATTCGCCAGAATTCCCAAGCAGAATGACTAAATTGAATTCCAATCATGTTCCGACCGCGATGTTGCTCGCCTATGAACGCTACGCGGCACCGCTGATCTTCTTCGGCGGTCGGATTTATCAGAATCAGTTGTTGGCTGGGGGCCACTTTTGTCGCAAGCGCGATGAGTCCGCCGCGGAAGTTCAACCGACGGACGTTGGTTTCCTCCTGAAAAGGCTCTTCGTCATCCCCACGTCCGTAAACGAGAACCGGCAAATCCCGTACCAGGTCCGGGTTCGTCTTCGCAGCGCGCACGACCGAAACTTTTTTTTGGAGCGCGAGGCCGTAAAAGCGATTACCGCAGTTTTCGCACCGGAAAGGGCGAGCGAGTAAAAGTGGCAACAGTATGACCTCGAAGGAATTCTTTCTTGGCGAGCGGCGCACTTCGACGCGGCTGCAAGACGGACACCGGGAACATGCATCGACTTCTAAAGGGTTCAGTCGTCTTTCTCACAGTTTTCGCGGCCGTGTTAGTGATCATCAGCCTTGCGGAGTGCTCGGGCTTGACGACGGCAGCGAGGGCCAAGGACGTGCCATTGAATTGCTCCGGTTCGAACAGCACGCTTTCGCCCAAGCTGTTGGCGCGCCTCATTTCGCTGTAGTAGGGAATTAAGACTGACTACCCATTGGGGCAGTCAGGTTAGTGCCCAGTTTCTGGCCCCGTGGGCAACCAAGGGCCAAGCCCAATTTTTGACCTTCTGACCGGTTGTCTTCTCGCAATCACCAGCTCAGACTCTCTGGAGCTAAGGTACTAGAACCTATAGAACTATGGTATCGCTCTCGGTCAAGTTCGTTTTCTTCTGTTCGAACAACCAAGCACTGGGACGGGAAAGCTAGGGGACATGATGGTTCGTTTGTGCTTTGTTTTGTTGGTCTTGCTTCTTGCAATTGTGAATCTTGGATGTTCCGGTCTTGTTGCGGCGGACCCGCTAAGTAATGGCCACCCTTTGATCGCAACGCAGCCGACAAGCCAGACGGTTGCGGTAGGCCAAACGGCCACGTTTACCGTGGCCGCGACGGGCCGCGCCCCACTGAGCTATCAATGGCAGAAGAACAATGTGGCGATCAGTGGTGCAACCTCGTCCAGCTATACCACGCCCGCGACAACGAGTTCCGACAACGGAGCGCAGTTCACGGTGGTAGTCAGCAACACAGTCGGTAGTGTGACCAGCAACGGAGCAGCTCTTACGTTGAATGCGGCCCTGGTGGCTCCTTTGATTACGACGCAGCCCTCAAACCAGACGGTCACCGCCGGTCAGACTGCCTCCTTCAGCGTGGCCGCGACGGGCACCGCCCCGCTGAGTTATCAGTGGCGGAAGAACGGCGTGGCGATCAGCGGTACGACCTCTTCCACCTACACTACGCCAGCCACGACCAGTTCCGACAACGGGGCGCAATTCACAGTGCTGGTCAGCAACACGGCCGGAAGTGTGACCAGCAACCCGGCCACGCTTACGGTGAATGCGTCTCCGGTGGCTCCTTCGGTTACGACAGGCCAGACTGTAACCTTCACCGTGGCCGCCATGGGCACTGCCCCGCTGAGCTATCAATGGATAAAGAACGGGACAGGCATCCTCGGGGCCACCTCCCCCACGTACACCACGCCCTCGACGACCAGTTCGGACAATGGAGCGCAGTTCACGGTCGTGGTCAGCAATTCGATCGGTAGTGCAACTAGCAACACGGCCACACTCACTGTGAATGCTGCCACGGTGGCGCCTTCGATTACCACTCAACCGACGAGCCAGACGGTCACGGCTGGTCAGACGGCCTCCTTCAGCGTGGCCGCCACGGGCACCGCCCCGCTAATCTATCAATGGCAAAAGAACGCTGCGAACATCGTGGGGGCAACCACTGCGAGCTACACGACTCCGGCGACGACCACCTCAGACAGCGGATCGACGTTCCGAGTGGTGGTGAGCAACATCGCCGGAAGTGTGACAAGTAACGCGGCCACCCTGACGGTGAATTCGGCTCCAGTGGCCCCTTCGATTACAACCCAGCCGGCAAGCCAGCCAGTGACAGCAGGCCAGACTGCAACTTTCAACGTAGCCGCTACGGGCACCATCCCATTGAGCTATCAGTGGCGGAAGAACGGAGTGGCGGTCAGCGGTGCGACCTCGTCCACCTATACCACGCCGGCGACAACGACTTCAGACAGTGGATCGACCTTCGCTGTGGTGGTCAGCAACACGGCCGGGACGGTGACAAGTGCGGCCGCCACCCTGACGGTAAATGCGGCCACCGTGGCTCCTTCGATTACCACGCAGCCGGCAAGCCAGACGGTGACGGCAGGCCAGACTACAACCTTCAGCGTGGCAGCAACGGGCACTGCCCCGCTAAGCTATCAGTGGCAGAAGAATGGAATCGCCATCAGCGGTGCGACCTCACTGAGCTATACCACCCCAGCTACAGCGATATCGGACAGCGGAGCACAGTTCAGCGCCACGGTCAGCAATTCGGCAGGCATCGTGACCAGCAGCCCCGCCACCCTTACGGTCACAAACTCGGCGGCGTTTCCAGCGTGGGTATCACCTAGTCTGGTAAGAGTGGGCAAGACCGACGCCCCTGGCACGACTTCTTCCATCAATCTCTCTAGCGCACGCGGCGAGACCGTAGACACACAGGTCATCGTCCAGGCCCCCGCGGGTGGCTTGAGCAACGTGAACGTGAGCGCGTTGGCGCTTACCGGTCCCGGCGGCGCGACTATCCCAGCTTCCAACGTGACGCTCTACCGCGAATACTACCTCAGTGTTACCGGCACCGCGAGTTACGGTGGTGGCAGCAATCCCCCGCTGGGCTCAGGCACCTACCCTGAGCCGCTCATTCCCTTCAATGATCCGGAGACCGGTTTGCCTCTGTGCGGATCGGCGGCCTCGCTCAAAGCCTGCAATGCGACCCTCAGTGCGGGGCAGAATCAACCGTATTGGATCGATATTTCCGTGCCGCACGGAGCCACGAACAGCCCGCCGGGAAGCTATACGGGTACCATCTCCATCACCGCCGATCAGGGCACTGTGACCATTCCCGTCACGCTGACGGTGTGGAACTTTGGGCTTCCCGTGCAGCCCTCGGAACTTTCCCTCTGGACGCTCTGGCCCCCCGCGGCTGGGAATACGACAACCACCTTAGCGCAAGCCTTGATGCGCAACAAAGTAATGGGCTGGTACGATGTTGCCGCCAACGCATCCTCGGACATGAGCAATTTCGGCCTTAATCGCTCGGGCCTGGACGGCTACTATTTTATCGGGATTCAGTGCAACGGTTCCTATAGCAGCATTCCTTCAACAAGCCAAATCAACGCCGCAGCGGCCAATTTTCCGGCAGGCCTCGCGCTGGACTTCTATCTCGCGGACGAATTGAATGGCTGCACAAGCGATTACACGGCCATCAAGACCATGGGCGCAAATGCTCATGCCGCAAATCGCAGCGTCAAGACCATGATGACGATTAACACGACTGACTCGAATCTTTACGGTGCCATCGACCATTGGGTGCTGCTCGATTCCGTGCAACAGTGGCCCGCTCTGCCGTTTACTGGTGGAGGCGATCTCTGGAGCTATACCAGTTGCAACGCGGGCTTCGGCAACAGTCCAGAATGGATGGTTGACTATCCGCCGATCAATGAGCGCATTCAGGCGGGTTTCTTGAACTGGACACAAGGAGCGACCGGCATCCTTTACTATCGCTCCGACGGATGGACCGCCGGGAACACCATCGGCAGTTGGAACAATGTGGATACCTCCGCTTGCGGCGGCGGCCTAGGACGGCCGGGCGACGGAATCTTCCTCTATCCGCCTGGTCCGATCGCTTCCAGTGAGTCCGCTCCCGGGATACGTCTGAAGGCCATCCGTGACGGCATTCAAGACTACGAATACGCCCAAATCCTCAAAAACCTGGGGCAAGTTCCTTTCTTGGATCCAATCCTCCTGCCGATTGCCACGAGCTGGAGCAACTGGAATCACAGCCCGATCACCCTGGAAGGCGCTCGCCTGCAATTAGGCCAACAACTCAATCTCCTTGCTCCTCCAGGGTTCTGAAGAACTGGATGGACTAACCGCGAATCTATCTTGAAATTCGTTGGCGAGCTGTCCCATTGTCAAGCATCTCAGGTCTCCGTTGCGCACCAGGACGCCAAGTTCCTCGAGAAAACGCGCCACGACATTTTCCAGTCGCGGCCACTCTGGATAAAGGTTCTCCGGGTGGAACCAAACGTGGAAGACCCCACCGCTTCGGCGCACACGTTCTAGTCCTTTTCTCAGCCGCCGCAAACGAATCGCGTCAGGTATGTATTTCCGCCAGCCGGCCACGTAGCGGATCATGAGCGATCCCGGAATCGAAACCAGCCCTTCTTTGAACGAAGGTTCAACCGAGCGCGGTGATACGCCAACGAAATCGGCCAATAGCATCCAAAGCGACTTGAGCTTCGCGCTCGCAAAGCGAACCGGTAATTCATCAACGTCGCGAAAACAGGTGAAGCCTGCATCCCGCAGTTCACTGAGATAAGCCACCAAATTTCGCGGAAAAACGAAACACGTGGTTGGGATCCCCAATTCTCGCGCGGTCTGAATGCAATGATTGTACTCAGCGATCGCGCGTTCCCGCGTCATACCCGGACACCCAAACGGGGCGTGCGAAAACGAATGGAAGCCGATTTCTTGCTCCGGCTGTGCCTTTCTGATCATTTCGACCAGGCTCGCACCGAACCACTCGGGATGGGTCGATTCGTCGCCATCCTTGGGAACATAACTAAACCAGGGTTTCGAGCAGTGACGATACTCGACCTCTGGCAGCCCTGCGACGTCAGGCAACGACCTCCGCATCATCGCCCCAACCACCGCCCAAGATGCCGATATGCCGTTGCGTGTAAGGTGATTCAGCAAATTGGGCACTTGGGCACACCAATGTCATGCGTCCACCGGGCCATCCTGAGCAGATCATCATTAAAATAAAGATCGAACGTGCCCCAGGTGAGCTCCAAATCCAAGCTGATTACAACCGTTGGTTGGGTCATTTCGTGTCGAGTGCCAGCCATACCACTCTGGCCGGTGGAAATTTCACGTGCAGACAGCCCGTCTATGAGGAATTTTTACCGCGTCAAGAATCGGTCTGAGTTGCGGCTCAACCTTTCGACTTCAATCCTTCAGCTTTGAGCGGCAGACCCTCTAGAAGACCTTTGTAGCGGTTGTAAAGATTCTTGTAAGCGAACAAGGGCAGATCCAGCAGCCCAGGCAAAGCATCGTCGGCGGCCATCAGAGCGAACTGGACTGGACTGCGAAACGAGCGCAAATACGCCCCGAGACTCA
>WNFD01013634.1_pt1 | contig 10806 bp, 8 predicted proteins | sample 5400491 | NCBI WGS metagenome assembly WNFD01 (sample SAMN13153343, study PRJNA577476) | soil metagenome | isolation source: 120 cm saprolite under Douglas fir tree site 2 hole 2 replicate 2 | place: USA:California | collected 2015-04-18 | reverse complement strand
GAGAGCGGCAAAACCAAGAAGAAGGGATCAAGTCTAGACCTGAAAACCACATGCGCGGCCTGAAAAACAAACGAGTCCTCATCACCGGAGGCGCGAGCGGAATCGGCGCGGCTAGCGCCGCCCGCTTTCTGGAAGAAGGCGCACAAGTCTGCATCCTCGACCGTGACGCCAGTGCGTGCGAAGCCATTCGTCACCAATTGCCGGCAATCTCCGAGGCCATTATCTCCGACGTCACCGACCTCATGCAGGTAGAAGCCTCGTTCGCCGACGCCGTCCGCGTAATGGACGGAGTTGACGTCCTCATCAACAACGCCGGCATCAGCATCCGGCACAAATTCCTCGACATCACCCCCGAAGAGTGGGACAAAGTAATCGCCGTAAATCTTACCGGTGTTTTCTACGTGGCGCAGACTGCCGCGCGCCACATGATGGAACGTGGCAGCGGAGTGATTCTGCAAACCGCTTCCACCAACGGCATCATGGGCTATCCCTACTACGCCGGCTACAACGCCACCAAAGCGGGGGTGATCGAGTTGACGCGCTCCATGGCGCTCGAACTCGCGCCCAAAGTTCGCGTCTGTGCTGTCGCTCCCGGGTATGTGCTCACTCCAATGCAGCGCGCCGAGTACACCGACACCATGCTCGATGAAGTAAATCGTAAAATTCCGCTTCGCCGCCACGCCAAGCCCGAAGAAATCGCGGCACTGTTTGCTTTTCTCGCCTCCGACGACGCCGCCTACGCCACCGGCCACGTCTACACCATGGATGGGGGCGAAACCTCCGGCGGCCTGGCCAGCCGTTAAAGAACTCATGTAGACAGCCGCCCTTCGGCAAGCCTCAGAGCAGGCTCTCGGCTGTCCAGCGCGGCGACGGGCAAGCTGGTGGAGCGGATGCAGCAGGCCTTCCAGGCCTGGATTGAAGCGGCATTTGTGATTGGCTTTAGCCCAGAGGTTTCGGACCACCAAAGCTCTCTACCCTCGCGCGAATCTGGCCGCCAGCCGCGCCAGTCGCACCACTCGATAGAGGGGGAACAGAATCTTAGGCAGCCGAATCGCATCCCACTCGCCCGGGCCGGAGGTGAAAGCCAGTCGCGTAAGGAATCGCACCCGGTCCATTCGCCGCTCCCGAAGCCGCATCGTCAGGCGAAAATAAGATACTTGTTGATCCTCATAGGAAACCCCTGCCCTCACAGCGCCAGCTATTTCATCCGCGACTGCCCTTGCAGCGCGATCCGCCAGAACTGTGCTTTCGATCGCCACGGGAATCGGCGCCGCCAGAAAACGGTTCATTAACAGCAGTGTGACACGCACGATCCGCTCGATCCCAAATTCCCGCGCCCGAGACTGCACCCAATCCCAATTTAAGTTTTCCCGCTTCAGAATCTCTGCGATGTCGCACAGCCAGATCAGACGTCCCCAGACGTGTTTGGCGGCATGCACCGACAGCACCAGCAGCAGATCTTCAGCACAAGGCGTTTTCACCCGCCGTCCGGCGACAGTCACATTGACCGCGCGCTTAAAGAGTCCATCCATGTCGAAGTCCACGGCGTAGAAGCGCGGTTGCAGCGCCCATTGCAATTCGAGCAGATTCTTCCCGGCGGCACTGTCGAACGTGCACTCGTATCCAGATTCGAGATAATCTTCCTCAGCATCTTCAGGAATTGGAACGCGTGTCGTGTATCCCAGTTCGCACACCGCCTTCTTGATCCGCGTCACCTCCTGCCTGCGGACGAACAGGTCGATGTCGCCGGTCTGCCGCAGCGCCATGTCGCCGTAATAAACCTCCGACAGCGCCAACCCCTTGTAAGGAATCGCTTCGATTCCGAGTGCATCAATACGATCCAGAATGCGAATCAGTTCGCGCGCGAGAAGAAGCGACTTGTGAACGTTCTGCTCGTAGCGCTCGCGAAGCGCGGCCGTTACAGAGGAAGGAACCATGCCGTCCAACCGTGTGAGAGTGTGATGCACCAGAGAAGATGTGCCGTGCTCGTCCGCGAGCCGAAGCACCGCCTCCCAATCCACTTGCTTCTCGAGCAAAGCCCGCACGCGAATCAGTCCGTTCTCGTGCGGATCGGCACAACTGGCAGCCAGCAGAAGATCCCACTCGCGCCCACCCGACGTAGTTGGCGCCGAACAGTGTGTAAGCATGGTGGATGCTGCGTTCACTGGTGCCCAGTCATGTTATCAGCAAAGAAAGCCGCCCTTCGGATGAGATGAAAGTGACCGTGCCGCCAAACTTCGTAGCACCTGTGGGTTACCTTCGTCATCCTCAACTACTCTTTCTTAGGCCTCCCTCCAGCCTCAGTTCTGTCAGACTAGGGTATTGGGGCAGTGTAAACTCCAGCGAAGACAGAGCCCTCGCAAGATGGAAATACTCACACCCAAGGCGGTCAGACGCGGCACGCGACTGCGCGTGGAGATCCCGGTCATCGTTACCAGCATGGATCGCAGGCATCCGTTTTCTGCGGAGTGCATGGCTCTCATCGTGGGTCCTCAGGGGTGCGGATTCCGCGCATCTCAAGCCTTACCGCTCGAAACCCCAGTGCTTTTGGGTGACTTGCCGGGTGGCGGAAGCGCCTCTGGCCGCGTGGCAAGTTGTTTGCCGCTGGGCAACGATGGCAAGTATTTCCTTATCGGAGTGGCGCTATACAACCACGGAAATGTATGGGGAATTACCGATCCTCCGGCGGATTGGAACTGCCCGTCTAACCCCAGCCCTGCTGGCGAAGCAGGCAAGTCCGGCTCAAAAAGCAGGAATGTCTGGCCCTACAACCTTTTCTCGGACCAAGGCGAGTCTCATCCCGGCCGAAAATAGCCACCCGAACCCAGTTTTCGCAAGATCGCAGCCACAAAGCCACACATCCTCCCCGGTGCCTCCAATAGTTGGATGGGGGGCCGTTCTTTCGTAACCTCGTGCCGCTTGCGCCCAAGTGCCCAGGTACGAGGCAAACTGCATCAGCTTTCCATCAGCGGCGGCCTGGTGCATCTGGAAACACCGCTGGACGAGAAGCTAAAAGTCGAATTCATCTTCCACCTTGGCAACCATACGATCCGCGAACGGGCCGAGATCATGTTTCCCATGTGGGCCACGCAAGGATGGCTCCAGCCCTTCCGCTTCATCGAGTTGCCCGAGGCAAGCAAGAATGCCCTGGAGACCAGCTTGCTCGCGTTAGTTCAGAACGTGCAAGAGTCTGCTTCCTAAGGCACTCCGCATAATCGCCACCCCCCGCCGGGACACTTGCCCAGCCTGATGCGCCTTGTTAATAAAAAAAAGACCGCCTTCGGAGACAGCCCCTTGCATCGCCCGACGCTGTCGGACTACTTCTCTGCCTGGATCACTCCGAAGGTTCCCGCGAGATTTCCACTCGGACCAGCGGTAAAGAACAATTGGTTTGTCCTGCCATTCGCACCCGCACCATCGCCGAAATCAATTCCCCAAAGCTGGTCAATAACAATGACCTTGCCGTTCGTGTTCCTCATGCTTCCCACAAACTGCCCAGTCAATCCGTCGAACCCATTAATGGTCCCTCTGTCGGTATTGTTCGAGATCAGCAGCGTGTTGCTTAACCGTCCAAAGTTTCTCGGGGCCACCGCAATTCCCCAAGGCTGGTTCAGTGGAACCCCTTGGAGCAGGTGCTTTCCCGGGCTAACGGGCGTCCCGTCCTCTTTAAATACGTCGACAAAGCCGCCGTCGCCACCGGCGACATTAGCAAACGCCACATACACAAATCCATTGATGTCACGGATGCCGAACGGCGCAAATCCTGATGGCAGCGTAGCGTCGGTGAAGGAACTCACCAGGTTAAAGTTTCCGTCGTATATATCCACCTTGTTGTTCGCCAGATCGGCGGCGTACAAGAAGTTCCCTGACGCCTTGTTCGTGATCGCCAAGCCCGTATACACGGATCCTTTAGACGAGTTATTGACCGCCACGATAGCTTGATTAAAGTTCGATTGCGGCGCCCACCCGCTGATCGTTCCATCCAGCGTGGCAAACAGGAAAATTGATTGCCATCCCTGCACTTGAAACTCGGAAGCAGTCGATGGATTCCATACAATGCCCGTCGGCGAACCCGGGCCGTTTTCTCCCGCAGTCGGAATCAAAACCTTCAGGGCCTGAACTAGATTTCCGGCGTTATCGTAAAGAGTCGACCATCCGGAGTTTTCGTCACTGACCCACCAGGGGGACCCCGGTGCGTGTACTAATCCCCACCCATTCACCAGCAGTGGATCGGTGTGTCTTGCCGCGTGTACCTGATTGGAATTCAGATTCGTAAGCTGATACTGTGCCAGGGCTGCGTTGGAAACAAACATCAAAGCAAACCCGAGGCAAGCGGTGAAAGCACTCCTGCGGTGCTGCATAAAAAGTCTCCTTTAGCGGAAAATCAGAGGCAGGGGTGGGTTGGGAACTGATTTCGAGCCAGTCCGAACCGCAATTTCTCCGACTACTGTTGGTGAATGCTAGGATCGCACCGGTTCTGGTTTGTCATCGCCGTGTCACCAGTTTGTACAATTGTTCGCAGAATCGCCGGGCCAGTTTGAGAAACGCTCATGTGGGGATAGTCGCCCTCGGCTGTCCGTCGAGCGAAGCTCGACGGTTTCTTCGTCAGGCCCGGCAAAACTGAGCTGCTACCGCCCGTCCGCTGTACAAACTCCCCAGTTTGTATAAGAATTGAGTTCCTGCCGAACGTTCGAGACTTCATCCGCGAGGGCACTAACTGTATCTCAGGCCCAACACGCTCGCCGAAGCTGTACACGCGCTGGCCGATTCCGGCGGGCAAATCCTGGCGGGTGGTACCGACTTTTTCCCTTGCCTCGGGGATCGGCCGGTTACAGGGCCCTTGGTCGACATCTCAGGCCTGCAAGAACTCAAAGGCGTAATTCGTGATCCGCAATACATCCGGATCGGCGGACTGACCACTTGGACCGAAATTATCGAGACCCCACTGCCGCGATGCTTTGACGCATTGAAGGCGGCGGCGCGGGAGATTGGCGGTATCCAGATTCAGAACCGCGGTACCGTGGCGGGAAACCTTTGCAACGCTTCCCCAGCCGCGGATAGCGTCCCGCCGCTGCTGGCGCTGGATGCGGAAGTCGAACTTGTTTCGCATGCGGGCACGCGCCGCATGTCGCTGCCGGATTTTATTGTTGGCAATCGCAAGACCATGCGGCAGCCGGGCGAAATACTTTCTCAAATATTCGTGCCTCGTACGGTCGAGAATGCCGCCTCAACCTTTCTGAAACTTGGCGCCCGCCGCTATCTGGTAATCTCCATCGTGATGGTCGCGGTTGTAATCGATAAGGATTCGGCGGACTGTATTCGCGACGCTCGCGTCAGTGTCGGCTCCTGCTCGGTGGTAGCCCGGCGGCTCATCGAGTTGGAGCGCGCTCTGATTGGAGCTCCCCTCGCCGTTGGCATAGGGTCGCTGGCCGCCGCGCATCACCTCCAGCCTTTGTCACCCATAGGCGACATTCGCGCCACGTCGGCATACCGGCGGGACGCGGCTTTGCATTTGGTGCAGCGCGCTCTCGATGCGTGCGCAGGGAGTTCATGAATGGCCACCATCGCTCCTACGTCGGAAACCTTGGGCCTGCTCAAGCTGACCGTGAACGGCCGGGAGCTGTCGGTGGCTGCTCCGCCCGCTCAAAGGCTCTCGCGGGTTTTGCGGGAACGGCTCGGACTCATCGGGACCAAAGTCGGTTGCGATGCCGGAGACTGCGGTGCTTGCACAGTATTGCTCGATGGAGAGCCGGTTTGCGCTTGTCTGGTTGCAATTGGGCAAGTCGAAAACCATTCGGTCACAACCGTCGAGGGCCTGAAAACACGTCCTCCCTTATTTGATCGCCTACAGGACGCATTTCTTCGTCATGGAGCCGCTCAATGCGGAGCGTGCACGCCGGGCATGCTGGTTTCGGCAACGGCACTACTCGAGATAAACGGTTCACCTTCCGAAGCCGAAGTAATGGATGCGATTGGCGGCGTGCTATGCCGCTGCACCGGGTACCGGAAAATTATCAACGCCATCCTCGACGTACCTCCGCAAACCGCGCATCCGCAAATTGAAGAAACCGCCCGGCCCCCGGCGGGCTCCTCGGTCGGTCAACGCCTAATCCGCCTGGACGGACCGCAGAAAGTCGACGGCACTGAAATCTATGGTGCGGATCAAATTCCAGCCGGCGCCCTCGGATTGCGTGTGATCCGCTGCCCCTATGACCGTGCGATGTTTCGATTTGGAGATTTCGATTCATTCCTCGCCGCGCATCCCGGTGTGGAAGCGGTTTTCACATCCAAAGATGTTCCAGGCGAAGACTGTTACGGCGTGATTCCTCGCTTCGCCGACCAACCCGTATTTGCTCACGAGGAAGATGGAGCGCGTTACCGCGGCGAAGCGATCGCGGCGATTGCCGGCGAAACCAATGCAATCGAGAATCTGGACCCCTCAACTTTTCCCGTAAGCTGGCAGGAATTGCCCGCGCTGCGGACCATCGATAACGCTCTCGCTCCGGGTGCTCTACTCATCCATTCCCATCGCGCTGAAAACGTGCTTACTCGCGGCCGCGTGGTGCGCGGCGATGTAGAAAAGGCTCTGGCCGGGGCAGACGCGGTTGTCGAAGCCCAATTCGAAACCGGTTTTGTCGAACACGCCTGCATCGAGCCGGAAGCGGGATTTGCCACCCGTATCGGCGATCACCTCGAAATTCAGGCCTGCACTCAATCGCCCTACATGGATCGCGCGGATATCGCGAAGCTCCTGGGGATTCCCGCCGAAGCAGTTCGGATCATTCCGGCGGCGGTCGGCGGCGGGTTCGGCACCAAGCTCGATCTGTCGGTCCAGCCGTTTCTTGCGCTGGCCGCGTGGCGCTTGCGCCGCCCGGTTCGCATGGTGTATTCACGCAATGAATCGATGATGTGCACCACCAAGCGCCATCCCGCGCGCATGCGCTGCCGCGCTGGTGCCGGCAAAGACGGAAAACTTCTGGCGCTCGACTTCACCGCCGATTTCAATACCGGCGCTTATTCCTCGTGGGGACCCACAGTCGCGGCGCGGGTTCCGGTGCACGCTTCCGGACCTTATGCGGTCCCGCACTATCGGGCCCTGACGCGGGCCATCCATACCAACATCGTTCCCGCCGGCGCGTTCCGCGGTTTTGGTGTGCCGCAAACGGCGATCGCTCAGGAGCAACTCTACGACGATCTCGCCATCCTCCTCGGAATCGATCCGCTGGAGTTTCGCATCCTGAACGCGCTTGACAATCACACTCCAACGGTCACCGGGCAAGTTCTCGGAGAAGGCGTCGGCATTCGCGCCTGCTTGGAAGCATTGCGTCCTCGGTGGACGATGGCCCGCGCCCAAGCGGAGATGTTCAACGCCAAGCCAGCTGGCCCAATTCGCCGCGGAGTTGGCGTCGCCGGCATGTGGTATGGATGCGGGAACACCTCTTTGCCCAATCCTTCCACCGTCCGTATCGGCCTGAAGCGGGACGGCAGAATCTCTTTGCACCAGGGAGCGGTCGACATCGGCCAGGGATCGAATACAATCGTGACCCAAATTTGCGCGGACGCATTGCGCGCGCCTGTCGACTGCTTCGATCTGATTTCCGGAGATACTTCGATCACACCTGACTGCGGAAAAACTTCCGCATCTCGTCAGACATTGGTTACCGGCAAAGCCGCGCACATGGCTGGAAACGAACTACGCCGCTTGATTCTTCGAATGGCTAATGCGTGCGAAGAGAAAGATGCTGTCATTATTTTCGGAGCGGACACGCTGCTAATCGAGCAATCCGAAAAACAGTATAGAGTCGCTCTGCGGGACTTGCCTCTCGATAACTATGGTTATGTGCTCACCGTGGAACAGACGTTCGACCCTCCGACCTGTCCCCTCGATGAAAATGGTCAGGGTATTCCTTATGCCGTCTACGGGTTCGGCGCGCATATGGCCGAAATAGCTGTAGATATCGAACTCGGCACAGTGCGCGTTTTGAAGATCGTTGCCGCGCACGACGTGGGTCGCGCCATCAATCCAACTCTGATTGAAGGACAAATTGAAGGCGGCGTTGCCCAGGGACTCGGCATGGCGCTCATGGAAGAATTCTTTCCCGGAAAAGGCGAGAACCTGCACGACTACTTAATTCCTACGGCCGGTGACGTTCCTCCAGTCGAATCGATCCTCATTGAAGATCCCTCGTCGATCGGTCCCTTCGGAGCAAAAGGCATCGGCGAGCAAGCCGTCATACCGACCGCCCCGGCTATCCTCAATGCGATTCACCACGCCATCGGCGTACGCATGCGCCGGATTCCCGCCACGCCCGATCGCATACGCCAAGCCATCCTAGCCCACGCTTCAGACGAAAAGACTGGAGCCGCTCGTGGCTGACGATGACGCCATCCGCTGCGACGCCTGCCCCGTCCTTTGTTACATCAAGCCCGGACGTACCGGCGCCTGCGATCGCTACGCCAACGACAACGGACAGTTGATCCGCATCGACCCGCATGTGGTTCTCGACCGCGCTCTATCGCGCGGCGACTCCGTCGTCCCTTTTCTTGACCGCAATCGTGAATGGGACGGCAACATCGTCAGCGGCCCGGACACCTTCGTTACCGCCATCGGCGCGGGCACAACCTATCCCGATTACAAGCCCGCACCGTTCATCATTTCCTCCGAAGTTCAGGGCGTCGACATGGTCACGGTCGTCACGGAGGGCATCTTCAGCTACTGCGGCGTTAAACTGAAGATCGATACTGATCGATACTTGGGCCCGGAAACGAATCTGGTCCGCGCGCAAGGCGAGCCCGTAGGGCACGTCACTACCAGCGAATACGGCTCGCAGATGCTCTCGCTCGGCGGGGTTCGCCATCTCACCGGCGGCAGCCGCCGCGAAGGCACGCTAACTTGTGAAACATTGCTGAACCTCTGCGATCGCAAGCCGGTCGAACTCACGATCGATGAAGGCGCCACCGTGGTGGTGCAGGCGGGCGAACCCCCAGTCGTCGATGGAGTCAGAGAAGAACGCATGCGTGTAGGCTGCGGCTCCGCCACCATCGGAATGTTCGCCAAACAATGGCATGGCAAGGTCGATGAAGTAGTCGTAGTCGACGACCATATCACCGGCGTTCTCTCGGAGCACCAGGCTGGAAAATTGCTGGGCATCCCCGATACCGGAATTGAGATGAAGGGACGCCGCTCGACTCCGGGGCGTTATTTCCGCGTCGCCGAGCCTGGCACCGCCTGGGGTGGCACCAACATCGATGACCCCCTATCCATCCTCAAAGAATTCGATCCCAAGATCGCCTGGCCCAAACTCCGTCTGTTAATGGTAAGCACCACCGGCGAGCACCACGCGTATTTCGAATTGGATGACACTCTGCGTCCGGTGGAAAAAGACCTGCCCGCAGCGCTGACTGAATCGGTTGAACGCATCAAAGAAAATTGCGAGCCCGCGCTCTCCACAGTGATGTTCATGGGCGGCGCGGGCGGCTCGCTCAGGGCCGGCGTCACCGAAAACCCGGTGCGCCTCACGCATTCCGTGCGCGACGCCCTCACTCGCGTCACCTGTGGCGGCGCCCCGGTTTACGTGTGGCCGGGCGGCGGCATCACCTTCATGGTCGATGTGACCCGCATTCCTGACCATGCTTTCGGTTACGTTCCCACGCCCGCGCTGGTCGCTCCCATCGAATTCACTTTGAAACTAAAAGATTACGCTGCGCTCGGCGGCTACGTGGATCACGTTCGTCCCCTCCACTCCATCTTGCACAACGATAGCCGCCGCCATATCTCATCCCACCCGGAAAATCCCTGGCCGCTATCCCGCAACAAATCGCCGAGGTCCGGTCAATGAGAGAACCAGCGCAAATAACGCTCCTGCCCGATGGCCGCCGCCTGCATCTTCATGACGGCCCGATCGACCTCATCATCGAGGCCTTCGGTGCAACTCATGAAGTGAACCTCGCCTATCGGGCGGCAGCAGCGCGTTTCGTCACTCTCCTCGATGAACTCTGCGACGAACTTCCACTTTTGCGTCAGCCCGCGCGCGTCGGTGGTCCGCAGCCCGCTGGCGTAGTCGCGAAACGCATGGTCGCAGCAGTTCTCCCCTATTGCGAGCGAGCCTTTATTACGCCGATGGCCGCAGTGGCCGGCGCAGTCGCTGAAGAAATTCTTGCCGCCATGACGTCTGCAGGAAACCTTTCGCGCGCCTACGTTAACAACGGCGGGGACATCGCCCTGCATCTCGCACCCGGGGAAAGCTTTATCGTAGGCATGGTCGAGCGCCCGGACCACCCGTCACTCTTCGGCAAAGTTGCCCTTCATTCGGCCCAGCCGGTGCGCGGCATCGCAACCAGCGGCTGGCGCGGCCGCAGCTTTTCCCTCGGCATCGCCGACGCCGTCACGGTACTCGCCGACCGCGCCGCCGTGGCCGATGCCGCCGCAACGATCATCGCCAATGCCGTGGACTTGCCCGGTCATCCCAACGTCACACGTATCCCCGCCCGCCATCTCGCGCCTGATAACGATCTTGGAGATCTGCTCGTAACCCAGGATGTTGGTGGATTGGCTGCAGACGAAATTGCCGCCGCACTTGATGCAGGCATCGTAGTTGCCCAGCGACTCGTTTCTGAGAGACTGATTCGCTCCGCCGCCCTGCACCTGCGTGGATCGACCAAAATCATTGATTCAACGCCGAATTCGGCGCAGCCTCACCGAACTCCGCGGCAGTTCCCCGCGAACTCCGCGATTTTGGCTTTTCTCGGAACGAAACCGGAGGCCGGGACGTCGACAAAGATTCGCTAAGGAATGGTGCCGAACCG
>WNFD01007498.1_pt1 | contig 10806 bp, 9 predicted proteins | sample 5400491 | NCBI WGS metagenome assembly WNFD01 (sample SAMN13153343, study PRJNA577476) | soil metagenome | isolation source: 120 cm saprolite under Douglas fir tree site 2 hole 2 replicate 2 | place: USA:California | collected 2015-04-18 | reverse complement strand
CGTGACGATTCAGCTCACGCGTCTGAAGTTCGCGGTGCCTCATCCAGCGGGCGCCGCCATCATCAACGTCGTTGTGAGCGATACGATCATTTGGGCAATGCCGGCTGATAGGGAAGTATGGTTAGTCCGACGCGCTGATGGCGCGACTATCGCGCGCCCCTCGAGCGGAGCGGCCGCATTTCCCGTGATCGCAACGGATGGGTCGCATTTGTTTTACGCGCGCACCGATAATCAGGTTTGCAGGATTGGCTCTAATGGCACTATCGAACTTTGCTGCGGCCCCTATGCAACTCTCACCAGCGGTCCGGCATTGTTCGGGTCCACACCAGTCGTGGCTACGACTGGGACCGGGTCTTACTCCTCTCGAATGATCGCAGTCGTCGCAACCACTTTTTGCAATCCGCTAACGACTCTCGCAATTGCCGATTTCGCTGGCGCGACCGTTTCAATTGCCGCCGATGGGACTGTTTATTCCGGCGTCAATCAAGCCGTCGTCGCGGCGCAGTTTGACGGCCTCGCATGGAACGCGCACGCTACTCCTGAATCGCCTCACTATCGCGGTCAGCCTGCATTCCGAGGTGGGGCGGTCTTGTTCTCCACGACGGCCGCGACGATCGATAGTTTCGCATTTACAACCCTGGTCGCCCCGCCCCCCAAGACAACCCAAGTCGCAAACGTCGGGACGACCATCACCTCCCCCACCGTCGCTGCCGACGGGACGCTCACGGTCGCCACGGATGACCGGCGCGTCATCGCCCTCCGACCTGACGGCTCGGTACGCTGGACCGCCACGCTCCCCGACAGCGCGACCGCCCCTCCCACGCACGGGGCGGGCGGCCTTCTTTACGTCGGCACCGGCTCGGGGGACATTCTCGCCCTCAGCGAAACCGACGGCTCAACCGTCTGGACCTGGTCGACCGGCGCGCCCATCCGCGGCCCGCTTGCCCTCGGCTGCGACGGCGTGCTCTACGCCGCCTCGGGGGGCACGGTGACCGCGCTCGTCATCGACGCCGCAGGCCTGGCCGACTCGCCCTGGCCCAAAGCCGGCCACGACGTGCGCGGCACGAGCGACGCGCGCCGCCCGCTGCGCTCGGCTACAGGCGCTTGTCTCGAGTGATGCTCTTCGCCATCCGCTCGACCAGCGACGCGCTCCCGCCCGGCGGCTGCATTGCCACCACCGCGAGCGGCGCTCCGTCGCGCTGCAGGCAGATCGCGCTCACGCGTGCCTGCCCGTCGCTGCCGTCGAGCAGCCCGTCGATGCGCATGCCGGCGAGCGGCCGCAGCGCCGTCTCCGTTCCGAGATGAAGCTGCTTGAACGCCCCCACGTCGGCGAGCCGCCAGAGCTCTTCTTCCACCGCCGCCCGCACAGCCCGCTCGCAGTTTCGCTCGCGCGCGGCTAGCAGCGTGGCGGTGCTGCGGAACCCGCCCGTCAGGCCGTTGGTGTACGAGACGCGGTCGGCCCCGCTGCCGGCCCGCCGCCATCCGAGCGGCATCTTCATCTCGAAGAACATGGGCCCCGCGCGCGACGACCCCAGCGCCGGAAGAGCGGGAGCGGCGAAGACGCCCAGCGACAGAGTGCCGAGCAGCGCTCCCGCGGCCGCCGCGAGTCGCCGCACTGCGCCCTCGCCGGGCCAGTTTCGCGGCGTGAGGAAGCAGCCCAGCCCGAATCCCACCGCAAGCCCGCCGGCATGGCCCCAGTTGTCGACGCCGGCCGACCCGACTCCCGCGGCGAAGAGCGCCAGCAGCCAGGGGATGACGCGCAGACCGAAGTACGAGCGAAGCGACCCGCGCACGCCCCGCCTCCACCCGAACGCCGCCGACGCGCCGAGCGCGCCGAAGGCCATGCCGGAAGCGCCGAGTGAGATGGAGTCAGAGCCGATGGCCGAGACGCATGTCGTGCCCAATGCGGTGAAAATCAGCAGCGCCAGATAATCGGCGGGCCGCACCGCTCGCTCGAGCGCTCCTCCAACGTTCCAAAGTGCGAAGGCGTTGAAGGCGAGATGCAGCAGATCCTTGTGCAGCAGGTTCGCCGAAAAGAGCCGCCACGTCTCGCCGCGATCGAGGATGAGCGGCGTGGCCTTCGCTCCATAAAGAAGGAGGCCTGGCAGCGCGACGCCCGAGCGGACGCCTCCCGCCGCGAAGAGGACCCAGCCGCAGGCGAGGAGCAAGGAAATTGTCACCCACGGAACACCGGAGATGTCTAACGCCTCGGCCGCGTCTGGACGCGCCGCGGCAGGATCGGCTCCGGCGCGTGGAAAACTCACTTCTTCCGTCCAAGCGGGCATTTGCTCTAGGATGCGCATTCGGAGCCGAGGCGGCAGGCTCTTGGTCGATTTGAGGACTGAAATGAAGCTCATCATCGAGGACGACGACGGTCTAAAGACGGTCGTCACCATCGTCCGGGATGAGATCACCATCGGACGTCAGGAGGGCAACACCATCCGCCTGACGGAGCGCAACGTCTCGCGGCGGCACGCGCGGCTGGTGAAGGAGAACGGGAACCTGCTCATCGAGGACCTGGGCTCCTACAACGGGGTGCGGGTCAACGGCGAGAAGATCACCGAGAAAACGAAGATCAAGGAAGGCGATCTGGTCGAGATCGGCGACTACGACCTGGGCATCCAGGGGAAGTTCGACGCCAACGTCCCGGGGTCGGTAGCCAAGCAGACCACGCTGCCGCCCGGGACGGTGAGGGCCCCCGCCGCTGCCAAGCCGGCCACCACCGCTGCCGCCGCCGCAACGCAGCCGCCGACGAATCCGAGCCCGCCGCAGCAGGCTGCTTCGTCGCCGCCCCCTCCCGCCGCTCCTCTGCCGCAGGCCTTCACGCCCAGCTTCAGCGCGAGCGGCGCCACCGCCATCATCCGCGTCAGCGACATCATGAAGTCGGCGCCGCAGGTCGAGGTGCGCGACCTCGAGCGCACGGAGATGCCTCGGCTCGTCGGGATTGCCGGGCCGTTCCGCGGCAAGGAGTTCTACCTCATGCGGACCGAGGTCAAGTTCGGCCGCACCGACGATAACGACGTCGTGATGGACCACCAGTCCGTTTCGCGCCAGCACGCCCGGTTCGTGCTCGACCAGGGCCAGTGGAAGGTGATCGACAACAAGAGCGCCAACGGCGTGCGCGTCAACGGCGACGAGTACGCCGTCTCCAACATCAACCCGGGCGACACGCTGGAACTGGGCCACCTCAAGTTCCGCTTCTGCGGGCCGGGCGAAAAGTTCACCCCGCCGGCCGAGAAGGCCCAGGGCGATCAGAACCTGGCGGGGGTGATCGCCAGCTACCAGAAGGCGGCCGGCCTCAAGCCGACCACGGCGGAGTTGATCGCCGGAGTGTCGCAGCCGGGCCGCGCCTCCGCCGGACAGGCCGAGGGCGGAAAGCCGGCGCTGCCGCTCATCGCCGGGATCGGCGGCGCCGCGCTGGTGGCGCTGGTGGTCGCCGTCTTCCTTTTCACCCGCGGGCCCAAGCAGGGCGAAGAGGGCGAGGCGACGCCCGGTGCAAAGTTGAGCGCAGGCCAGGCCCTCAAGGCCGGCGAGGCCGCCTTCAAGAAGCACGAGTACATCAAGGCCAACGAGCTGTACGAGCAGGCCATCGCGCAGGGGTCCACCCCGCCCAACCGCAAGCGCGCTGCCGACGAGGCCAAGGGCGAGGAGAGCTACAAGGAGCTCAAGGCGGCGCTCGAGGCCGGCGACGGCGACAAGGCCAAACTGCTCTACGAGAAGTGCTCCACCGAGAGCACGTTCTTCTGCCAGAAGGCGCAGGAGGCGGCCGACCAGGTCAAGGCCGCCTATGCCAAGAAGCACCTCGGCGCGGCCAATGCCGCCAGGACCGCGGGCAAGAATGCCGCGTGCATGAACGAGGTCAACCTCGTGCTCGGCTTCGACGCCGCCAACGCCGAAGCGCAGGCGCTCGGGTCGCAGTGCGCCCCCAAGGAGGTGGCCGGCGGCGAAGAGCACAAGGCTCCTTCCGCGGCGGAGCGCAACGCCAAGGCGGGCAGGCTGGCAAAGGACGCGGTGGAGAAGGTCCGCGCGCGCGAGTTCGATGCCGCCATTTCCAAGGCGCAGTCAGCGCTTCACGAGAACCCGACGGACAAGGCCGTCATCGGGCAGGCATACATGGCGCTCGGGTACGCCTATGCCAACAAGGGCGACAAGGCGAGCGCCGTAAAGTGGCTGGAAAAGTACCTGCCCTTCTGCACGGCCGGCTGCGACAAGGTCCGTCAATACACCGGGAACTGAGCTTGGGGGGAGCCCTCGGGTTGCGGTAAAAAAGCCATCCGAGGGATTCCCATGAAACTGATCATCGAAGACGACGAGGGGCGGCGCACCGTCATCCCCGTCGTGCGCGACGAGATCACCATCGGGCGCAACGAAGCCAACATGGTGCGCCTCACCGAGAAGAACGTCTCGCGCAAGCACGGCCGGCTGGTGCGCGAGGAAGGCCACTTCTACATCGAGGATCTGGACAGCTTCACCGGCATCCGCGTCAACGGCGAGAAGATCAAGGGCAAGCACCCGGTGGAGGAAGGCGACCTGATCCAGATCAGCGAGTACGACCTGTCGCTGCAGGCCTCTCCTGACGAAAAGCCCAAAGGCGAAAAGTCGCTCGCTGACGACGACGAGGAAGCGACGCTGATCCGCAAGCAGGCGGAGCAGACCGCCAAGGAAGACGCTGCCGCCGCCGCCGCGGCGAAGGCTGCCGCCGACGCGGCCGCCAGGAAGGCCGCCGAGGAGCAGGCCGCCGCCGAGGCCAGGGCCCGCAAGGACGCGGACACGGCGGTCATCCGTCTCTCCGATCTGCCGGCGATGGCCGAAGCCGAAGATGCGGTGCGCGAAGTGTCGCCGGGGATGCGGCCGAAGCTGCTGGGCATGGGCGGCGCGTATCGCGGCAGGGAGATGGTGCTCGATCGCACGCCCATCCGGCTGGGGCGCTCCGACGAGAACGACATCTCCATCGACCACCCCTCCATCTCGCGCAAGCACTGCCGGCTGCATCTGGACGGCGGGACGTGGAAGATCATGGACGCCGAGAGCAGGAACGGCGTGCGCGTGAACGGCGAGCCGTACGCGGCCATCGGGCTGCGGCACGGGGACGTGCTCGAGATCGGGCACCTCAAGTTCGCCTTCGTCGCGCCGGGGCAGTCCTACAAGCTGGCGCCCGAGAGGATCGCAACCCCTCCCGCCTCCGCGCCCGTGACGATTGCCGTCAAGGGCGGCAAGGAGCTGGCCATCGGCGTGGGCATCGGCCTCGTCGTCGTGCTGGTGGGCGGAATCTCCTTCCTCACGCGCGACCGCGGCGGCGGCGCCAATGCGAAGGTGGAGGAAGTCCAAGACTCCAAGGCTGAGCGCAAGTTCGCGCTTCGCTCCGCCGAGGAATCGCTGGCCGCGCACCGCTACACGGAGGCGCTGCGCAACCTGGACGCGGCCCGCCGCGCCGGCGCGACGGCCGCCGAGCTGCGCAACTACAACGACGTGCAGGGCGAGGCGCGCGGCGAGGACCTCTACCACGAGATGGAGTCGGCCGCCTCGTCGCAGGATTGGGAGCGGGCGCGGAAGCTGCTGGGCCTGCTCACGTGGGGCACCACCTATTATGGAGGCAAGGCGGCCCAGAAGGCCGACGCCATCACCGCCGGCTACGTCAACCTGCACATCGCCGCGGCCGGCCTGATGAAGGGCAAGGACAACGCCGGCTGCCTGTCCGAGGCGCAGCTCGCGCTGCAGGCCAATCCGCGGAGCGCCGACGCGCAGTCGCTGGTCGAGGCGTGCAAGAACCCGCCGGCGGTGGCCGTCGCTCCCGCGCCCTCGGCGCGGTCCGGCGCGCCTGCGCGGGAACGGCCCGAGAGATCGGTGGCCGCGGCGGCCGTCTCGCCGGCAGCGAAGACGGGCGGCGACAACGAAGCGCGCCGGCTCGTCAACGAGGGCAACCAGAAGCTCGTCGCGCAGGACCTGGCGGGGGCGATCGCCAGCTACCAGAAGGCCCTCGCAACCAAGCCGTCGGCTACCGTCCTCGGGGGCGTCTACCGGAGCATGGGCATCGCCTTCACGCGGCAGGGGAACATCGAGGAAGGCGCGCACTACTACAAGCTCTACCTGCCCCTCTGCACCAACCCGGTGGAGAAAGCGCAACTGCAGAAGGTCCTTGCCGATTACGAAGCGCGCCGCCGTTAGAGTACCTCCGTCGGTAGACGTGGCCTCGACGACCCCTGTAAAGTTGCCAGCTCCAATCGCGCAGGGGGTCTCGTGGACATTCGAACGCTCGTCGTCGATGACGATCAGGATTCGTGCGAGTTCGTCGAGCGCATCCTGAAGAAGGAAGGGTACCGCGTCGGTACCTTGACCGATCCGCGCAAGGTGGAGGAGACCCTGCGCAACGACGACGTGCACCTCGCCATCGTCGATCTCAAGATGCCGGATCTGTCGGGTCTCGACGTGGCGCAGATCATCAAGCGGCACGACTCGGACTGCTCGGTGATCCTCATGACGGGCTACGCGACGCTCGACTCGGCGGTGTCGGCCCTGCGCAACGGAGTTTCCGATTATCTGAAGAAGCCAGTGCGCGAGGACGAGTTGGTCGGGTCGGTTCGGCGTTCGCTCGCGGCGCGCGGGCTCTCGCTCCTTCCCGAGGAGGAGCTGCACCGCAACATCGGGTCGGCCATCCGCGACCTGCGCAAAAAGCGGGCGCTCACGCTCAAGCAGCTCGCCAAGCGCACCGGCCTGTCGGTCTCGCTGCTCTCGCAGATCGAGCGGGCCGAGAGCAGCGCCTCGGTGACGAGCTTGTACAAGATCGCTCACGCGCTGAAGATCCGCCTGCCCGAGCTCTTTGCCCGCGTCTGAAGCAAAGCTGGCTCTTCGAGCCTTGGCCGCGCTCGCCTTGGCGGTGCCGCCCACGCTGCGCGATCAGGTCGACCGCCATCGCGCGAAGGCGGCGCCGGCGATCCTCAGGGAGCTTGCCGAGCTGGTCGCCATCCCCAACGTCGCGGCCGACTTGCCCAACATCCGGCGGAACGCCGATCGCCTGCTGGAGATGCTGCGCGCGCGGGGCGCGTCGGCGCGGCTGCTGGAAAATCCGGGCGCGCCGCCGGCGGTGTACGGCGAGCTCTCCTCCCCCGGCGCGAGGCGCACCATCGTCTTCTACGCGCATTACGACGGGCAGCCGGTGGACCCGGCGCAGTGGAAGACGCCTCCCTGGACGCCGGTCCTGCGCGACGGGCCGCTCGATCAGGGCGGGCGCGAGATCCCGCCCCCCGGCGCTGGGCAGCAAGTGTCCGACGAAGCGCGGCTGTATGGCCGCTCCGCCAGCGACGACAAGGCGCCCATCGTCGCCATGCTGGCGGCCCTCGACGCGCTCAAGGCCGCGCGCCTCGCGCCCTCGGTGAAACTCAAGTTTTATTTCGAAGGAGAGGAAGAGGCCGAGTCCACCCATCTGAGAGCGTCGCTGGAGCGCAACCGCGAGCTGCTCGCCGCCGACGCATGGATTTTCTGCGACGGGCCCGTACACCAGAGCCGGCGGATGGAGGTCGTCTACGGCGCTCGCGGCATCCTGCCCTTCGAGCTCACCGTCTATGGGCCGACGCGCGCGCTGCATGACGGCCACTACGGGAACTGGGCGCCAAACCCGGCGTCGCTGCTCGCGTCGCTGCTGGCCGGAATGCGGGACCCCGACGGGCGCGTCGCGATCGAGGGCTTCTACCAAGGCGTGCGCCCGATCAGCGATCTGGACCGTCGCGCCATCGCCGAGATTCCCAAGATCGATGCCGAGCTGCGCAAGTCCCTGGGGCTGGCGCGCACCGAAGCGGACGATGCGCCGCTCGCCGAGCGGACGCTGCTTCCCGCGCTCAACGTGCGCGGCCTCCTCGCCGGCCGCGTCGGCGCGCAGGCGACCAACGCCATTCCCACCGAGGCGCGCGCCTCGATCGACTTGCGGCTCGTTCCCGATCAGAAGCCGGACGCGATCCGCGCGGCCGTGGAAAGGCACCTCGCGGCGCAGGGGTATTTCCTCGTCCGCGACGAACCGGACATGCCGGCGCGGCTCGCGCACCCGCGCATCGTCCGCGTCGAGTGGAAAGGCGGATATCCCGGCGTCCGCACCGCGATGGATGAGCCGTTCGCGCGCGCGGTGGGGCAGGTCGTGGCGGAAGCGCTGCGCGGAGCGCCCATCGTTCATCTGCCGATCCTGGGCGGGAGCGTGCCGCTGGCAACTCTGCAGGAAACGCTCGGGACGCCGGTGGTGATCGTGCCGATCGTGAACCACGACAACAACCAGCACGCCGCCAACGAGAACTTGCGCCTGCGTAACTTGTGGGACGGGATCGACATCTTCGCCGCGCTCTTTGCCGGCCTCGGACCGGCGTGGCCGAAGTAGCGGCTCGCGCCGCTACTTCGAGAGCACCACCAGCACGTCGCCCTCGTTGACCGGCTGCGCTTCCTTGCAACGGATCTCGACGACCTTGCCGTCCTCAGGCGCCTCGACCGGCATCTCCATCTTCATGCTCTCGAGGATGACGAGCACGTCGCCCGCCTTGACCTGCTCGCCGACCTTCTTCTCGATCTTCCACACCGTGCCGGTGATGTGCGCGGGGACGTCCATTTCAGAGCCTCTCCAGGAAGTGGGTGTCCAGCTCGCCCCGCGCGAACGCGGGGCTGTCCAGCACCTTCTCGTGCAGCGGAATGTTGGTCTTCACGCCCTGGACGATGAAGCCGCGGAGCGCTTTGGACATTCTCTCGATGGACTGCATGCGAGTCTCGCCCCAAGCCACCAGCTTGGCGAGCAGCGAGTCGTAGAAGGGCGTGACGGTGTCGCCGGCGCGGTAGCCAGCGTCGATGCGCACGCCGTCGTGCATCGCCCCGTCGGGCGAAACGGGAGTGTCGAAACGGATGATCTTTCCCGGTGAGGGAAAGAACTTCACCGGGTCCTCGGCGTTGATGCGGCACTCGATGGCGTGCCCGCGCGGCTTCACGTCGTCCTGGCCGATGGGGAGGTGCTCGCCGGCCGCGATGCGGAGCTGGAGTTGGACCAGGTCGAGCCCGGTGGTCGCTTCCGTCACGGGGTGCTCGACCTGCAAGCGCGCGTTCAGCTCGATGAAAAAGACTTCGTCGTCCACGAGCAGGAACTCGCAGGTGCCGGCGTTGCCGTACCCCACTGCCCGGGCGGCAGTGAGACCCGCTTCGAGCAACTTGGACAAAATGCCCGATCGGTTGTCGAAGGCCGGCGGCGGGGCTTCCTCGATGATCTTCTGATGTCGCCGCTGGATGGAGCACTCGCGCGCCCCGACCGCCAGCGTGAGATGGCCGTCGCCGAAGATCTGGACTTCGACGTGGCGCGGCTTCTCGAAATAGCGCTCGAGGTAGACGGCGTCCTTGCCGAAGCTGGCGCGGGCGCGATCGCTGCAGGCGCGGAGCGCCTTGAGCAACTCGGCTTCGTTGCGCGCGACCTGCATGCCGATCCCGCCGCCCCCCGCAGCGGCTTTGACCAGGAGTGGATAGCCGATCGATCCCGCGGCCGCTTTGGCCGCAATCTCGTCTCCCACGTGCCCTTCCGAGCCGGGCACGACCGGCACTCCGGCGTCGCGCATGAGCGCGCGCGCGTGCGCCTTGTCCTTGAGGGCGCGCATCGAGCCGGGGGGCGGGCCGACGAAGACGATTCCCGCGTCGGCGCAAGCCTGCGCGAAGTCGGCCTGCTCGGAGAGGAAGCCGTACCCGGGATGGATGGCCTGCGCGCCTGTCAGCTTGGCGGCGTCGAGGACTTTCTTCGCGTCGAGGTAGCTCTCGCGCGCCGGCGGGGGGCCGAGCCGCACCGACTCGTCGCAGTCCTGCACGTGCAGCGCGCCGGCGTCGGCGTCGGAAAAAACCGCCACGGTCTTGACACCGAGCGCGCGAGCGGCCCGAGACACGCGGCAAGCGATCTCGCCCCGGTTCGCGATCAGTATCTTCTCGAACAAAATTTTTCTCCGCAGCGCAAGGGGCGCGCAGTGTACTCCAACAAATGGCGCCGTGGCTGCGTTGACCGCGCTCGGGCGCGCGGACTAGTCTCCGGCTCCACGATGGCGAACGCGAAGCGAAAACACCGAACGACGCGCGCCCGCTGGGCACCGGCGGCAGTGGTCGATCTCTCCTCGGTGCGCGCGCAGCGCCGCCGCGAGCTGGCCGAGCGCCGCGTGCGCGCCGCCCTCGACGACAACCGCGCAGCTCTGGCGCGCCTCTTCAGCTCGGGCCTCATCTTCACGCAGAAGGGCGCGCGCGCCGGCCGCGACCTGCTGCTCGCGCACCAGTCGCTCCTCAAGGTGGTCGATCTCTTCGCCCGCCTCATGGAGCCGTCGGGCCGCGAGAACACCGCGCTCAAGCACCGCGCCGAAGAAGTCTTCACGCACCTGGACGCCCAGCTGAACCGCACGGCTCAGCTGACGGCGCGCACCGGAGAGTTCCTGGCAGGGCGCGGGCGCGACTAGCGCTTAGACGAAACCGGGACCAGAACCGGGACCGGGACCGGGACCAGAACCAGAACCAGAACCAGAACCAGAACCAGAACCAGAACCAGAACCAGAACCAGAACCAGAACGAGAACCTGCGAGGTGCAGGGTGTTGGAGCAAGGGCAATCGGCGTTAGCTCTTCTTGCTCTCTTCCAAGATCGCCTCCAGCTCGGCGATGGCCTCGAAATCCTTCGGCCGGCCGGCAGCCCGCTTCACCTCTATCAGGCGAGCGAGCGAGAGGCAGCGGACCTCCAATCCAAACAGCTTGAACATCTCCGTGGCGGGCAAGAGCGCCTCGTACCGCCCGCCCGCGGTGATCTCACCGAGCAAGTCGATCCAGCC
>WNFD01007497.1_pt1 | contig 10806 bp, 9 predicted proteins | sample 5400491 | NCBI WGS metagenome assembly WNFD01 (sample SAMN13153343, study PRJNA577476) | soil metagenome | isolation source: 120 cm saprolite under Douglas fir tree site 2 hole 2 replicate 2 | place: USA:California | collected 2015-04-18 | reverse complement strand
TGCGGTTGAGTTCCTTAAGCATGGATGTGACCGGCTTGGACTCAATTCCGCAGGGGACGATCAGGTTGAAGAAGCTAAGATCCGTGTTCACGTTGAGCGCGATGCCGTGGGAAGTGACTCCGCGGGAGATGTGGACGCCCAGGGCGGCGATTTTCGATTCGGGGGCATCGGAGCAATGCCGAGTCTTCGACTCAGCCGGACGGGCGAGGGGGCCCGTCCCCACATGGGGGTTGGTGGGCGCATGCGCGGCTGGCCCGCGCGCGGTGGTGGATACACGGGTATTGGCCGGCCCTGAATTCTCAGAGACTGTGGAGCGGCGGGCGGCCTCGGCCGTCCACACGCCGGTCAGTCCCGGAATGCGTTTTGCGGGGATGCCGAAATCGGCGCAGGTCCGGATCAGGATTTCTTCCAAGCGGCGGACATATTCGACGATACCGAGCGACTTTCGGGTGGGGCTGTCAGACGGGAAGGCGCGCAGATCGAAGATGGGATACGCGACGAGCTGGCCGGGACCATGAAAGGTGACGTCGCCGCCGCGATCGCATTCGAAAACCTCGACCCCGCGTTGAGCAAGGAGTTCGGGCGAAGCGAGGATGTTCTTTGCCTTCGCGTTGCGGCCAAGCGTGATGACCGGTGTGTGCTCGAGAAGGAGAACGACATCGGCAATGCGGCCTTCCTTCCGGAGCGCGACCAGCTTTTCCTGCAGGCGCAGGGCGGTGGCGTAATCAACACTGCCGAGTTGGAGAATGGAGATCAAAGGCTGGGCCACGGATTTTAGGGATTAACCCGGATCCAGATCAGTTCCCTACGGAGGCACCGAGTCACCGGGAAATCAAAGGGCGGGCACTTCTACATATCGGGAGTAGGTGCGCGGCTCTGGAATTGAGTCGCCATTCCTCGCCATGCCCTCGATGTGGAACTCGATGGCTTCCTGCATTTCCCGCTCGACTTTGTCGCGACCCTTGCCTGTTGCAACACAGCCATCCAGGTCGGGAGAATAGGCCGAGTAGCCCGTTGCCGTTTTTTCCCCTACGACTAAATACTTCCTCATCTCTTGAGTCCTGCTTGCTTCAGAACACTGTTCAGAGTCCCGGCTGCTAGATCATCGTCGGGTTTCCCGGGTACCGTCACCAAGCCCGGCTTTGTTGGATGCTTGTACTGCCGATGGCTGACCGCGTACGATCCAAATACCAGCCATCCTGCTCCAGCATCTTGATGACGTCTCGTATCTTCATTAGTATGTTACGCCGTTACGCAAGACTTCACGCGTTAATCGCCAGCCCGTATACGCTGTTCGACGCGTCCAGCATGGCTTCTGCCAGCGTGGGGTGGGCGTGGATGGTCCACATTAAGTCTTCGACCGTGGCTTCGAGTTCCATCGCGGTGACCGCTTCTGCAATCAACTCTGAAGCCTGCGGGCCGATGATGTGGACGCCCAGAATCTCGCCATATTTGGCATCGGAAACAATTTTGATGAAGCCTTCATGGGCGCCGACGATGGACGCACGAGAATTGGCGGTGAACGGGAACTTGCCGACTTTGACGTTGTGTCCTAATTCGCGGGCTTTGGACTCGGTAAGGCCGACGCTGCCGATTTCGGGATGACAGTAAGTGACGTTGGGAATGCGCAGTGGGTTGATCGCACGGTCTTCTTTGCCGGCGATCTTCGAGACGGCGACAATGCCCTCCATGGAGCCGACGTGCGCCAGTTGCGGGGTGCCGAGCACGATGTCGCCGATGGCATAGACGCCGGGTTCGGCAGTCTGCATCCATTCATTGGTTTTGACGAATCCGCGCTCAGACTGGATGCGCGTCTTTTCCATCCCGATGCTTTCGGTGTTAGGTTTGCGGCCGACTGAAATCAGAATTTTCTCGGCTTCAAGTTTTTGTTGTTTGCCGTCGGCGGTGAAGGTGACAGCGATTCCGGACTTTGTCCTTTCGACCTTTTCAACTTTCGCGCTGCCATGGAAGTTGATGCCGCGCTTGCGATAGACGCGGGCCAGTTCTTTGCTGACTTCCTCATCTTCGAGCGGCACCATGCGAGGAAGCATTTCGAGAATCGTCACTTCGCAATCGAATGAGCGGAAGATCGATGCGAATTCGACCCCGACCGCGCCCGCACCCACGATGATTAGCGATTTCGGCACTGCTCCCATTTTCAGGATTTCGATGTTGGTGAGAAAGCGGTCGTCGGGCACGAGGCCGGGAATCATGCGGGCTTCGGAGCCGGTCGAGAGAATGACATTCTTCGCCTTGATCTGCGACGTCTTGCCATCATTCTTCAGTTCGATAGTGTGAATCCCATTCTGCGCGGGGCCGGTGAGCTTGCCGTAGCCTTTCAGGGTCTCGACTTTATTCTTGCGCATCAGGAACTCGAGGCCCTTGGCGTGTTTAGTGACGATCTTCGACTTGCGATCCTGCACCGCTCCCCAGTTGAGTTTGACCCCAGCCACGCCTTCGATGCCGAATTCCTTTGCATCTTTCAAGTGGTCCCAAAGTTCTGCGTTGAATAGCAGGGCCTTGGTCGGAATGCAGCCCACGTGCAGGCAGGTGCCGCCGAGGGATTGGTCTTTTTCGATCAGGGCAGTTTTCAGCCCATATTGGCCGGCGCGGATGGCGGCAGTGTATCCGGCAGGGCCGCTGCCGATGATGGCTACGTCGTAGATGGTGTCGGGCAAAGGTGTGCTCCTCTACTAATGGATGAGCTAGAGCAAACCAATGATTCTAGACCAGCGGGGGAGGATGCGCCTCGGATTTCGCGGACAAGTAAAAGGCAAAGGCAGCCACGGATTTACGCGGATTTACACGGATTAAAGCAAATCTTGAATAAGGTCTTTTTTCTTAAGATTTTTGATCGGTGGAAATCCGTGGCTGCTTTTGAAGTTAGGCCCGGGGGTGGCAGGTCTCGCGGATCATCATTTGGGAACCGGCCTGCTGGCGAATTCGTATCAATATTGCGGTGATAAACTGAGCGTCAGCAGGAGGAGAACCATGCACCTCTTGGCGTTATTCTTCCCACCGGTTTTCGGCTTCGGATTTCTTCTGTATTTTCTGCCGGCAATCCTTGCGTTCGCGCGCAGCAAGCGGGACGCGGGCGCGATCCTGGTCCTGAATTTTTTCCTCGGATGGACGGCGATTGGCTGGGTGATTGCTCTGGTCTGGGCGCTGAAGCAAGATGTGCCGGTTGTGATTCGGTGAAATGCCGAGGTAAGCTCACGCCTAATGGCTGACGGGTCTTCCGCGTCATCGCCTGATTCCGCTAAATCGCGATCGGATCTGGCAGCGTCGCCCGGCATTCCGCAGGCACACCACCCAGAAAGTTCCGGTACTCGTTGAGCATCAGGCTGTAGTCGGCGTCCGCCATCTGGCACTCCTGCCCCGCTGGGATTTTCCTACAAACGTCGTCCCTGCTCTGTCGCGCGCTCCTGAGTCGCTCGATAACGCCTTGTGCGCTGGTCGTAGCGATTGTGCAATCCGCCTGACAAGAAGTTCCGACCCTGCTCTGACCGGGCAGGCACTGCTGGGCACCGACGATCAGGCACTGAGTTCCGTCCCAGACTTGGCCTGCGGCGCAAGGCTGCTGGGCGGCGTTTTTCGCGCTGCCCACGCCGAGCACATTACCGTTCTTGACGACGCCGGGCGGCGGTGCGCAGAAGTCATCTTTGCTTTCTGATTGTCCCGCAGGGCAAGGCTGGCAAGGTCCGTCCTTGCACGCCTTACGGGGTGGATCGGGTGCGATCGGCTTTAGCTGGACAGGCTTGGGCGCAGGCTCCTTACACGGTCCGTCTTCGCAGATTCCCCGGCGCAGGTCGGGATCAGCCGGGCTCGATGCGTGATCCTTGGTCGCTGTGGTGTCTACCGCAGAGGCAGAATTGACCTTGCGCTCCGTACCAATAGGCTGGATGGCTGACGTTGTGGACTTGACAGTTGCTGCGGGCGGCTGCGCGGTTGGGCGGGAGGGATCCAAAGTCACGTTCGAGATGGGCGCTGGGGAATCGCTGGAAGAGTGTAGTTGCTGTTGGACGCGATCCTGCTGCTCCCGCTGTTGCTGATCTCGCTGTTGTTGGTCGCGTTGCTGTTGCTCACGCACGTGCTGCTCCCGCTGCTGTTGTTCGCGTTCCTGTTGCTCCCGTTGTTGCTGTTCTTGCTGCTGATTGGATTGCCCAAACACTACTGGAGGAGGAACCATGACCAGGGCAAGACCAGGCAGAAGCACGGCTGCCTGGCTGGCCTTTCTAAGCGCAGCTGCAATCAACGGGAGAACAACGGCCTGATGAGACAGACTTTTCGCCATAGTTGTCGCCTCGGTGTCGACGGTGTTGCATTTGACGAAGGTTTTCGGAAAGACCTTGCGGAAAGATCGCAGCCGCGATACGTTGCATAACCATTTGGGTGCTGCCCCTGCACCGAAAGGGTACTCTGGAACAATGTCAATTTACGCAGAGATTAGGTAAAGAAATGTTAGGCAAGCGGAGTGTTGGTCAGCCAGACGGCACGAATCCCCGATTGACTCAAGCCAAGAGCTTCGCCGCCTCCTTGGCGTAGTACGTGACGATGATACTGGCCCCGGCGCGGCGGATTGAGGTCAGCGATTCCAGGATCACGCGGTCGCGGTCAATCCAATTGTTTCGCGCAGCGGCTTCGATCATGGCGTACTCGCCGGAGACCTGGTAGGCGGCAATCGGCAGGTCGAAACGTGCGCAGGCGGCGGCGATAACGTCGAGATAGGGCATGGCGGGCTTGACCATGACCATGTCCGCGCCTTCTTCGATGTCGAGGGCAATTTCGCGCATGGCTTCGCGGAGATTGGCTCCGTCCATTTGGTAAGAACGGCGGTCGCCGAATTGCGGCGTGGAGTCGGCGGCCTCGCGGAATGGGCCGTAGAACGCCGATGCAAACTTGGCGGCGTAGGAAAGAATGGGAGTGTTCTCGAATCCGGCCTGGTCGAGGGCTTTGCGAATGGCGGCGACGCGGCCGTCCATCATGTCGGAAGGGGCAATGATGTCGATTCCGGCGCGCGTCAGCGAAACTGAAGTTCTGGCCAGAAGCTCCAGGGTTTCATCGTTCAGGATTTCGTAGTCGGTTCCGATTGCAGGCGGAGTGGCGACGGCCGCTCCGAGCGGGCGAGCGCTGGACGGCTTCACGATGCCGCAATGCCCATGGGACATGTACTCGCACAGGCAGACGTCGCCGATCAGAAGCATTTCGGGAACTTCGCTCTTAATGGCGCGGGCGGCGCGCTGCACGATACCGTCTTCTTCCCAAGCGCCGGTGGCAACTTCATCTTTTTTCTCAGGCAGCCCAAAGAGGATGAGCGCCGGCACGCCCAGGGCGTGGGCTTCTTCGGCTTCCTTTACGGCTTCGTCCACTGAAAGATTGAACACACCCGGCATAGAGCGCACCTCTTTGCGGACGCCTTCTCCGGGACAGACGAACAGCGGATAAACGAACGCTTCCGGAGTGAGCCGGGTCTCGCGCACCATAGACCGCAGAGCGGCGGTGCGGCGCAGGCGGCGGAGGCGGGTAGCCGGGAAGGCCATGGAGAAATTCTAGCAGGACGGAGCCGATTTTCGGCCCCTCGCCGTCTAACTGGCCGCGACCTGCGCTCTGGCGGCGGGGCGGGAACGCAGGAGTTCCTGCACCTGCAGAACGATGTCCGCGGACAGCAGCGAGAACGCCAGGCAACTCCAAACGATCGTCTCGATGGCGGCCGGGCTCTTGTCCCATCCGGTTATGCCGCCAACCACTCTGACTTCGAGAAACACCAGCGCGACGGCGAAGCTGCGCGTCATCCACTGGCGGTGTTGCTGGACTTTTCCGTTGAGAATGAAAGTGAATGCGATGGCGGTAGTCAACATCAGCAGAATTGCGTCCACCAGTGCGGCAATGCTGAAGGAGCGCGGCCCACCCATTCTCTCCTCGAAAAACTGGATGTATGCGCCGAGGGGAGCGACAATAAGCGCACCCGCAATATAAATCCTACCGACCACGCGATGAAACTTGGTGAAACGCTGGCGAAGACGGTCGGAAAACTGGAGAGGACCGAGCAAGAGGGCGCAGGTGCCGGCCAGCGCATGGGGCAGCAGATACCATCGGAAGGGATGGTAATGCTGCCAGACGGGATCGGCCCGGTTAATCAGGAAACTTTCGTTGTGGCGGAGAACATAAGCCACCATCAGGCCAATGAATGCAAGGAGTAGATACTTCGGGCGTATTCGGGACGGTCTTGGTACGGATACCGACGCAGTGGACATGAACCTCTCCTCAGTGTGCCCGACAAAGCTACTGGCCAGAGCGGGCGGCGACTACAGTACCACGAAACCGCGGCCCAGGAAATAGAGTTTGGGGAAAACGACTGTGGAGCGGCGTGCGTCTCGCCCGCCTACCGGTCAAGGCCCGCGCGATAGTCGCGCACAAAAGTTCGAGATGAGTTGTAAGCCGGTTGGAAACTCGGCGAAAAGCCTACTACTTCAGCCCCTCCACCACATACAAGTCCGAAGTAATCCGCTCGTAGGTATATACGTAGCTTTTCATATCATATGAGAACTGTGGAGGCGCACTGGAAAACAATCCCGTGGGGTCGGCCGGCGTAAGCGACTTCCAAAGCTTGCGCTGCCCGTTTGCCAGGTCAACCATAACCACCGGACTAGGCAGTTCGCGACGCCCGATTAACAGCGATTTTCCATCCGGCGTCCACTGCACCGGAATGTCTCCCAGTTCTGTGTTTGGGACCGCGATAGGCGTCCCTCCAGCGACCACAGGATAGATCGAAATCTTGCCTTCGGGGTCCTGGGCGGCGACCTGCTTACCATCGTGCGAGATACAAGTGCGATAGTTAACATTCACTCCCTCCGGGCTGATGGCTCGGGGAGCAGCGGTATCTGAATCCATTACCCAGAGTCTCAATCCGTGCCCGGACTGATTGCCGGCCAACAGAATCCGCCGCGCGTCGGGGAAAAAGAATGCTCGATGCACTTGTACATCGCCGGTAGAAATGGTCTTAGATTCGCCGGCCCCCGTGGGCACCTCAAGTAGGCGGTTGCCGCCGCCGTTCAGGTTGGACAACACCCACTTCCCGTCGGGGGATAATGTAGGCGCCGAACCGTCGCCCAGCCGCACCGCTGGTGAGCCGTCAATTCCACGCACGTACAGAGTGCCGGTTTCGCCGCCCGCCTCGCCGGTTTCGTCAAAGGAAACCAGCTTGCCGTCGTCGCTTAGGTCCCGCGCCACCGTCCAGTCGTGCCAGCTCAGGTCGCGCTCTTTACTCTGACCACGCTCATCGGAAGTCACGCCGACCGTGCCTGCGCGCAAATCGTCTCGCGCGAACAGTACCCGCCCATCTTTGAAAATATCGTGCAAAGTCAGCGTGCCGGTTCCCAGATAAATCAGCCGCTCTTTTCCGCCGAGTGTCACACCGTGCAGTTCGCGACTGGAACCCGAGGTTGTGGCTGTGAACCAGATCTCGTATCCACCCGGCGGCCAGGCCAGTCCTTGTGCGGCTACAAACTTCCCGGTCAGGGTTGTTTTCTTGCCGGACTGGTCCACGATCGCGATGTTGCCGCCATCGTCGCGCGCGTAAGGGTGATCGACTAAGGCGACCAATTTTCCGTCCGGCGAAATGCGCGCATGGCTTACCCATCCTGCGGTCTCGTACAATACCTTCCCCAGCGGATATTCCAACCTCTCCGTGCCACCCACCCGGCGCACGACGGCAAGATTTTCGCCATCCGGCGCCCAATCGGCATACTCCACCCCATCAGCAATATCGCGCGGCGCGCCGCCGCCCTGTGGTGCGCGGGCCAGCATTCCCGTGTTCTCAAATCCCTCGCCCCAGTGGCGATGAGTTGAAACCGCCAATTCGCCGGAGCGCGAAATTGACAAAATATCCGTAGCCTCCATGCCCAGCGGCCGTGACTCCGTGCTTCCGGCTTGTGCCGCGAACACCTCAATCGGACGCCCTTCCCAAGCCGCGCCAAAAAGCAAATTGCCGTCCGGCGTAAACCGCGCGCTCCAGATTGTTCCCCGGCGGAAGGTAATGCGATGCAGCTTGGGATGAACCTGTTCCGCACCGGGACGCAGCCACGCGCCCGCAACCAACCCAATTCCGAGCACCACCAGACCAGCCAATGCAGGACGTAACCACTGATTTTGCTTCGTCGCCACCGCGGGCGCTGCCGCGCCAGAAATGCTCGATACCGACTCAAGATCAAATGCAATATCATGTGCCGACTGGAAGCGCTGCCCCGGCTGCTTCTCCATGCAGTGATGCACAATACGCTCGAGCGCCGGCGCAATCGCACCGCTCTTCACGGAAAATTCCGGCGGGTCCTCATTTAGGATTGCTGTCATGGTTTCGGCGCCGGTGTTGCGCTTGAACGCGCGCTGGCCATTCAGCATTTCGTACAGAATGCTGCCAAAACTGAAAATGTCGGAGCGATGGTCCGCGATATCGCCGCGCACCTGCTCCGGAGACATATAGCCCACCGTTCCCAACACCTGTCCAGCGCTGGTCTCCGCCGCTACGGTCGCATCAACCGTCTCGTTCAAAGACTGCGGTTTGCGCAGCTTCGCCAAACCAAAATCCAGAATCTTCAGCCGCCCGCTGCGCGTAATGAAAATGTTTTCCGGTTTCAGATCGCGATGAACAATGCCTTGCTCATGGGCTGTGGCCAGTCCGTTCGCCAGTTGCACCCCGAGTTCGATGGCTTTGCGCGCCGGCATTCCGGTGGGAGTAATCCGCTGCCGTAGAGTTTCGCCCTCGAGCAATTCCGAAACAATGTAGTGCACCCCATCCGCAGCCCCGACGTCGTAAACCGAAATAATATTGGGATGGTTGAGGGCCGCGACCGCGCGCGCCTCTTGCTCAAACCGCCGCAAGCGCTCGGGGTCATTCGTGAACGAAACGGGAAGCGTCTTGAGCGCAACATCGCGCAGTAAGCGGGTATCGCGCGCCCGGTACACTTCTCCCATGCCACCGGAGCCGATGAGCGCAACAATTTTGTAAGGCCCTAATTGAGTTTCCGCCGCGAAGGACATTGGATGGCGAGAATTATAACCCGCGCACGCTCAAAAACTGGTCACCGGCATCGGCCATGCAAGGACGGACGCTCTCGTCCGTCCCCGGGCCGCAGGCCCGCGCTTTTGAGTTGTCTTCAAGACAACACTGGGAATTTCGCGACGCGCACGCTAATTCGCGACTGCCGTCCCCATTGCCAACCGCGCCTCAAAGAACTCCTCCACCCTCACTAGAATCTCCGGCGCCGTCTTCGAATCATAAATCGCCTTGCGCAACCCCGCGCCTCCCGGCACGCCGTGCGTGAACCACGACGCGAACTGCTTCATCTTCCCCGTGGCATCCGGCAGTTCCTCTTCGATCAGCATTCGGAAATAAGTCCGGATCATCTCGAACCGGTCGGACTCCGAAGGCTCGTCGTAGCGCCCATTCCCGTGTGGGTCGGACACTCCTGTCCGCCCTCCGGGCCGCAGGCCTGGGATCTCTTCCTCGGCCGGCAAAAAAACTGTCGAGCGTTGCTCGACCGGGCAGGTGATGGCACCTGCCCCCACACGATTTGTACTGATCCCATCATTCGCGCAATACTGCTCAATCTGCCGGAAGATCCACGGATTTGCCGGCGCCGTCCGGCCAATCATCACCGCATCGCAGCCCGTCGCCTCGACCATCGCACACGCATCTTCCGGAGTGCGAATATCGCCGTTACCAATCACCGGAACCTTCACCGCATCCTTCACCGCCGCAATCCACTCCCAGCGCGCGTTGCCTGAATATCCCTGCTCCCGCGTGCGCGCATGCAGAGCCACCGCGCAGAGTCCGCAATTCTCCGCCATCTTCGCGAGTTCGACGCACACAATTTCTTCGTCATTCCACCCTGCGCGAAACTTTACCGTGAACGGAATCGTCACCGCCTTGCGCACAGCTTCGAAGATTCCACCAATGCGCGGCAGATCGCGCAGCAGCCCCGACCCTCCATTGCACTTCACAACCTTCTTCGCCGGACACCCCAGATTCAAATCCACCAGATCAAATCCCAGACCTTCAACAATCCTCGCTGCCTCCGCCATCACCCGCGGATCGCTTCCAAAAAGCTGCGCTGAAATCGGATGCTCGTCCTCATAAAAATGCAGATACCGTTTCACCTTCTGGTCCTTAGCCCGCAAAACCCCGTCGGCCGAGGTGAACTCCGTCATAATCAGCCCGCACCCACCCAGATTCCGCATAAACCGCCGAAACACGGTGTCCGTAACTCCCGCCATCGGCGCCAAAACCGTAGCCGGAGAAATCGTCACCGTCCCGATGTGAACGGACGAGGGCACTCGCGCCCGTGTGGGTCGGACACTCTTGTCCGACAACTCCGGCCCGCAACAAGATGAGGCCGCCGCATTGTCCCAAAACTTCTTCACAGGGTTATTCTACCTTCCAAGTTTCCGGTCCAGTTCCGCCAGCGCCGCCTCAAGCATCTGCCGATACCGCGGATTGCAGGCAACCTGCAACTGCTGCAAAATATGTTGCCGCGAGAGTTCGATACTTCTCCGCTCATGCTCGGCGGCAATCTGCTGCGAGCTCAACGGCAGGTTCCCCTTGCCCTTGTTCGAGGCAAACTCTTCCTGCTGCTGTTCCACCGACTTGCTCTCCCATCCTCGCGCCATAGAACAATTCTAGGCCACCGTCAGAAAACCCAGCATAGAGATTGAAGATTGTGTGGGGACAACCGCCTACGCCGGGCGAACTTTCGGAGTCGCCTGCCCTTCTCCAGCCCCGACATCCACGAACCACATTATCCCTGGTCC
>WNFD01007495.1_pt1 | contig 10809 bp, 11 predicted proteins | sample 5400491 | NCBI WGS metagenome assembly WNFD01 (sample SAMN13153343, study PRJNA577476) | soil metagenome | isolation source: 120 cm saprolite under Douglas fir tree site 2 hole 2 replicate 2 | place: USA:California | collected 2015-04-18 | reverse complement strand
ACTCGGGAATATCCCTGGCCACACACTCGACTTCGATGGCATCCAGCAGGTGCAGCATTACGCCGTTTTCGGTTTTGACAGCAGGCGCCTCGCCAGTAAAGTGCAGCGGCACTTTCACTCTGATGCGCTCGCTCAAGCTGACGCGGAAGAAATCCACGTGGATGATTTTGCTTGTGTGCGGCTCGCGCTGTACATGGCGAATCAACGCCGTCTGGGTGCTCTTCGTGCCGGACATGCGCAGCGTAAGCACGCTCCTGCTGCCATGCGAACGCCGCAAGCGCTCAAAGGCGCCAGCGTCGATCTGTATCGCCATCGACGCTTCATTGTGTCCAAAGATATTGGCGGGAATGATGCCCTCTTTACGCAGGCGCTTCACAGCCTTGCCCATCACCTCGCGACGGCTAATTTCTAATTCTGTTTGTTGTGCCATACATTATGTTCCCTTCTTTGATCTTCTGCTTTTAAAGTAAGCTTGTATTTCTTCGCTCGTCATCGTATTGAGCACATCTTCGCGGCGCAGCCAGCCCTTGCGGGCAACCCCTATACCATAGCGCATATCGTCCAATCCGGCAAGTACATGTGCATCTGGATTAACCGGAATTTTGATACCTTTATCGCGCGCCCGGTGTAATAGACGCCAATCCAGGTCGAGCCGCGATGGGTGAGCATTGATTTCGATGCATACTCCATGTGCCGCTGCGGCATCGATTACCGCCTCTAAATCCAGTGTATACCCTTCCCTACCGAGCAGGATACGCCCCGTAGGATGTCCAATGATGTCGACATAAGGATTGGCGATTGCCCGCAGCATGCGTTCCGTCTGTTCTTGCGGCGACAGGTTGAACTGGCTGTGAATGGAAGCAACCACAAAATCGAGGCCTGCCAGTACCTCATCCGAGTAATCGAGTGATCCATCTTTCAGGATATCACATTCGGTCCCCTTGAGGATATGCAACCGGCCTGCAAATTCCTTATTCAGGGCGTCGATCTCTTCACCCTGGCGACGCAAGCTCTCCTCGCTCAAGCCGCCCGCGTAGGCAGCCACTTTGCTGTGGTCTGTCATGCCCAGGTAGGTAAAGCCGCGCGCGATAGACCCCTCGGCCATTTCGCGGATCGTATTCTGTCCATCGCTCCAGGTAGAGTGTACGTGCAGCACGCCGCGCAGGTCGCTCTCCTGTACCAGTACGGGCAGGGTATGGTGAACGGCGGCTTCGATTTCACCCATATCCTCACGCAACTCCGGCTCGACGTAGTCCATGCCAAGCGCGGCGTAGATGTCGGTTTCGTCTTTGCAGGGAACCAGCTCTAAATGGGGCTCCTTGCCCCGGAAGAGCCCGTAGTCGTTGATGGTCATGTTCATGCTCAGCGCGCGCCGGCGCAGGGGAATATGGTGCTCCTTGGAACCGGTGAAATGGTGAAGCGTGTAGGGGAACTGGCTATCGTTGACCACGCGCAGATCCATATTGATGCCGCTGCCGAGTACAACGCTGGATTTTGTCTCGCCCTTGCCGGTAATCGCGCGCACTGAAGGCTGGCTGGTGAATACGTCCATAATCTTGCGCCGGACTTCTTCAGCGGCCGTATCGTCAACGCTGACCACCATGTCGATATCGCCCACGGTCTCGCGGCGGCGGCGCAGGCTGCCAGCCGCCTGCAGGCGCACAATTTCCGGTAATTCTCTCAGAACGGCCTCGATACGCGCCGCTTCCTCCTCCGCCACGGGATAGAGAAAACGGTCGGCATACTGTGAAAGGAAGGCGATACCCTGCAAGATTTTGTCCTGTGTTTTCTTGCCAAAGCCAGGTAGTTTGGCAACCTTGTCTTCTTTACACGCCTGCTCCAATTCGGCGATGCTATTTACGTGCAACTGGTTATAGATCGCGTTGATCTTCTTCGGACCCACGCCCTGGATACGCAGCATTTCGAGTTTGATGGGGGGCGTGGTGGCAACCAGTTCGTCATAGAGAGCCATGTGTCCGGTATCAACCAGTTCTTCGACGCGCTTGAGAATGGTTGAGCCCAGTCCCGGCACGCCCTTTAGCTTGCCTTCGCGAACCAGTTGTTCGATATCGCTGTCAAGCGCGCTGACGCTGCGAGCGGCATTCTGGTAGGCTCGCACCTCAAAGGGATTGCTATCCTCTTTTAGTTCCAGCAGCGTACCGACTTCATCCAGTACAGTGGCAACCTGGTTTTTATCCATCTTATCCTCTATCTCAATCTCATATCAGGTCAGGCGCAGATCGAAAAATTCGGGCTGGTGCAGCGTCACCTCGAAGGGATTGCGCCCCTTGAGATCGCGATTGAGGTAGCGTTTACAGTCGAAATGCACCAGCAGCCAGCAGTTCATCTCGTGGGTGATGAAGACGGCGTCCCACGGCTTCTCGGTGCCCATGTCCAGCACCTGGTTACAGACGAAACATCTCCCCATGCCTGCTGCCACGGCTCGCTCGAACCACTGCAGCACAAAGCTGTGGAAATCTTCCAGGTTCATCATCTCCAGGCATGACTCGGGATAACCAAAGAACACCGGGTCGGGACACTCTCGGAAGTCTTCGCTGGCGCGACTCAGTGCGATGACTGGCGCCTTGACCGTCACTTTGATCTCGTCATGCTCTGGGTCCTCTGCCGAGCTAACCACGTTGTGTAATAGCAGCCCTTCACGCGCAAACCATACCAGTAGTTCGTTTCTCATAACATATAGACTGTATCATCCAGCAGCTAGACCGTCAAATGGGTAGGCCTATGGGGAAACACATTGCAGATACCTTGCAAAATGCAGGCAAAAAATAAAAAGGTGGAGTGCCTACAGTGGCCGGTGAAAGCAAGCGTGCGGTATTCCATAGCAGTATAAGATATCAATTTCTCGATCATACTATTATTATATTTTGTGCGTGAAATGGCTATGGGAAATACTCAAAACCGAAGTGGCTCAACTCACCCCATCGTTATCAAAAATGTGCTACACTACGGATCAGTCGGTGTAGTCCTCTTTCCGCAGTCAGCCGAGAACCGAGCAACCCGGAGTTCCCAAATCGAAAAAGGTCAACTGAAAGGAGTCCCAGCATGAAGGACAAGAACAACAAAAAGAACAAGAACAATAAAAAGGGCCCGAAGGCTCCTACTCCCGCGGTCAAACCCGTGGTTAAGGAACTGAGCGACCAGGAGCTGGAAAGTGTGACTGGTGGGGTGACCAAAGTGACTGATATAACCTCTCCCAGAGACATCGCTACCGGATAGGTAACTGCTTCCTGACTTACTCCGAATAAGGTGTACAGCGAGGAAAAGAAAAGATACCGCAATGACGGAAACCATTAATATTTGGTGTGGAGAGGCGGAGTTGTACGCTGATGCCCGCCCCGCTCCGCCAACCATCCTCCTGGATATCTGTACACAACTGGTACATACGCCACAGCCTATCCTGGTAGTGGATCTGGGAAGTGGGACCGGTCTGTCAACAGTGATCTGGGCCGAGCATGCACGACAGGTCATTGGTATTGAACCAAACGCGGATATGCGCTTTCAGGCGGCACAGCATGCAGCAGCTTTTCCTCGCGCAGAACGAGTGCGATATCAAGATGGACTTTCCACGCGGACAGGATTGCCATCTGACTGTGCAGATATGGTGACCTGTTCTCAATCGCTCCATTGGATGGAGCCTGAACCAACATTTGCTGAGGTGGTACGCATTCTGAAACCGGGGGGACTCTTTGCTGCCTATGACTACGATTGGCCTCCGACTGTTCACTGGGAAGTGGAGCAAGTGTATCATGAAGTCATTGCGCGTTTTCGAAAGATCAGAGCCGAGCGAGAAGTTGATCGTGACGTGAAGTCCTGGTCAAAAGACAAACATCTCGCACGGATGCAGGACAGCGGATGCTTCCGCTATGTGAAGGAACTCGTTGTGCATCACACCGAAGAGGGCAATGCTGAGCGCTTCATTAGACTCACTTTGAGTTATGGGATCGCTCGCTACCTGAAGCAAGGCTATCTCACAGAGCAAGAGGTCGGCCTTGACCATTTGAAACGTGTTGCCCAGGACCTGATAGGACCAGAACCCATTCTCTGGTATTTCAGTTATCGAGTGCGAATTGGGATCAAGTGAGTTGTTGATGTTGCCCACGTGGATCATCAACCTCAATATTGAGGAGAGCGAATTCTACGGGCCCAACTGGGCCAGCCGTTCCTGCGCAGCCGCCAGCCCGTTGTGCGCCTCGTCGTACCAGATGCGCCACGCCTCGCTCGCTTTGAGGGCGGGATCGGCCTTCTCCAAGTGCTGTAGTGCCGACTCGAAGCTGGCCTGCGCCTGCCGCGCTCGCTCAATGCGCTCCATCTGTGAGTCAGCGTTGCGGCCCAGGTGCAATGCCAGCGTGGCATGGTCGATGGAGGCCAGCGCCCTGCCCAGCTTGCGGTCGATCTCACTGTCATCGGGCGTCGTCAACATACCGAGTCCTTTTACCGCCCCAATGCCAACCATTTCATCGGTGTGCGCGCGCAGTGCCTGCTCAATAATCGGCAGAATCTGCTCCGCCGCTCGCAATGCGTCGTCCGGGTGAATGCGATCCATCAGCGTCTCCTCAATCGATGTAGCGAGCAAAGCTGCTCGCAGGCGTATCTTCTCTTGCCAGTTCAGGCGAAATGCAGTAGTGACCTGCTCCATCTCATAAATGTTCAAGATGGGGAAGCTCTTGGGTACCTTGAGCGAGCGCTGCAAGCGGCGCACCTTCTCTGGATGCATGTCCGTGCGGTCATCAAGGTGGCCCAGGCCATAGCCGTGCTCTGCCAGGGTCTCCTGCAGCACGCGCGCAAACAGGTTCCACCCGCCGTGGGGAGCATTAAAGGTCGTCATGTGGCGCCTCCTTTCCTTCTCAAGTATAGCCTCAGGCTCGCCCGTTTGAAAACTCACAGGGGAGTGAGCACCGAACTACTCCTTATGCTCCGGCCAATCCTGACCAGCATCGCCACCCTGCGGCTGGGGCCAGCTATAGTTACCACCCTGCGGTCCTGCCGGCGGCCCGTAATTGGGAGCGTTGCCCTGGCCAGGCGGTGGATAAGAGGGGTACTGTTGCTGCTGGTATGGCTGTTGCTGACCGGAACGTTGCAGGCCGCCGCGAATTGCCCCACTGATTGCTCCACTCACGGCGGACCTGACGATAATTGAGATGACGATCAGTGCAACTATTACACCAACGAAGATGAGACAGCCCAGTGAGCTGATCAGTGATGCTAACAGTTCTGACATAGGTCCTCCTCTTTTCTTACGGTCGGGCAGGGCGTTGACGAGTGCTGTTATCGGCGTAGCGCTGAGCCAGGTTGCCGATGATAGGCAGCTTGAAGTACTTGCCCCGGAAGGCCATGATAACGAGCACGAACCAGCCGACGACGCCTACCAGTGTGACCACGTCCCAGGCGATGGGCAGCACAACATCCAGGACGGGATCGAAGGTATTGTAGTAGACAAAACCGAGGGCCAGGCGGAGGGCCGTGAGGCCACCGAAGAAGAGCAGGGACTGCACGCCATGGAAACGCAGAAAGTGGTTTCGTCCCGCGTACGACAGGCAGAGAAGCGCGCCGACCCACAGGAAGGCGTAGCTCAATGCCGCGACCACGTTTTGGGGCAGATTCGTCACCGCAAGACCGCCTAACGTCCCCGGCTGGCGGTAGGGCTGCTGCCCATAGCCCGGCTGCTGTCCATACGGCTGCCCATACCCGGGTGGTGGTCCGTAGGGTTGACCCTGTCCAGGCTGCTGGTACTGGTACCCCGGAGGTGGTCCATATGGCTGCCCATAGCCCGCCTGCGGCCCATAAGGGTTGTTTAATGGTGCTCGCGGTGGATTGCTCCCCTGCTGTCCTGGGTCTGGATACTGGTTGTATTGCTGATTCGCGTCTGGTGCCTGATAACTCATAGTTTTGTGCTCCTTTTAGCCAGTTGTATGGCGACAGGGGTGTAAGCGACTTCCCTGTCACCTCTCGCGTCTCCTTTCACATCTCAAGTGTAACCGGTCGCTCAGGCATTTGGAAACTCACAAGTAGGTGAGTGCTGAGGGCGTTTCCTTACTCATAAGCCCTCCCACACATGAGCTAAAACACGTTTAGGAGAGCGTATGAGATCAGGTCGACCGGCCTGTTGGGCGGCCAAAGCCACGATGATGGTGGCGGTGTAGGTCAGAGCAACTTACCGAGCGATGGTGGACCAGCCTGCGAGGGGAGGTCGTTGCAGGTGAAAGAAGAGGAAGACCCGGCCAAAGAAGCGTTCGATGCCACTGCGTTTGCCCAACTCTTCTTTGGTCCCACGGGTTGCGCAACGAAATGAGGAGAGTGGAGAAGATGGCCTTTTGCGAGTGGAGTTGCACCTGGCGCTCCATGCTACACCCTTTCCGGCCCGAAGTTCCTGGTGACTTTCAACATCGTACAAGACGAGGATGCAGCTTCGGATGTGGTTCAGAATGCACTCGTCAGGGCCTGTGTCGCCACGCGCTGGAGCGGCCAGATGGCGGCGTTCACCGAGTTTCGTTCGCCGACCCCTTCACTCCTTTTACGGCTTTTTCGATGAGCGCAGCCACCGCACCTGGCTGCGACATGTAGATCGCGTGACTGCCCGCTACCTCGACGACTGTCGAACCTGCGCGCCTGGACATGAAACGCTGGGCTGACAGTGGGATCATCTTGTTGTCGGCGGCGATCAAGTACCAGTTCGGTCTGGTCTTCCACGCTGGCTCGCTGATCGTGCCGTTGAGCGCCTCCTCGCCCCACGGGACCTGGGAATCGGCCATGAATGCGGTCTTCTCTTCGTCCACGTCAGCCGCAAATGAGGCAGGGAACCTGGCCTTGTCCTGGTACAGATAGCCATCCTGGGGTGGCAGTATCGGGGACGCAGGCGCACCAGGCGGTCGATCCTTGAGAAGCGTGGACACGGACTCCCCCTTGTCAGGGACAAAGGCTGCGAGATACACAAGCCCCACGACCTGTGGATCGTTGCCAGTTTCGGTGATCACCGCCCCTCCGTAGGAGTGACCTACGAGAATCACCGGGCCGTTCTGCGCGTGAACAATGCGTTTGGTTGCGGCGACATCCTCGGCCAACGATATTGTTGGATTCTGGACGATGGCGACATTGTAACCGTCCTTCTTCAGTAGCTTATAGACGCTCTCCCAACTGGAACCGTCCACGAAGGCACCATGGACAAGAACAACAGTTATTTCCGCCGAACGAGATACTCCAGCCATAATGACTTCCTTTCTTTCTAAGATGAGGTCTGGTTCGTGGTCATCCGATCAAACACAGAAGTGCAGAGACACACCATGCGCATCAGTTGTGCTCACCAGTAATTGTGGACCTGGCTTTCATCTGATGTCAAACTGAGGCAGAAGCGCGTGATAAGCAGCACGGCTTCGCCCAGCCAGCAGGGAGGTGAGGGCATAAACTCAGAGAATGCCTGGATAGTCACCACAGAAGCCGTGATCGTGTTCATGTCTGTCTCCTTGTTGGGAACGGGGTTTCTTCTTCCTCATCAAGGAGACACATTCTCATGCTGACATGTCATAAAGATTCCGCCTGTCTCGTTGCGCAATTCGTGGGTCTACAAACAGCACGCGTAGGGCAGTATCCATAATGCTCTCTCTTCTTCCCTCTTATCCAAGCTGTGGGCGTGTACGCTGAATGATGGTTGGCACATCGACGCCAGGCGGCAATGTGCCAAAGGCAGCGCCCCAATCCCCACCAAGCCTCGTCGCGCAGAAAGCGCCAGCGATGGCCGGGTGGCTATGGCGTACCAACAAAGCGCCCTGCAAGGCCAGCGCCAGATGCTCTACTAGCCGACGGGCGCGCACCTCAATATTCTGATTGTCAGCTAAGTCGCGCTGGAGCCTGGAGACAGCAGCATCAAGATGTGCGTTCGCGCCACGCGCAAGCGCCAGTTCATTGAACAGCGCCTCAACGGTCTCTGGCTCGCGCTGCATCGCCCGCAGCACATCCAGGCAGTTGACATTGCCGGAACCTTCCCAGATCGAGTTCAGTGGCATCTCACGATAGAGGCGGGGCATCATGCTCTCTTCCACATATCCATTGCCGCCCAGGCACTCCAGCGCTTCTGCCCCTACCGCCGGTCCACGCTTGCAGACCCAATACTTCCCAATGGCGGTGCCAATGCGCTTGAGATGCCCTTCTTGCTCATCACCGGCTATCGCGCCATCGCAGGCGCGCGCCAGGCGCAGCAGCAGCACAGTCGCCGCCTCTGATTCAATGGCTACATCGGCAAGCACATTCTGCATCAGCGGCTGATCAATAAGCGCCCGGCCAAAGGCCGCACGGTGCGCCGCGTGATGGGTAGCTTGCGCGACTGCCTGGCGCATTAATGACGCCGTGCCGCCGATACAATCCAGGCGGGAATAGTTGACCATCTCAACAATGGTGCGCACGCCGCGCCCCTCTTCGCCGATCATCTGCGCCCAGGCCTGGTTAAGCTCGATCTCGCTGGAGGCGTTCGAGCGATTGCCCAGCTTATCCTTCAGCCGCTGGAGAAAGAAGTGGTTGCGCGTGCCATCGGGCAACACACGAGGCACCAGGAAACAAGAAAGCCCCTTTGGAGCCTGGGCCAGCACCAGAAACACATCGCACATCGGCGCCGAGCAGAACCACTTATGCCCGGTGAGCAGATATTCCCCCCCAGGGCCGCCTGCTCCTACCGGCTCAGCCCGCGTCGTATTGGCGCGCACATCAGAGCCGCCCTGCTTCTCGGTCATGCCCATCCCGGCGAGCATGCCGCGCTTCTCAGCGGCAGGACGCAGCCCTGGGTCATAAGTCAGCGAAAGAAGGCGCGGCTCCCATTCCGCCCCAATCTCCGGCTGGGCGCGCAGCGCCGGAATGGCCGCATGCGTCATGTAAATTGGGCAGCCATGCCCGGCTTCTACCTGCGACCACACGTAAGAGGCGGCAACGCGCGCTATATGCGCGCCTGGACGTGGCTCTCGCCAGGAACTGGCGTGCAAACCCCAGGTCACAGCAGTCTCCATCAACTGATGCCAGGACGGGTGAAACACGACCTCATCAATGCGATGGCCGTAGCGGTCATGCGTTTTGAGCGTCGGTGTAGAGGTATTGGCGTCGAAACCCCATTGGATAGCCTGCTCGCTGCCAGCCAGGCGACCAAGTTCCTGAAGTCGCTCCTCAGCCCAGCCAGCGCCCTCACGCCGCACGCCTTCTACCAGCGCAGCATCCTGGGTAAACACATTGTAGCCGGCCAGTGGCGGCGGTTGATTCAAGACTTCATGTGTCCCGATCGCCTTAAGCTTGAACTGCTGCATCACCATTGGTGGCCCTCCTTTGGAGCTTGCAAAATCTCAGGATACGCTTAGAAATCGTCGAGGGTCTGGTTGTATAGCATTACTAGAGGTACGGATAGGTAAGGGCTTACACCCTTTCCCCCCGTCCAAACCGCTCGGACGAGTTTCCCCGTAAGCGGCTTTCCAGTACTTGGATCAACACCATCAGGTGTCCCTGGGTGTGGGTCGAAGGATGAGGTTTCCCTCCAGGGCGCACCAGTCGGAGCGCAGCACAACCTGTTGCATGAGGTCCCCCGCTCTGCCGGAGAACAAGGCCCCACTACTCCTTCCGTCATTTGCCATTCTCTGGTAAATCCCTTTCTTCCCATTTCAGGTTCCTTTCCCTGGCGGACCTTCACCATGTCCCTGCCATTACAGCAGAGCGTTAGGCTACTACGCCGCCTCCGCCCTCTCTGCCACACGCTAGCATGCTCGCGTCCCCTTGCGGGGCAAGGTGGCTTGAGAGTTCCCCAGTTCCAGTCAAGAAAGCTGAGAGTACCTCGTAGCATGCCTGCTCTACGCCGGGTGGATCAGAGACAACATGTGCGCGCAATGCCGAAGCGGCACACCCCCCACCATCCCTTTTGGGCCAGGTGTATCAGCCACTTTCACCTGTTGTGAGTAACGACGCCTCAACGCAGGTTTCTCTCGTCAGCATAAGGTACAGGACTGGTCGGTCAGCCGCCTCGTGGTTGGCAGTTGCCGAACATTTGTCCGCAGGCTTCAGACCCCAACGAGTGCCGCTCGTTGACGCCTGCTGCGTAGTCCTCGTCCCATTGTCCAAGGACGGCTCCTCTTGGAGCAATCTTTCTTGCTGTTAAAGGGCGCACGGCATTTCCTCACTCAAAAGCCCATCCGATAGGGTGTCGAGCCACGACTCAGCTGATGCGCCTCACGCTCTCTTCTGTAGAGTGTAAGGAGGAAGTGTCATGAAAGCGCCATGAGCATCGTCATAGGGAGTAGCCTGAAAGTCTGAGTAGGAGATGAGCAAGAACACCCTTGGCAGGAAGAACATTGACCGAGCCGCAGGTGGACGCGATCACCAGTGGTGGCATCCTGAGCTGATTGCAGAGGAGAAGCAAGTCAACTCCCTCTCGTAGCTCAGCTTCCCCTCTTTTTGCAGTTAGGAAGCGCGATGTCTGATACAGACAGAGAAGCGGATGAAAATTCGCTATTTACAGGCGAAATGCCCTCTGAGTGCTGATAAAAATTGCGCGTCGTAGCGTCTTTACCAAAGATAGTGGTATACTGAACAGGCTACCACGCATGTTCCCCGTGAGAGGATAACAAAGATGCTCCAAAGCGACCGCGAGCACGCACAAGCGGGTGACGATGCCGGGGTGCAACCACCCGACCTGTCAGTCGTTCCTGGAGACGAGGACCTGTCACACGTTCTGGCGACGTGGTTGGCCCTGCCAACCCATCGAGAGCAGCGCCGCTTTCTCACAGCCCATACAGAGTTGCTTCACCCACCCAGCGCAGCTCTTCTCAA
>WNFD01007492.1_pt1 | contig 10810 bp, 10 predicted proteins | sample 5400491 | NCBI WGS metagenome assembly WNFD01 (sample SAMN13153343, study PRJNA577476) | soil metagenome | isolation source: 120 cm saprolite under Douglas fir tree site 2 hole 2 replicate 2 | place: USA:California | collected 2015-04-18 | reverse complement strand
GGATGGCTCTGGGCAGATACCGATCCGGCCGATCCTCGCTATGAACGTCTCTGAAGCTGAACTTGCTCCGGTGTTGAAGGCAAACTTCATGCAGCCGGTGATCCAAATCACCAACAACATCTTGGTGGTCGACACGGGAGGGGAGCGTATCCTTGTCGATACCGGCTTTGGCGAGAAACTCGGCCCATACTACGGTAGCTTTCCCCTGCTCGAGGCGAACCTGCGCCGGGCCGGAATCACGCCAGAGAGCATAGATCTGGTTGTGACGTCGCGCGGTCATCTGGACCATATCGGCGGCTTGGTGACGAAATCGGGCGCGCTGGCGTTTCCGAAGGCTCAGTTCGTCTTTGTCGATACGGAGTGGAATTACTGGACCGGCAGCCGTTACGAAAGCGAGGTCAACAGTTCGCCGATGCCCGACCAGTTCAAGAAGGGCACGATTGGGGCAGCTCGAGAAAACTTGCCACCGGTCGCCAACCGATCCCGGTTCGTGAAGCAGGGCGGTGAAATCACAACCGGCGTGCACTATGTTGCGGCGCCGGGACATTCGCCGTCCCATGCCACGATCCTGTTCACCTCGGGCAAGGAGCAGTTCATGCATATGGGTGACATTGCCCACAACCCGGTGACGAGTTTGCAGCACCCCGACTGGACGCCCATCTTCGACTACGACCCCGCGCAAGCGATCAAGTCACGCAAGGCCATTCTGGACCGCGTCGCGACCGATCAGATCATGGTGATGGGCTATCATTTTCCGTTCCCGGCTATTGGACATGTCGTCCGACGCGACGCGGCATACACTGGGAACCTGCCCAGTGGATCTGGTAGCGAGCGGATGACATGTCGCCGGCGCGCGATGTCTTCCAGGCAGGAGCACTTGAGAATCGCCGTCGGGGACGACTAGCAGCACGTCGCTCTTTCGTCGCGGACTGATCTGTTGGATACGCGGGCGACCGTCACCGTATTGACGACCATCTCGCGGACTCCAACGCCGTCGTAGCGCTCATCAGTTTTTCTAGAAGTCTGGACAGGGGAGAAGAGAAATGCCGCAAAGTAACTCACGCTTTCAGCGCTTGTCGCAAGCCGCTCTGTCCCGTTCTCAGTTTCTCCAGCTCGCTGCGGGCGCGTTAGTCCCATTCGTCGGCTTGTCCCCGTCGGCTGCCGCCAAAAACCCTGAGCTGGCGCAGAACGGTGGCGCGCCCGGGACCAAGGATGCCGGGGCGTCGGACCGCATGGGGGCCATCCTCGTGAGCCAGTTCGGCCCCGTCAAAATTCATTCCTACCTCAGTCCCCTTGATGGCTTTCACGTCAATACGCAGATGATCGAGGGGCCAACGGCAGTCGTAATCTTCGATGGTCAGCTCTTGCTGCCATATGCCGACGAAGTCGCGTCATACGTGCAGACGCTGGGCAAGCCCGTCGAGCGGATTATTCTCTCGCATGCGCATACCGATCACTGGTCTGGTCTTCAGGTTCTGACCGAGCGTTTCCCCGACGCCCGTGTGTTCGCCCTGGACGGGGTTGCCGACCAGCTCCGCGTCAGAGGCCAAGCGAGAATCGATAGCTTCCGCCCGATATACGGTGACAGGATCGCGACGAAGGTCACCGTCCCGACGGAGACAATCACCGAAGGTGTGCAACGGATCGACGGCATCACCTATGACTTCAAGCGGTTCGTCGACGCTGAATCGGATTTGCAGCTGGCCGCTCTGCTGCCCGAGCAAAAAGTGTTGATGGCGTTCGACCTGGTGTTTTCACCGAACGAACACGTATTCACCGTCGTGGATCATTTCGATCACTGGATGATCGTTCTCGACCAGCTCGACGTGCTTCAGGGCTACGACACGATCACTATCGGGTATGACACGCCCGTCCACCGCTCCGCGATCGACAGCACGATTACCTACATCAAGCGCGCCAAGGAGATCCACGCGGCGTCCGCCGACGCGAAAACCTACAGCGAGAGCCTAAAAGCCGCTTTCCCCGACCGGCAGCTGGCCAGCATGGTCGATTTCTCCGCCAAGCTTCTTTACGCCGCGCGTCGTTGAATGGCGCGAGTAGCCACCACCCTCACAACAAAGGTCGGACAGATAAAAAGCGAAAATGAGCAATGAAAGTTCTTCAAATTTCCAAGCACGGCTTTCCCATAGATGTCATGGAGCTTGGCGACATTTCCGAGCCCGGTGCGCTGGTAGCCGTCGGGCTGTCGGCGGCGACGGATGAGATCACGCGAATTTATGGAGAACGGTAATGCGCGCGATCGAGGCAAAGACTTTCTCGGGCTATGACGGGCTGCGGCAAGTCGAATTGCCCAAGCCGCAACCCGCAAAGGACAGGGTACTGGTTCGCGTGACAGCCGCCGGCGTCACGCCGCTCGAATACACGGTCCTGTCGGGTGGACACCCTCGAGCCAAGGCGCCGCTGGTGCTCGGCAATGAGGGCGCGGGTCTCATTGAGGACGCCGGCGATTCCGGGCTCGCGGTGGGAAGCCGCGTGATGTTCACAGGACCCTACGGTGTAGGTGAGAATGGCACGTGGCAGGAATGGCTGCTGGTGAGATCTGAACATCTGGCGCTCGTGCCGGACGCGATCGACGACGTCGCCGCGGCCAGCCTTCCCGTGGCCTATCTGACGGCGCAGGTCACCCTGACGCTGGCTGGATTCAAGCCGGGCATGACGGTGCTGGCTCCTGGGATCGGCGGGTCGGTCGGCAACGCGACTTATCAGCTCGCACGGGCGCAGGGCGCCGGCAAGGTGATTTCGACGGCCGGCAGCGCGGCGAAAGCCGCCAGGGCGCACGAGCTTGGCTTCGAAGACGTTGTCGACCTATCCGCAGAAGGCCTCGCCGAGGGCGTTCGCCGGATAACGGCCGGCAAGGGTGTCGATATCGTTATCGAGAGCATCGGCGGGAGCGTGACCAGTGAGGCGCTGAGCAGCCTTGCGCTCGGCGGCGTCCTGATCACGTTGGGCTATTCCGCCGGGCGGAAAACCACAATTGATGTGACAGACCTGATTTGGAAGCGTGCGCGGATGGCCGGCTTCTCTCTGTTCGCCCAATCGCCGACCGCGATCGCCACAGCGTGGCAGGACGTCATCCCACTGATGGTGACCGGATCCGTCAAACCCATTGTCGAGCGGGTCTACGTTCTTCCCGAAGCAGGTGCAGCCTTGCGCCATCTGATCGAGGATCGGCCGTTTGGCAAAGTCGTCTTGAAGGGATGATCGACGTTGCAAGCGGATATCAACAGCTCGCGCACACGCATTATCCAATGGGACGAGTCGCGGCAATGGGTGCGGGTGCGGTGGGCTGCTACTACGGCTTCAAGCTGGCGCGCGCCGGACACGATGTGGTGCTAATCGGGCGCCCTCAACTTGTCGAGGCGGTCGAGCATCAGGGGCTCAGGCTCGAAACGCAAGCCTTCAACGAACACATTCGCGTCTCTGCCAGCACCGAAGGGAGCGCGGTGCAGGGCGCGCAGCTCGTGCTCTTTTGCGTGAAGTCCACCGACACCGAAAGCGCCGCGGCTGCCATCAAGCCGCATCTTGCGCCGGATGCGTTGGTGCTGTCGTTGCAAAACGGCGTCGAGAACGCGGACCGACTGCGTGCGCTGCTGCCACAGGAAGTGATCGCAGCCGCGGTATATGTCGGGACCGAAATGGCCGGGCCGGGGCATGTCAGGCATCATGGCCGCGGCGAACTGGTCATCGAGCGGTCGAAGGCCAGCGATGATGTTGCGCGCGCGCTGATCGCAGCGGGCGTGCCGACCGATATCTCCGACAACGTGCGCGGCGCGTTGTGGGCGAAGCTAATCACGAATTGCGCGTACAACGCGCTATCGGCGATTGCACAATTGCCCTACGGCCGGCTCGTGAAGGGTGAGGACGTGACCGTTGTCCTGCGCGACCTCGTCGATGAATGCGTGGCCGTTGCGAAAGCCGATGGCGTGACGCTTCCGGGCGATGTCGATGCGGCCGTCCGCAAAATTGCCGAGACGGCGGCGGGCCAGTACTCATCGACCGCGCAGGATCTGGCGCGCGGCAAGCGCAGTGAGATCGATCATCTGAACGGCTTCATCGTGCGGCGTGGCGAAGCGCTGGGCGTCGCGACGCCCGCCAACCGGCTGCTGCATGCGATCGTCAAGCTGATTGAGAGCAGGTAGCGGATTCATCGCAGAGGGGCCGCCGCTGGCAATCGCAAGACCGACCGCCGGCATCACGATCTTCATCATGCGGGCGATGTCAGAGCGTCGCTACCTCCGCAAGCGTCTCGTGCGCGGCGCGCACCACCGCCTCGGCGTTGATGTCGAACTTCTTGTAGACGTCGGCGATCTTGCCTGAGGCGCCAAAGCTGTGCATGCCGACGAAGCGGCCTTCGAGACCGATGTAGCGCTCCCAGCCGAGTTCGACCGCCGCTTCCACCGCGATGCGCGCACGGGTCTTGCCGAGAACCGCCTTCTTGTAGGCGGGGTCCTGATACTCGAAGAGCAGACGGCACGGCATGGAGACAACGGCCGTCGGGATGCCTTCCTTCTGGAGCAAGTCTCGCGCCTCGACCGCGAGATGCAATTCCGAGCCGGTGCTTAGGATGGTGAGCTTGCGCTCGCCGCCCTCGGCTTCCAGCAGGACATAACCGCCCTTGGCCGACTTGTTCTCGTTGCCGGGTTCGCGACGGAGCAGCGGCATCGGCTGGCGGGAGAGCGCGATGAGGGCGGCCTGGCGCGGTGTATCCAGGATCAGCTCCCAGCACTCGGCGGTCTCGACCGGATCGCCCGGGCGATAGACCGCAAGGTGCGGGATGGCCCGCAGCGCCGCGAGCTGCTCGACCGGCTGATGGGTTGGGCCGTCCTCGCCGAGGCCGATCGAATCGTGCGTCATGACGAAGATCGTGCGGACTTGCATGAGCGCCGCGAGGCGGATGGAGGGGCGGCAGTAATCCGAGAAGCATAGGAAGGTGCCGCCGTAGGGGATCAAGCCGCCGTGCAGCGCGATGCCGTTCATGGCAGCGGCCATGCCGTGCTCGCGCACACCGTAATGCATATAGGTTCCGTCGTATTCGCCGGGCCTGATCTCGATCATGCCCTTTGCCTTCGTGTTGTTCGACGGCGTGAGGTCGGCAGAACCTCCCAGCAGTTCAGGGATAGCGGCGGCGAGATGGTCGAGCACCGCGCCGCTGGCGGAACGGGTCGCCATTTCCTTGCCGCTCGAGATGAACTCGACGCGGGCTGCCGCGATCGCCTTCTTCCAGTCGGGCGGCAACTTCCCGTCGTTGCGGCGCTCGAACTCTGAGCGCAATTCGGTCGGCGCCGTTTTGACGCGGTCGGCCCAGGCCATGCGGGCCTTGCGGCCCTTGGACCCGATCATGCGCCACTCGCGCAGCAACGGCTCTGGAATCACGAACGGGGGCGAATCCCAGCCGAGGATCTTCCGCGCGCCGGCGATTTCCTCTTCACCAGGCGCGTCGCTATGGGCCTTCTGGGTGCCGGCCTTGGTTGGGAAGCCGAAGCCGATGATGGTCTTGCAGGCGATCATCGACGGCTTGTCAGTCACGGCGCGTGCGGCGGTAGTGGCGTCGCGAATCGCGTCGGTGTCGTGTCCGTCGATCTCCTGGACGTGCCAGCCGGAGGCGCGAAAGCGCTCGACCTCGTTGTCGGAGACCGCGAGGCTGGTCGCGCCGTCGATCGAGATCGAGTTGTTGTCCCAGAAGGCGATGAGATGGCCGAGCTTGTAATGGCCCGCCATGGAGATCGCTTCCTCGCTGATTCCCTCCATCAGGCAGCCGTCGCCCATGAAGACGTAGGTCCAATGCTTGCACAGGTCGTCACCGAACTTGGCGTTCAGGATGCGTTCTGCAAGGGCGAAGCCCACCGAGTTCGCGATGCCCTGGCCGAGCGGGCCGGTCGTCGTCTCGATGCCGTCGGCGTGCTTATACTCCGGGTGGCCAGCCGTTTTGCTGTCGATCTGGCGGAACCGCTTCAACTCCTCCAGGGTCATATCCTTGACGCCGGTAAGGTAGAGCAGGCTGTAGAGCAGCATCGAGCCGTGACCGTTCGAGAGCACGAAGCGATCGCGGTTGAACCAATGCGGATCGGCCGCATCGAATTGCATGAAATCCCTGTAGAGAACGGTTGCGATGTCGGCCATGCCCATGGGCGCGCCGGGATGACCGCTCTTGGCCTGCTGAACGGCGTCCATCGAAAGAAAGCGGATGCAGTCGGCCATATCGCGCAGGTGCTGGTCGCGGGGCTTGGGGACCGTCTTGATGGCCGGAGCGGGTGTGACATCAGTCATGATTGGAGCTCTTTCTCTTGGCGAGATCGGCTGAGGTGGCAAAGGGTTCGGCAGCAGCTTCGCGGGCGCCCGAACCGGATGCCGATCCTACGCGAAATTCCCCGCTGTCGTGCGCCCATTGGCGCCGCGATTCAAAGCCGGAGGACTCGGGTTCGTTCCGGACGACCATATATCGGTTAGGTCGTTGTTTGTTGGAGTTTGCGGCCATGTCCTTCCGACCGAGCGACCTTGCCGGCCGCATGGCGCGGCGGGGGCGGAACGCGCCGGACGGCTTCCTGCGGGAGACATTTTCGCTTCCGCGCGAACAGGCCCGCGCCAAGGCTAAGGCCTTTCTGAAGGCGTATCCGAAGGCTGCCTATATGAGCGAAGTCGAACGGTGGCGCGAGCTGCCGGACGGCGCCATTGAATTCACCATGCGCCGGCTGCGGACCGCGGACTAATGGCCGGCGAGGAAGACAAACTTGAAATCGTTCCGGAACGGACCGTCGAGGTTCGCGAGACGCGCACGCTGTTTCGGCTGACGCCGGCTACGGATAACGACCTGAGCCGTTCCAGCCGGCAGGTCGCCGTCGTCGCGGCGGATACGGAGGACGAGGCCCGGCAGATCGCGTCCATGCACGACGCCTTCGGGCGCAACTGGCGGGATCCGCTTTTTGCTATCGCCGACGTCATGGAAACGCCCGAGACACAAGTATTCGGCGATGTGATCTTCCGCTCAGAGCCCGTGGCGGCAGAAGGGCGCAAACGTGTGGCGAAACGCCGGTGACATGGAACGCGCGCGGTTCTGGTTCGTTTTCCGCCCATGAACGTTTCGCTTTCCCAACTGCTTGAGGAATCCTTCCAGATAGCCTGGGAATACCTCGAGCGAACGGGCGAACTGGGCGACGGCGCTACCGCAAGCCGGTTTCTCAGCGACGCCATCGAGACCATGATCCGCCAGGGTCAGCGCAGCCGGCTGGCCCTCTCCAATCGTGCCATCAGCGCCTATCAGCGTTTTCGATTATCAGGTGCAACGGGATCCAAGCCGGCGGCGTGCTCGTCCGCCTGAGACCGCCACCATCGAAATTTTAAAATCAGGAATCGCGAAATGTCAGCAAGTGACGACGAGTTGGTCGACCGGATGGCGAAGAAACATTCGGTGTCGCCCGCGGCCGTGCAGGTCGTGCTGGCCGCCCTCCGCAGCGGAGGCGGCCCGGATGGCCCAGTTCGACGGGTCGGATGGAGCCAGTTCGACACGCCGGACCCTTACCAATCCGTGATGGAACATCTATTCATCAGTCGAGGTCGACCGCAGGAAAGCTTATTGATACTGAAATGATTGCCTGATCAAAATATGATCAGTTCCTTTGGCCCGCGTCCGTCCGGGATGATCCTTGTCATCCATCCCGCTTCAGCTTACGTTGTCCCCAATGCGTGTCCTTGCGCGATTGATCGAAGACCCGTTCGACATTCCGATTGAGCGCCCTGAGTACCCCAATACGCGCCACCATAGTTGGTCCATCCTGCTCGGCGACAAGAATACGGGAATGACCGTTTCTGGCGCCGCGCAAAGCGGACGTCAGGCGAGTCCTTGTCGCACTCGCAGGAGAAGGGCCTTCGTGGTTCAGTCGGGCACGCAGATCATCAATCGATCCTCAGCTTCGCGTCGCGCACAGCCTCGCTCCACTTCTCTATTTCCAGCTTGATCCGGCGCCGAACTCATCCGGTGTCGCGCCAGTTCATCGATAGTGCCCGATCGCGACCAAAGCCTAACATAGCTTCCACCGGAATTGACCGCCCGCCGGCCACTCGCCATACTTCCCGTGAAGACGAGCCCATAAGACTCGCCGACTCCGGGAGAAGAAAATGAACAACATATTGGCCGTCCTCGGGGGGACGTTGATGTCTGCCGTGTGGCTCATACCAGCCGCCCTGGCCCAGACGGCATGCGTCACCCAGAACATGGCCGTTCCAGCCGGCGCCAACACGAGCGACAATGCGGCGCCCTTCTTCATCGACACGACGGGCCTCGACTTCAGCACCAAGCCGCCGACGCGCGATCCGAAGAACCCGAACTATCCGCGCGCGACGGAGCTGCCCGACGGCACCCTGCCGCCGGCCGGCGCCGAGGGGAACTTCATCATCGGCCCGACCCACGCGCCGGCGCCCGAGACCGTGGCGAAGGACGGTGTTCCGAAAGGCTCCGCCATCTCATTCACGATCTCGTCGAAGGAGAGCGTGATCTACAATCCCGGCCTGATCCGCGACGATGTGGCGGGCTGCGGCAACAGCTCGATCATGATCGCGACGACGGCGCCGGGCGACAAGTCGAACATGATCGTCACCACCAGCCACCCCGGCACCTGGACGCGCACGATCGACGTCTATGTCCCGCCGAACTATTTGCGCGGCACGGAGGCGCCGTTCATCGTGCTGGGCGACGGCGGCTCGACCGCCTGGAAGGACATGAACACCACCCTCGACAATCTGATCCAGCAGCGCCGCGTGCCGCCGATGGTCTCCATCCAGATCGGCGATGGCGGGCAGGACGCGCAGGGCGCCCAGCGCGGGCGCGAATACGACACGGTGTCGGGGACCTATGCGCAGTTCGTGGAGCGCGAGGTGTTGCCGCTCGTCGAGCAGCGCGCCGGCGTGAAGCTCACGAAGGATCCCGAGGGCCGCGCGACCATGGGGCTGAGCTCGAGCGGCACGGCGGCCTTCACCATGGCGTGGTTCCATCCCGAGCTCTATCACCGGGTGCTGGCCTATTCGCCGACCATGGTTAACCAGCAATGGCCGTGGGATCCGTCGCTGCGCGGCGGCGCCTGGGAATACCACAGCCCGTGGGCGGGCCCGGCCGGCCCCAACCTCACCGTGAAGGCGGGCGTGCTCACACCGTCGGAGGCGCCCGGCGCGCCGCTGATCCCCAGCGCGCCCACAAAGCCGATCCGTTACTGGTTCGAGATGGGCGATCAGGATCTCTTCTATCCCAACCCCACGATCCCCGAACGGCATGCACGACTGGACGCTGTCGGCAGAGCTGATGGCCAAGGTGCTGGCCGCCAAGGGCTACCACTACCAGTTCCTGTTCGCGCGCAACGCCAAGCACGTCGACCGGCCGACCGTCGCGCAAACCCTGCCGGCGGCGCTGGAATGGACGTGGAAGGGCTTTCCGATTCCGTAGGGCGTCAACGCGATAGAAGCGCGTTATCGAGCCACAGGTGCAGCGGCTGTCGCCATTCCGCGCTGTCTCCTTGTCGGTCCCCTTGGGCACGCGACGCAATTCACCTGGGAATAATTCAATCTCGTCTACGACATCCAACTCGCTGGATGTTCCCTCTATTCACGTCGTCCAAGTAGCAGCTTATGTCTACTCGGGGTCAAACGCTGACTCTGAGGGAACGTCCGGTCGTGGCGCGAGGCGGACGTTCATTCGCCGCCGTCTCGCTCGGATTTTATTCAGGGCGTCCGACAGCGCGTCTTCGAATTTCTTGAAAAAATGAGACCGGACGACCTCGCGCTTCCAGCTCAGATAGATGTGAATTCGGGGGCCGCCCTTGACGCGCACGACCGAGAATGGGAGCGTGGCGGAATCCGCCACGGCGAATTCATCGACGATCGCAATTCCCACTCCGTTGGCAACCAGCCCGATGGCCGTCTCGATATGCCTGATACGAACGCCGATCCTGGGAGCGAGCTTTACCGAGCGGAAAAATTCGGAGACGGCCGCGCCTTGAGGCGTTTCCGGCTCGAACGAAATCAGGAACTCCTTGGCCAATTCGGCGGCCTGCAGTAGCCGCCGTCCCCCAAGGGGATGATCCCGGGGAATCAATGCGACGAGATTTCCATGGCCAAGCGCCTTCGATTGCACCAGTGGGTGCCGGATCGGGAATATCGAGGCCACGCATTCGCCCCGCTGGAACAGCAGGTAGTCGATCATCTGATCGATGAGAAGAACGTCGACATGGTAGGCAAGTTTCGGAAGTTTTCGATGAAGGTCCGCAATCGCGGCCGGTATGAGGCATCTGCCCGGACTACCCGTCGTTCCAAACCGGAATAGGCCATCATCGCCGCTCGTCATACGCTCGACGGCGTCGCCCAATTCGTCGAGTTGCTGATAGACACGACCGATCAGCGTCAGCAGTGTGCCCGCTTCCCTCGTCGGTATCAGGCGCCCCATCGTGCCGCTACCGGATACCGAACATCAGGACGGACTTGAAATGAGCCAAGCTGAATACGCCGCAGTCGATTGGGGCACGAGCAGCTTTCGGCTCTGGCTCATCGACCGGGTTGGCGGCGTCCTGCAGGAACGACGCAGCCAGGAAGGCATGATGGCGGCAGCTAAGCTTGGCTTCGCGGCCGTGCTGCAATCGCATCTCGATGCCGTCGGCGCCGCGAATGACCTGCCTGTTGTGGTCTGCGGCATGGCGGGTGCCCGGCAGGGGTGGGTTGAGGCTGGATACATTGACACGCCGGCGCATCTCGCATTCATCCTGGAGCGTGCCGTCCCGGTTCCGGGACGGTCTCGTGACATCCGGATACT
>WNFD01007491.1_pt1 | contig 10811 bp, 8 predicted proteins | sample 5400491 | NCBI WGS metagenome assembly WNFD01 (sample SAMN13153343, study PRJNA577476) | soil metagenome | isolation source: 120 cm saprolite under Douglas fir tree site 2 hole 2 replicate 2 | place: USA:California | collected 2015-04-18 | reverse complement strand
CCAATTTTCAGGAAAGCTCCATCGCCTATCCCAACTTCCTTGACTGGCAGAAAGACAACCACTCCTTCGCTTCCCTGAGCGCCTTCCGGTCCGACGATTTCAATATGACAGGCGCTGGCGAACCCCAGCGCGTTCACATTCACATGATTTCTGCGGAGTTTTTTACCGCCCTCGGCATGCAGCCGCTGCTCGGTCGCACATTTCGTGCCGAGGAAGACAAGGCCGGCGCCGGCCCCGTCGCCATCCTCAGCGACGGACTTTGGAATCGCAAATTTGGCTCCGCGCAAGACGCTTTGGGGAAGAACATCACGCTGAATGGCAAAGCGTACACGATTATTGGTGTTGCCCCCGGTCACATCACGGGGCTGAGCAACACGGATATTTTCGTGCCCATCGGTCAGTGGAACGATCCCACGTTTCGCGATCGCCGCATCAGCATGGGCATGAACTCGATCGGCAGGCTGAAAGCCGGAATCACCATCGAACAGGCCCGCGCCGAAATGAACCGCATCGCCGAAAACCTCGCCGTTGCTTATCCCGAGGCCGACAAGGACTCGGGCATCTCCTTGATTCCGCTCAAGACCGATGTTGTTGGCAACGTGAGGGGAATTCTGCTCGTGCTTCTCGGCGCCGTCAGTTTCGTGCTCTTGATTGCCTGCGCGAACGTCGCAAACTTGCTTCTCGCGCGCTCGACGGGCCGCGCGCGCGAATTTGCGATCCGCGCCGCACTCGGAGCCAGTCCCGCGCGAGTGATTCGACAGTTGCTTACCGAGAGCATTCTGCTCGGCATCGCCGGCGGTTGCATCGGACTACTTCTCGCGAAGCTGGGTGTGCGCGTTCTGCTTGCGGCTTTGTCCGACAACTTGCCGCGCGCGGAAGAGATCACGCTCGATGGCCACGTGCTCTTTTATACCCTGGGCATTTCCGTCTTGACCGGCATTGTGTTCGGTTTGATTCCCGCGCTCAAAACGCTGCGGCCCGATACTCACGAAACGCTGAAGGAAGGCGGCCGCGGTTCGAGCGGCGCGCGTCATCGCACGCAAAGTGTTTTCATCGTCGTCGAAATGGCTATGGCTGTGGTTCTCCTCATTGGCGCTGGGTTGATGATTCGCACCCTCTCGGCGCTGGGCAATATCAATCCGGGCTTCGATCCGCGCAACGTCCTCACTTTCAGCATCTCTTCGACTTCCAATGCGGCCTTCACGCCCGACCAGCTTCGCGCGATGTACCGCGAGACCTTGCGGCAACTGGAAAGCATTCGCGGTGTGGAAACGGTCTCCTTGATGGGCGGCTCGCTGCCGATGACCGGAGATTCCGAGATTCCTTTCTGGCTCGAAGGCCAGCCCAAGCCGGCAAATGATAACGACATGCCCTTCGCTCTTTTTTATCTTGTCAATTCTGGTTACCACCAGGCCATGCGCATTCCTGTCGAGCGCGGCCGCACGTTCACGGAGCAGGATAACGAGCACGGACCCGCGGTGGCGTCGATCGATGCCAGTTTTGCGCGCAAATATTTTCCGAATCAGGATCCCATCGGAAAACACATCAACCTCGGCCTCTTCGATACTCAGCCGGAAATCGTTGGCGTTGTCGGCCACATCGAGCACTGGGGTTTGGGTTCGCGACAACATCAGAATTTGCAGGCCCAACTCTATCTGCCAGTTTGGCAGGTGCCGGACAGATTCTGGCCGCTGCTGGCAAACGGCAGCCAGTACGTCGCCCGCACCACAGGCGCTTCTAGAGACATCGCCAGCGCCATTCGACAGGGCGCCGAAAAAGTGGTGAGCAGCGCGGTTCTCTACGATGTCCGGCCGATGGAAGAAATCGTCGCCCGCTCGATCTCCACGCAGCGACTGACAATGTTTCTCCTGAGCATTTTCTCCGCGCTCGCCCTCATTCTTTCCGCGGTTGGCATCTACGGCGTGATTTCCTATTTGACTAGCCAGCGCACGCACGAAATTGGAGTTCGTGTCGCGCTCGGTGCATCCAGCAGCGACGTCATGCGGATGGTGCTGGGACAGGGATTGAAAATTACGCTGATCGGCGTCGCGATCGGACTTGCCGCGGCATTTGGATTGACGCGGCTCATCACCACATTGATCTATGGAGTGGGGACGACCGATCCAATCACGTTCGCCAGCGTCGCGATTCTGCTGTCCGGCGTTGCGCTGTTTGCCTGCTACATCCCCGCGCGCCGCGCCATGCGCGTGGATCCGATGATCGCTCTACGCTACGAATGACGGCGCATCAAGAGCGTTTCTCGAGGACCTCGAGCCGGTTTCCCCATGGGTCGGCAACAAAGAATCGGCGAGTGCCGGGGGAGAGCGCCGTAGAATTCGCGGGCGGCGGCCTCGCATCCTTCCGGAGCGGCGATCTGGACGTGATCGAGATGTACGATTCGAAACTTCATACGCACCAGAGAATACCAGCACGCAACTAATTTTGCTCCGGAGAGGAGAAGCCAATTCGCTGACTTGACGTGCCCTTGCGGCACGGTTAGGCTTTCGTTGCTGTAGTTGTGCCGAGCAGTTTGTCGCGGAAAGCCAACACGAACAGGTACTCGTGGCAGACACTCCTCTTCAGGTCACCGGCCGCCAGACGAAACAGGAAGAAGCCGTCTCCGTGGCTGAAGTATTGGGGGATGCGGCGAAACGAACGGTGGCCGCCGTTCAGGACTATGCGCTGCTCTCCGGGCGCGCGCTGGCCAACATCTTCACAAGTCCGCACTACTTTCAAGACACTCTGGAACAGATGGATTTTATCGGCGCCGGGTCGCTGCCGATTATCCTATTGTCGGGGTTCTTTATCGGCGCGGTCATGGTTCTGCAGACCGGGTCACAATTCATCCGTTTTGGACAGACATCGCTGACCGGGGACGTCGTGGCGATTGCGCTGGTGCGGGAGCTAGGGCCGGCATTTACAGGTTTGTTGGTGACGGGCCGGTGCGCCACGGGGATCGCATCGGAGTTGGGGTCGATGCTGGTGACGGAACAAGTGGACGCCATGCGCGCGATGGGGACTGATCCCAGCCGCAAGCTGGTGGCGCCGCGCCTGCTTGCTGCGCTGCTGATGATGCCGTTGTTGACGGCGATCATGGATTTCATCGGTCTGCTGGGAGGATGCGCCGCGTCCGTGTTTTCGCTCCGCCTGAGTGCGGTGGAGTTCTGGCGGCGCGCGATTGATGCGCTGGATTTCGCCGACCTGATGCAAGGGTTCAGCAAGCCGGTGGTGTTCGGTTTCATTCTGGCCACGATCGGGTGCTACAAGGGGCTGACGGTGCGCGGGGGCACGCAGGGCGTGGGGCGCGCCACGACGTCGGCGGCAGTGCTGGGCTCGGTGCTGATCATCGTGGCGGACGCGTTTTTGACGAAACTTTCGCTGTATCTCTCCAACAAAATTTTCTGATGCAGGAGCCCGGCCGTTCGAATCTCCTGGGACGTTTCCTTTCCGACGCGCAGCAGATTTGCCGCTATAATCACGAACTAGTTCCATGAGCACACCGACAAAAGAGGCGCCGGCGTTCGAACCGGCCATCACGTTTGAAGACGTATGGGTGGGGTTCGACGAGGGCCAGGTCCTGCGCGGAGTGACGTTTCAGGTGCAGGAGCGGGAAACGCTGATCCTCCTGGGTGAAACCGGCACGGGAAAAACTCTGACATTGAAGATGGCCGCGGGGTTGCTGACGCCCAACAGCGGGAGCGTCTACGTGCTCGGGAATGAAGTCTCCGAGATGAGCGAGAGGGAGTTACTGGCGTTTCGCCGGAAGATTGGATTTGTGTTTCAGGAGGGCGCGCTTTTCGACTCGATGACCGTGGCAGACAACGTGGCCTACCGGCTTCGCGAAGACCGCGTCGCCGAAGAAGAGATCGAGCCTAGAGTTTTGGAAGTCCTAAGATTCGTTGAGTTGGAGCACACCTTGGATCTTCTTCCCTCGGAACTATCGGGGGGAATGAGACGGCGCGTCTCGATTGCCAGGGCGTTGATCAACCGCCCGCCGATCGTGCTTTACGATTCACCGACGGCGGGACTCGACCCGGTGACGTCCCAGACGATCATTACGCTGATTTTGCGCTTGCGCGACGTGTATGGAGTGACGGCGCTGCTCGCCACGCACCGCTTGCAGGACGGTTTTGCGCTGGCGAATTTTCACTTCGATCCGGAAACCAAACGGGTTGTTCCGAACTCGCGGAATGGCAACGCCGCCGCAGCCGCGAACGCGGCCCGAACGCGGTTCCTGGTCTACCGGGACGGTGGCATCTATTTCGAAGGTGAACCCGAAGAAATCGTCAACTCCGAAGACCCTTATCTGAAGCGTTTTCTGGTGTGAATTTGGAGTAGTCTGTTTCACGGTAGCGAGGGAGGGAAGCAGCGATGGCGAATCGAAAACAACTCACGTGGACGGAATTGCGCGTTGGCCTCTTTGTGCTGGTTGGCCTCTTCGTCCTTGCCGCAGGAATTTTCTATGTGACGGGAGGGGGAATCCTGGGGCCGAAGTACCGGTTGAAGACCTATCTGCCGGAGGTGGCGGGTTTGTCGAATGGAGCGCCGGTGCGCGTGGACGGAGTGGAAGTGGGAAACGTGGAATCGATCCGGCTGTTGCCGCGGACGCCGGGCAAGGCGCCGCAGAAGAACAGGAACATCGAAGTGATGATGCGCGTGGACAAGCGATTTCAGGATGACATTCTGACGGATTCGGCGGCCAGCCTGGTGACGGAAGGGCTGCTGGGCAATCGCTACGTGAACATCACGCGCGGCTTCACCGGAGCGCGATTGAAAGAAGACCAGGAGGTCCCCGGGACGGAAGAGAAGGCCATGAAAGAAGTGGTGGAAAGGAGCGCGGAGGTGCTGGGAAACCTCAATGCGCTTTCGGACGACGTGCGGCAACTGATCGAGGGAGTGCAGGAAGGGAAGGGCTCGCTGGGAAAACTGTTGACGGATGATCAGGCGTACAACCATTTGAACAGCATACTCACGAAGAGCGACGTGATGCTGGCGAATATTCAGGCGGGCCAGGGCACGCTGGGGAAGCTGGTGACGTCGGATGAGATGTACACGAAAGTGGACGAGGGATTGGACAACGTGAACGTGATTCTAGCCGACGTGCGGGCGCAAAAGGGGACGATAGGAAAACTGATGTATGACCCGACGCTCTACGACCAGGCGAAGCAGGCGATCACCAACGGCAACACGATGATCGGGGACGTGCGCGCCGGAAAGGGCACGCTCGGGAAGCTGGCAACCGACGATACGCTCTACAACAAATTGCGTGACACGAGCTCGAATCTGGCGACAGCCTCGGCGAAACTGAGCGACAACACGACAACGGCGGGGAAACTCTTTTCCGATCCGAAGTTGTACGACAACCTGGCGGGTTTGACCGGGGATATGCGCCTGCTGCTCGGGGATTTCCGGCAGAATCCGAAGAAGTTCCTGCACATCAAGATCACGATTTTCTAATTGAGCTGCGGCTGCTTTGCCGGAAGTGGCCGCGTGTGTTGTAATGCCACTGTAACAATGAAGGATTACTGTCCCAAGCAGACGAGCTTCTCTCAAACAAGATGACGGAAACACAAGACGTCGTACAAAAGCCGCCGCGGACCGAGCCGGCGAAATCCACCCTTCCGCAGCCGGGCAAGCCCGTTCCCAGCCGCGCGTATCCGGGCGCCTTGATTGTGGTGGAAGGAACGGACGGGTCGGGCAAGAGCACGCAGCTGTATTTGCTCAAGCGGTGGCTGGAAATCGGCGGGTACCGGCTGCATTTCACGGAATGGAATTCCTCGCCGCTGGTGAAATCCGCGACGCGGCGCGGGAAGCAGCGGCGGTTGCTGACGCCGACGACGTTTTCGCTGCTGCACGCAGCGGATTTTGCGGACCGCTGCGAGCGGCAGATCATGCCGCTGCTTCAGGGCGACTACCTGGTCCTTGCCGATCGCTACATTTATACGGCGTTTTCGCGGGATGCGGCGCGAGGCTGCCCGGCGCGATGGCTGCGAAATCTGTATCGATTCGCGCCGATCCCGGACATTACTTTTTATTTCCGCGCGCCGCTGGACGTGGCGGTGCATCGCATCCTGAGCGGGCGGCCGAAACTGAAATACTATGAAGCGGGCATGGACCTGGGAATGTCGTACGACCGCGCGGAGAGTTTCCGGTTGTTCCAGGCGCGGATTCTGGAGGAGTACGACAAGATGGTGGACACGGACAATTTCGTGGTGCTGGACGGCACCCTGCCCGTGAATAAGCTGCAAAAACAGATGCGCGACATCGTGGCTTCCAAAATCGATCTCAAGCGGTTCGCTCCACACGTTCAGGAACCGGAGTGACCATGCCGGACCAGGAAAAAGAAAAAACGGTAGCGGCGGTTCCTCCAGCGGAAACGCCCGCGGCTGCGCCTCCGGCGGCCGCGCCGCAGCCGGCTGCGGCAAAAACGGCGGCGGTTACCGAAGAAGCTTCATCTCAATATTTTTTTGGCGAGCCACTGGTCGGATTTGATCCGAGCGAAATTACCGGCAGTCTGATCGTCATTGAAGGCATGGACGGGTCGGGACGGTCGACGCAAATTGCCTTACTACAGGAGTGGCTGGAATCGGAAGGCTTCGCGGTGCAGACGAGCGGCTTGCGCCGTTCGAATCTGGTGGGGCGCGACATCGATGAACTTCTGGCTAAGAATGCCGCGACGCGGCTGACGCTGGCGCTGATGTACGCGACGGACTTTTTCGATCAAGTGGAACACCGCATACTGCCGGCGCTGCGATCCGGCACGATCGTGCTGGCGGACCGATTTATTTTCACACTCATCGCGCGCGGCGTGGTACGCGGCATCAATCGTGATTACATGAGCGGGCTCTACGCGATGGCGCTGCGGCCGCACCTGACGTTCTGGCTGAACGTGCGGCCGGAGACCGCCTTCGGACGGGAATTCAAGAAAGCGCAGGCGATCAGTTATTGGGAAGCCGGACGGGACATGTCGCTTTCGCACGATCTCTACTGGTCTTTCATCCGCTATCAGACGATGATCAAGCGCGAATTCGAAGTGATGGCCAAGAAACACAGCTTCCTCGAACTTGACGGCGAGGCCAGCGTTCCCGCGGTGAACAAGCAACTGCGGCACCGCATTGGCGAGCAATTGGGAATCCGCGCGACGAAGTACACTCCTTCCGCCGCACTAGCCCATCTCTGGCGGTAGAATCCGGAATGTCCGAACCGGTTCATATCGCCGCCATCGATGCCGGTTCCAATGCACTGCGCTTGTCCGTGGCGCGCGCCTATTCCGCGCTGGATATCGAACCCCTGCACATGGAACGCTACCCGCTGCGTCTCGGTGAGAGCGTCTTCGTGCGGCCCCGTTTTAGCGAAGAGATTTCCAAAAAAGCCGCGAAGGCTTTCCGGCATTTCCGCGAAGTGATGGATGAATTCGGCGTCACGCGATATCGCGCGGTGGCCACGAGCGCCACTCGTGAAGCGCGAAACCGCAAGGCGTTTGTGCGCCGAATCAAACAGAAATCCGGAATCACGCTGGAAGTGATCAGCGCGGCGGAGGAATCGCGGCTCGGCAGGGAAGCGGTATTGTCCGCGCTAGGACCGGAGCCGCCCCGCTGCATCGCGGATCTAGGCGGTGGAAGCCTGGAGATCAGCATCCTGGGGGACCACACCGTGGAGCAGGGCGCACAGTTGCCGGTGGGCACGGTGCGCTTGATGACCACGCTGGAGCTTCCCGGAGTGATTCGTCCAGTGGCGGCGGAGCAGGTGCGGAGGTACGTGCGCGCGCTGCTGGAGTCGAAATTGGCGCCGCGGCCGAATCTGGGGGAGAGCATCGCGGTGGCGCTGGGAGGGAACGCGGAAACGCTGGCGAATGTCGCGCCCGGGCCGAGGCAGCGCGGCTTGCAGACGATGGACTTGTCGCTCCTACGCGCGCGCTTGCCAGACATTCTCAAGCGAGATGTGCGCGAGCGCATGAAGGCTTATGCGGTGCGGCGTGACCGCGCCGACGTGATGGGGGTTGCGGCCATCACGTTTCTTACGCTGGGACGTTACCTGAACCTACGCACCTTTGCGATCCCCGGCGTGGGCGTGCGCGAAGGGCTGCTGCAAGAGATTGCGCGGGAAGCGTTCTCCCGTAAGGAGCCGCACCGGTACAACGCCGCGGCGCGGCAGTTGCTCGTGGGCACGCGCAGTTTTGCGCGGCGGCTTGGATACGAGCAGCAGCACGCGGAGCACGTCCGGGAACTGAGTATCCAGCTGTTCGATCAGTTGCAGCCGGTACATCATATGTTGGCGCATTCGCGAGTGCTGCTTGAGGCGGGCGCGCTATTGCACGATAGCGGACACATGATCAGCCATCGCGGGCATCACAAACATGGGGAGTACCTGGCATTGAATGGCGATATCGCGGGGCTGGAAGGCCGAGACCGCGCGGTCGCGGCGGCACTGGTCCGCTATCACAATCGAAAGTCGGAGCCCGCGGGACATCACACCGCCTATTCTTCGCTGAACAACGCGGACAAACGCATCACGCGGAGGCTTGCGGCGATACTGCGAATCGCCGAGGCTCTGGATCATTCACACAGGCAGCGGGTGATGAAGCTGCGGGCTTCCTTCCAGCGTGGCGCCGTGGGTTTGCAAGTGCAGGCACGCGGCGATGCCGCGGAAGACCTGAGGGACGCCAATCGCAGCGCGGAGCTGTTTGAAAAAGAATTCCACGTGAGGCTGTATTTCCGGCAGTCGCCGGCGAGTTGAAAGTTCACAGTTGAAAATTGACAGACAGAGAGAGAAGGTTTGGGGAAGTTGTTCGTAGTTGCCCGAAACGCTTTTTCTAACGTCCAGTTGAGAGGGAATCATGCAGCTTTACATTGTTCGGCACGGGATCGCCATTGACCGAGAGGACCCGAAGTGCCCTCCCGACCCGGAACGGTATCTGACCGAGGAAGGCGTGGAGAAGACCAAACAGGTGGCGAAAGGCGTGGCGGCGCTGGGAGTGACGGGCGAACTTTTTCTGACAAGTCCGTACGTGCGCGCAGCACAGACGGCGGAGATTTTTGCGAGCGCGCTCGACCACGCCAAGCAGAAAATACGGCGAACGGATTTGTTGCTGCCGGGAGCGGAGCCTGCGCAGCTTTTTCGGGAGCTTGCGAAGGACAAGCAGGCGTCCTCGGTCTTTCTTTTTGGGCATGCACCGCAGCTCGACGACGTGATCGCTGCGGCGCTGGGCTCGAAAAAGCATGTCACGGCACTGAAAAAGGCGGGAGTGGCTTTCGTGGAACTCAAGCGCCTTTCTCCGCCAATTGGCGAGCTGGTATGGCTGGCAATTCCGAAGATGCTGCGGCGGTCGGGGAAATAGATCGAACCATCTAGGATCGTCCCGGCCACCGCGGTCACCAGACTTCAATTGTTCTTCGCCGAACGAGCCTGCGAAATCCTAATCTTCCTGATGGTCCCGCAGCGTTCGCGTCACCAGTGTCGGCGTTCCCGGTGTATTGAACAGCAGGCCTTTGACGGAGATAGCGTCGCCCACGGCCAAGGAAGCGGATCCCGAAAAGTCCATCAACTGCATTTCGGAGAGCATCACGACGTTGATGGTCGTGATCGGCGGCGTCGCCCCGGTGAACAGAGGAGAGAGGCCGGTCAGAGTGAATGTGCCGTTACTCATGCTGATGCTCCCTACCTGACCGGAGATTTGCGAGGGCCACAAGCGCACTAAGTCGGTTGTGAGGGTGGTCACACCGCCGCTCGAGGAGACAGTCCCCGGCCGGATTTGCACGTCTTGCCCAACTAACAAATCCGCGCCGCTTGCAAAGCTCAAACCGGAGATGCTGAATCCACCGTCTTCGCCCACCTCTTCGCGGCCGACTTGAAACGTTGCGTTCGGCTGAATGGTGACCACGACTGGCGAGCCTTCGGAGATTCCGCCGACCGCAGGTTCCTCATTAAACACCACCATGTGGAACTGAGTGGTGCTATCCACGCTGGTGATGGTTCCTTTGATGGCTTGCTTGTTTGCATCTTCCTCAAATTCGACACGCTTCGCGAGCATCGCCCCCGCGCCGTTTTCACTCAAGTCCACGTCGAGGATTTGCCCCATTTTTACGCAGCTGAAGTCGGCCGGATTGGCAGTACACCCGGCGCGGTCAAAGTCTTCGAACGCCGTGTTGCTGTCAACACTGATGGTGAAAGATTGCCCGCTCTTCTCGTTCATCAGGGTGAACTGGTTGCTGCCAACGACAGTCACCTGCCCGTCGACCTCGTCAACGTTCTCCATTTCCTGCATGTCCTCGTCGTCGTGCCTCTGGGTTAAATGCTTGATGGTGACGGTGGGGTTGATCGAAAGGTCGTTTTGCACGGAGGAATTCACGTTGAAGTCCAATCGAATGCCGACTACCGAGTTCTGGCTGATTGTAATCGGAAATGGCGCGCTGGATAGCGTTGCCATCGATGGATTGAAGTTTGGAGTGAGCTCGCAAACCGAATTGTTCGCGCAGGAGCTGATGGCCGCGCCCGAATGATTCACGATCGTCATCGTCGCGTTTCCAAACGTCAGCGAAATGCTTTTGTAGGTGTCCGGGGTGACATTCGAGAGGCTCAGGAACGCCGTGTCCGTTTGTAAGTGGCCGAACTCGACCTCCACGGGCGTTGAGAGCACGGAGACCGCCGGCTTGCTCATATCCGAGGGCTGCAGGCTTGCTCCCGTAATCAGGGTTTCAAGGAATAGTACGGCGACGCCGCTGGGCGGCGTATCTCCAATCGTCAGGCTCATAGGAACACCATTGCTCACAGGAGAGGGGCTCATGGAGCCGCCGCAGGCAACCAGGGAGAGG
>WNFD01007488.1_pt1 | contig 10812 bp, 5 predicted proteins | sample 5400491 | NCBI WGS metagenome assembly WNFD01 (sample SAMN13153343, study PRJNA577476) | soil metagenome | isolation source: 120 cm saprolite under Douglas fir tree site 2 hole 2 replicate 2 | place: USA:California | collected 2015-04-18 | reverse complement strand
CACGCGGCAGATCACCAAGGCCATGAAGATGGTCTCGGCAGCCAAGCTGCGCCGGGCGCAGGATCGCGCCCTGGCTGCGCGTCCGTACGCGCAGATGTTGAGCAATGTGCTGAAGTCGCTGGTGACGCGGGCCGAGATTTATGATCCGGAGACGGGTGAGCCCAAGCATCCTTTACTGGCGCAGCGCGAAGAGAAAAACATACTGCTGATCGTGGTGACTGGCGACAAAGGGCTGGCCGGCGCGTTCAACGCCAACATTACCAAGGCCGCGGCCAGGTTTCTCGAGTCGAAGGCAGGGAAGAACGTCGACATTGAGGCGGTAGGCCGCAAAGGGCGCGACTTCTTGCGGCGTCGTTATCCGGCCGCAGCAGTGCAGACGCCTAGCCTGGCCGAGGCCGAAGAGTCGATGGAAGCCGCACACGAAGCGGCGGAGCGGCTTGCGACGACGCAGATTACGGGTGAGCACGTTGGAATTCTCGGCAAGGTGGAGTTTGCGCAGGCCAGGGCGCTGGCCGAGAACGTAATTGCTCGCTACAAGCGCGAGGAAGTCGACGCGGTCTATGTCGTCTTCAATGAATTCAAGTCGGTGATTGCGCAACGTCTGATCGTGGAACAGATTCTCCCTATCGAACAGATTGGCGAACCGGCCGTGCGCCTGGCCGAGGAGATGACGGACGAAGAAAAGAAAAGGGCTAAGGAAGCCGCGGTGAGCGCGGGAGTTGGCCTGCGCAGGACGGACCGTCCAGGGGAAGACGCGGCTACGCACTTCGGAACTGCGCAGGTGGATTACATCTACGAGCAGCCGCCTGAGGAGTTATTTCGCGCGCTGCTGCCAAAGTACGTGGCAATCCAGATTTTCCGGGCGCTGATGGAGTCGGTAGCAGCCGAGCATGCGGCACGCATGACCGCCATGGATTCTGCCACCAACAACGCCAGCGACATGATCGATTCGTTGACGCTGGTCATGAACCGGGCGCGGCAGGCGAAGATCACGAAGGAAATCATCGAGATCGTCAGCGGCGCGGCGGCGATGTGAGAAGAAGCTATTAGCTCTTAGCCTTTGGCTCTTGGCTTCTTTGGAAATTCGGTACGAGATTTTGCTATGAAGGCTGCAGCTAACGGCCAAGAGCCAATAGCCAATAGCTAAGAGCTGAGGTTTTATGCCAGAAAATATCGGACATGTTGTTCAAATCGCGGGGCCGGCGGTCGACGTGCAATTTCCTGAAGGGAAATTGCCACCCATCTATGAAGCGATCAAAGTAGTGAGCGATGGCTTCACCGTGCCCAGCGAGATCAAAGTCATTCTTGAGGTGCAACAGCACTTGGGCGAGGGGCGCGTCCGCTGTATCGCCATGGAGCCGACCGACGGCATGGTACGCGGGATGAAAGCCATCGATCAGGGCGGTCCAATATCGGTGCCGGTGGGGCGCGGCACGCTGGGGCGCGTGATGAATGTGATTGGCGAGCCGGTGGATCAGCTTGGTCCGATTGAACATAAGGAGCGGCTGCCCATCCACCGCCTGGCGCCATCGTTCGAGGAGCAAGCCACTACGGCGGAGATGTTCGAGACCGGAGTCAAAGTCGTTGACCTGATCCAGCCCTTCTTGAAGGGCGGCAAGATCGGATTGTTCGGCGGCGCTGGCGTAGGCAAGACGGTTTTCATTCAGGAATTGATCAATAATGTCGCGAAGCAGCATGGCGGCTTCTCGGTATTTGCCGGAGTGGGCGAACGGACACGCGAAGGTAACGATCTGTGGCTGGAAATGTCGGAATCGGGCGTAATCAAGCCCGGCAAGCCGGCGGAGTCGAAGGCCGCGCTGATCTACGGCCAGATGACGGAACCTCCAGGGGCGCGGTTGCGCGTGGCGCTGACCGGGCTGACGGTGGCGGAATATTTCCGCGATGTTGAGGGCGCGGATACGCTGCTCTTCATCGACAACATTTTCCGGTTTACGCAGGCTGGTTCGGAAGTCTCGGCGCTGCTGGGGCGCATGCCCAGCGCCGTCGGTTACCAGCCGAATCTGGCAACGGAAATGGGCGAACTGCAGGAACGTATCACGTCGACCAAGAAAGGCTCGGTCACGTCAGTGCAGGCGATTTATGTGCCCGCCGACGATTTGACCGATCCCGCCCCGGCCACGACGTTTGCGCACTTGGACGCCACTACAGTGCTGTCGCGTGCATTGACGGAGATTGGAATTTATCCGGCGGTGGATCCGCTGGCGTCGACGTCGCGCATTCTCGATGCGCGCATTGTGGGCCAGGAACATTACGACGTGGCGCAGATGGTGAAAAAGACGCTGCAGACCTACAAAGATCTGCAGGACATCATCGCGATTCTCGGTATCGACGAACTCAGCGAAGATCAGAAGATTACCGTAGCGCGAGCCCGGAAGGTTCAACGTTTCCTATCCCAGCCATTCTTTGTGGCGGAGCAGTTTACCGGTACGCCAGGACGCTACGTGAAGGTGGCGGAAACGGTGAAAGGTTTCAAGGCCATTGTCGAAGGCAAGTATGACGACATTCCCGAGCAGGCTTTCTATATGCGGGGAACGATCGAAGAAGTGCTGGAAGCGGCGGAGAAGATGAAGGCGACGGCGTAAGGGCGGTCCGACGCCGGTTTTTACATGGCAGATACTTTCCAACTCGAGATCGTCACGCCGGAGAAAAAGGTGGTGGACACCGCTGCAGAGGAAGCGCAGATTCCCGGGAAGAACGGTTATCTCGGCGTCTTGCCGGGACACGCGCCGCTGATCACTGAACTGGCGGTGGGCGCGATCACGTTCCGTGCGGGTGCGAGTGAGCAGCGGCTTGCCGTGGCATGGGGATTTGCCGAGGTCTTGCCGGACAAGGTCACGATTCTGGCTGAGTCGGCTGAGCGGCCATCCGAAATTGATGTGCAGCGCGCTCGCAAGGCCAAAGAACGCGCCGAACAGTTGCTGACGAGCGGGGATCCGAACGTGGACGTCGAGCGTGCGTTGGATGCGCTGCATCGGGCTGAGACCCGATTGGAAGTGGCCCAGAAGAACTAGTTGGTCGCGGCGCGAGTTCCGATCTGTCGATCTCGCGCTTGACTCGACGTCTTTGGACGCGGCCTCGCCTTTACAATGGGACCCAATCCCGTTGGGAGGATGCGGCAAATGAAATTCATCTGCGGTCTGATTTCTTTTTTGTTGCTAGCCTTTCCTGTGCTGGTCACTGCTCAAGCAAGCAAACCGACTCAAACTCCACCGCCACGGCCTGCGCCCGTGTTTTCACCAGAAGTCCATGCTGACGGCAGCGTGACCTTCCGATTCCGTGCTCCCAATGCAAAGGAAGTGAAGGTTGATCTGGAGGGGGGAGAAGCACTAGCGCTGCAGCGGGACGATCAGGGCGTCTGGAGTGGGACCACTGCGCCGCTGCGTCCGGATTACTACGGGTATGCTTTTGTCGCGGATGGGGAGCATCTGATCGATCCTGCGAACCCGCTGCTGAAGCCAAATCTGCTGCATACGGAAAATGCGGTGCACGTTCCCGGGCCGGCCTCGTTGCCCTGGGAGTTGAACGATGTGCCGCACGGGGAAATCCATCACCATTTTTATAAGTCTGCGGTCGCGGGCGACGACCGCGACTACTACGTCTACACGCCGGCGGGATACGATCCATCCGCTCAGAGAACGTATCCCGTCCTCTATCTGTTGCACGGATTCAGCGATGACGCGAGCGGATGGACGGCGGTGGGCCGCGCGAACGTGATTCTGGACAACCTGATCGCAAAGGGAAAAGCCAAGCCGATGATTGTGGTCATGCCGCTCGGCTACGGCACAATGGAAATGATTCGGGTGGGATGGGATGCATGGAGCCATCCCGAACTTCGGAAGCAGAATTTTGATAAGTTCCGGCAGGCACTGCTTCAGGAAGTCATGCCGCGGACCGAGAGTGAGTACCGGATCACGAAAGACCGCAATGCGCGCGCCATTGCGGGGCTCTCGATGGGCGGATCGGAATCACTGTTGACGGGATTGAACAATCTCGATAAGTTTGCGTGGATCGGGGCCTTCAGTTCGGGAGGGATTGCGGAAGATTTTCAGAGCGCGTTCCCGTCGTTGGATGCGAAGGCAAACCAGCAAATTCGTCTACTGTGGATTGCTTGCGGTACGGACGACAGGCTGATCGACGTTAACCGTAGTTTTCGGGAGTGGCTCAAGACCAGGGGTGTGAAGCACACGGACATCGAAACGCCAGGCGCGCATACGTGGATGGTTTGGCGGCGGAATCTGGCGGAGTTTGCGGGGTTGTTGTTTCGATAGAAGCCTGGTGGGATGAACTGACGCATGGGGCAACTTCTTTTACTGATGATTCTCCTGTAGACGAGAAATTCAACCCCAGCGGCTAAAGCCGAACCAATTTCAGCACTTTCGGCATGACTGAAGTCATGCCCTGATACGAAGCCGATTTTTCCCGCAATCTGGTTGGGCCTCGGGGACGGACTCGTAATTCTTCGCGCCGGTCCATCCATCTCACGAAACTATGGCACGTTCACCGAATCCCGATTCTCCGCAGGCACGTAGTTCACCGCGGCCGTGCGTTCCAGTTTGTCCCACGAAAACTTGCGCCCTTCGAGTGCGCGCTTGAGCGTCTTGAAGAGCACAATCGAGAACAACTGGCGGTAGGCGAAGCGTTGCAGCCAAACCTGGCTTAGGAGCCAGATGTCTTCTTTGTCGTCGGGGCGGCGGCGTTCGAGCGCGAAGGCAATGGCCGAGGCGACGAAGTCGATTACCAGAAACGCGAAGAAGAACACCAACAGCTTGTGAAAACTGGCGGGATCGGTGGAGTCAGGGTGGAAGTGTTTTTGGATGAAATACCAGACGGCGCCGACGGCGAACATGATGTCGATGAGCGGGGAAACCAGAGGCAGCAGAATCTGGAAGATCACGATATTCGGCAACGCGACAAAGCCTAGCGCTCCTTTACGCGCGAAGGCTCCACGATGCTTGTAAACGGCCTGCAGGATGCCAAACGACCAGCGAAAGCGCTGGCGCATCAAGGCATTCGCATTGGTGGGAGCCTCCGTGTAGGCCAGGGCCATGTCTTCGTACTCGACACGGTAGCCGAGCCGCAACAGCGCCATGGTGAGGTCGGCATCCTCCGCCACGGTATCGACGTGATAACCGCCAGCCTGGCGCACGGCGGAGACGCGCCAGGCGCCGATTGCTCCGGGCACGACGCTCACCGCACCTAGAACATCCAACGCGCGGCGCTCGAAATTCTGGCTGGTAATGTATTCGAGAGCCTGCCAACGGGTCCACAAATTGACACGGTTGCCGACCTTGGCATTGCCGGCAATGGCGCCGACCTTCGGATTGATGAAGTGCGGTACGAGTCGTGCGATGGCATCGGGCGCGATGATGGTGTCGGCGTCGATGCCCACGAAGATCTCGGCCTCCCGAATGTGCTCGATGCCGTAGTTGAGAGCATCAGCCTTGCCGGAGTTCGGCTTGGTGAGAATCAGTACCTGACCAGCAGCCTGTTCCGTGGCGAAGGCCGTTTGCGCGACCGCGAGCGTGCGGTCCCTGGAGCCGTCGTCAATCACAATGACGCGCAGGTTGGGATAGTTGGAATTGAGGGCGGCGCGCACGGTGCGCTCGATAACCTTTTCTTCGTTGTACGCAGGGATAAGAATGGCAACTTTGGGTTTGTACGATGCAACCTCAGCCGGCTTGCCAAAGATTTTTTCGTGCAGGCGATCGTAGACAGCCGCAGCTCCGATAAAGAGGAGACGTCCGGTCATGAGCAGGTCGCCGAGAAAGAAGACCAAGGTGATTCCGGTTACGGCAGCGTCGAATAGCCAGAAGCCCAGCCGGTCAAGGCGCGCGGCCCAACGTTCACCGGCTGGCAGGGGCGCCATGACGTCGGCACGCGTCTTGCCCAGCAACTGGTAGACGGGGACGATCTCGTAGCCACGAGCGCGAACGCCATCGATAATCATGGGCAGAGCGCGCACGGTTTCGGCACGGTTGCCGCCGCCGTCATGCAGCATGACGACATTGCCGCAGCGAAGATCGTTGGGGCGGCAGGGCGGCAAGTGCGCCAGTACGTAAGAGGTGATCTGCTCGGCCGAACGGCGCGGGTTGTCCCGCCAGTCGTTGGGATCGATTTTGTTTCCGACCGTGAGGTAGCCCATGTCCTGCGCAATCTCCAGCGGGCGCACCTGGTCAGCGGTATCGGGCTCTTCATCGATGGCATAGGGCGGACGCAGCAGTGTGGTGCGGACTCCGATGAGGCTGCTGAAAAGCCGCTCGGTGAGATTCAGTTCCAGCCGCATGTAGCTGGAGGAAATATTGCTGACATCAGGATGGGTGAACGTGTGGTTCCCGATGGTATGGCCTTCGTTGTAGATGCGTCTGGCCAACCCGGAGAACTTGTCGGTCTGGATGCCGATCAGGAAAAATGTGGCGGTCGCGTGTTCGCGCTTCAACACATCGAGAATCTTGGGAGTCCATTCCGGGTCGGGACCGTCATCGAACGTGAGCACCACCTGGTTGGGACTGTAGCCATAACGGCCTACGCGGTAGGGCTCGGGGAATGACTGGAAATTCTCGTCAGTAATTAGCTTCGTGTTCGGGTCGATCGTCAGATCGCGCGTGCCGTGAGTGGGCCGGTCTTCGATCCGCAGGATTTCTCCCTGGCCCTCCATGTCCACATCCTGGCCAGGAGGGACATCACGAAGCTTATCGGTAGCAGCCGCATCGCCGGGTACATCCCACACCCGCCACAGGGAACGGTCTTCGCCGCCAAGGCGCCACAAGGCAAACGTTCTGATCCCCAGAGATTGAGCGGCCCGCATGTGATTCAAGGCAGTGACCGCATCCGTGAACCAGACATCGTGGCGAAGGCTATGCTCGTCCAGATAGCTGAAGTGTGGATTCTGCGCGTCATCATCGAAGGTAATGTCTTCGTCCGAATCTCGAGCCGCGAGCCAGGCTTCCTGCACGGTGACTGAGGTGTCCCTGGCATCAGGCGGAAGTTTCCCCTTTTTGGGTTTCAGTACCCAGTCGTAGCCGTAGTTGGCGATGGCGCAGATGAGTTTGTCCTGGGGGATTACGCTCCTGGCAAACGTCAGGTTCTGCAAGAACCAATCTTGCGAAGCCACTGGACCGGGCGTTCCGCCGGGAAAGTGCTCGTCATAGTTCATCACGACGACTCCGTCCGCAGCGGCCGCGACGGCTGGGTAATCGAATTCGTCATTATGGTACGGCACTGAAACGTAAAGCTTCAGCCCGCGGGCGTGCAGGTCGGAAGACAGTTCCTGGAGCAATGCGAGATAGCCGGGCTGACCAACTTTGGGGAAGGCTTCAAAATCCACCATCAGCCCGCGAAACCGGTCGGAGGAAAGAAACTGGGCGACTTGCCGGCGGAAGAGAGCCCGGGCATCGGGACTGTTAAGGAAGGCGGTGATGTCGCCCACCCAATCAGAGCCGTTGAAATTGTTGACCATGGGGAAGACTTCCATCGTGGTGTCTTCCGCCTTGAGGAGAGGCATGACGCGGTCGTCGACGGAGTGGACAGCGTTTCCCTGTACCACATCAAAGAACTTGTTGGTCTGATCGTCCACGGCCTGCAGTCGCCCGTCGGGGGTCAGCACATGGAGCCAATCGGGATAGAGCAAATCGATTTGGTGAGCAAAGTCGCGCAGGGAGGAAAAACTGGCGGCATCCCAGGGGACGTAGAAGGCGGCTCGAATACCCTCTTGCTGGTTGAGCTTGACTTGTGAAGGCGCGAGCTTGGTTTTGCGGTGGGTGCGGTTCGCCAGCTTCTTCTGTCGGTCGCGCGCTCTCTGCTTTTCATTCTCCCTGATTGCCTTAAAGGCGCGCTTCTGAGGAGAGAACAGGAGTTCGGGCAGAGGTTCGTCGCGCAGGGCGGTGTAGACGAAGAAGATGACGAGCAAAGAAAATACGACGGCGGAAACGTCAATCAGGCGTCGCAGGGCTTTCCAGCGAGCACGTCCCGGATCATAAAAGACTGGTTCAGCCATGGGGGATGAACGTTCATCGTATGCCGCAAGTGGCACACGGTCAATTCCCTGCGAGACAGGGCAGAGGTGGCTGCGCTGAGTCATAAGATGCGCTTTCCCGATACGGGGATAGCTCGAAACACGCTATATTCGCTGCGTGCGAGAGCTGGTGCGAAGCAATGCGCGGTTCTTTCTTTTGGCCGGCCTGGCTGGGCTGGGCCTACGGTTATTTTTTGTCCTGTACTTTCCTGGGGTGGTAGACGATTCCCGGCTTTATGCTGACATCGCCAAGAACTGGCTGCAGCACGGCATCTATGGTGTGACCGACTCCGGGCAGATTGTGCCGACGCTTTCGCGGCTGCCGGGATATCCCGCATTTCTCGCGGCAATCTTCGCTATTTTCGGGGCGGACAATTTTCGTCCCGTGTTGCTGGTCCAGGTGCTCTTTGATCTGGGGACCTGTTTTCTGATTGCGGACCTGTCGCGGCGTTTGCTTTCCGCACGGGCAGCCAAGGCGGCGTTTGTGTTGGCCGCGATTTGTCCGTTTCCTGGCAACTACGCCGCGGCAGCGCTCACCGAGACGCTTGAAATCTTCTTTACCACGCTTGCGCTGGATCTCGCAGTCTGTGGGTTGAGATTCGATGCCGGCAATTCCGCAACTGCCGGCGTCGTGCAGAAGCCGCGTCTAGCTGTCTGGCTCGGCTGCGGACTCGCCGTGGGCGCGGGCATTTTGCTGCGGCCCGATGGAGGGATTCTGTTGGCTGCGGTAGGCGGATATTTGCTGATTCTTGCTTATCGCGCGCTGCGCTCGAAGTCGGGGGAGACGCTGGCTGCGCTGCGCCCGCTCCTGCGCGCCGGAGCGCTTCTGGCCGCGGGTGTAGCTGTGATGCTGACTCCGTGGACGGCACGGAATCTGATTACGCTCCATCGATTCGAGCCGTTAGCGCCGCGCTATGCCAACGATTCCGACGAATTGGTGATGACCGGCTTCAATCGTTGGGTCAAGACTTGGATGGCCGACTATGTGTCGGTGCAGGAGATTTACTGGAACGTGCCGGGCTCTGCGATTGAAGTGACTCGATTGCCGAATCGTGCCTTCGACTCTGCCCAGCAGAGAGAAGAGACAACACTGCTTTTCGCGGACTATAACAGAGATCACGAAATGAGCCCGGAATTGGACGCGCGATTCGCGGCCCTGGCGGCAACTCGAATTCGAACCGCACCGTTTCGATATTATGTCTGGCTGCCCGCCGTGCGCATCGTTGACATGTGGCTGCGTCCGCGGACGGAGTTGCTGCCATCGGATCCGCGCTGGTGGGAGTTTAACGACGATGGCCGCTGGCTGGCGGTCAGCATCGTCTTCGGTCTTGTCAACCTTGTGTACCTCGGGATGGCTGCTGCGGGGTTGATGCGGGCGCGCGAAATTTTCGGGGTCGGACTATTTGTTTTATTTCTGTTGCTGCGGTCGTTGTTTCTGGGAACGCTGGAGAATCCTGAGCCACGATACACACTGGAGTGTTATCCAGTGGTGATTTTGCTGGCTTGTGCGGTATTCAGCAGACCGGATAAACTTCCAAATCCGGGCACCAATATGTGAAAAGCCGTATTCAAACGTTTTAAGAGAACCTAAGCCACTGAAAATTCAGCTTGCACATTGTGGTCCCCAAGTTGCACAATAGCGCCCCATCAGGTTCCCAGGGTCTCCCTGCGGTCTCTAGTTCCTGGGTCGAAATAACAAACTTCTAAGTTGCAGGTGCTCATGCACCGGAGGGGGTCGTCATGCGCTCAGCAAAGGCCACTGCTTTCCTATTCGTCTACGTGCTCTGTACGCTCAGTCTGGGATGGTCGCAAGTCGCTACGACCTCGGTGAGAGGGACCATCTATGACTCCAGAGGTGCGGTTGTGCCTCAGGCAACCGTGACCCTGGACAGCCCTGCAACCGGCTTTAGTCGGTCGACGAAGTCTGACGGTCAGGGCGTGTACGAGTTCGTTCAGATTCCGCCGGGAACCTATAACATCAGTGCCGGCGCGCCTGGCTTCGCTATTACTAAAGTCTCCGGCGCACAACTGCTCGTTAACACACCCGGAACCCAGAATCTGACTCTGAGGGTGGCGGAAGTGGCCGCGACCGTGGTGGAAGTTCAAGGGCAAGCTGAGCTGGTCAATACGACGGACGCTTCCATTGGTAATGCATTCGACTCGAAGCAGATTCTCAACTTGCCCTTTGAAGGACGTGACCCGGTTGGAATTCTGAGTCTTCAACCGGGAGTCTCGTTCGTGGGTGGCCGCGCCGTCGACCAATCCTACGATAGCCGCGGTGGGTCAGTGAACGGCGCTCGCAGCGACCAGACCAACGTTACGCTCGATGGCGTGGACAACAATGACCAGAACAATGGGCTCGCGTTCCAAGGAGCCTTGCGCTCAACGCTAGATTCTCTGGAAGAATTCCGGGTGGCCACCAGCAATTCGAATGCGGATTCGGGGCGTTCTTCCGGCGCCCAAGTCTCGCTTGTCACCAAGAGCGGAACTAACAATTTCCATGGCACGCTCTATGAATACAATCGGTCCGGTATTGGCGAGGCCAACGATTGGTTCAACAAACAGGCGCAAGTCAGCGCGGGATTGCCTAATAAGCCGGGACAGCTGATCCGAAATACTTTCGGAGCATCGTTCGGCGGCCCCATCATTAAGGACAAATTGTTTTTCTTTGCGACTTGGGAAGGCCAGCGTACACATGAGAATTTGCAGGTAACCCGTACGGTGCCGAGCATGTTATTGAGGGCGGGCACCATCCAATACTTCGACAGCAATAACAATCT
>WNFD01010356.1_pt1 | contig 10813 bp, 8 predicted proteins | sample 5400491 | NCBI WGS metagenome assembly WNFD01 (sample SAMN13153343, study PRJNA577476) | soil metagenome | isolation source: 120 cm saprolite under Douglas fir tree site 2 hole 2 replicate 2 | place: USA:California | collected 2015-04-18 | reverse complement strand
TTGGCGGCGGACTGCGCCGAGATGTCGATCACCGCGGCGGGCGCGATGAAATTCTCGGCCGGGATGGTGTCGACCGAGCCGTTGGGCAGATCCTTGCCGGAGATCCAGTGGACGGGCGCATCGAAGTGCGTGCCGGTGTGCTCGCCCATGGAGATGTTGTTCCAGTACCAGGCGGGGCCGCGCTCGTCGTAGCGTGAGACTTCTTCCATGCGGAAAGGCGCGCACTGCCCGAGCTCCGGCGGCATCACGATGGTGGGAAATTCCGGGGTGAGCGTGTGGGTGAGATCGATGACCTCGATGTCGCCGGTGGCAATGGCGCCCGCGAAGGCGACCAGATCGGAAGTGCCCATTTCGCTTGTGCTCCTGCTCATGAGCCGAGCTCGCGCTCGAGTGCCTTGGGGTTGACGGCAAGCCGCGCCCGGATGTCTTCGGCAATGTCGCCGACGAAGAGATCCTCGAGACCCTGCTGCAGCGCGCGCACCACCTCCCTGGCGAGGACGGCGGGCGCCACCTTGGGCGGCTGCACCGCCTGGTACCATTCGGTCTCGAGCGGGCCGAAGAAGACGTTCAGGACTTTTACGCCGCCTTGCCGCAGCTCCGCGCGCAGCGAGAGCGACGCCGACAGGCAGGCCGCCTCGGTCGCGGAAAAGGCGCCGTAGGCCGGCCAGTTCGCCAGCGCATAGACCGAGAGCAGGTTGACGAAAGCCGCGGCCGAATTGACGCCGTCGGCACCGCGTGCTCGCAACACGGGCCCGAAGGCCTGGGCAAGCCGCGTCAGTCCGAAATAGCGGATCTCCAGCTCCTCGCGGGCGATGGTGAGGCCTTTGCGCTCGATGATGCCGCCGGTGCGGACATGCTCGGCGGTATTGATGAGGATATCGACGCGGCCAGCGAATTCGCCGGCGCATTCATTGACTGAAATCGTGTCGGTGAGATCCAGCGGGACGATCTCGACGCGCTCGATCTTTCGGAGCTTGTCCTCGCCGGGAAACGGCTTCCACGGGTCGGCGACGCCGACGAAGATCACGCTCGCTCCCGCCGCCGACAGAGCCTCGGCGAGCGCCTGCCCCACCGCCGTGCGTCCGTCGGTGATCAGCACGCGGCGATACTTGGGATCGCAGGTGAGCTCGCGCCATTGCGGATCGTCGGCCATGTTCGGGGTGTCGGATGCGGGCAGCGCCATGACGATCGCCTGGCCGGATTTGTCGAGTTTCAATTGCAGCCGGGCCCTTTCCCCCTCGTGCAGGTCGCCATGGAGATGCGCCACGATCGACGGACCCGCGTCGAGCGCCACCGTGCCGATGCGCCACGGCATGCGCTCGCGGAAATAGACGTCGGTCGAGGTCCGGATGGTCGTTTCGGCGAGCAGCGTCCCGCCATTGTCGACGTCCTGGTAGGGCAGCCGTGACGAGAGGCAGCGCGGGCAGGCATCGCGCGGCGGATAGACCACCATCGAGCAGTCGCCGCAGACCTGCAGCTGGAAGCGGCCTTCGGCGGCGGCGGCCGTCAGCCCCTGCGCGGTGCGGCTGCGCGTGCCCTGCGGCAGCAGCGGCACCGGCGTCTTCTTGAGCGGGTTCTTGCGCTTGGGGCGGCTCAACGGTTCGGTCATGCGCGGCCTCCCGAAAGCAACGCGGCGCCGCTGGCAAGCCCGCGATCGTAGGTGACCATACCGAAGCCGGAAACGAGGCCGACCTTGGCATCCGGCACCTCGGCGCCCAACGCGGTGCCCGCGGCCGTCAGCGTGTGCGAGCGGATGAACTCGGGGCTCTCGCCCTTGGCGCAAAAGCCGAGATCCTCGATCTGCATCATGCAAATCACGGGGTAATCGTCGTAGGTCTGGACGAAGTCGACGTCCTCGGCCGTGACGCCCGCCATCGCATAGAGTTCCGACACGTCCATTGCCCAGCCGCCGCGATACTGGATGGGATCCTCGGGGAAGGCGTTGTGGCGCTCGACCGTGGCAAGCAGGCGCGCCACGGGTAGTCCCAGCGAGCGCGCGGCATCCTCGCGACAGACGAGAAAGGCCTCGGCCCCCGCGCACGGCATCACGCAGTCGAAGAGATGGATCGGATCGGAAATAGCGCGCGCCGACAGGTATTCATCGAGCGTCAACGGCTTCTTCATCAGCGCGTGCGGGAAACGCAGTGCATTGGCACGTTGGGCCACGCAGATCTTGCCGAAATCCTCGCGGGTCGCTCCGTAGTGCCGCATGTAGTTGCGGGTGATCAGCGCGAAGCTCGCATTGGGGCCGCCGGAACCGTAGGGATAGACGGCGTCCTGGGCGAAACGCGAGAAGGTCGACAACATGCGACGGAAGGAATCGACCTGGTTGGTGTCTCCCGCGACGCAAAGCACGAACTCCGCATCGCCGCATTGCACGGCCCGCGCCGCGCGGCGCAGAGCGACGACACCACTGGCGCCGCCCAGCGGGACATGGTCGAGCCAGCGCGGGCTGAGACCCAGATGCTGGGTGAGGCCGATCGCCGTGTCGGGGCCGACCGTGAAGCTCGACAGCGACAGCCCGTCGATATCGGTGCTGCGCAGCCCCGCGCGCTGGATCACCTCGCGCACCGCGCGCCCGACCCACCAATGCGCCGTGTTGGTCGAATAGCGCCGATAGGGAATGGTGACGGGCGCGCCGACGACGACGCCGTCATAGGGCTCTCTTCGGGCCTGTGTCCTGGTGCTTGCCATGCCGGCGTGGCTCACAGGAAAAGCTGAATGCTGCCGAGGGCGGCATCACAATTGACCAGGTCGACCCGCTTCAAACGGATTTTCAGCGTGCCGTCGATCATGGCCAGGTGATGCGTCGCCCAGGCCGCATAAAGCGTCTGCTCCTCGGCCCGGCTCTCGATGTAGTGCATGGGCGTCCACGTCACGTAGTGCCGTTCCTGGTCGTTGCGCTCGTCGACCTGCGGCATCTGCAGCACGTGATGGCAGCGGCTCTTGGGACTCTGGCTGTAGGTCGCCTTGCCCTTGAGCCGCTCGATTCGAATCTTCAGCAGGAGCTTGTCCTCGTACATCAGCGACGTGGTCAGGCGCGGATCGGTTTGCCCCCGTTCGACGGGCATCCAGTAGTGGCCATCCTCGGCGAAGAGGTCGAGCCAGTCCTCCAGGCGCTGCTGGTCGAGCAATCGCGCTTCGCGAAGGACAAAATCGATCAGCTGCTGATCGCTGGGCGGGTTGGTCATCGCCGTCACAGACCCATGGTCATGAATTTCGCCCAGGCGCGGAACTGATTGCGCATTTGCCATTCCGACGTGCCGTCGGTCACGACATTGCGCTGCCCCGCCTCGTCGCGCGCGTAGAGGCGCTGCACGTTGACCCATTCATTGCCGTTGCTGGCGAGGCCCGCCTGGGCACGCTCGTAGATCTCGAGATCGTCGTGACCCACGACCGACGTCGGTGCGTTGATCAGGCGGTTGTACGTCACCGTCCGCTCCAGGAGCATGTCCGGCGCCCCGACCAGCCGGTACGTCCAGGATTCGACCAGCGTGCGGTTCGCGGCGACCGGCTTGAAGAGGCGGAGGAGCTGGATCGGCCCTTTGAGCATGACGTTGGGGAAATAGACGGTGTTGTGGCGGTTTTCGTCCAGGATCGCCTTGGCGCGCGCCTCGCCGTAGGCGGCCGTCATCTGCTCGAAATAGCCCGGCACGGCGGAATAGTCGGAATGGATAGAGTGCGACACGCCGGTATGGCCGTGGCCGTTGTCCCAGACGCGGATGCCCATGCTCTGGAAGAATTCATACGAACTCATGAAGGGGGCGTAGATCTCGACCGCCATCGGCTTCTGGGCGCCGGCAGGTGCGGATTTCCATACGTCTATCGCGGTGCCGGCCGAGGATTGATGCGCGATCATCGGATGGCAGGTATCGGTCTGGTTCTCGACCAGCATTTTCCAGTTGCAGTCGTGCATGTAGCGCAGCACGCCACCCGCCACTTCCAATTTTCCGACGGGCGAGCGGTCGATCATGTTGTCGAGGCTCGACAGCGCCTGGCCGAAGAATTCCTCGAAGCCCGGTCCGATGTCGTTGAGCTTGCCGAAGACGAAGCCGCGATAATTGTGCACGTGGCGCACCGGGGTCATGCCGCGCGCCGCCAGGCCGTCAGCGAAGCCGGTGCCGTCATATCCCGTCTTCAGGGGAACACCGGCAAGGCTGCCATCGAGGCGGAAGGTCCAGGCGTGATACGGGCAGCGAAAAAAGCGCCCGACATTGCCGCAGCCCTCGCCGGTCAGCCGCGTCCCCTTGTGCGGGCAGCGATTGTGCAGGACCTTGACGCCATCCTCGGTGTGGCGAACCATGATGACGGGCTGCGTGCCGATCGTCGTGGCGTAGTAGTCGCCGATCTTCGGCACCTGGCTCTCGTGGCCGACATAGACCCAGGTGTTGGCGAAGAGATGCTCCATCTCGAGCTCGAATAGCTCCTGGTCGAGATAGAGATCGCGATGGATCTCGGTCTCACGCACGAGCGCGGAGATGGCCTGCCGGTTGCCGCGATACTTGCCGATCATGCGCCTTTCCCCCTCACAGGAAGCTCTCCACGGTCTTGATGGTATCGGCGAGCGCGCGGCCTTCGGCGTCGGCGAGCGCCGCCTGCCGCATCCGGCGCATCCAGTCGGCGGCATCCGGCCGCCCCTCGAGCCGGCGCGCGATCGCCATCAGCTGGGTGAACCGGCCTTCGCCGGCGTCGTGCGTGTCGGAATAGCCTTTGACCAGGCGGCGCGCCTCCAGGAGCTCGACACCGAGCGCGATGTCGCTGCGCGCCGTCGTTCGAGCTTGATCGAGCCAGGCCGCGAGATGCGCCTGCTCACGCCGATGGCGCAGCGTGCCGCGCCGAAATCGCCGCCACCCGGCCAGCACGTAGAGCAGCAGAAACCAGCCGACCGTCCCCGTCCTGACCCGCCGGCCGTGGTCGACCAGACGCCGCAGGCCGGCGACGAGGCGCGGTTGCCCCTCTATCCAGAGACCGAGCCAGGCCGGCAATGTGCCGCACACTTCCTCGACGCGCGGATGCATGAACTCGGTCGCATAGACGATCTGATCGTCGCGGGCCGCGACTTCCTCCCGCACCCGCACGAAGCGGCTGCCACGCGTCTTGAGGTCGGCGACCCGGATCACGTCGTCGTAAGCCATGGCGCGGGCGACCTGCTTGGCCGCCGCACGCGTCAGCGGATAACCGGCGTCGGCCGCCACAGAGCGTGCCTCGATGTCGGCGAAGGGCTCCAGGAGATCGAGATATTCGCGCCCATAGGCGACGTCCTGGAAGTCGACGACGCGGGCGAGACCGGCCGCGACCATCCCGTGCGTGGGCTGCGGTAGACGGCTGCGCGCGCGCTCGACCAGGGCGTCGAAGCCTGCCTCGCCGATCGGCCGCAGATCGGGAAAGCGTTTCAGGCTGGCGCTGGTGGGGGGCGGCACGGCGGGCGTGGCGGAGCGCTGCTCGGCCAATGCCGCCTCATAGGCGCGGTCGAAGGCTCGCAAGCTCGCCGCCACGCCTAGGCCGGCCGCTCGGATCGTCGCCTCGTAAGCCGTGCGGGGGAACGGCAGGGCGCCGGATGCCGCCAAGGCGCCGAACAGGGCTGCGGAGATGACGCTCTCCGTCTCCTCGGCGATCGCCGCCATGTCGAAGGCCAGGAACTGCTTGGCGGCCGCGCGTGCCGCCTCATAGACCTTGACCGGATCGCCGGCGCCGTCGCCGGGGGCGGCCTTCTCGACCACCGCGTAGGCGCGGTGCGCGGAGGCGATGAGCGTCGTCCGATCCGGCGAGACGAGACCGCGCTGCATGGCGCGGCCGGCTTCCATCAGCTCGGCGCCGATCACGATGTCGACCTCGCCGGGCACCGGCATCAGCGACAGGATGGGTCGACGACCCGAGCCGTCGGGCGCAATGGCCTCGACGTAGTAGATGGTGGCGCCGGTGCGCTGGGCGACGCCGGGGACCGAGGTCGATTGCGCGAAATAGCCCTGCGATTCGGCAAGGGCGACGATCCAGTCCACGAGCACGCCGCCGCCCTGGCCACCCATCGCCAGCACCGCGATGGCGATCGGCCGGCACGTGTCGAGGCTCGGGGCGGAGGTGAACGTGTCCATGCGTCAGGCGAGTTGCGGCCGCCGCCGGGTGCGACGGCGCTGCAGGAAGCCGATGATCGCGGCGCGCAGCCGGGCGACGGCGCGATCCCAGCGATTGGGGTTGATGACGATGTCGGCGCGGTAGAAGGACGGGCAGAGCACGGCGGCCTCCGCCACTTCGCCGCAATTGCCGCAGCCGACACAGGAATTGTCGATCGCCGCGACGGGATCGTCCTTGAGCGGGTCGTCGGTCTGCTTGACCGAGAGCGAAGGGCAACCGGAGAGGCGAATGCAGGCGTGATCGCCGGTGCAGACATCCTCGTCGACCCCGAAGCGCTGGCGCACCACGCGCTTTCCCGCTTTTGCCGCTTTCGCGAACAACGGTTTCTCGCGCCGCTGCTTGTTCAGCATGCATTCCGACGCCAAGACGATGACCTTGGGGCCCGCTTCGCGGCTGGTCAGCGCCTTCTTCAAGGTGTCGCGAACGCGCGCGACATCGTAGGTGCGGTCGATCTGGCGCACCCACCGGACACCCATGCCTTTGACCGCCTCCGAGATGGCATGCCGGGTCGAGCGCGACCGATTGGCCGCGCGTGACGACAGGATGTCCTGGCCGCCCGTCGCCGCGGAATAGTGATTGTCGACGATCAGCACCACGCCGTCGCTCTTGTTGAAGACGGCATTGCCGATCCCGGAGGTGAGGCCATTGTGCCAAAAGCCGCCGTCGCCCATCACCGCGATCGTGGGCTTGGCCCCCTTGACGTTGAACGCCGAGGCCGACGCCGGGCCCAGCCCATAACCCATGGTGGTCGCGCCGATATTGAAGGGCGGCATGATCGAGAACAGGTGGCAGCCGATATCGGCGGCGACGTGGTGCGGCCCGAGCTCACGCTCGACCAGCTTCATGGCGGCAAAGATCGGCCGCTCCGGGCAGCCGGTGCAGAAGCCCGGCGGCCGCGGCGGCACGACCTCGGCCAGCGCGCGCGCATGCCGCTCCTCCAGCGCCGGCGCCGCGTTGGAGGCCCTTACCGCGGGGGCGAGCACGCTGGGGATCCACTGCCTGACGAAGGCGCCGATCCCCTCGCCCATCACCGTGGCGGTGTACTCACCCGCCATCGGCAGCAGGTCCTTGCCCGAGAGGGCCGTGGCTACCGCCGCCTGGCGCAGGATCTTGCTGAGCGCCTGTTCGATGTAGTCGGGCTGCCCCTCTTCGACCAGCAGCACCGCGCGTTTGCCCCGGCAGAACTCGACAACCTCGTCGGGGATCAGCGGGTAGGTGACGTTGAGGACATAGAGCGGGATGCGGCTCGTTCCCCAGACATCGGCCAGGCCCAGCCCCTGGAGGGCGCGCAGCACGCCGTTGTACATGCCGCCCTGGAGGATGATGCCGATCTCACCGACATCGCCGGGCACGAATTCGTTGAGCCGGCGCTCTCTGATGAACTTCACCGCCGCTGGCCAACGTGTCTCGATCTTCTCCTTCTCGTGATGGAACGAGGCCGGCGGCAGCACGATGCGGCTGGTATCGCGCCGGGGCGATTCCAGTGCCTGACGCAGGGTCATCGGCGGTTTCTTGTTGGCCTTGGCGCGAAAGATGCCACGCACATGACAGGCCCGGATACGGACCTCGAGCATGACTGGCGTGTTCGACGCCTCGGACAATTCAAAACCGGTCTCGACGGCTCGCACGATGCTCTCGAGATCGGGCTTGGGATCGAGCAACCAGATCTGCGACTTCATCGCAAAGGCGTGCGAGCGCTCCTGCATGATCGAGGAGCCTTCACCGTAATCCTCGCCGACGATGATCAGGGCGCCGCCCGTGACGCCCCCGGAAGCGAGATTGGCCAGCGCGTCGGAGGCGACATTGGTGCCGACCGTCGACTTGAAGGTGACGGCACCGCGAATGGGATACATGACCGAGGCGGCAAGCGTGGCGGCGGCCGTCGCCTCGCTGGCACTGGCCTCGAAATGAACGTCGAGCTCGCTCAGGATCTCTTCGGCGTCGGCGAGCACGTCCATCAGATGCGAGATCGGCGCGCCCTGATAGCCTGCGACGTATCCGACGCCCGACTGCAGCAGCGCCTTGGTGATGGCGAGGATGCCCTCGCCGCGGAACTCCTGCCCGTCGCCGAGCTTGAGGTCCTGCACTTCCTTCGCAAAAGATCGTTCGGCCATGGTTGGTCTCTGACGATCGTGGAATGACGCTGCCGCTGCGCGGCACCGGAATTGCATGGTAACGAAGAACCAGGTCTCGACCAGTGTCGTGGGAAGATATTTAAGTGGTGAAGCTTTTTCCTGTCAATCTCTGCCTCGCACATCGACGTGTTTTGCAGCACATATGGCCCATATCCGCGCCAGCGGGCCTTGACTCCCGCTTTCGAAGAACTTTAGGATTGAAACATCTCAGGCCGGCTGCGAGCATGATTTGCGCCGCGTCGATCACGGGGGACGGGCTCTTCATGCGGCTCCTCTGGCAAGGCAACGGCTGCTCAAGGACCGGCGGCGGGCGGAAGCGCCGACAGGAACTGATCCACCGCCGCCGCAAAAGCGTGCGGCATCTGATCGGGAAGCGGCACCATGCCGTCCTCGATCTCAACGAGCCTGCTGCCGGAAATGGCGGACGCGACGGTCGCCGCGTGGGGATGGGCGTGCGGATCGGCGGTAGGCGCGATCACCAGCGTGGGGCAGCGCAGCAGGGGCAGACGCCGCTCCATCTCGTAGCGACCCACGACGCGATGGCCTTCCGCAGCGCGCGGCCCGGCCTTCAAGGCATCGATCATGAAGCGCTCGAGGAGGTCGCCGCGGCCTACCGGATAGTAGGGTTGTCGCTTGGCCCACAGGTCCAGAAGATGCTTTCCGTCAGGATGCGCCTCGGCCTCGTCGATCGCGTGACTGGCGGCCCGTGCCCGCCTCGCGGCATCGACGTAGGGAGAAGCCGACAAGACGAGCGCCTCGACGCGGTCCGGACGGGACGCCGCCATCTCGATGGCGATGGCGGCGCCCGTGTGATGGCCCAGGACAATGGCGCTGCGGTATCCGAGCGTTGCCAGCACCTCGTGGGCGGCGGCCGCCCAGGCCTCAATCGAATCAAGGCCGGCCGGCAGCGGTTGAGAATCGCCGAACCCGACCGTATCCATGGCGATCGCGCGATACTTGCCCCCGAGCAGCGGCAGCACCTCGCGAAATTCGTCCCAGGAGCGCGGCGTCTGGTGCAACAGCAGGATTGGGCGCCCGGCGCCACAGGCAGCGACATGCACCAGGCCGGAGCTGATGGGGACGAAGGACCGTTCGATCATCGATGTCATCACGGGGCAGGGCTAGAAATGAGGAGACAGCAATGAAGAATAGCAGCATCGCGGCGGCGGTCATCGCGGCCTCTCTGTGGGCCGGCGCGGCGCAAGCCCAGATCACCGTCGGATTCGTGACCTCGCAGAGCGGGCCGGGATCCTCGATCGGCGTTCTCTACGATCGCGGCATGAAGGCCGCGGTGGAGTATGCCAGCAGCGCCGGGGCCGAGAAGATCAAGTTCATCCAGCTCGACGACGGCTCGGACCCGTCGGCGGCGACGCGCAACGCGCGCAAGCTTGTCGAGGAAAACAAGGTCGATCTGCTGATCGGCACCGCGACCGCCGCCTCGACCAGCGCCATGGTCGCGGTCGCCAACGAGCTCAAGGTGCCGCTGATCGCTATCTCGCCCATCACGGTGGCGGCCAATGAGTCCGGCGACCGCTGGGCGATCGTCATGCCGCAGCCGCCAAGCCTGATGGTCAAGGTGGTGGTCGACCGGATGAAGCGCGACGGCGTCAAGCAGTTCGCCTATATCGGCTTTTCCGACGCCTGGGGCGACCTGGTCTACAACGGCGCGCAGAAGCCCGCCGAGGCGGATGGTCTAAAAATCCTGACCAACGAGCGCTACGCGCGGACCGACACGTCGGTGACAGGCCAGGTACTGAAGATGCTGGCGACCAAGCCCGACGCCGTGCTGCTTGGCGGCTCGGCGACCCAGGGCGCGCTACCGCCGCTGGCACTGGCCGACCGCGGCTACAAGGGCCCGCTGTATGGCACGCCGGCGCTGCTCAACGCCGACTTCATCCGCGTCGGCGGCAAGGCGGTCGAGGGCGTGCAGGTCTCGGCCGGGCCGGTGATCGTGGCCGAGCAGCTTCCCGACTCGCATTTCAGCAAGAAGATCTCGATGGAGTTCCGCGCCGCCTATCAGAAGGCGAACGGCATGGCGACGACCGACGGCTTCTCGGCCTACTCCTTCGACGCTTGGCTGGTGTTCCTTGACGCCGCCAAGCGGGCGATGGCCACAGCCAAGCCCGGCACGCCGGAGTATCGAGTCGCGCTCAAGAACGCGATCTTCAGTACCAAGGACCTGGTGGGCACGCACGCCATCTACAACTTCAAGCCCAGCGACAGCTACGGCGTCGATGAGCGCAGCCTGGTGCCGGTGCGCCTGGTGAATGGCCAGTGGAAGTACGAGCCCTAACACTGACGGAATAGGGCCGGCGCAATGAACGGTGAGATCGCGGCGATCCTGGCGATGGACGGCATCGCCAGCGGGGCCATCTATGTCCTGATCGGCCTGGGTTTGGTCCTGATCTTTGCGGTGACCCGCGTCATCTTCGTGCCCTTCGGCGACATCGCCGCCTTCACCGCACTCACGCTCGCCTCGCTGGAGACGGGCGGTCTTCCCGGCACGGTCGGCCTGGTGGCCGTGCTCGCCGTGCTGGCCACGATCA
>WNFD01008099.1_pt1 | contig 10813 bp, 10 predicted proteins | sample 5400491 | NCBI WGS metagenome assembly WNFD01 (sample SAMN13153343, study PRJNA577476) | soil metagenome | isolation source: 120 cm saprolite under Douglas fir tree site 2 hole 2 replicate 2 | place: USA:California | collected 2015-04-18 | reverse complement strand
CTTTTTTCTTTTTGCTTACCAGATCAAGCAGAGGACACTCACCTTCCGGGCGCAATCGACCAAGATCAGAAAGCCATTACGTTCAGCTCTCTAAACCCAAACCTTAGAATCGGCGGTCACGCGGCCGTAGAGGTTGAGCTTCCGACGGTAGTTGGACAGCCACCAACGAAAAGGCAGCTGATCGGATTTTTCATAACTTTCGGTGCCTCATTCCTACAAATCGCCGAATATAACGGGCGATGGTTCGTCCGTGACGGCTATCACCGCTGTTATGGTCTGTTGCGCCGTGGCATAGATCGCGTACCGTGTGTCTTCATCCGTGCAAGATCATTTGAAGAATTGGTGCCACAACAGGCGGGGTTCTTCCCTTTTGAGGTTTTATTTGGAAACAAACCCCCCATGCTCAAAGATTTTTTGGACGACGCTGTTTCGAGAAGCGTAGGGCGGATGGCTACACGAAAAGTCGTGCGTGTTTTGGCTCAGGATTTCTTAGTTGTGGTCGAATAGCCCCAACGGAAATCACCCGGTAAAGCTGAGATAGCTAGACGATTCGTTTAGAAGCCAAAGGGTGCCGGTGAGGCAATTGAAAAAGCCTTGGGGGCCCAAAAGCAGGAGAGGACGACGAGATGCCCGCGAACCTGTTTGGCGATATTGAACCCGATGAACCTAACAAAAAGGAAGTTGACCCTGAGAAGCAAAAAGAGAGGATGAGGCAGTGGTTCCTCGACCACTATACCAACCCTATCGAAAATACACCTTACGAAAGCGCCGAAGGAGGGTACATCTATATATGGGGTGGCCCGTATGACCCTCAGGAAAAACTTAATGAACAATTTGCGGGAGAGGTGCCCGATGAAGTCATTGAGGAACTGGCTGCTGAGCTGAGCGACATAACCCACGAATGGACGGGTAACCCAGACGAACAAGCTGTTGATGAATATGAGTTTGATGCGTCAGATGTAGTTGTTCACCGCGAAACTTTTCATGTGGCCATCGCCAATGTGAAGCTGCTCTTAGTAACAGAATGCGAAGCGGAGATCATGCAGCCGTTCCTCCGCTTGCTTTATGCAAATGTAATAACGGCCCTCGAAACGTATTTGTTCGATTTCTTTTATTCCGCTCTCCAAAATGACAAAGAAATCTTCCGCAAATTTGTTGAGAAGAACGAGGAGTATACAAAAAAGAAGATTCCGCTGTCTGACGTTTTCACTCAATTCGAGAACATCCAAAAGACGGTCAAGGAATTTCTAAGCGCAATCTCGTGGCACAATCTTCCTCGCGTCAGGCCGCTATACAAAGACATTCTAGGACTCGAATTTGACGACAGGGTCGTACAGGAACTTATTGCCGCCACTGCGATTAGGCACGACATTGTCCATCGAAACGGAAGAAGCAAGGATGGCAATGTAACGATAACTCTCGATGAGAACAGGGTGAAAGAATTGATCTTACTTGTAAACAACTTTGTTGACCGCATTAATGACGATTGGCAAGCTCTAATTGATGGGAAAAGCCCATTCTGATAGGGGTCTCGCTTTTCGCATGACAAATAGAAACCCAAAAAAGCAGCCAAGCCCAACTGCTCAACTGCTCTTTGGTCTTTCGGTCGGGTGGTTGTTCTGGTCTACTTCTTTGCCGCCTTTCGATTATTCCAATACTTTTTCTTTGCTTGGCTGAGTTTGCGTCTCTGCGTTTCGCTCATCTTACGGCGACCGCGTTTGCCTGAGTGTTCTGTCCTGCCAAGTGTTTCAGAGATTGACTGGATAAATTCGTCTCGTTGCTGTTCAGCAGCCAAAACAGCAGCGTCTAATTTTTCGCGTTGCACTCGGATTGATTCGACAAGATTCATGATCCTTTTTCCCTTTCGGATGTTGGTTCAAGCTTGGTAGCAAGTGGGCCCAAATCCGCCTATTTCTGCCGAATCGGAAAGCGGAAAACACACTGATTTACAAAGGATTTGCGATTTCGTGGGTAATCTGTTGGTTGTAGGTTCGAATCCTGCCGGACCCACCAAACGTGGCTGCCCCAACCCCTTTCCTGGTCTTCACTATGTTTGCGCTACGGGTACTTAAGATCAATTGTTTTGCTCTCCGACCTGAGGCATAGTGAAGCTGTCCTCAGGGGCGAGGGTAAGAGTTCTTTGAAAACAAGACAGCAATCAGCAGTCAGCCGTCAGCATTCAGCCGGGAAACTTTCGTTTCCCAGGAAGCACTGAATGACCCGGCAAAAACAAGATCGATTGGGATGTTTCGCGTAAGTCCTTTAGATCTTGGGATGACCGGGGAGGGTAGGGCGCGTGGCGCGCCCATCGCCGAGATCGCCGTCATCGCACGACATCGCCGTGATCGGAAAACCGGGACTACCACTGATCGGCACTGATGACACTGATCTGAACAAAGCAAAACCGTTTGCCGCAGATTAACGCAGATAAACGCAGATAAGCAAAAAGCTCATGGAACGCTAAGAAAAGAAGCAACACGAAACGACATGGCTTGGGATGTGTCGTGCAAGTCCTTTAGATCTTGGGATGGCTGGGATGAACAGGGGAGGGGTAGGGCGCGTGAGCGCCCCAATCGCCCTTTGAATCTACTTAAGAATGGTCGAACAGAACGTGGTGTTCGCGCCGAACGGACCACCGCAGGCCGGCGTCTGCGTGAACTGGTCGGCCTGGCCGAAGTCCTTCAGCACATCCGGGTAGTCAATGCCGTAATGAAAGCCGCTCTTGCCCAGCGTGTACCAGGGATAGATACAGAACGGGCCGCCATACGTGGGGCAGGATTGGGCCACTTCGGCTTTGCCGCCCTGGTCGCTCACCACCGCGAAGTTCTTAGGCGACGAGCCGTCACCGAAGACTACGCTCTTGATCTGCACGGGTGAGAATCCTGCCCATGAGTCGGCATTGTAAGAATCGCAGATTGTCTGGCCTGGAACGCAGAAGGCATCGCCACCGGTGAAGATGGACGCGTGGCCAATTTCCCAGACGAAGGAATTCGGAGCATCATTCACCAGTCCCCAGCCCAGCGCATTGCCGAGTTGCTGGGTATTGAACGCAGGCATCAAGGGGCCGTCAGACGGCGAGTTGAGAATGATGGTGCCGGAATGGCCGGTGCTCAGGTTGGTCACGGTAATGTGGAACCCGTCCGCTGCCGGCGTAACAAAATAGTGGACGGTGATGGTGTCACCGGCGTTCATGATCAGCGGACTGCCCGGAGTGCTGGAGTCTGCCAGCATGGCGTTGAAGGCTGCAGTTTCAGTGAAACCATGCGCCGAGGTGTTGTTGGGGACCACTTTGAAAACTGGAGAGCACGCGGTATAGGTGTTGGCGGAAAAGTTCACGCTGAACCCGCCATCATTGAAGCACTTGCTGACAATTGAGTCAGGATAGAACTGCAGCTCCACGAATGCCTGGTTAAACAGGCTTTTGGGGTCGGTGACTGTGCCGCCGAACCAGAATGTGGGGCCAACGTCAGAGACGTTGCGGCGGCCGTCAGTGGGCAGGACGACGGTCCAGGTCAGGTCACGGGCCGAGCCCGGAGCGCTGGAAAGGGGCATAATTTCAGGCTCGTCATGACCGACGCAGCCTTGCGAGTAGCTCACTTCAAACAGCCCGGCAATATATTGCGGGTGGTGAGCCAGACAATTTGTGGTGGTCTGCGCCTTCACGGCGCCGGTAAGAACAAGAAATGCAGCAAGAAGGACCAAGCGTTTGCTGAGCGTCGAAGCTTTGCTCATGGGAACCTCCGGGGGAGTTGAGGACTCTGATGCTGGGGCTCAGGCGCACCCGCATCAAGAAAGAGGCCAGAATCTTACCACAGGTTAATGCTACGGGATTGAGCACGCCTGAGATGACCCGGGCGACGTCAAACTTCGCAGACGCTTACCAGCCTTGCCAATCGTCGGCGTCTTTCGTTTGCGCTGCTGGAAACTTTAGATTTGTTGTTTTTGCGTGCCCACCTGATGCATAGTGAGGGGGCGCGCATGGCGCGCATAGCGCGCTATCGCCGTGATCGGGTGATCGCACGACATCGCCGAGACCGGAAAAGCAAGTCCACCACTGATCAGCACAGATGACACTGATCTGAACAAAGCAAAACCTTTTACCGCTGATTAACGCGGATGGTCGCGGATAAAACAGCAATTGGCAAATGGCAATTAGTCAAAGCAAAGGCCATAACCACGTTGATCGGGATGTGTGGTGTTTAGATCTTGGGATGACTGGGATAAACCGGGGAGGGTAGGGGGCGCTTGTGCGGATTGAGTAATTGGGTAATCTGGTAATCGGGTAATTTGAAAGCCAAACCCCAACACTACGCTGTGAAGGTGGGAATTGCCGGTCGAATCGCGCCACGCCTGGCGTTGCGCAGGGCGATCCAGTTGGAGAGGCTGGAATAGGCTTTGTCATTCAGGATGTTGAAACGAACGCCGGCCAGACCGTCGGAGTTGGTCCAGGTTACTTCGGCTTTGCCTTCAATGCGTTCCCCAAAAGGCAGCTCAAAAGAAAAGCGGAGCGCCGATCCACGGGGATAGGTTTGTAAAGACCAGATCGCCATGCCGGCCTCACTCAGATTTGACATGGTGCTCTCCGCAGGCTTGCCGTTGACTTCAAGTTCCACCGGAACCATGAGTGGATAGCGCGAGTAGCGGCGCTTTTCTGATGTCATCATGGCCGTGGACAAGGCGAAGATGTTGGCGATCTTGTCCGGAATCAGGGGCTGGCGCAAGACAAAGTTCACGCCGGCACGGAGCGCGCACTGGGTTTCAGCGTCATGGCGGGCGCAGGCAAAAATAACCATCGGCTTACCCGCATTGGCGGCGCGAATCTGCAATACCAGTTCCATGGCCCCTTCAAGGCGCAGGTCGAGCACAACGCCGTCAACTTTGCGGCGAGTTAGATAGTCATGCGCGGGGCTCACGGCAGGCGCGCAGTTCAGCCGCCCATTGACTTTGCGGACCGCAGTGGCCACCGCTCGAAAAACGCTGGGATCTGTACACACAACCAGGAACTCAGGCCCAGCGGAGGTTTCCGGGGCCAGCGTGACTTCGGACGGGCTTTTGGCGATGGAGGACATCTAACAAGAAGAACGTTGAGTAGTGTACTTTTCCTGAGCTGGTTTGTGCGATTTTAACGAAAATAAATGCGTGAATTTTATTCCTGGATGCCACGCAGTATGGTCTGGAAGCTTTAATTAAAAATGTCCAATCAAAGGTCCCAGGAGTCGCCCCATTCTGCTTGACGTGCGAGTTTGTATGCAGGTTTTTGTGATTTGGTTACCGTGCGCGTCTCCAATCCGGCAGGTGTGCACAGGTTCAGGTGCAAAAAACCGGTGTGCTTGCGCGGATGACGCACGATTCTGGCTTTTGCTGCGGCAAGCGCTGATCGACTGGCGATTAAATAAGAGAATTTTTCATCTTCATAGCCCAGCGATCCTCCCTTGATCTGGCGATGTTCGGCCGTGCGCTGCACTCGCTGGGAAAAGTGGCACCAGTCACCGGCAGCAGCCATGGGACATTCATTGCAATGCGGGCACGGCGCCAGCAGATGCGCTCCTGTGGAGATCAGGGAATATCGCGCACGATTGACCACGCCGAAGCCCGGCGGCGTGCCGGGTTCAATGATGACGAGAAACTCGCGTGTGGAATTCCATGCCTGCCGCAAAGTGTTGTCGAAATCAGCGGCAGACAGTTCGCCCAGAACGTATGACATCACCACCAGATCGTGCGGCTGGGCGGGAAATCCGGAACGCAGGTCCGTGCGCGACCATTGCGGATCTACGCTACGCCGCAGGCCGGCGGAAGCGAGCTTTCGTCCCAGATCGAGCCAGCGCTGGTCGCTTTCCAAAAGCGTGGCTTTTTGTATGTCTGGAAAGATCTCATTCGCGGCCAGGAATGACGTTCCCGGTCCTGCGCCAAGGTCAAGCAAAGATGTGAGCGCAACTTCTGGAGCGAGGCGTCGAAGTTCACGGAAGACATGTTCATTGACGGCGTAGGTAGCAGGAAAGCGGACAGCAAGATAAGCAGCCCGGTGCGCATCGCCGGTAATGGCTGGGCCGGCAAACGTAGCCGACTTGTAGCGCTCGGTCAGCTCACGCGCTGATCTGGCCAGCAGAGAGCGGTCATACTTTGCCGTCTCGGACTGGAGCGCATCAGCAAGATATTCAGGCAGCGGCATTCAGAGAGACGGCCTCAGAATTTTGCGTACTTCACGGAGCAGCCATAAGGAGAGGTGGCGGCTTCGGTCACCGGCTTTCCGGCAAGAGATTCCGTCAGCGTGGCGGCAACATAATTCTTCGCGCCAGCGATGTCTGCCTGATTGGGTGACGGCTTGTCGTCAATCGCGCCCTGATAGATGAGCGTGCCCGCGGGATCGATCACATACATGTGCGGCGTTGTCTTGGCATCATAGAGGCGGCCCAGCGTTCCCGCAGGATCAAGCAACACGTCCGTTGGTGCGGCCTTCATGCGTGTGAGATATTCCTTCTCCTGCTGTGGAGTAACAAAGCCCTGAGTTCCCGGTGCGGACGAGATCACGGTGAGCCACACCACCCCTTTGGCTGTCCACTCTTTTTGCAGACGCTGCATGTTGCCGCTTTCATAATGCTTGCGGGTGTACGGGCAGCCCTGGTTGTGCCACTCAAGCACCACGTATTTACCTTTAAAGTCAGCGAGCTTCTGCTGTTTGCTGTCCACGTCCACGGCAGTGAACCCGGGCGCAGGATTTCCGACTTTAACAGCCAGCGCGGTGGCTACCAGCGCAAGAGCGGCACAGAAGAGGATGAGGATGGATGATTTGCGCAGCTTCATACGTAAGTTTCCTTCAACTGATTATTTTAATGCGACATGGCTAGTGATGGGAGCACGGATTTGATAAGCCTGACCACTGCCCAATACCAGCACACCGCGAAGAGCAGAAATGGGCTTGAGCAGCAGATCGGACTTCACCAGCGTGATGGTGCATCCGCGCGGAGTTGCTTTCAAGCGCTGAATCGCGGCGTTTTCAATCTGACCTTTATCGAGCGGGTAGAACTCTGCTTTGCTTACGGGCTTGCCAGTCTCAATCATAAGCAGAAAATCTTCTTTTCGAGATTCAGCCGTGGCCCTCCATGACCTGGGCCAGGGCTTGGGAAGCCGACTTTCTTCCTTCGCGAACAGCATGGCGGTACGCGGGTCTGCGGCGGCTTTACCCTGTGGGAGAGTGAGTTTCAGCTGCGCGTGGTCAGAGATGCAGACCTCACGGCAGATCAGCCACTTGGCCTCTACCGCCACGTCAACCGACTTGGCCGCAAGTTTTTCGGCAGGCACGCGCACCGGGACCATCAATAGAACATCATCGCGATAGCCGTAGTCGGCCAGCGTGGGTGAGCTCTGCAATTTTTCAGGGCGAGGCCACTCGATGTCGCCTGCGATGAAGGTCGGCGGCAGCTGCCATTGAAAGCTAGGCGGCTGGCCGGAGTCACCGGGATTAATCCAGTAGATGTGCCAGCCTTTCTCCATGATGAAGTGAATGCCGACACGGAAGTCATGTCCGGAAGCTACGGAGGAATCGCGGGAGATCAACTCCACCCGCGCGTGCTTGGCGGAAACGGATTGAGCTGGCAGCGAGACTGCGTGCAAACATGCAGCGAAGCTAACGAGCAGAACAAAACGGGGCATAAGCATGGCGGCACTATTTCACGTGCGCGGAAAACACTCCGGTTTCAACCCGGCCCGCACGCTTCATCTGGACAAAGATATGATAGTCGCCAGGTCTGGGGAAGCCGTACGGAAATGAAACTTCGTTGTAAAGAGATTTCGGCGTCATGCCAGACATGTTGTGTTGTGGCGGCATGCCTTCCGCTATGCTCACCGCCGCCATGGAAACCGAGCCCGCGGGATGGATGTGAGCAAACACATTTCCGTCATTGCACATAAACACCGCGTGCCCCGCCATTCCCATGTAGTTCTCCAGCTCTTGAGCGGGCTTTCCGTCCTTATCTTCAAGAAGGAAGCGGAACCAATTGGCCTGCCTCGCTTTCAAGGGAGCGCCGTCCTGTTCCCAGACCATGCGATAGCCATCCGCGAGCTGCGCGGTGGCTTGCTTCCCGGGGGAATCCTCCGCTGCCCCAGAATCGGCGAAACCGGAATCGTCTCCGGCAAGCGGTTTGCCGGAAATGGCAGGAAGATCAATTTCATTGATCTGCGTTTCGGGAAAGCCGTTGGCGTGGACGATATCGGCATATACACGATAATGTCCAGCCGGCAGCGCGGGCAGACTCTGCGAAAACTGCGCCTCGCCAGTCTGCTCCGGATGCAGATGCCAGAAGCTCTTCATGTCCGGCATGCGGACCAGAAAAAGATGCACGATGTGATTATGGTCAGGCACCAGATCGTCCATGACGATGGCGTCAGGCGCAAGGAAGTTGAATCTGTTCTTCTCAGCCAGATTGGGATTATCCAGTTGGAGGCGCAGAACATTGCCGGGCTGTAATTCAGTTTGTACATGCGGCACACGATAGTTCAGCCTGGCATTGGTTGCAGCTTCAGCGCGCCACCAGCGGTCGCCAACCGCGACCATGGAAATCACCAGCACGGCAGCAATTACTTCGCGAACATGGCCGCGTTTTTTGCGCTGCGGCTCAGGTTGTTGGCCAGGCGTAAGGTCCGCCTCGCGACCAGCCGCACCCACAATGCCCACCATTCCGGCAATCAGCGCCAGCCCAAGCAGCGAAAGCAGGATGCCCAGGGCTTTTTGCATGCCAGGAGTATTGGTGGACGTGGCCGGGAGCGGCACCGCGAGTTCACCTTTTCCGCGCGCGCCCTGCGCAGTGATTTGGACTTTCCATGATCCGCGCGCCATGATCCAGAGCTGGCCGTGATAAGCCTGCGGATCAGAAGCGGAGCGCTGCGCCGCGTCCGCGGAGGGAGCCAGCCTGGCGCCAATGCCCACCATCTTGAGTGGCAGCACTTCAATGCGCTCCACATCTTTATCCGCACTGCGAATCTCAATCTGCGCAATGCCCGGGACCACGGCTGGAGCTTTCACCGTAACCAGCAGATGATAGGGGCCGGCAAAGCCGTCGAAATAAACGTCCGGGCTGTTTACGTGCGCCGGCGTCGCCAGGGGAAGCATGACAATGAGAAGGAGCAGCAGGAGTTTGCGCATCAGTTTTATCTTTTTTATCTTTGTATCTTTTTCAGCCAGGTTCCAAACACGATGCCTAGCCATAGACTGGCAACGGAGAAAGCAAAAGCAATGCCCATTCCGCGCCAGAACTGGGCCGCCGTATCGTCAAGTTTTACGAACACGTAGCGCACAGTCGCCGCGTTGGCCGGAGTGAAGTAAGGATAGTTGGCAGGATGGAAGAACCAGTTGCGCGCCGCGGGTGACATGAGAAATGTTGCGAATGGCCACTGCACTGCGACCAATACAGTCATGAACGCGACGCCACCAAACAGCGCCTGTTGCCAGCGCGGCGCTTTTTCAAACATCGGCCACAACAAATCAAGCACAAACGCCGGAACTACCAGCAGGATAGGCCAGGGCAGCGGCACCATGTGCGTGATCGGCTGGTACACCGGACCCAATTTTGGCGAGGCAGGAAATAGCGGCAGGATCCAGAGCATGAGCACCGTGAACAGCGAGTAAACTCCCGCTATAATGGTGCGCGCCCAGCGATGGCGCGCGGCCCGCGCCGGCGCCTCCAGAACCAGCAACAAGCCGACGCCAAGAGAAATATAAGACAAGCTGCTGTGGAGCAGGACCTTGTTGGTGTATTCAAGACGCAGGATCATCGAGTGCACGATGACGAATCCGCCCAGCAGCAGACAGAGTCGCTGCAGCCGGATGCGCTGAGCACCTTCCGCGCGGTTCATCTCCGCCACCGTAAGCAGCAGGCCTCCCCAGACAATGCCGGCGATTCCGATGGCGAGCAGGACATGCGGAGGACTGAGAATTTTTACGTCGAGCCCGTAAGCGTCATGCCACCAATTGTCGAACGGCGCTGACGTGACCATCGCCAACCCGCCCCATGCCGCAATGAACGCACCCAGTGGTCCGCGAAAGCCGAGGACATTCACGGATGATGTACGCGCGGTGCCGTTGGGCTGAAACGTTGCGCCAAAGATCGTGATGGCGCAGACCAGTCCAGTGAGCAAGCCGCCAAGCTGGATCAACAAATGCGCGGGGGTCCAAAAGCTGTCCCGGCCAATGGTTTCATGCCAGGAAATGTCCCAATAGCGATCAGGATCGAGGCACTGACGCAGGCCCAGACCGTCCAGGGCACGCGAACGGCTGACGCGTCCGTCACGGACTTTGAAGCTGAGATCGGCGCGGGAAAGCTACCGGCAGAGGTGTTCATTCGCACAGCCTCCAGTCGTCTTTAAGGGGGTTACCGCATACAGGATACACTGAATGGCAATTCATTTAGAGACACTTTGGTGGCCAAGGCACTTGGGCTAACTGATAACTGAAATAAACCCGGCGTTTATGCAGCCGGATCACTCAACACCGAAGACACAAGTTCCCTGTCCATATATTCAGTAATGTCGCGGAGCTTGCCGCCGCCCAGGCGCACCACAAAGCAATAACTATTGTTATAAGGATTGCCGGATTTGGTGGTGTTGTTGCCGCGGGCTTCCACCACAATATAATCATCTTCCGCAATGAAACGCAGTGGCACCGTCTTGATCCGGCCATCTATCTGTGCGCGCAACGGAGCCAGCAACTGGTTCAATACAGCATCTTTGCCACGGAAGGTGCCAGACCATCTGCTGTTGCCGGCAACAGTCCACTGAAAATCATCCGCCATGCTTTCCACCAGTGGGCGAGAATTGCCCT